>Ga0209517_10003709_pt1 | contig 20508 bp, 17 predicted proteins | sample PeaSoiMetSII2010_FD_187695 | JGI IMG/M metagenome (GOLD analysis project Ga0209517, IMG submission 187695) | Peat soil microbial communities from Weissenstadt, Germany - SII-2010 (SPAdes) (version 2) | ecosystem: Environmental > Terrestrial > Soil > Wetlands > Peat | place: Germany...
GCTCAACCGCCGCCCCCTTCCCCTGGACCCCATCCCCGCTCGCCAAAATCGCAGAAAGGAGCCCCGCCAGCTTGCCTATCCTTCAGGCTCATCCTTCAATGAGAAAATGCTGCGTGGGGCCAGGCTAGCTAAACAGGTAGACGACCTTGACCAGCGAGGGCCGGTGGATTGACTTACCCGGCTTCTCCGTCGTGATGAACTCGTGGGCTCTCAGGAGATGAGCGGCGGCGAGATAGAGCGAGTCCAACGCACCGACTCCCGAGTTGGCCGCTTCCTTCTCGCCGAACCTGAGAATTGCCCAGATCTCTCTTGCGGTTACAGCGCGCGCGAAATACTTTTCATAGAAATGGATTTCAGCTGAGCGTCTGTTGAAGATCGCCTTGGGCAACACTTCGAGACGCACAAACCGGCTGGTCAGGAATACCCTGTCGGGGTCTTCCAAGGTCTTTAGCGCCATCTCTCTTAAGTGAGAAGGGCCGTTGAATGCGGCGATCAGGACCCCGCTATCGAGAAACGTCCGGATCGGCCGGGTCACTTACCGTGATCCCCGGCGCTCCGCGATTTCGCGCTCCAGTTCCCGCCGAGTAAGCTGTTTGCCGCCCGAAGCCAAATAGGCGTCCGAAATCTTTCGCAGCGCTCGCCCCAACGCGGACACCCGCTCTTTCGGCGCGGTGCCGTTCGTCCTGACCGGAGTTTTGCGCTCTGCTTTTGCCATAACTCTATTTTAGAGCCGATGCGGATAGTCGACAACCGCCGAGGGGTCGCCGAACCCTACCCTCACGACACGAACGCGGGATTCGGTTTACCCGCTCTACATGATTACGACCTCCGAGAACGATCCTCCATTTTGGCGGCGCGAGACTCGATCCCATTGAGCAGGCGGGAAAGAGTGATTCCCAACCCTGCCGCAATCTTGGCCAAGTTTTGGAAGCTAATGTTGCTTTCACCCCGCTCGACGGCGCCCATAAAGGTCCGATGAACCCCGCAGTGGTCAGCAAAGGCCTCGTGAGAGTACTGCCGCTTGGAACGGAGTTCGCGAATCCGCTGTCCCAGCGCCCGTAGTAGTGTTCTTGCCACGCCTTTCTAGAGTCTGAAGGCATGCAACCATATGCGTCTACAGTACACAGACACTGTATACATAGCTTGCGCAGATACAGGATGAACAGATCGAGCATTGCCCGAACGGTACCAACGGTACTGTAGCCGCGAATATCCCGTAAACTTGCACTTCTATGGATTCTTTCTCGCAACTTTCCTGGAATGTCGGCCCGGTTTTCATGAGATGATGATTTAACACACTACATCCCAAAGGAGCTTCTCGTGCCACTTCGCGTTCTGCTCACGCTGTTCGTTTTTGGCATCAGTCGATTAAGCGCTCAAGGGGCTGCACCCTCTCGTATTTTTGTTACCGACTCTGGATCAAACGCCGTCTCCGTCATCGACCCTGCAACAAATACCGTCGTTCAGACGATTCCTGTGCCTGGCCAAGCAAACGGCATCGTCGTCAGTCAGGATGGAACCCTTATTTTTGTAACTACTCTTTCATCTGTGTCGGTGGTGAATGTTACAACGGGTGCTCTCGTGGCCAGTATCCCGTTCGCGAACCAACCGGGGCAGGTGGCCGTCACCCCCGATGGAAAACAGTTGTGGGTTCCCTCAAACGCCCAAATTGTCACAATAATAGATCTGAGCACGTATATGGTGATTGGGACCGTGCCGGTGGGAACCAGGCCTTTAGGAATTGCCTTCACCCCCGACGGAACGCGGGTTTTTGTTGCCAACACCTCTTCAAATAACGTGTCTGTGATCGACACTGCCAGTCGCACGGTCGTCACAACAATCTCGACCGGGATGGAGAGCTCGGGCGTAGCGGTCTCCCCCCTTGGCACGGTCGCCTATGTCACGAACCTCGCGGCGGGGACGGTTTCGGTTATAGACGTTGCGACCAATACCGTAATAGCCACGCCTTCTGTTGGTTCATCTCCATGGGGCGTTGCTTTCACCCCCAATGGCCAGTATGCATACGTAGCAAACGGCTCATCGGACAACGTTTCGGTGCTTAGCACGGTCACTCACTCCGCTTTTGCCACTATCCCCGTCAGTGCGTCTGGCTATAATCGGCAAATCGCGATCACGGCAGATGGCACTCGTGCTTATGTACCAAATTACGCTGCGAACAACGTTTCTGTTATCGACGTAGCTTCCAATACCTCGACAATAACGATTCCGGTAGGTGCCGGTCCATTCGGCATCGCTGCTTCGGTTGGAACTGGCACGATCAGCGTCACCACCAACCTGTCCGCTGCGACCTTCACGATCACCGGGCCAGCGACTTATAGCGGAAGCGGCACTACGTTCTCTCAGGCTAACGCCCCTCTGGGCGGCTACACGATCACATATGGTGCGGTGGCGGGATACGCCACGCCCGCGAGTCAGATCCAAACGCTCTTTTCGGGAGGAACGATCACCTTCAGTGGGACGTACCAAGGCATCGGTACGATTTTGGTCACCACGAACCTTCCCGCTGCGACGTTCAGGATCACTGGACCAACGACCTATACCAGCAGCGGCACTTCGTTCACGCAGCCCAACGCACTACCTGGGACCTATACGATCAACTACGGATCGGTCGGGTGCTATGCGACACCCGGTCCACAGACAAAGACGTTGGCGGCGAGTGGCACAATCAACTTTGCGGGAATGTATGTCGGCCTTGGTACTTTGTCGGTGAACGTCGGCCCGGCAGACGCATCTGGCGCGACCTTCAGCATCAGCCCACCGATACCTGGATTCCCAACCGGCGGGCCTTATCCCGTGACCCGCACAGGGGTGCCTGCGGGAACCTATGTGGTGACGTTCAATTCAATACACGGCTTTCGGGTGCCGTCGCCACAGACGGTTAGTGTCATCCCCTGTGGAGCTGCGTCAGCTTCCGGCACCTACATTGAAATTGTCCCGGTCATATTGATTCATGGGTTCTGCGCAGGTCCAAGCGATACCTTCGGGGACATGCAGCAAGCACTCCTCGATGATACGGGAAATCCGGCTGATTCTTATGACTATTCGAGGCTAACCGAATCAATTTTCAGCTTGTCCGGAGTCGAGGACATTGCAAGCGGATTTGGTCTGTATATCAAGCAATATCTATTGGCGAACAAACTCAAACACGTGGATGTTGTCGCTCACAGCATGGGCGGGCTCGTGGCGAGGAGTTGGATGGCTGGTCTGGGGGGACCAGCATATGGTGGAGAAATCCGACGGCTCATAACGCTGGGGTCCCCCCATTACGGAGTGAGTGTGTCCGATCTCGCCAAATGGATTGATGGCCTGCAGTTCAATTGTTCGAAGAAGTAGGCCGACCAACTGTCGCTCGGGAGTGAGTTCCTCGGACGTCTTCACGACGCTTGGGTACAGTTCCAGTCCACAAGTCCGAACAAGATTGCGGCAACCAATTTTGTTTTCGTGGCTGGCACCTCCGACTGCAGCACAGGAAACTGCAAAGACGGGCTGGTTTCTGTGCAAAGTGCCGTAATGCCGGATGCGACCCAGATCAGGTACGTACCTTACAAGCATTCCCCCTCTATCCCCTTTCCGTTGTTCACGCCGTCGATTGCCTACGTCACGGCGTCATCGCGAAATTCACATCTGACTTACCAACTGGTTCGAGAGCTAGTACGCGGTGGAGACGTCCTCCCTCAGTGTTGCGGCACAGGAACTCTCAACTACACGCCATCTTTCTTCCAAGGTGCGCAGACTGCTGAGGGTTTTCTTTTTTTAAGGGTTATTGATTCAGTCACGAAGTCTCCTATCAAAGCCGTGCGGAGGTTGGATTTTAGCCCTGCCGCCGATGTGCCCCCGCCACCATTGAACAGACCCGATCCAAGGAATGTAAACAAGAACGGCGGCGCATTTGTGTACTTCCCGCTCGTTGCCCCAGACACCTATCACGTAACAATCAAACTCGGTGGCGGCTACCCGGATGTCGACATACCGGCCCAAGTGGTGCAGCGATTGCGTCCGACCGTTCCTGCTGTAATAGAGGTACAAAAGAAGTAGGGTCGTGGTTTGGGAATACCTTGCGTGGTTGGGCAGCTGTTGTGGAGAACAGAAAGGGTTCGTCGAGCCCTCACGACACCAGCGCGTGCGCGACCCGCGTCGCGAGCTGATCGAACGTCAGAATCTCATACAGCGTCGGGTCGCTCATGATGCGGTTCACGAGCGCGAAATGCATGGCATGGCCTGCCTTCTCCGCGATCACGTGACCTAGCAGCGGCTTGCCGATCAGCGCCAGGTCTCCGATCAGGTCCAGCGCCTTGTGCCGGCAGCATTCGTCGGGGAAGCGCAGGCCGCCGGGATTCAAAATCGAATCGCGGTCGAAGCACACAGCGTTCTCCAGCGACGCGCCGCGGATGAGACCCATGTTGCGCATCGCCGCCAGCTCGTGTTCGAATCCGAAGGTACGCGCGGGCGCGATCTGCGCGGCGTAGCGCTCCGGGGTTACTTCCATTTCGAGCGATTGCCGCCCGACCAGAGGATGTGGGAAGAACACGTCGCAGGTGAGCAGGAACCGGTCCGACGGCACAATCGTGATGCGCTTGCCGCCGCCTTCGACCGACACCGGCCGGCGGATGCGCAGGTACCGCCGCCGCTTCCGGCTGTGCGCGATCCCGGCTTGCCGGATCAGATCGACAAAACTCTGGCCGCTGCCGTCGAGGATGGGCACTTCCAGGTTGTCGATCTCCACGAAGGCGTTGTCGACGCTCATGCTGTAGAACACGCTCAGCAGATGCTCGGTGGTGGAGATCAGCACGCCTTGCCGCATCAGGCTGGTGGCGTAGCTGACCTTCTGCACGTGACGCCAACTTGCCGGAATGCGGAAGCCTTCGAGGTCGGTGCGGATGAAAACGATACCGGTCGAGGGCGGGGCGGGGAGGATGCGAATGCGAACCGGAACGCCCGAATGGAGACCGACACCTGCCGCCTCCACAGGCCGTTGAACCGTGGTTTCAAATTTCAATAGCGGGGCTCCGAAATGGGGGAAGTGGGCATCTTAATCCAACAAACGATGATTGTAACAATCTGGATTACGACTGTCTAGACTTCTGAAACAAAAAGACTTGCTTCTTTGGTGATGTGTCTAATCGGCCACAGTCCTGGGCCTCTGCTGTGTCCGTCGCGCCAAATTGCAAAACGAACCCAAGGCTGGCCCGACCAGGGCTATCATGGGGAGGTGCCTCGCCTCTTCCTTATTGATTCTTTTGGGTTCATCTTCCGCGCCTACCACGCGCGGGCGCGGTCGGGTGCGCCTCCGATGCGCACCGGGTCCGGAATCTCGACCGAGGCAGTGTACATTTTTCACAACATGGTGCGGAAGTTGAAGACGCAGCACAAGCCCGATTATCTGGCGGCGATCTTCGAAAGCGAAGGCCCAACGTTCCGCGACGAGGCGTTTGAAGCGTACAAAGCCAACCGCACCGAGACGCCTCCCGACCTGCTGGAGCAGATCCCGTGGATTCGCAAGACGCTTGAGGCGATGCGGATTCCGGTGCTCGAATATCCGGGCTTCGAGGCCGACGATGTGATCGGCACGCTGGCTCACCGCGCCGTGGAGCAGGGAGTGGACGTCGCCATCGTGTCCAGCGACAAGGACATGCTGCAACTGGTCAACGACCACGTGCGCATGTTGAATCCGATGAAGGACGACACCTGGTACGACGCCGCCGAGACCGAGAAGTTCATGGGCGTGCGGCCGGATCAGGTCGCGGATCTTCTCGCCCTCAAGGGCGACACGGTGGACAACATCCCCGGCGCGCCGGGCATCGGAGAAAAGGGCGCGCGGGATTTGATCGCGCGGTTCGGCTCGGTGGAGAAGGCCATGGCGCACGCTTCTGAGGTGGAGCGTAAGACGTATCGCGAAAGTCTGCAGAACAATCAGGAGCAGATCCGGCTCAGCAAGGAGCTGGCGACAATCCACATCAGCGTGCCCATCGAATGCGATCTCGCCACGCTGGCGGTGCGGGAACCGGATACCGAGGCGTTGCGCGAGCTGTATCGCACGCTTGATTTTTCGAGTCTCCTGCGCGATCTGGCGCCCGCGCCTGCCGCGCGCGACGGAAACCGAGGTGCCGAGCGTGATTTCCAGGAGTTGGGATCCGAAGCGGAGCTGGATCAATGGATCGCTTCTCTGCCTGCGGATGCGCCGTTGGCAGTCGCGGCGGGCGAGATGATGTCGCGGACGGAGCTTGGTTTTTCAACGGGGCTCGGGTTTTCGGCGGCGCCGGGAGTGGCGCGGGCTGTCGCGCTAGATCGAATTCCGACGCGGGCGAACGTCGCGCACGACATCAAGACCTTGATCCGCCAGTTTTATACGGCGGATCAATTCCAGCACGATGTGATGCTCTACGGCTTCCTCCTTTCGGCCGATCCGGGCGGCGTGGATTTGGCCTCGCTTTCCGAATCGTACCTGGAGCGGAGGCCCGACGCCGATCCGGCGGCGCAGGCCGAGACCGTCCTGGCGCTGTACCAGCGTTTGCGGCCGCAGGTGGAGTCGCTCGGTTTGGTCGAACTTTACGAGACCATCGACTTGCCGCTGGCGCGCGTGCTCGCTGGGATGGAGGAGAGCGGTGTGTGCCTCGACACCGGGCAACTCCAGCGGATGAGCGGACGCATGGAGGAAGAGATCGCGCGCCTCTCTGGGGAGATTTACGAGCTTGCGGGCAAGACCTTCAACATCAACTCGCCGCAACAATTAGGTAAAGTTTTGTTTGAAGACATGAACTTGCCCGCTCCGGTGAAAGCCGGGAAGGGCAAAGTAATCTCGACCGCCGCGGATGTGTTGGAGCAACTGGCCGAAGAGCACGTCATCGCGGCGAAGGTGCTGGAATACCGGCAACTCGCGAAGCTGAAAGGTACCTACTCGGACGCTTTGCCCCTGCTGATCGACCCGGCCACGGGGCGCGTGCACACTACCTTCAACCAATGCGGCGCGGCCACCGGACGGCTGTCGTCATCGAATCCCAACTTGCAGAACATTCCGATCCGCACGGAACTCGGCCGCGAAATCCGGGCGGCGTTCGTGCCCCGCGCGGGCTGGAAGCTGATCTCCGCCGACTATTCGCAGATCGAGCTGCGCCTGCTGGCGCATTACTCGCACGACAAGGTGCTGACCCAAGCGTTTCGCAACGGCGAGGACATTCACACCCGCACGGCGGCGGAAGTCTTTGGCGTCGGTCCGCTGATGGTCACGCCCGAGCACCGCCGCGCTGCCAAGGCCGTCAACTTCGGCATCGTGTACGGGCAGACGCCGTTCGGCCTGGCGCAATCGCTGGGGATCGAGAGGCGCGAAGCCGAACTGTACATCCGCGCGTACTTCGAGCGTTACTCCGGCGTGCGGCGCTACATCGACCAGACCATCGCCGAGGTGCGGCACAGCGGAGTCGCGGTGAACCTGTTCGGGCGGCGCCGGCCGATCCCGGACATGAACAGCCGCAATCCCAACGCGCGCATTTTCGCCGAGCGCACCGCCGTGAACACGCCGCTGCAAGGAGCCGCTGCGGACCTGATCAAGCTGGCCATGATCCGTATCAGCGATAAGCTGCGCGGCCTGCAGGCGAGGATGCTGCTGCAGGTCCACGATGAACTGGTGTTCGAAGCGCCGCCCGATGAAGTGGATCAAGTGCGTAAGTTGGCCAAGGTGGAAATGGAGAGCGTGCATAAGTTCGACGTTCCGCTGCTGGTGGAAGCGGGCGTGGGCGACAATTGGCGCGACACGAAGTAACTCATGGCGATCATCGGCGGCCGGCTGGCGGAATGGATCTTGCACCGTTACGAATGGAACGATGCAACTCCTCCGGCGGGCTATGCAGGCATCGGCAAGCTGGAGGCTCTGTTTGGTCCGCGCCTGCTGGAGCGAATTCGCAACAAAACCGTTCTGGACTTCGGATGCGGGCACGGCCACGAGGCCATTGAAATGGCGCGTTACGGCGCCGCTCAGGTGATCGGCATCGACATTCGCGAGGAATCGTTGATCGCCGCCCGCGCCAATCAAACCGCCAGTGGCGTCACTAATTGCAGATTCGTACGGCGCTGCGATTCTCAAGTCGATGTGATCACCTCGATCGATTCGTTCGAGCATTTCGCCCAGCCCGACCAGGTGTTGGAAGAAATGTCGCGGCTCTTGAAGCCGGACGGCTGTGTGCTGTTCTCCTTCGGCCCGCCGTGGTTTCACCCGCTGGGCGGACACTTTCCGCTATTTCCGTGGGCCCACTTGATCCTGACCGAGAAAGCCTTGATGCAGTGGCGTTCCCGGTACAAGACGGACGGCGCAAAGCATTTTGCCGAAGTCGCGGGAGGGCTCAATCAGATGAGCCTCCGTAAATTCGAACGCGTTGTCGCCGCGAGTCCCTTCAAGCTCGAAACCTATGAGCCGGTCCCGATTCGCGCGGTCCGTCCGCTGCACTGTGGCTTGACTAGGGAATTTTTCACCGCAATCGTGCGGGGCACGTTAGTGAAGCGTTAGCCCGGCCATTGCCAATTCCGGATCTCGGGCATGTCCTCGCCGTATTTGCAAATGTACAGCTTGTGCTCGATGAGCTTGTCCCGCAGGACCTGCTTGTGGTGCGCGGCGGTGTTGTGCAGGCGCGGCACGCGGTCCATCACATCCATGGCCAGATGGAAGCGGTCCAGGTCATTCATCACCGTCATGTCGAAGGGCGTGGTGGTGGTGCCTTCTTCCTTGTAGCCGCGGACGTGCAAGTTGTCATGGTTGGTTCGCCGGTAGGTCAGGCGATGAATCAGCCACGGATACCCGTGGAAGGCGAAGACCACCGGCTTATCAGTGGTGAAAATGGAATCGAACTCGGCATCGGAAAGGCCGTGGGGGTGTTCGCTCGCCGGTTGAAGAGTCATCAGGTCCACTACATTGACCACGCGGATTTTCAGGTCCGGATACATGCCGCGGAGCAGGGCTACGGCGGCCAGCGTTTCCAGTGTGGGGACATCGCCGCAACACGCCATGACCACGTCCGGCTCGCTGTCCGCGTCGTTGCTGGCCCATCGCCAGATGCCGATGCCCGCCGTGCAGTGCTTGATCGCCGCGTCCATGTTCAGCCACTGGAGTTCGGGCTGCTTGCCGGCGACGATCACGTTCACCCGATGGAAGGTGCGCAAACAGTGATCGGTGACCCACAGCAGACAATTGGCGTCCGGAGGCAGGTACACGCGCACGATGTCGGCCTTCTTGTTCACCACATGATCGATAAAACCGGGGTCCTGGTGGCTGAAACCGTTGTGATCCTGCCGCCACACGTGGGAACTCAGCAGGTAATTGAGCGACGCAATGGGCCGCCGCCAGGGAATGCCGCGCGTGGTTTTCAGCCACTTCGCGTGCTGGTTGAACATGGAATCGACGATGTGAATAAACGCCTCATAGCAGGAGAAGAATCCGTGGCGGCCGGTGAGCAGGTAGCCCTCGAGCCAGCCCTGGCACATGTGTTCGCTCAGCACCTCCATGACTCTTCCGTCGCGCGAGACATGCTCGTCGGAGGGGAGGATCTCGGCCATGGACTCACGATCCGTCACGTCGAAAACCGCGCCCCAGCGGTTGGACGCGGTTTCGTCCGGGCTCACGATGCGGAAGTTGCGCGAGGCTGCGTTCCGCACCAAGACGTCGCGGATCATCAAACCCATGACTCGGGTGGACTCCGCTTCGACAGCGCCGGGCTTGGGCACGTCGACAGCGTAGTCGCGGAAATCGGGCAGGCGCAGGGCTTGGAGCAGGAGCCCACCGTTGGCGTGCGGATTGGCGCCCATGCGGCGGTCGCCCTGGGGTGCCAGCGCGGATAACTCCGGCTGCACCTTGCCGGTTTCGTCGAAGAGTTCCTGGGGCCGGTAGCTGCGCATCCAATTCTCAAGGATGGCGATGTGTTCCGGTTTGGACGAGAAGTCGGTCACCGGAACCTGGTGCGCCCGGAAGGTGCCTTCGATGGCGAGTCCATCTACCTCTTTTGGGCCGGTCCAGCCTTTGGGAGTTCGCAGTACGATCATCGGCCATTGCGGCCGCGCGGTGACCCCTTGTTCGCGCGCTTGAGTTTGAATCGTACGGATGCCCGCCAGCACGGATTCAAACGTCGTAGCCATCAGTTGATGCATCACGGCCGGGTCGTCGCCTTCTACGAAATAGGGCTGGTAGCCGTATCCGGTCAGCAGCGCGTTCAGTTCGTCGTGGCCGATGCGCGCTAGAACGGTGGGGCCCGCGATCTTGTATCCATTGAGATGCAGCACCGGGATCACGGCACCGTCGCGAACCGGGTTGAGAAATTTGTTGGAGTGCCAACTGGCCGCGAGCGCTCCAGTCTCGGCCTCTCCATCGCCGATGACGCAGCAGGCGAGAAGATCCGGATTGTCGAAGACCGCGCCATGCGCGTGCAGGAGCGAATATCCCAACTCGCCGCCTTCGTGAATCGAGCCGGGGGTTTCGGGCGCGACGTGACTCGGGACGCCTCCGGGAAAGGAGAACTGCGTGAACAGGCGCAGCATTCCTTCCGCGGTTTGCGGGACGTTGGGGTACACCTCGCTGTAGGTTCCCTCCAGATAGGTGTTGGCGATCAGTGCCGGCCCACCGTGCCCGGGACCGGCGATGTAGATCATATTGAGGTCGTATTGTTTGATGATCCGGTTGCAGTGGGCGTAGATGAAGTTCAGGCCGGGCGACGTCCCCCAGTGTCCCAGAAGGCGCGGCTTGATGTGATCCAGTCTTAGCGGCTCGGTGAGCAGGGGATTGGCCAGCAAATAAATCTGGCCGACGGAGAGATAGTTGGCGGCGCGCCAGTAGGCGTCGATCTTGCGGGCTTCCTCTCCGCGCAGTACGGGTGTTTCAAGTTCCATTCCTCCATTGTGAGTCAGATGTGTGAAACGCGGATGAGTTTTTATCGCTTGGCCAGCAGATCGTCGATGCTCTTCAGGTTCGCCTTGGCGTACTGTGCTTCTTCCAAATCGGGGTTGATTGACAACATCTGCCGGAAATGTTTTTGTGCCGCCGACAAGGTTTCGAGACTTCCGCTTTGCGCGGCCAGCCGGGCGTAACACAGCGCCAGTGCATAGTGCGTATACGGATCGCTCGCATCGTAGGCCAGCGACTTCTGGCAGTAGGCGACAGCCGGATCGAAGTGCATCTGCTTGCGCTCGGCGTCGCACAAGCCGAAGTACGCCAGGCTCCGCATGTCGCGCCAGGTATCGGTTTGCGCGGCGCGTTTCTTCTTGCCCATGCCGATCAGGAAACCAACCAGGTAGTAATTCAATTGCCCGGCCTTCCCGGTATCGAAATCGCTCAGGCGGAGATATTCGCCGTATTCGGGCTCGGAATCCGCGTATTTATTGCTGAGCCGCAGGCTGTCGGCCAGCCACAGGTGCGCTTCGGCGGACGCAGGCGCTAACGCGATCGAGGCGCGCGCAGAGTCGATCGACTGTGGGTACAGCGCCTTCATGCGATACGCTTGCGCCTGCATGTAGAGCGCCGTGGCGTTCGACTTGTCGCGCTGTGTGACGATGTTCAACTGGCGGATGGATTCGTCCACGCCGCCGGTGTCGAGCAGCATCCCGGCCAGCGCCACGCGCGCCTCCATGTAATCCGGGTCGATGTCGATGGCCTTACGGAAGGCCGCTTGCGCCTTGGCTTCGTCGAGCAGCGAGTACTCGACGCGCCCCAGATAGAGGGCCGCCTGGCTGTACTTGGGATCGATCTGCAGCGCTTTCTCAAAGTGCGCCGCGGCGTTCTTGTAATTTTCGGCAGTGCCTTTGTTGTACTGCGCCAGGCCGTCGTTCAACTCGTCGAGCGCGGCTTTGGTGCGACGGCGCGGGATCACAATCTTGATGGTTACGGTTGCGTCGCGGCCGGGGTACACCATCTCTTCGCGCGGACCGTCCGGTTCGTAGCCGATGTGTACGCCTTGAATCGTGTGATTGCCGGGACGCAAGCCGGGCAGTCGCAGGGGAGTGCTCTTGCCGATCACGCCGCGCGAGACTCCGTCGACGAAGACCTCGGTCGCGTCCATGTTGGTCTCGAATACCAGCGTGCCGTCCTTCGGCGGAGGAGCGTTGGCCGTGCGCAGGCCCGACGGAAGATACGCCAGCAGCATGTTCGGATCGAAGCTGCCGCGGTCGCTCGTCGGGTTCTGCTGTCCCTTGGTGGCCTCGCGCACATTGCGGCGCGTGTAATCGGCGAGCTCGTCGGCGGTGACGATGCCGTCGCCGTTCTCGTCGGCCTCGCCCTCCAGGCCTTTGACCACGTAATACGTGAAGATGCCATGTCCGCCGCCCCACTCGGCGCTTTCAAAACTGCGCTCGCGGTCGCGGCTGGCCGTCAGCGAGAACATGGAGCGCGACAGATCCAGCAGACTCTTGTTCAATTGCTGATTCTGCGCATCCGCTGCGGCCGGATCGGGAGTAATGGCCCCGCTGTGGCACGAATCGGTCAGCAGGACTTTCCACTTGGCCTTGATGCGCGCGCCGGCCACGTTGCCGAGCGTGTCCATGGGGTACCCGGTCTGCGGAATGTTGTTCGGATCAAGATCGTAGGGCGCTAGGTAGGCGCGGGCGTCCTTGACGAAGCCGTGTCCGGCGAAATAAATGACGACGCGGTCGTCTGCCTGCGCCACCGAGGGCAACCAAACTTCCAGCTCCTGCTTGAGATTCGCGAGCGTGGCTTTGGCGCCGGTGAGGCGGTGCACGTTTTCCGCCTTGAAGTTGCCGCCTTCGGGATTAATCAGGATGGAGTACATGGCGTCGGCATCGCGCTCCGGAAAATCGAGTTGGGCCGATGCCGGCAGTTTTTGATACTTGGAAACGCCCACGATCAGCGCATAACCGCGCGGGACGGTCACGGCGGGAGCGGCCGGGCGATCCTCTTCATACTTGAGATCGCGGGAGTTTGCGGGCGGCGGCTGCTTGGTCTGGGACTTGTTCTGTGCCGGTGCGATCAGCGCCGTAAGCCCAAGAAGAACCACTGTAGCTCGCGCGACCATTCTGACTCCTGACTTCTGTTTTCTGAATTCTTCTTCAGTGATGCGCGAGACGGAGCTCATACACCACCGGCCCTGAAAGGGGTTGCGGCGAGGACAGCACCACCCCGCCTTTATCCTGCATGAAGAGCAGCTCGCGCGGCGTGGCGCCGGCGACTCCGCTCAGATTCTGGGGAAGCTTTTCTCCGGGCGCTACTGGCCTGACGCCAGCCGAATCGTCGAGGCATTCGCCGCGCGCCTTGAATACGGTGTCGTCGCAGCGCGGCCGCAGCGTGGAGGGAAGCTGCGGAGTGGCCGGAGGCGGCGGCAGAGGACGATAACCATGCGTCAGTTCCACCGGACTCACCAGCCAGTACACGGTGTCGTAGCCCGCCGGACCGCCGACCCCAAACCAGCCTTGCGCGGCTGGAACCACATATTCTTTTCCCGCCTCCATGCGATTGTCTGAGCCCGTGTCCGAGCGCGGAAACAGCAGCTCGTAGGAGCCTGATGTCCCGTGATTCATCACGTAGAGATAACCGGAGAAGCTGGCTTGCACGCGGAAACGCACATGGTCGCCGGTGTTGAAAACGGTAGCGGCGTTCATCGCCCGCCATGCGCCGTTCTCCTGCCGGTCCACCTGCAGCGTCACGCGCTGGGGGTCGGTTGGGGTGCTAGGGGTGGGCTGCGCGTGGAGCATCAGCCCGCTGACGCAGACCACGCCCACATAAAAGTAGTTTCGACCTAACATGGCTTACCAATCTGCGTCTCAGCGGTGCTGGAGCGCGAAATCCTTGACCACGCGCGCATCCGGAGCGGTGCTGGTGTTGACCACATAGGCGGCCTTCTCGTTCTTGACGGGGGCCGAGTCCGCGGTGCCCTCGTCCACCTTTTCAAAGACCAGGTCGCGCGAAAGCATCTGCTCGCGCAGGTGGGAAACAACGTCATCGCGAATGGTGGCCTGCGCCAACAGGGCCTCGCGTCCGCCATTGCCGCCGCCCGCCCCGCTGATCGCGTAGATCAACTTGTCCAGATCGCCCTCTGGCTGCCGCGCCAGCACCACGAACAGTTTTTCGGTGCCCGCGTGTTCGTCGAATCTCCAAACGCCCTTATCGCCGGGAACCTCCACTTTGACGTGCGGGTCCACGCGATTGCTGCCGCCGGAAACTTCCGGCCGCGGGAACAGCAATTGCCATTGGCCACTGGCGCCCTGTGTTACCACGTACAGATAACCGGTGGTGTTGGCTTCCACCTGCAGGCGGATGGCGTCGCCGGTGCGGAAGCTGGTGTCGGGATCCACCTCGCGGTAGGCTCCGCTCGAGTCGAGCTTGAGAACCGCGTAACGCAGTCCCAGAGGGCCGTTGGTAGCCGAGGCGGTGATCATATGGGCCTGACCGGTGGTCTGCTGGCCCACTTGCGCAACCACCGTATCGGAGTTGCCCGTCGCTGGTTGGCCTGCGCCGCTGTTATTGCCGGCGCTAGGGTTGCCGGCGGTGGTGTTGCCGGCGCTCGTGTTGCCGCTGGTGGTGTTGCCGCTTGAGGGATTCCCGTTGGCGCCCGTGTTCCCCGTCGCCGGGCGTCCGCCGCCGGACGTGTTCTTGGCCGTGGTCTGCTTCTTATTATTAGCGCCGCTGTTAGACGAGGTGGACGATGTGTTCTTATTGGAATTTGTGGCCGGCTGTCCGCTGGACGGAGGAGGATTGCCGGGGTTCGCCGCGGGATTCGGCGGCGGCGCATAGAACAGTTCCCTAGCGTTCAGTTTGGGTGCGTTCTGTCCCCAACCCACTGCGAACGCCAAAAACGTAAGGGTCAATAGATGTTTCATCGCTGTCCCTTCCACTCCACCTTCCATTCAAAGTGTAGCTCTCTTTAAATCGGCCTTACAGCCCGGAACCTGTACCTATCCGTCCTAATCCGCGTAAATCACCGCCAAACCGGCTCAGCTTTGACATTCGGATCGCCCATCGGAACATTTTGACACCCGGCTTTCGCGGGGGTACCCTCAGATGGGAACCATGGAACGGGACCGCGCTGTGCTGAGGCACATGCTGGCTACGCTCGCCTACCGCGGCGGCAAGGCGATTCGCGGGGCGCCGGAAGGATTCGGGTCCTTTCGAGCCGAGAGCGCCTTGAATACGCCTGTCGCGTTGCTCGCCCATATCGGGGACCTGATCGAATGGGCCCATCGCTGGTGCCGCGGAGATGAGCGGAGCTTCACGGTCTCTGAGCCCCTCCATTGGAACGGCGAGGTCCAGCGATTCCACGGAGCGCTGGCAAGCTTCGATCAATACCTGGCTTCCGGCGGAAGCTTGGAAGCGAGCTTGGAGGCTCTGTTTCAAGCGCCCATCGCCGACGCAATGACGCACATCGGGCAATTGGCCCTGCTGCGCCGGATGGCCGGAGACCCGGTAGCGGGAGAGGCGTACCGGCTGGCTGAGATCGTCGCCGGCCGCGTCGGCCCGGAGCAGGCCCAACCCGGCCGTGAGTTTGAGCGAGACAAAGGGGCCATCTGGTCGAAGCCTTCGTCGGCTTAAAGGGTTGGCCGCCGCTGCCGGCACCCACTTCGAGCACTGCGACCGTTGGGCGCGCTCAGAGCGTGGCATCTAACCCGCGCCGTGGTATCTTAATGATTTCACCCCGTACTTCCAATCTAAAACATGGCTACATCCATACCTATTACAGTCGCGCACGGCGACGGCATCGGCCCCGAGATCATGGCCGCCACGCTGCACATCCTCACCGAGGCAGGCGCGGCTCTGGACATCGAAACCATCGACGTCGGCGAGAAGGTTTACTTGTCGGGCAATACCACGGGCATCGCGCCGGAGTCGTGGGCTTCGCTGCGCCGCACTAAGGTCTTCCTGAAGGCTCCCATCACCACGCCCCAAGGCGGCGGCTACAAGAGCCTCAACGTCACCACTCGCAAGATGCTGGGCCTCTACGCCAACATCCGCCCGTGCGTTTCCTATCATCCGTTCGTGCGCACCAAGCACCCCAAAATGGACGTGGTGATCGTCCGTGAAAACGAAGAGGACCTCTACGCCGGCATCGAATATCAGACCTCGCCCGAGGAGATGACCGCGTTCAAGCTGATCACACGGCCGGGCTCGGAAAAGATCATCCGCTACGGGTTCGAGTACGCCCTGCAGTTCAATCGCAAGAAGGTCACCTGCTTCACCAAGGACAACATCCTCAAGATGACCGACGGCAGCTTCCACAAGCTGTTCGACGAGATCGGCGCCGAGTATCCGCAGTTTGAAAAAGAGCACTGGATCGTGGACATCGGCGCGGCCAAGCTGGCCGATACGCCGGAGGCGTTCGACCTCATCATCATGCCCAACCTCTATGGCGACGTGTTGAGCGATGTGGCCGCGCAGATCGCGGGATCGGTGGGCTTGGCGGGATCGTCCAATATTGGCGATCAGGCCGCGATGTTCGAGGCTATCCACGGATCGGCTCCCCGGCGCGCGGGGCAGAATCTGGCGAATCCCTCGGGCCTGATGCACGGGGCGCTGCTGATGCTGGTGCACATCGGGCTGATCGAAACCGCCGAGCGGATTCACAACGCGTGGCTCCGCACGATGGAGGACGGCGTCCACACGTACGACATCTTCGTGGAAGGCAAGAGCAAGCAGAAGGCGGGTACCAAGGAGTTCGCGCAGGCCGTGGTGGACCGGCTGGGCCAGTTGCCGCAGACGCTCAAGGCCGTGAAGTATTCGACCACGCCGCGCGGGCCGGTGAAGGCGCTTTCGGCGACGCCGAGTTACAAGCGCGAACTGGTGGGCGTGGACGTGTACGTCGAGTGGCCTTCGAAGAAGAACAACGACCTGGCCGATCTGATCAAGAAGGCCGGCGCCAACGGCTTGCAGCTAGAAATGATTTCCAACCGTGGCACGAACGTGTGGCCCAACGGCGCGCCCGAGACATTCTGCACTGATGCGTACCGCTGCCGCTTCATGTCCAAGGGCACCACGCTGTCCGATATCAACGCTCTGGTTTCGCGCATCACCGGTTTGGGTTTGGATATCGGGATGACGGTGAACCTCCGCAGCTACGACGGCAAGGCCGGATACACGCTGGCCCAAGGACAGTAGTCATGGCCGCTCTCGTCGGGGTGGTGATGGGTAGCAAGACCGACTGGGAAACCATGCGCCACACCTGCGATATGCTCACGCAATTCGGCGTGGAGCACGAAAAGCGCATTCTATCCGCGCATCGTACTCCGGCGGCGGCGTTGGAGTTTGCTTCGACCGCAGCCTCGCGCGGCATAGAAGTGATCATCGCGGCGGCGGGTGGAGCCGCGCACTTAGCTGGGGTGCTCGCCGCACACACGATTCTGCCGGTGCTGGGAGTGCCCATGCACACGCAGGCGCTGGGCGGGATGGACTCGCTGTTGTCGACGGTGCAGATGCCCGGCGGCATTCCAGTCGGAACGCTGGGAATCGGCAAAGCCGGAGCTACCAACGCGGCCCTGCTGGCCGTTGCGATTCTGGCGCTGAAGCGGCCGGAGCTGAGCGAAAAACTGCAAGCTTTTCGGACGGCGCAGGCCGAGAAGGTGCTAGGCGAGTCGCTGTAGGGCGCACTCTGGCAAGCAGGCTCGGTATCAGAGTTGTACGCTTGAGGGCATGGCGAATCCGGAGCATCTGGCGAGGTTGAAGGAGGGCGTCCCCGCCTGGAATCAGTGGCGACGGGAAACTCCCGATTTAATTCCGAATCTCAACGAGGCGGACCTCAGGGGGGCGAACCTCACTTTAGCAAACCTCAGTTGGGCGAGCCTCTTCGGCGCGAACCTTGTCGGCGCGAACCTATCCGAGGCGCTGCTTTACCAGGCTAACCTCAGCAGGGCGAACCTTGAAAGGTCGGACCTGAACAACGCTTTGCTTGCATTCACCGTTTTCGGTGATTCTAACCTGACCGCCGCGAAAAACCTGGAGTATTGTCGACACGCCGCGCCGAGCATCATCGATCACTTGACCCTAGCCCAATCTGGCCTGCTTTCTCTCAAATTCCTTCGCAGTTGTGGCCTGCCCGACTCGCTAGTCGAATATCTGCCGTCGCTTCTCAACCAGCCCATCCAGTTCTATTCCTGCTTCATCAGCTACTCGACCAAGGATCAGGAGTTCGCCGACCGCCTCTACGCCGACCTTCAGAACAGAGGCGTCCGCTGCTGGTTTGCACCCGAGGATCTCAAGATTGGCGACCCTTTCCGCCAGCGCATCGAGGAGGCCATCCGGATTCACGACAGACTGCTGTTGATCCTGTCGGAAAATTCGGTACAAAGCGACTGGGTGCGGGAGGAAGTCGAATCCTGCTTGGAGCGCGAGCATCGGGAGAAGCAAACCGTCCTGTTCCCGGTGCGACTAGACGACGCGGTCATGGACGCCAGCGAAACCTGGGCTGCTTCAATCCGCCGCCAGCGGCACATCGGCGATTTCCGAAGGTGGAAGGACCATGATTCGTATGTTCGCGCCCTTTCCAGCTTGACCAAGGATCTTTCGGGTCTACCCTCCGATAGGCAACAAGTTGACGGCGGGGGGCCAAGGTGAGAACCTTATTTGGTTTCCGCGACCAGCAGGTCTTCTTGAACTATCCGTTTGATGAAGCTGCGGAACACATCTCAAGTGCCATGCATTTTGGCGTCATCGCTGGGGGCCTCCTTCCCGTTTGTGCGTCCGACCTCACCGTTCCAGACCGTCCGCGCTTAGAGATGCTCATCGAGGTGATCACTTCCTGCAGGTTTTCCGCACACGACTTCTCCAGATGCCAGGGCGAAGGCGAGCAAAATCTAGCCAGGTTCAACATGCCGATTGAAATGGGAATGGCGCTCTTTCATGCTCTTCAGACGCAACGGCGCGACCACAGATGCGCGTTCTTTGTACCTTCGCCAAACCATGCCTACCAAAAGTTTGCCTCGGACCTAGCCGGGTTGGACCCTCTCAGGTATGAGGACGAGAATACCCTGCTTGTCTGCCTTTACGGTTGGCTCCTGAACCTCGAGGCTGTCGTGTTCCCTCGTCCGCCGACGAGAATCGTGGATCTATATCGAGAGTACAAGCACGGCCAGGATCGGCTCCGCGGCAGCGGGAGAGACGGTTCGCCGAGTCATCATGAACGCCAAGAATTGATGTACCAAGTCTGCTCTAAAGCCGGTCTCTGGGATTGGCGCGAGAACAGTGCCGGTCGCCAAGCTTTTCCCCCAGTGCCTCTCGCTTGGAAGGAGGAGCCGACAGAGCCCACAGATCCGGCGGGCCAAACAAACGCCTGAGCCACAGGACCCTCGCCAAGTCCGGCCCGCTCCCTCTCGCCTTCCTCCGCGGCTGCGGCTTGCCCGAGACGCTCATCGAATACCTGCCCTCGCTGCTCAACCAGCCCATCCAGTTCTACTCGTGCTTCATCAGCTACTCGACCAAGGACCAGGACTTCGCCGACCGCCTCTACGCCGACCTCCAGAACAAGGGCGTCCGCTGCTGGTTCGCGCCGGAGGATCTCAAGATCGGCGACCGCTTCCGGCATCGCATCGACGAGGCCATTCGGATTCACGACAAGCTGCTGTTGATCCTGTCGGAACACTCCGTCCAAAGCGACTGGGTGCGGGAAGAAGTCGAGTCCTGCCTGGAGTGCGAGCGCCGGGAAAAGCAAACCGTCCTGTTCCCGGTGCGGCTGGACGACGCGGTCATGGATGCCAAGGAAGCCTGGGCGGCCTCGATTCAGCGCCAGCGGCACATCGGTGACTTCCGAAAGTGGAAGGACCACGACCCCTACACCAAGGCCCTAGACCGCCTGCTGAAGGATCTGAAGCCCGCTCCCGCGCCCCCGAAATCCGCCTGAGCACCCCAAATTACAAAACGAACCCAGCAAGTCTTTGAAAACACAAGAGTGTCCGGGAGCCTCCGGGCAGCAAATGACGCGCTCTTGGGAAAGGGGGGACCGCCGGCTCTCCCATAAATATGGGAGAATCGTTCCAGATGAAGACGACTCTGGAGATTCCGGATCCGCTGTTCCGGCGGGCTAAGTCAGCCGCCGCCGAACGCGGGATTCCCTTGCGGGGATTGGTGTCGGAAGCGCTCGCCGATAAGCTGCGCGCCACGGGCGCTGAAGACAAGCCCTGGCTGAAGACCTTCGGCAAGCTACGTGCGCTACGCAAAGAAACAGCGCGGATCAGCGGGATCATCGAAGCGGAGTTCGGTCGGATCGAACCTGAGGACTGGCGTTGATTTTGGACACCAACGGGCTCTCCGCGATGGCGGACGGCGACCCTCTTTTGGAACCGGTCCTTCAACGCGCGGATGAGATTGCAGTTCCCGTGATTGTACTAGACCATTTTCTGAGTATTTATAGACCATAGCCGCAGTGGCGAAAATGGGCTGTTGCGTGTTCTGAATTCACCGCAGTAAGGGCCGCGGCCACGGCATGCTCCAGCAATTCCAGTTGGCGGATCTTCCAAGCTCGCAACCTTTGCTTGACCTGGAACCAACACTTTTCGATGGGGTTGAAGTCCGGGGAATACGGCGGC
>Ga0209517_10003710_pt1 | contig 20502 bp, 14 predicted proteins | sample PeaSoiMetSII2010_FD_187695 | JGI IMG/M metagenome (GOLD analysis project Ga0209517, IMG submission 187695) | Peat soil microbial communities from Weissenstadt, Germany - SII-2010 (SPAdes) (version 2) | ecosystem: Environmental > Terrestrial > Soil > Wetlands > Peat | place: Germany...
TGGAGCGCATTACCGAGACAGTCTCACGCATCGGCAGCGAGGGACTCGACGAGCGAGTGGCGGAACCCGCCGGTTCCGACGAGATCTCCCGCCTGGCAAAAACGTTCAATCACATGCTGGAAAGGATTCAGGCGTCGGTCAAACAATTGCGATCCGTTACCGACGCGGTTGCTCACGACCTGAAAAGTCCCGTGACCTCGATCCGAGGAACTCTTGAATCGGCGCTCTCGGCTGAGAACGGCGAGCCATGGCGAGATTCAGTCGCGCAGGCTATCGAAGGACTGGACCGCATGTCTGCTCTACTCAACACGACGCTGGATGTCGCCGAGGCCAAAGCTGGCGCCCTACCCATGAAGCGGGTTGCCGCGGACCTGCCTGCCGTTGTGACTCAATTACTACAGTTGTACTTGCCGGCCATGGCCGACAGGCGTCATGAGGTAAGAACTGACCTGCAAAGCGGCGTTATCGTTGAGGCCGACCTCGGGCTTATCAATCGCACTTTGAGCAATCTAATGGAAAATGAACTTGTGCACTTGCCCCCGGGTTGCCAGATCGATATTCGGCTCCGATCGCACCAGGGTTATGCTGAACTCGTGATCGAGGATAATGGGCCGGGTTTTCCTCCCGAGATCGGCAGCCGCGTATTTGAGCGTTTTGTGAAAGGAAAGCATTCGCCCGGACATGGACTCGGGTTGGCATTTGTTGACGCCGTGGTTCAGGCCCATGGGGGTACAGTAAATATCTCCGATCATCCCGGCGGTGGCGCCATGGTCTCGTTGTTACTGCCACTTAGCGCCAAGACGTTGCCGGCCTCCCTCTCGAAAGTGCCCGCTTACCGTTGACCAGTACCGCAAACACTCCTTTAAAAAAGCTATGTTGACGCGCGGAGGTAGTGAACACCTCCGCCGCGACTCACCGGCTCGATTTTCCTTCACATATGCGCGCATGAGCCGGGAATGTCGCGAGATTACATTTTGTTCATGTTTGCAAATGTACGCGTCAAGCTGAGCGAGACTGCGCTATTCTGAATTTTGGGGGCTCTCGGTTCCGACAAGACGGGGAGCCGAGGAGCCGTTCGAATGTGCCCCTGATCGTATCAGTGGGCTTAAAACCAAAATGGGAGTTTGGGATGGCTCTGGACATCGCACGCGCCAGGCGGACTTGTTTTGCCGGCCTCGCCGGCGCTTTCCTGATCGTTATCTCAGCCCCATCGTTGATGGCACAGGCGGTGGGAGAATTGACAGGCACGGTGACCGATCCGGCCGGCATGCCTGTGGCATTTGCCTTCGTCACCGCCACCAATCTGGAAACTGGCCGCGCACGACCGGCGGCCACGGCCGCGGACGGCAGCTACAGATTTAATCTGGCGTCCGGCAATTACCGCATCAAGTTTGAATCACGCGGTTACGAGACTCTGGAAATTCCTGCCGCGAACGTCACGGCGCTCTCGACGGCGGTCGAGAATTGCGAACTTGCGCCTGTCGAGCAATCGCAAGGCAATACCACTGCTGAGCAGGCTCAGAAGACGGCGCCCAGTGCTTCCAATAAAACGCAGGAGCCGTCGCTGGAGGATCTCGGCATCACTCCGTCTCAGGCCAAGGGCAATGCGCGGGAACAAGCACTGCTTGACAGACGCTCGCACATGCTCAAGATCCATCAACGGCTCGGCCTGATCACGATTGCACCGCTCGGCGCCACACTCATTACTTCCGCTTTCGCCGGTGGAAGGGAAACGAGCAGGGCCAGCCGGGACGCGCATGCCGCTTTGGGTACGGCGACAGTGGGCATGTATCTCTCCACCGCTTATTTTGCCATCCGGGCGCCCAAGATCCCCGGCACCAAGACGCGCGGACCGATTCGCCTGCACAAGACCTTGGCTTGGATTCATGGACCTGGGATGATCCTGACACCCATTCTGGGAGAGATGGCTTTCGCTCAAAAGAGCCGCGGCGAAAGGGTCCACGGGATCGCCTCGGCGCACGGGCCGGTGGCCATCGTTACGGCAGGGGCATTTGGATTGGCAGTAGTGTCTGTATCGTTTAAATTCTAGCGAGGACTAATGCGCAGGAAACTGCTGATAAGCTTTTGGCTAATGTCGCTTCCAGGCCTTGCCTGGGCGGATAGCCAATGGGTACTGGAGCAAAGCACTCTCACCTATCATGTATCGCACCCGTTGCACCAATTCGATGGCGTCAGCCGTGCGGCTAAGGGCAAGGGGATTTGCAGCAACGGGGAATGCAATTTTCTGATCGCGGTGCCCGTGAAGTCATTCGATTCGGGCGACAGCAATCGCGATCTTCACATGCTTCAGGTGACGCGGGGGGCCGAGTTTCCATTGGTGACTGTGCGCACCCGGTTGCCCGAATCGGCCGCTACGCCTGCGACCATCACGCTCGATCTGGAGGTCCAATTCGCCGGCCAGACCTTCGAGTACAAGCAGGTGCCCTTCGAGCGGTCGGTTCAAGGCAGCGAGACGCGGATCACAGGAACGATTCCGGCAAAGTTGACTGACTTCAAGATCGATCCGCCTACGCTCCTGACCATGCCCATTAAGAACGAGATCCCGGTGCGTGTCGACTTGAGCTGGGGTCCTATGCGATAGGATCATGCCTTTTTCTTATCAGGTCGAATCCCGAAGATCGCCGGGACTATCTGTGCGGCTGCAGCGGGGAGTGGGGACGACCGCTTGAAATACCGCACACGCCACTGTGCGGGAGCCCGAGATGTGTCAGCTGATCACGGATTCGAAGCAAGGAGTGACAAAAGGCGCGCAGGGCACCGCGGGGTTCGGTTGGAGGCTTGGATTTCGGCGACCTTACTCGTTAATCTTCTCAAAGTGACCACGTCTATGGACCTAATGGTGGTCCTCCAGTGTTTCCAAATGGCTGATCACTTCGGTTCTCATCGGCGAATCTTGTTGGATCCTCTCTTCAATTTTGGTGGCCAGCGCATGAGCAGATTCCAAAGAAGTGTCTTTGGGAAAGAGCAGATGGAATTCCACCCAATTCGTATTGCCCGCGTTGCGATGCCGCAAACCATGAAACTGAACCCCAGCCTCGGAAGTCATCTCGACGAGCAGTCGCCGGATTTGAGCTTGAGTTATCGGGTCGACTTCATCCATCAATCCGCCGATGGATTGGCGAATCAACTTGCTCCCCATCCAAAGGATGTCCACGGCCACAAGAATCGCAACCATAGGATCGAAACGCAGCCAGCCCGTGAGCATGGTCAAACTCAGTCCCGCGAGGACGCCGAAACTGGTCAGGCAGTCGGTAAGTACGTGTCTACCATCGGCCTCCAAAATCAAAGACCGATGCCTTTTCCCAACCCATACCAGATAGCCGCCCAAAGCTCCATTGATGAGGCCCGCGGCGAGAACCAGCAAAGCCCCTGCCCCCAGATTCTCCAGTTTGGGCCCCGCGATCAACCTGCCAATTGACTCGTAGACGATATAGACCGCCGCCAGAACAATCATGGCGCCTTCGAACCCCGCCGAAAAGAATGCGATTTTGTCATGGCCGTAAGGATGGCTGGGGTCAGGAGGCTTGCGGCTCAACCAGAGGCTGTAAGCGGCAAAGGAAACAGCCACCACGTGAACGACGGATTCCGCAGCGTCAGAGAGGATAGCCGCGGATCCGGTTATCCAGTAGGCAAATACTTTTATTGCGAGCATGAGGAAGCCGATCGCCAGGGAAAGCCGTATGGCGAGTCGGGGTGCGCGCGATTCGTGGGGGGGCGGGATGTCCACCGCGGCCATCATGCTCGTCCAAACCGGGAACTCACCCGAATTTCAGGTTCCACCATTAAGTCTGTCGTTAATCATACCACCTGCCGCGCCGTCTTCCAGCAGGCCGATCGGTAGCTTACTCGGTATCCGGTTCGACCTGGATCAACCACTATTAGTCGGGACGTGTTTGCCCTTTTTCGCTTGCCATCAACGGAAACGACCCGCAGTCAGCACGTGCGGATCGCGCTCGAACAGGGCACTGGCCTCCGGAAGTCGAGCCAGAACTGCACCATCGTACACCGCTCGTTGAATGCTAGTTTTACAGACGTGCGGACAGGGCGACTCTGGCGAGTTTATGGCAAGCGGTCAGAATCAGGTTCCCGGATATCTCTTTGCCTCCCGCATCACTTTGACCGCGGGCAAGTTCTCCCTGGTTGATCTGTTTGACGACAATGCTTACAGCCACGATGCGCGTACGCAATTCATGAACTGGGCCCTGATGGACAACGGCGCGTGGGACTTCGCGTCCGACACACGCGGCTACACTTGCGGCGTAGCGCTTGAGGCTTACCGGAAGCGCTGGGCCTGGAGGGTGGCCAGCGTCACGGTGCCCAAATGCGCCAATGGTATGCAAATGGACACACAAATTGCCCAGGCAGGTTCGGAGAATTTCGAAGGTGAGCGCCGCCACGCCCTGCATGGGCATGCAGGCGCAGTGCGCCTGATGGCGTACGTGAACCACGCCCACATGGGCAGCTACCGCGAGACCATAGATACGCCGGCTTTCGGGATGGACATCACCAAGTCTCGCGCGTATCGGGCGAAGTATGGGGCCGGGATTAATCTGGAGCAGGAGATTGCTAAAGACCTCGGAGTATTCTTTCGCTATGGCTGGAACGACGGCCACACCGAAACGTGGGCGTTTACCGAAATCGATCGCACGGGCAGCGGTGGAGTGAGCCTTCGCGGCAGCCGTTGGAGCAGGCCCGCGGATCACTTCGGGCTGGCGTTTGTAGAGAAAGGACTGTCACACGATCACGAAGAGTTCCTGAGCCTCGGGGGCAAGGGTTTCATCATCGGAGACGGAAAACTGAATTACGGACGCGAGAAGATATTGGAAACATACTACTCGATTGCCTTGAAGCATGGATTTGAGCTCGCACCAAACTTTCAGTATGTCGTTGATCCGGCCTACAATCGGGATCGCGGGCCCGTGCCGATCTGCGCATTGCGCCTTCACTGGGAGAGGTAGAAGCCGATTTCATTGGCCGGATCCTGCCCGCGGAGCATAACTATCTCCACCCGTCATCTTGCAGCGAGGTGAGGACCCGTACCTGCTCCCTCGCCCTGCTCCCTCGCCCAGGCGAGCTTACGCTCGATCTGATATACTGACCCGGACCCTGAGTCCAAGATGGAAGTTAGTGCGCCGAGATAAACCGGCATGAATGGAAGAGTCTCGCTGGCGGGAGATGGCGATAGCCACACCGCCCGCGTGCGCGTCGCTGAGGAGTAGGACAGCGGCATTGTACCGACGAATCGCTCGAACAAAGGCGGACATCCGCTGCCCACCTCGCTGATGGCACTCATTTTGGCCGGGCCTTGCCGGCCCTAGCACGTCGGTTACCAACCTTTTTTCACCGGTCGACAAGTGTGAGAACCGAAGCGTGCAATTCCGACCATCCTGTTGTGTTTCCTTCCGCTACGCAGCATGCGTTCTTGTGGTTCTGTCTGAAAGGAAAGCTATCGCTGCAGGAAAGCGACAACCCCTCGCAGAAACCTTGCATCGAGGAGAAAACGTCCTCGACCGCTTGTGCCTATGTTTGTGCCTACGACAGATTGCGACATGCCAAAGCAAATGATCTAGAACGCTGGCAGCATCGCGCCCCGCAATCCCGTCAAAAGGCAGAACGAATGGTCCGTAAGCGTTTGATGGTGAAGATGTTATCAGCCTTCGGCGTCCTTCCTGCATAATCTGACTGATACCCTCGGGGCAAGAGCTTCGGGGGCTCGGAGTAAACCCCAAGCACATCTCCGACAGTCAAAAGGAGGCCAAATGCAAAATGGATGCCTAATGCAGGTGCCCCGCCGACAGGGACCAAACGTTTGGGAGTTTCGATGGAGAGAACCGGGATCGGATGGACGGAGGATACACCGCCGTCTAGTGATTGGGACGGTTGAGCAGTTCAAGGACGAATCGGTTGCCACGAGAGCGATCGTTCCGCTACGGCGTGAAATCAACTCTCCCGCTCACCGGCTGAGAGCAAGACTACTGACACTCGCTCAACTGGTCGAGCACTACAAGCAACGTGAACTCGCTCCCGAAAACGAGCGGACGACATACTCAACAAAGGAAACGTACAAGGGCTATCTGCGAAAATGGATTGTGCCCCGATGGGGAGCTTACACTTTGTCGAGCATTCGCCCCATCGAGGTGGAGTGTTGGCTTAGGAAGCTGCGGCTCTCGAGGGCTAGTTGCGCGAAGATTCGTAACCTCATGAGCGTCCTCTTCAATCATGCGCAAAGGTACGATCTTTTTGATCGCAATCCGATCAGTCTGGTCCGGCAGAGTGCGAAGCGCCGAACAATTCCAGAGGTACTCAGCGTCAACGAGGTTCAGCGACTTCTCGCCGCGTTGACAGGGAGGGAACGGACGCTCGTGCTTTTGGATCTGGGAACGGGTTTGCGGCGGGGAGAGCTGTTCGGGCTCAAATGGAAGGATGCCGATTTCGAAGCGAAGCAGCTCAGTGTAACTTGATCGATCGTCAACCAAGTCGTTGGCCCCTGCAAAACTGAGGCGTCACAAAAACCTGTTCCTCTTGACGCCGCCTTGCTGGAGGCCCTGTTGACGTGGCGCCAACAAGCTAAATGGCGTGAGCCAGAAGACTGGATATTCGCGAGCAGGATAAATAAGGGCAGGCAGCCCTATCGAGCGGAAACGTTGATGCGCAAATACATAATTCCAACCGCTCAAGGCGTCGGTATCAACAAACGAATAGGGTGGCACACGTTTCGACACACCTATTGCACTTTTCTGAAAGCTGTCGGGGCTGACATTAAAGTCATGCAGGAACTGCTTCGCCACGCTTCGAGTCGAGTAACAATGGACACCTACACGCAAGCGGTGACGGCGGCGAAGCGGGAGGCACAAAGTGCCGTCGTCGGTCTTTTTCAAAAGGGACCCGAGTCCCCACCAACACCAGCCGTATCGAAACCAGCGACCCCGTCAAACCTGAAGGAAATTGTTCCTTTTTGTGCCTGCGTGAAATAGCGCATCCGCCCGTAAGTTTTTGCATGTAAATGGCGTCCCCGACGGGATTTGAACCCGTGTTACCGCCGTGAAAGGCGATGTCCTAAGTTAGAGGAAGCAAAGAAAGCGGTGATTTGACTTGCCGAATGCTGGGAGCATGACGAGTAGCCGGTTCTCGGCTTGTGGATTTGGCCGGGCAACCAGATTTAAATTGACCGCTGCGAAAGGAGGTTTATGAAGAAAAGTTACAGGCTTATTTTGGAAGTGGATCTTGACGAGGCCGACGAGCCGAATGCTATCAGGGTGGCGCGTGAACATTTCCGCCGGACAGGCCCTGCCAGCACACCGGTGAATTGGAACCGCATTGCAGGGAAATGGCGAAAAATAACTGCCAGAGAATGGATACCGGATGCGGAGATTGCAATCATGGAACTTGTTGATGCAAACGATTTGCTTGATGCGGCGGGTATTGAGGTCACGAGCATCTCGTGCGTAGAGGTCAGGCCAGAGACAACTGTTTTGGGCAAGCCCTCTAACCTAGAGCTCAAGCATCCCATCCGAGGGGAGATGACACCGCTGCGGCGGAGCCTCACCTGAATGCAATTCCCAGTTCAGATTGTCGCTCTTGGCAGTTTCGGGTCCCTGCGATGGTCGTTCGGCACGACGCCGTGCGCTTTCTCGCCGGCATTCGTTTCGCGTTTCATTTCAAAGCGATGCCGGTACTCGAGGGGGGTCAAGCCAACCAAGCCGGTGAAGATCCTGCCGAAGTGACTCTGACTGCAAAACCCCAAAAGGGCGCTGATCCTAGCAATACTCTCATCGCTGGTGGAGAGCAGCGACTGAGCTTTGGCAACCCGGAAGCGCTTCAGATAATTGAGGAAGGATTGGCCAGTGATCTTCCTGAAGAATCTCATGAACTGAACCTTGCTCATGGCGCAGAGCCGAGCCGCCGTGGCCGTGTGGACGACTTCGCCGAAATTCTGATCAATGAATTGAAAGAGCGGACGGAAACGCTGCAAATCCCTTTGTCTGCGTTCGAGAGCATCGTGCACTCCCACGTAATGGCTGTAGTGTTGAAGCAGGAGCAAAAGCAGCATCCTTAGATAGGTTTTCACGGCCAATCGGGCCACGTCGTTCCGTGGGGGAAGTTCCCCGTGGATTCTCACCATTAGCTCCAGCGCCTTATCCGGGATCCTGGTGGAGCGACCCACCACATTCGGGAACTCCGCATCCTGACAGAAAAACGGTGCAAGGTACTGTTCCTCTTCTCCACCCGCGCCGCCGATTAACACTTCAGGTCGGAAGTGCAAGAAAGATAGCCGCAGCTTCGTTCCCGCACGACAGGCGATCTGATGGTAGAGGTTCGGCCCAACGACTACTAAATTACCTTTACTGATGGGATAACGCCGCTCTTGGATCTGGACGAAGCCCTGGCCCTCGTAGACATAGATCACCTCACACGAGTCATGGCGGTTCATGCGGACATTATGACCGCTATCGTGTATGTCGAAGCCGACCTCGATCGGGAATGCTGGGTCGAATTCACACAGATACACTCCCTCGGCATTGACAACGGGGATGCCTCCTCGGTCGGCATTCTTCCATAGCGAGCGGCTTAGGTGCACCAATCCACCTCATTCGCCCGGGTTGCGGATTCTGAACATCAGAATTTAGTATGATCTCTACCCGTTCGCAAGACCCAACTTCGCCCGTGGCGTCGGTGTGGAGCCACGCCCCTGCCGATCCAAGATCTGACGCTAAGCAAGCTCGTCTTTCCAGTTGTGCGACCTGAGGCGAAACTGAAGATCAGTGCGAACGGCTCCATCCAGCGAGCGGTTTTCGTAGGGTTTTGCCGCGACGCGCACGGCCATCGGCCCCGTGGCACGCAAGATGTCTTGGCGGGCTTTTTTGACAAAGATTTATCCGGTCGTGATAGACGCTTGATCGAACCGAATTACAATTGCACACGGGCGGCCCTAGGATAGGACTGCAGTTCTAGTGAGCGGCCTGTTCTGTTCGCTGCCGCGGTGGAGGCAAACGCGAATCAGATGGACGATGAAGCGGAGGAAGTTCTCGGCCTTGACGAGAGTCGCCGATCCCATAGAGCCTGCTCCGGGAAGAAAAGGGGATAAAAATGGCCCGCTGGTTGAGTTTTAGTTTGATTACTATTGTTTTGTTTGGCGTTTGGGGTTTTGTTTCGACCGTGATAACAAAAGAAGTTGCGCCCCTCACGGTACAGGTCCTTTCGACAATTGGCCTTCTCCCAGTGGCCCTGATCCTCGGCTTTTCACAAAACTTGCGAAAAGGAACAAACTTCGGCGCAGGAATCGCGGTGGCGACGCTCACGGGCGTTCTGGGCGGAAGTGGCAATGTGGCTTTGTATAAAGCCCTGCAAATAGGTGGCGAGGGATCGGCAATCGTTCCGATCACAGGGATGTACCCGCTCGTGACAGTGATCCTGGCCAGATTCCTTCTCAAGGAGCGGTTGAACCGAGTTCAAACCCTGGGGATTGGGCTTGCCTTGGTCGCCATTTACCTCTTCAGTCCTCGCGAAAGTCTGGGCGCAACCCTGAGCTGGAGAAGCGCGTTCTCGGTCTGGATGTTATATTCGCTGTTGGCTTTGTTCCTCTTTGGCGTAGCTTGCATTACCATGAAATTTGCGACCCGCCACATTTCGGATGAGCTCTCCACCATCTTCTACACGCTCGGATATATCATTCTGGCGATTGTAATCATTGCTGCGGGGTCCGTGGAATGGAACGTCTCGTTGAAGAATTGGGGCTTGGGGATCCTGGTCGGCCTTTTGATGAACGGCGCAACGCTGACTCTTTTCGTCGCCTATCGCTGGGGGAAGGCCTCGATTGTGACACCGCTTACGGCCCTCTACCCGTTGATTACCGTCGTGTTGGCCGGGCTGATCTTGAAAGAGCGCTTTGACATAATCAAGATGGTGGCGATCTGCCTGGCCCTCATGGCAGGCTTGGCTTTGAGCATCGAATCGTCACCTGGGCAAGTCGCTCAAGCGGCGCCGGGAGAGTGATTTACCTTTGCATGAAAGGACCCTTCGCAGAGGCGATTCCCGTCCTGCACCGGGAGCACGTTCAGGTTTTCGACACCAGGTCATCTTTCTTACAAAAAAAGAACGGAATTTGATAGACATTAGCCGCTGGACGGCCTTATAAGAGTACACATTCTGCATTTTGAGCACTTCTGAGATGGGAGGAAGATAAAACGTCACAAAAGGCTCCAGTGCGGTGCTGGGTTCCCCTACTTGAATCTGTGCGCTTTGGTAGACGTGGTGGAGCTGTTTGGTCGTTTTGCCAAGTGCGTGGTTCACGCCGGGGGTGGCTATGCAATCCAGAATAGAGGAAAAAATTGGAGGTGCGCAGTGCGTCGACACAGTTCTTTCCCAAGGTTGGCAATGGTAGGGCTTGCTTGTTTTTTTGTGATTGGGTCTGCTCCTTCTGGGTCCGCACAGCGGATATTTGGAGACATTCTGGGCAACGTGACGGATGCGTCCGGGGCCGCGGTGCCGGGAGCCAACGTCACCCTGCGAAACCAGGACACAGGGCGCGAGCTGACCATGGTGACCGACGAGGCCGGTAGTTATTTGTTTGTCGAACTCGAGCCGGGTCGCTATGAAGTGCGGGTGGAACGCCAGGGGTTCGAGAAGAAAGCTATATCCAATGTTAAGCTTTCCGCAGACCAGCGCGCACGCGTGGACGTAGCTTTGCCAGTCGGCTCAGTCACTACCGTCGTGGAAGTGAACGCGGGGGGTGGACAGCTTGTACAGACTGAGACCAGCAATCTCTCGGAGGGCGTGGAGAATCGCCGCGTGGAGGAACTGCCGGTCAACGGCCGGAGTTACCTGAATCTGGCCATCACGACGCCCGGTGTTATAGTAGGAGGGAGCCAGGGAATCATCTCAAACACATCTCATTTCTTGCTGCGAAACAATCTGAGCATCTGGGTCTCTGGGCAGAGGGAAAGCAGCACCAATTATCTGATCGATGGGATTGAAAGCCGCGACAACCGCTTTGCCGCCGTGAGTTTCCGCCCCTCGATTGATATGATCAACGAATTCAAAATCGAGCGAAATGCTTATGGGGGTGAAATCGGAATCGACGGGGGAACGGTTGTCAATATCACCACAAAAGGCGGGTCCAACGACTTTCACGGGGATGCCTACGAATTCGTCCAGACTACCGACTTCAATGCGCGGAACTTCTTTGATAAGGTTCGACCCCCTTCCCATCATAACGTTTTTGGAGCCGTTTTTGGGGGGCCGATCAAGAAGAACAAAGTCTTCTTCTTCGGAAGCTACGAAGGGGAGCGGAGCTTGTTAGCGCAGACCTTGCAGGGTTTCTTTCCTTCCCCAGCCCAGTTCGAGGGAAACCTGGCTGACAACTCAGCGGGGACAGGCATTTTCCCCACGAGCTCGGCGTTTTGCCAGAGCAACCCCAGTTCGAACCAGTGCAAGGACATCATCGACCCGTCAACGGGGCTCGCCTTCCCGGGAAACAGCATTCCGGGTACGATGATCTCGACCTTTGCCAAGAATTTTGCCCAGTTTCTTCCCGCAGCCAATGCCGTTGACCGGCTTCCACTGGGCATTAACCGCTTAGTGAACCCACCCATTAGCACCGACCGGAATCAGTGGTCGGCGAGAGTCGACTACAACGTCTCCAGTCGAGACACGGTTTTTGCCCGCTTCATCTGGGCCAACGAACCCTACTTTCTGCCGGGCATCAGCCCTGGCGCCGGGGAGAACGTACCCTTACAAGGACGCAATCTCGCCGCCGGGTGGATACGCACCATCACCCCAAACCTGGTGAATACTCTCCATGCGGGGTTTAACAAGGGGGCCTGGATTGCCACTGCCGAATTCAACGATCCCACAAGCGGTGCGAAGACAAATTTTGCCCAGGTGCTCGGCTTGCACAATGTTCAAGGCGATAAAATGGAATGGTCCGTTCCGAGCGTGAGCTTGGTGGGGTTCACCGGTCTCGGCAATGGAGGGGACGCTCGTGATGAGGACATGGATCGGAATTATCAGGCTAGCGACACGCTCGACTACATCCGCGGACGACATGACATACGTATTGGAGGCGCATACCGGAGGGAAAAGTACTTTGGGGAGTCGGGAGACGGCACCGCGTCATTTACCTTCCAGGGAGCCTACACGGGTTCGTCAATCGGGGACTACTTGCTCGGGCTCCCCACTGCCGCTACGGACGTCCTAGGAGTTGGTTCGGGGAACTTTAACATGAACTTGTATGCCGTTTACGCCTCCGACACCTACAAGATTCGACCGGACTTGACACTCAACTTCGGGCTGGGCTGGGAATACAAGTCCCCTCTCGCCGAGGTTAATAACAGGGATGGGTTTTTCAACTTTCAGACGCTGAAATACGAGATCGGAGGCACAGATTTTAAGGGTTCCCCTATTGATGCGTTCTACGGAAGCTGGAAGCCGCAGCTCGGATTTGCCTGGCGGCCTTTTGGTGCGAAGAACACTGTGATTCGGAGCGGCGCAGGCATTTACTGGGAATCTCAGAAAGCCAACGATTTCGAGGGTCTTTACTACAACCCACCCTATCTCTTCATTGAGAACATGACTTCGGGGGCGACGCCGTCGCTTTTCACTGATCAGCTCTTTCCGCAGTTTACTCCGACCCCTCCGTTTGGGACCGACGTCATGCTGGACACAAGGGCGCCACACGAAAAGAGACCGTATTCGCCTGAGTGGAATCTGAGCATTCAGCACCAGTTTGCTCAGAATTGGCTGGCGCAGGTCAGCTATGAGGGGGCATCATTCGTCCGTGGTGGTTCCTTCAATGAGGCGAACCCAGGGAGCGTTGATCCGACCGGCACGATCCCTCTCCAGCAGCGGCGACTGTATCCCCAGTTTGGCGATATCATTTTGACGACGACCATGAATCACGGGAACTACAACGGCGGCACGGCCGTGCTGAGGAAGCGGTTTTCCAATGGTTTGACTCTGGACATGAACTACACATACGCGCATTCCGTCGATAACGGTACGAATGAGATCAATAACGCCGACTTTCCTCTTATTGGTCGAAGGGGGGAGAAAGGGGCGGCGGACATTGACATCAGGCATCGTTACATTGCCAGTTACATCTATGAGTTGCCGGTGGGGAGAGGCAAAAGGTTCATGAACACGGGGGGTGTCCCCAACGCCATCTTGGGGGGCTGGCAAGTCTCGGGAATCACCTTGTTCCAAACGGGTACACCGGACAAAGTGGTCATGCCAGGGAGCTGGATGAACGACGGTGCCAAGATATCAGCCCGGCCCAACTGCGTGGCGGACCCCAACTCGCCCAGCATCAGGGGCGGCGTGCGCAGCAACGGGCTTCTTTACTTCAATACCGCTGCATACCAGCCCCCGCCGCGGTACACCCCCGGTAATTGCGGGCGAAACAACCTGAGATCGCCGGGAGTGAACAACTGGGATACCTCGGTCGAGAAGGTCAACCGCATCACAGAGCGCGTATCTCTCGAGACACGCTTCGAATTCTTCGACGTCTGGAATCACGCGGAATGGCAGATTTTCTCGAATCGGAGCGGAGGGACTTATACGTACGGAAGGCCCGGCCTCGGAAATGCGTCCTTCGGTCACATAACTTCCGCACGCGACCCAAGGATTATTCAAATAGCCATGAAGTTGATTTTTTGAAGGACTGGGTTGCAGTAAACACCTGAGAGGTTTTGAAAGACGTATGGGGCAGCCTCGGCTGGCTGGCAGCGCAAGCTGTCTAAGCTGGGCGCAACTGCCCCGTTCGCCTCAGGGCCCCGATTGTATGTGGCTAACCGGTCGGATTCTCTCGTTTGATTTATGCTGCTGTCGAAGCCCCTATCGAGAAAAGGGGCGTACCTCGAACCGGCGACTTGCGGCGTCAACTGAAGATCCGTGACAAATAACATGCTGACTCTTCGCCTAGTGTCTAAGGCTCCTTACCTGCCAGGGTTCTTCATTTTGCTTTCTGTTCGCTTCCTCCTGGCCCAGTGCCCTCCGTCCATGCGGCGTCCGGTAATTTGGGTCGATGAGTGTGTCGCAACCGACACCTTCAAACCTCTCGTCATGGGTAGACGAGGCGTCGTGGCAGCGGGGCACCCATTGGTCGCGGAGGCCGGATTGCGGGTCTTAGAGAAAGGAGGGAACGCGATCGACGCAGGTGTGGCGGCAGTTCTTGCTGCCTCCGTTGTCGAAATGGACGGTTTCGGTGCGGGCGGGGAATGTCCCATTCTCATCCGACCGCAAGGCAAGGTAGTTGTTGCCATTGACGGGGATGGTACAGCACCCAAACTCGCGACCTTGGATTACTACTTGAGCCTGCGTCCTGAGGATCTACGGCTCGCAGATGTGGCCACGATTTCGAAGGGCAAGATACCTGCGTACGGACCCCTCAGCGCCATAGTTCCGAGCGCGATCGATGCGCTCCTTGTCTCCTTGGAAAAGTACGGAACCATGAGTTTCGCCGACGTTGCCCAGCCGGCGATTGAGTTAGCTCAGGGTTTTCCACTTGACTCCCGTTTTTCGCAGATGATTTCCTACTATCAGTCCACCCTCGAAAAATGGCCCGATGCCGGTAAGGTCTATCTTCCGGGAGGTCGAGTTCCTGACGAGGGCCAAGTTTTTGTGCAATCCGACTTGGCTCTGACCTACCAGAGCATGGCGGAGGTTGAGCGCAAGAATGCCAAGCGTGGCCGGGAAGCCGCGATCGAGTCCGTGCGCGATTACTTTTACCGCGGTCCTATTGCCAAAAGGATCAGCGAATTCTGCAAGCAGGCCGGGTGCTTGCTTCGTGAGGCGGACCTTGCGGCTTATCATGCCAAGATCGAGCAGCCGCTCACGGTTCGATATCGAAATATCGACGTCTATAAGTGCTCATTTTGGACCCAGGGCCCGGTTTTCCTTGAAACCCTGAACTTGCTGGAAGGGTTTGACCTGAAGGGAATGGGCTATAACTCCGTGAGCTACATCCACACGTTAGTGGAAGCCATGAAACTGGGTTATGCCGACCGCGACGCTTACTACGGCGACCCGGACTTCAGTAAGATACCCACGGAGCTGGTTTCCAAGCAGTACGCTGATTTGCGCCGCCCGCTGATCGATCCGGAGCATGCCTCGGCGGACCATGTGCCGGGCGACCCCCTCCACATGCAAGCTCGCGCTTCGGACCAGTTCATTCGCTCCCGATACAAGGACCGGAACGCTGACCACCAGGACACCACCACGGTGAATGTCATTGACCAATTCGGAAACATGTTTTCTGCAACCCCTAGCGGCGGGTGGCTTCCGGCAGTGGTCGTCGGTGGCACCGGGATCCAGCTCTCCGAGCGTCTGCAGCAGTTCGTCCTGACTCCTGGTCACCCTAATCAATTAGCCCCGGACAAACGGCCGCGAATCACTTTGACGCCCACTCTGGCCCTTAAGGAGCACAAAGCTTGGCTCGCGTTCTCGACTCCCTGTGGCGACGGACAGGACCAAACGCTCTTGCAAGTGTTCTTGAACGTCGCAGAGTTCGGAATGGACCCCCAAGAGGCGGTGGAGGCGCCACGTTTCAATTCTGGCGCGATGTTTAGTTCCTTTAACGCCCACGAGGACCGTCCGTTGTCGCTCGAAGTCGAGGGGCGAATCTCACAAGAGGTTGTGAGCCAGCTCCAGACTAAGGGACATAGGGTCGTCGTGGGTGGGAATTGGAGTAACAGCTGCAACCCAACCATGATCGAGTATGATGCGATTAAGGGAGTGATAAAGGGAGGGGCAGATGTCCGCGGTCACCGATACGCACTAGCTTGGTGACTCGAGCGTACGGCGCGGCGAATGACCGATGCAGGGGTCGTACTTCCCGACTCAAACACGGGCATGAGATCCCGTCGCTTGCGGTTCCTCTTGGGGCTTCCCCAGTTCCCGCCCACCGATACACGGAAGCGATCCGAACCATCCAACCCTTGACGGAAGGTGCTCGCCCAAATGCAATTGCCTTAAACCTCATCGCAGGGTCTATGAAGCCGAACGGCCAGACGCCTGATGCGGACACCGCCCCGCAGCGCGCCATCCGGCTCGTCGAGAACAACGTCAATAACTACTTGGACCTAACGCGCTTTGCCTGGCAAGGTGCGGAGCACCTTTATGAAAACCATTAGGCTTAGAGTCGCGATACTCGGCTTGGCCCTTTCCTGGGCGTTTCAATTGTCAGGATACGCGAGCCCAAGTACCGACGAATATTACCCTGCCGAAGAAGCCGCGGAACGCGGTTCGATTGTATGGCCACGCCTGGTGGAATTGCGGGCGGGTGGGGCCGTGCTGGAATGGCCCGATAACTCGTCTCAGATGCTCATGGTTGGCAACCGCTATCGTGAGCTTGAGTTGCTGGCGGTTATCTCCGAAGCGGAACCTATAGCGGTTCTCGAACGGGATTTCTCCCACTGGGGGATGCTCGCCTATGTGGGAACGCACGGACCGGTTGCCACAATGAGAAAAGCAATCGGCGTGTTGGGCAACCTCCCGAGCGCGAAAGCCTTCCCGCCGCAGTACTTCGACCGCCTCCTTAAGGCACAAGAAGATGTGCTGGGACAAGAGATTCTCGCTCATGGGGGCGACCCTACCTACGAAGCCGTGACAGACCTGCTTCCCCCGCTTCGCGCCTATACGTTTCTGGGCACGACGACCTCCGCCCAGAAGGTTATTGTTTGGCCGGACGGACGGCTGGGACTGGGAATGCATCACCGACAATTGGAGCACGTGTTGTTCGACCCAGCAGCCGTTCTGAGAGAGTCGGCCGGCTCGGCCGCAGCCACCAAACAAGGCTTGGTTGGGGCATATCTACCCGTCATCGACTACGCATTTTCCGATGCCCGCACGCCCTCGGGATGGGAGGAGATCGCTTTTGCCGCAGGTCGCGAGAAACTCGCAACCTACCTCTGCCTGCGAACGAGCGGAGGAAAACGAGTTTATTGGCGACTGCCGGGACGCCGTCCGGCCGAAGACGGGGCTCCTTTCTACCGCGCGCTGTTAAGCGTCCAGGAGGAGTGGCAACAGTTCCTTGCAAAAGGGGTTCAGCTCGAGGTGCCGGATCCCCGGGTGAGTGACTCGAGCAAGGCCGCGCTCGTGCGCGCCTTGATTTCGGAGGTTAGAAATCACCCGAAATACGGAGTCGCCGTATACGGAGCGCAGGACCACGATACTTTCCCACCAACCACCATCCTCCTCAATCTGTGCCTGCTGGACTGGGGATACACTGAGGAGGCCAAGGCGCGCTTGAGCTATTATCTGTCACACTTTGTCAAGCCAGACGGGACCTTCGACTACTACGGTCCGGCGATTTCGGAATATGGCCAGTTGTTGACCGTGGCAGCAAGGTATGTGCGGATCGCGGGAGACACTGTCTGGTTGCAAGAGTACCAGCCGTCACTACTGCGCATATGCAATTCGCTTTTGGCGCAGATCAGCGCGAGTTGGAGGCAGTACCCACCCGATTCGCCTTATTACGGCTTACTCCGAGGATCCGCTGAAGCGGATACGCGGAAGGACAAGAGGTTTTATTTTTCCGGCAACGTCTGGTGCTGGCGCGGACTCACGGAAATGGGGTGGTTACTCAAAGAGGCCGGCGAAAGACGCGGTGATGCAGCACTCGCGCAATTTGGGAAGGACCTGCTCGGAGAGGGCGAGAAGTTCCGGGCAAACGTCTTGGCCGCTCTGCGCCGGGAATTCCAGAAAAGTTCCGCGCCTCCTTTCCTGCCGCCGATCGTTGGGATGACAGAGCCCTTCGGTAGCATGACAGAGAACGAGTTTGCCTCCTACACGAATTATCGCTATTGGCCGGAGATGCTGTCTCCAGGAATGCTGCCGCCGGAAATGAGGGATGCCATCATCGGTTACCGCACGAGCCACGGGGGAGAGGTGGCGGGGACGACCCGCCTTGAAGATGTTATGGATGATTGGTCGTATGCCCACTACGCGTGGGGTCTGCTGGAAGCTGACCAAATGGAACATTACCTGCTGGGGTTTTACGGTCATCTCGCCTACCATCAAACGCCGGGTACTTTCACCGCTTATGAGTCCGTAACGATAAGAGGCGATAGCAAGCGAGATTACGCCAGCGATTACTGCGTGCCCGCGCAGGTAGTGGGACCGCAGTTGCTGAGATGGATGATTGCGTGGGAACCATGGGATAAGCAGGAACTCTGGCTGGCGCGCGCGGTACCCCGTGAATGGTACGCACAGGGTTTCTCGGCCAGCCGCGTCCCGACGTGTTGGGGACCTGTAAACCTTCGGGTGGTCCCATCCGGTAAGGGACTGGAGGCATCGGTCGAGATGAAATCTCCACATCCGGATTTGAAGGTCAAGTTGCGTTTGCGTCCGGATTTCTCAGTCAAAGCCCCCAACATAGCGGTTAGCGGAACGAAGGAGTGGAAATGGAATGCCCAGCAAGAAGCAGTGGAACTGTGGGGGCCGTGGAATCGCGTCACCATTTCGGTGGGATACTGAATCTGCTGTGCGGAGAGTCACCGGTACCGGTAATTCATGTAAAGCTGACGCTGCCCAGTTTGCTTAGATAGGAATTCCAGGATAGGTCGTTCTCCCCAGATAAGGGTTCTTTCTGCGGGCAGTCGATAACGACATTTTGTCGAAATCGCAGCGCCCGGCGCAGATCTGCTCTTTAGCTCTGCGGTCGCCATCTAAACCCAGTGCGCCAGCACCACCACGCCGTCGCCACCGGCAACAAGCCCCGTTCAGGGCACCAACACGGGGCAACTAAAGAGGAGACTGCCGAGCGACCGCTGGCCCCCAGATTAATCGCGCGGCAGGATCCTGGCCGCTCGCCATGCGCTCAAGAAACTCGAAAATGTGAGTAGGGGCGAGTCTTTGCTTAGCTCCGATGTCTCCGTTAGGAATGGCTTCAAGACCAACCCGGAGACCGAGTACAGGGTCGGCCCTCCTTGCTGGTCCAAGAGTAGCCACGCGTCCTTCTCGTAACGAGGCTGGATTTAAGGCAGCGTGCCAAGCAGCTCGGCAAGCACCTCTTGATGGCAGATCTCCACCATGATCGTCAGTCCGTTGGGCGATGGCCCGTCCTATCTGCCGCGTGCAAACGCCCTGGGCGCGCGCTAGTTCCACAACAATGCCAATTTCTTGACAAAAAAAAGCATGAAAGTGATAGATGTGCATTCAGAAGAAGAGTAAGTAATAGTCGTATCGTCCGGTCTCCAGCAGGCTTGTGAAATCGATGGAAAGATTAAGAATAGAGAAAGACTCCGACGCCGGAAGGTACGCCATGTGGCTAGGTGGCAGAGTGCGGCAAAAGCGTGCCAATTCTCCAGCGCGACTGCACTTAGTCCTCGCATCAGCCGCAAGGGGCGTTCCAGGTTTATTTGCCGACCGCCGGAAGTTGAGTTGCTGAGGATGCCAAGGCCCAGTGAAGGGTGGGTCCGCTCTTGCGCCGTCGCTCCAACCGTCGCGGCAGCTTGAAGGGTAGCGGAGCAGCCGCTCCCTCACATCGGATGAGGGCGCAAACTGGAGAAATCATGATGAAAAGCTTGCATGCTGCCACCTTCATGAACTACACAGTCCAAGCTGGCCGGGGGTTTGCGAGGCGGGGCGAGGCTCTCTGACCGTGGAGGGGCGGCGAGAGCTGACCCCGCCGTTCAATGGAGATGCCGTCCTCTACCTGAAGGTCAAAGAGGTGGTCCGATGAATTCCCGAGAGCGCATCCTCACCGCGCTTGCCCACCGCGAGCCTGATCGTGTCCCGATCTCATTCGGTGATCCAGGCTTCTCCGGAATTTTCGATCACGGCCCGCACGGCTATCGAGCACTCTGCGCGCATCTGGGCGTGGATGGCTATGAAGAGCCGTTCAGCCTCAAGGATGATTGTGGCGTCGTATTCAATTCTGATCCGCGCCTTACCGAACGTCTGCGCGGCGATTTGCGGCTACTTCTGCCTGGTAGCAGCTACCAGCTTGTGGAATTGCCGGATGGCTCGGTAGTGGACGAATGGGGCTTGGTCCGGCACCCCTCCGAGGCAGGGTACTGGGATCTCAGGGAGGATGAATCACCGTTGCGCGATGTCCAAACCATGGACGAGGTACATGCTTACGGCCATTGGCCATCCCGCAAGGATCCCGCCATTAGCGCAGGAGTGCGGATGCAGGCCCTGGCGCTGCACGAAGCGGGCTACAGCGTCTGGGCGATCCCAAGTTGGGCACAGGACATCTTCCATAATTATGCCTACACCCGTGGGTTCTCACGCTGGCTCATGGATATATACGAGAACCCGTCCTTCTACCACGCCTATACCGAGTTTATCCTCCAGATGGATATTGAATATCTTGAGGCATTTCTAGCGCACATCTCCGACCTGGTCGATGTGGTGTTGCTCGGCGAGGATTTGGGAACACAGCTCACGCCATTCATGAACCCGGACATGTACCGCGAGTTCTGCAAGCCGTACCACGCGCAGTGGACGGAGGCCGTCCGTCGCCTCGCGCCGAATGCCGCC
>Ga0209517_10003712_pt1 | contig 20499 bp, 16 predicted proteins | sample PeaSoiMetSII2010_FD_187695 | JGI IMG/M metagenome (GOLD analysis project Ga0209517, IMG submission 187695) | Peat soil microbial communities from Weissenstadt, Germany - SII-2010 (SPAdes) (version 2) | ecosystem: Environmental > Terrestrial > Soil > Wetlands > Peat | place: Germany...
CAATTCCGATAAAGTTCCGTACAGTCAGGCGCTCCTTGGCAAGGAATAGATGGGCGATCAACATCGTGAAGAGCGGAACGGTCGACAGCAAGATCGCCGCAAGACCACTATCAATGGCGCGTACGCCCCAGGTCAGGAACAAGAAGGCGAAGGTGTTGCCCGTAACGCCGACGAGCGAAATAAGATACCACGACTTGCGGTCAGCCGGTAACCGGACGTCGATCAGGCGCAAGTAAACGAGCATCGCTACGGCCGAGATCGTAACTCGCGCCGCCACCAAGGTGATCGGCGTAACCGTGACGACTGCGATCTTGATGAACAGATACGAGGAGCCCCAGAGCGCCGCCAAAAGGAACAGCAGTGCGAAATTTGCGACCCGGCTGGAACGCACGTCGCCTAAGGCGCCGCGGGCCGCGGTCAGGGCATCGGATGATTGCGGTTGTTCAGTCATGTGTGGAATCCATACGAGACCTTTCGCTTTTCGACATTTGGGGCCCATGAGATTGTGCATGAGCGATTACTATCCGACACGGCGCCCTGAGCATCAAAATCGTATTCTACAGTTTGTGAGTTTCATGTACCTCATCGCGTCTCGCGGCTGGGGTAGACGGCGGCCAGTGCTCGCATGACTCAATCTACTCATGCGGTGACGAGCGTCACTATTGCCACGAGCGTCGACAATCTCGTATCACATGGTGCACAATGTTCCGGCCGCAGCCACTCTAATAGAGGGGATCATGTACCCCATTTATCCAACCACGATGGCCGAAGCGTTGCCAGAGAAGAGTCGAGTTGAAGAAGCGCGTTTGAAGCTTGAGCAAGCAGGCGTAAAATTTCTTTTTTCCTGCTGGATCGACATCCTTGGCGTTCCCAAGACCAAACCCGTTCCAGTCAGCGAGCTCGAGGCGCTGTGCACCGGTAAAGGCCCGCAGTTTGCGGTGCATTCGGTTTCCATGGTTCCGGAGCTAGGTCCCGCCGATCCAGACCAGATTCCAATTCCCGATTTGGACAGCCTGCAGATCTGTCCTTGGGAACCGACGCTGGCATTCGTCTTTGCCGATCTCTTTTACAAGGGAGAGCCCTACAGCGTTTGCCCGCGGCTTGCCCTGAAGCGCCAGATAAAATTGGCCGCGGATGCCGGTTATCAATTCTTCGCCGGGTTCGAACCCGAATTCATGGTCATGAAATACACGCCGGACGGCCGGCCGGTGAAGGCGTTCGACGACGACCCGTTGCCCGGCCAGGGGTTTCGGCCCCGGCGACAGGCCTTCGGCTACGACGCGGAATTCTCGCTCAATGCCATGCCCTATCTCGGCGAGATCATCGACCACATGAACGGCCTGGGTTGGCAGGTCAAGAACGTCGTGTGCGAAGGAGCCTATTCTCAATTCGAGCTCGATTTCTGGTACTCCGACGTCCTCACGATGGCGGATCGCTTCGTGTTTTTGCGCACCATGTTGAAGGAGATAACGAAGCGCCACGGCCACTTCGTCACATATATGCCGAAACCCACGCAAGGGGACTGGCGCAACGGGGCTCACATCAATCACAGCATCCAGTCCGTAAAGAACCCGGGTGTGAATCTGCTCCGCGGCAAGAACGGCAATTGGAGCGATCTGACGCGCCACGTTTTGGGCGGTCTCATGAAGCATGCGCCGGCGCTTGTCGCCGTCACGTGCTCGACCGTCAATTCCTATAAGGGCCTGATCGGACGGGCTCGGGAATTCGAAGGTGGAACGGTCACCTGGGCCCCGACTCACGTCTCCTACGGCACGAACAATCGCTCGGCTATGCTGCGCCTACCACTGACGCGGCATGCGATTGAGAATCGCGCGGCTGATATGTGTCTCAATCCCTATCTTGCGCTGGCGATGACCATGGCTGCATCGCTCGAAGGTATTCAAATGCGGATAGACCCTGGCTCGCCGGCGGAGGGGTCGCTGTACGAGCTCGGGCGAAGAGAAGGGAAAGCCGAGGCTACGCCGCTACCTGCCAATCTCAGCGAGGCGATCGAGGCATTCGATCAGGATGCGCTGGCCAAGGACGTGTTCGGCCCCACGATGCACAGCTCCTATAGCCGGTACAAGTATGACGAGTGGGGCCGCTTCCACGAACAGATCACCGAATGGGAGCAGAAGGAGTACCTGCGGTACATCTGACCTATCGCTGCGGCCCTCCGAGCCTGATCGCAGACGTTGCCAGCCTTCGCCGGACTCGTGGAGCGGCGGACAACAATGAGAAGCCAGGAAGCGCCGGTACAATTGAATTTCCTGGCCTGGGGCGGATACGAGAGCCCGAATCTTCTTGTACCCTTTGCGCGGCGCCACCAGGTTGCATTCCACGTTGAGACAATACTGTCGGACGCAGTTGCCGCCGACCGGCTTATTTCCGATAGGCGGCGAACCTGGGATCTCGTGAACATCAACAGCCCTTATACTCGGGAGGTTCTCCATCCTCGAGGGCTCATCCAGCCTCTTTCCGCCCGGGCCTCATCGTATGCATTCGAAGGCCTGCTGCCGCAATTCTCACCTCTATATCGCGGCGCCTTCAGCCCGGACGGCCGTAACGCATTGGGCGTGTGTCAGAGATTCGGGCCGCTGAACCTAGTGGTCGATTCTCGCTGGATCAGCCCGAAAACGGCAGAAGATCAAGGATTCCAGCTGGCTAATGACCCGCAAAATACGGGCCGCTTTGGTATTTTGACCTTTGACGACTTTAACGTGTTTCACATCTGCATCGGCGCGGGTCTCAATCCGTTCGCGCGTATGGATGAAAAGGGCATCGAGTTGTTCGAGGCGACGGCTCGAGCGTGGCACAACGCTGCCAGCCTGGTGACAAATGACTTCAACCTCTTGAATGATGCGCTTTTGAATGGAGGCATCCATTTCTACATCAGCGGCGGGACCTATACGATTGCAGCGCTCCGCCGCGCGGGCCATGACAATATCCATGCCGTGACGCCTCGACGTGGTCCCATCAACGGCAAAGGGGGGATCGTCTTCATTGAGGTCACATCGGCGGTGACCGCGTCTGCTTACCCTGACCTCGCCGAAGCTTTTCTCGAGTATCTGGCAAGCCCAAGTGCGGCTATCACCCTGGGCGCAGCGCGCACTTGTATCCCAGTCGCCCAAATGGGCAATCCGAAAGTTATGCGAGCTTTCGGTAGAGAACAGCTTATGGCGATGCAGTGGGAATCTTTGGAGGCAGACATAGCAAGGTGCGCGGAATACGAAATACCTCCCGACTACCAAACCCTTCATGGTCGCCTGATCGCCGCAAGAGGCACTTCGGGAATTTATGCGGGGCCGTCGCTGTTGTTGCGATAAAATGTTCCCGTCCCCTCGAGCGAAGAGTCTGGCAAAACACGGCCTCGAGTCCCACTCGAAGCGCCGCGACGCGAACGACTTGGTGCGGTCGATGGATATGTTTAGTGCGCCTGACTTTGATTTAATCGCCATTGGCCTTTTTCATCGAGCACCCAATCGAGCACCCAATTCGCGATGTGATGGACAAGCTGCTCGTGTAGTGAATAACGGCCAGATACGGTCAAACGCGATTGGAGCCCTGCCTGCTGACGCTCAGAGATGTTATTGTCCTCTTCGATCGATTTCGACCACCTCTTGAAATAGTATTTGCTTCTCTCTTCGAAGTCTGGACATGCTACGGTCTCGCGCGGGAAGCACGCACCGAAGATCAGCTTTGAGTTTTGCGGGCCTCTCGGCTGCAGCTCGAGGTACCAGACGCAATCCTTCGTCATGCCGAGCATCGTCGACGGGTATAGGCAGACAAAATGCGTGCCCTCCGCAGGGGGACCAACGAGAGTCTTTATGGGGGGAAATGCTTTCCCCTGATCTTCCTCCAACAGAGCTCGCGTTCCCTTATGCTTTTCGCGTATCGCATCCCAATTCCCGATCGCGGGTATGATATTGTCCCCGACGGTCAGCAGGCTGATGCTGTGTTGGTGAACATGCGGGACGTGATACTCCTCCATCGCGTTCTCGATGAACACCTTCCAATTGCAAGCCAGATCATATTCGATCCGACGCACGGTCACGAGATTGTCGCAATCATACGATGCGAATTGCTCGGGGAAATCTCCGAGGTACTCGGGCAAAGATTCCGCGTCACCGCTGAAATTTATGAAGATGAATCCGCCCCAGGTTTCCAGCCGTAACTGCTTCAGGGCATAGTCGGAGCGGTTGAACTGTTCCACGCCTTCCATGCCCGCACAGCTCCTTAAACGGCCATCCAAATCGTAGACCCAGGAGTGATAAGGACATGTGAAGGCGCGACTGTTTCCGTTGCCGTCCAAGATGCGAGTCCCTCGGTGGCGGCAGCTGTTTGAGAACGCGCGTATTACCCCGTCCTTTCCCCTCACAATCACGACCGACCAGTCCATGTAATCCACGGTGAAGTAATCACCGGGATTAGGGACGCGGTCCACCCTGCCGAAGAAGTTCCAGCACCGAGAAAACATCTTCTCGACTTCCAGACGGTAGAAGTCCTGGGAAACATAGCATGCGGGGGGCAGCGTCTCGGCGTTTTGGAGCCGAGCGCGCACGGCTTTGAACCTCGTGGTATCGAATTCCGAAGAGAGACCCACGCCTAACCATCCCTTCTGCGCTCATGCGCTATAAAATAACCATCTAACATAGTCATTGTAACATGGTCGCGATCATCCTTAGAGTGGCGTCAAATTCGCTAGGCGACCAGTCGCCGGGCCAGATATCCGGCGAAATCGTGGAGCCCGTATTCAAGCCTGTGCAGCGGGCCTGGCCGCGCAAGCGGCGCCGCAAGGTTCTTGTAAATGCCCTCCACCACGAATTGGTCTTCGGCGTTTAGACGGTCGAACGTGTCGATGCTCTTGGCGATGACCAGCTCGCGGTCATTGGCCTCTTGAAGGACCTCAGGCGGAAGCGCCAGCCCGTAACGCACAAAGACCTCGCCGACCGATTTAGGACGAAGCGACAAATAGAAGAGATAGTCAGGCGCGAGGCTGAACATGTGACTCGGATAGATTGTTGGCAGGACGCCCGTATAGCGCCATTTCCCTTGGAGACGAGTATTCGCAGGGTGGGCCAGACCGTAACCCGCCACCGCATTTTTAGTGTAGGTTTGATAAATGAAACCGTCATACGTCTCAGCCGGAAACTCGACGCTGTCCAGCGGCATCGACATGCCGAGCGTTTGTCGGTGCGTGATGGGGAAGTGGTATCCCTCCATAAAGTTCTCGGTCAGGATCTTCCAATTCGTCTGCCAAACGTGATCTTGAGTTGCCACAGGCACATAGCTCGGCATGTCATACCGAGAAACGATCTCTCGCAGCGGCTCGAGCATTTTCGAAATGCTCGGTGCGTCGGGCAACAACGTGACGTAGATCCAGCCTTCCCATACTTCAGTGCGGATCGAAGGAAGGGAATAGTTTTCAGATCGGAAATTCTGAGATTTGTTCATCTCGGGCGCGCCGAGCAGTCGCCCGTCCAAGCCATAGGTCCAACCGTGATACGGGCAGCTGATGGCATGACAATTGCCGTGTCCCTCCACCAGGCGCATCATCCGATGCCGGCACACATTCGAAAAGGTGCGCAACGTCCCGTCGCTGCCTCGGACGACGAAGAGGGGCTGGTCGTTGATGGAGAATGTGAGGTAATCGCCAGGATTGGGCACCTCTGTGGCAAAGCCCGGACACATCCACGCGCTCGCGAAGATGCGCTCGCGCTCCAGCTCAAGCACCTCATGATTGCGATACAACACAGGGGGCATCGCTACCGCGCCGGCCCCGAACGGGTTCCTCGACATGCTGACAAGCGATTGCAGAGCGCTATCTAACCCTTCCATGTCAAACTCCGTCGAGCTGGGCCACACTGCATCCCCGCACTTGGACTCGCCTAGGCATTACAGGTAATGGAGCTAGCGTCGCCATCGCAATGGTGACTGCCGTCATCGTGCGGCTGCGCTGCGTCCGCTCTGGAGGTGCTGCCGGAAGTTACGGTCTCTAGGGCTCGCTACGAACCTCGATCGCTCGCCGACCGGCGCGCTTATAGCTTGTACTTGCCGGCAATACCCTCCGGTCTGAACAGCATCACGATGACGAGTAGCACCGCGAGGATCACCTGACGCCCGTAGCCAACCATATCGGCCGGAAGGAATGGAACAAAGCGCATCACTTCGCCCATCACGACATAAGTGAGTGCCCCCACCAGCGCCCCACGGATCGTCCCCAGACCGCCCACAATGACGGTCATTACGACCACCAGCGATTCGTCAAAGGTGAATGAGTTCGGGTCGACGTATCTCACCCAGCCGGTGAACAATCCGCCAGCCAGACCCGCGATCATGGCGGCGATTACCCAAATCACTCCCTTGAAAGCGCGCGTGTTATAGCCGAAGACTTGCGTTACTTCTTCGTCTTCCCGTATCGCCTTGAGGACGCGACCGAAGGACCCGCTCGTAATGAACCAGCATAAGATCGAGACCAACAGGAGGAAACTGAGCTCCATCACAAGGAACTTCCACGGACGATCCACTTCCCAGCCGAATAAGGACGGCTTGGGAACACCGCGGATGCCGAAGGCGCCTCGCGTGAGACCCATCCAGTTCCAGAACACGCCCTCGACGATGACGCCGAAGCCAAACGTCACCAACAGGAACACGTCACCTCGGAAGCGAGAAATGACATCGGCCATTGCGGCCGCGATCACGGCACACACCAGTACCGCAACCACCAGGGCCCATAGAAAGGGCAAACCAAACACGGGGAGCAAATCGACCACGACAGCGTCGTTGCGCGGAACCGTGGTGAGTATGGCGACCACATAGGCGCCGATGCCGTAGAATCCCACTTGCGCCAGCGAGAAAAGCCCCGTGAAGCCCAACAGGAGATTGACGCTGATGCCCAGGATAGAAAGAGTTGCCCAAGCCGTACCGATCGTCACCGCGAATGCCGCTCCCTGCGAAAGGAGGAAGACAAGCGCGGCGCCGAGGACGATCACATCCGGCCGGATTCGCAGAAATCGGGTTAAATTCAGCAGATCCGCGATCCGTCTCGCGACCCCGGCTTCGCTCGCTTGCGCTTCCGACATTTGCTACCTCCGCGGCAATAGACCCTTCGGCCACAGCAACGCAAATACGATGAGCATGCCGAACGCTATCGAGTTCTTCCACTCGGACGGCACGTACCAAATTGCATAGTTTTCCAACAGCCCCAACAACAATCCGCCCGCGAGGGCTCCATAGATATTTCCTAGCCCGCCCACCACCGAAGCGACCCATCCTTGGAACAACAGCTGCAGCCCGGTGGTGGGTTTGAACGCTGTGTCTTGCGCGACGAAGATCCCCGCCATCGCTCCGCAACAAGCACCGATGGCAAATACGATCATGGTAACTGCTGAGACATTGATCCCGACCGTCATCGCCAGTTCCCTATCGTCCGCTATTGCCCTGATCTCCTTTCCAAGCGTCGTCTTCTTGAGGACGAGAACGAAACCGGCAAAAAACACGATCACGACCGCGATGAAGAACAGGCTGAATGGCTTTATGTAGGCGCCGGCAATGGCGATCGAATCCGAGCCGAAGGGAACAGGCAGGCTCTTGACATTGGGAGTGAAAATAATGGAAAAGAGCGCCACCATCGCCATGTAGATTCCAAGGGAGCCAACCATAGGCACGAGCAGGGACCTTCCTTCGCGGGACAAGTATCGAAGGAGTCCACCATAAAAGAGCATGCCCAAAAGCCCGCTCAATGCGATACCCAATACCCAGCCGATATAGAGTTTGGCTCCCATTGCTCCGTAAAGCAAAACACCGCACCAAACCCCTATGCCCAGACCCACGATCGCCAACAGCGAAAATAGGAGCCGCGCCGCGTTCTGGGAAGCCGGAACGCAGCGCACAGCAAGACTCCCCAGCGTAACGATCGAGGCAGCGATGACCAACCCGGCCACCGGAGCCACCAGCTTCTCGAGCTGATCCGGGTACAGAAACAAAGCACCGCTATAAAGTCCCAATATCAGCGAAGTCACAGCTATGATCCCTTGTGCCGGCAAAGACCCGAGCCGACTGCGCAAAGCCGGATATGCGCAGATGCTCAAATTCAATGCAACGATCAGCCCTATACCCGTCCCGACGACGATCGCGGAGACAGATCCCCCGACTACAAATACTGACACAAATCGGCTTGCGCGCTGATTAAAATAAAAAACCGCAAACGCACTTGCCGCCGGCATAATAGCGTAAGATATGTCGAAAAATCGTACTGTGCTATACATGAGCCCAAAACCGATCGCCACCAGACCGTAGACCGATCCATCAATCACACTATCGAGAAATACCTGAAAGAATGCGCGAGGCGATTCAATCGCAAGAAAGATCAGATAGAGCCCGGTCGCTATGATGACCACTCCTGCGCCGACGGACCTCATATTGGTCAGGGCTGAATGAGTACTGGAGTCAGATATAGGTTCCTGATAAGTCACATAGCCATCCAATGGTTGAGATTTAACTTTGGTGCCATCCATTTCAGTGTTGGCTATCCAGGCGTTAGGATTGTTGGCGATGATCGATTGATGAAGCTGCCGCTGCAGTCTCGGCCTTTCCCAGAAAGACATCCTTCAGAAGATGTCCTTCGCGCACCATGTTGGGTTCGCCATCAAAAATTATCAGACCTTTATCAATGATATATATGCGATGAGCTACATCAAGCGCGTTCTTGACGTCGTGCTCTACGAACAATGTAGCGGTGTGAGTCTTTCGATTAATCTCTTCAATTTTGTCGAATACGCTCTGAACGACGATAGGTGCCAAGCCCACAGTCGGCTCGTCCAGCACGAGTAGCTTGGGGTGGGACATGAGCGCACGCGCGATCGCCACCATCTGCTGCTGCCCTCCTGACATCGTCCCAGCGATTTGGAGGCGTCTTTCTTCGAGCGCAGGAAATAGTTCGATCACGGATGCCATCCGTCGGGCCCGTTCCGACGCATCCTTAATGGTCAAATATCCCATCTCGAGGTTCTCTTGAACGGTAAGATGGGAGAATACTCGTCGTCCTTGAGGTACGAACGCGATTCCGAGCGTGACCATCTCGTGGGTCACGGCTCTCAAGAGACGTCCTTGCCAGTAGATTGCGCCCGAGCTCACGGGAGCCAGACCGAGCAACGCCCGAAGCACAGTAGTCTTCCCGGCGCCGTTCGGTCCCATAATGGCCACGATTTCTCCTTTCGAGATGCGCAGCGAGGCTTCGGACAAGGCCGTAACTCCGCCGTAACGGACGGAAACGTTCTGGAACTCAAGCAAGTCCTCCGTTTGTGCGGGTGCGCTTGGCATGCTGAGCGTCACTTCATCCATGGAGGTTGTCGGCCATCAGAGGCATGCTGCACAATTGTTGCAGCGCTTGCAGACCTCCGGATGTCATTCGAAGCGCATCGACACTCCGCACTCTTCATGATCGAGCGGAACTCGGCGTTCTGGCGAGCGTGCTTCTGGCGTCTGGTGACTGTTTCCTGTGGAAAAGCCGGACAAGCAACTTCCCATTCAGCCATCGCATCCTCCCCTGCCCAATTAGACCCACGAAGCCCGAGCGCGTTTCTGCGACGCGCGTTTTTGGAACCGTATCAAAGGTGCAGGAAGGGTCTATGTCAATGAATCACGGTGCCCCCTAATCCTAGGCATAGGCCTCATGAATGACTTCGCCGAGGCCAGCGCCCTTGCCGGCACACCGCAGCAGGGTATTTCTTTTTAAGCCTCTTCCCAATTTCCGCGTTCGACCGCACTGTTGCGGCATCACTCGGCTGGCCGCACTGTCTCCTTGCTCCAAGCCCGAGACGATCACCCGCTTTGCAGGCGATCAACGCGTGCGCTGCTCTGGTGGTGGACCAGCAGCGACTACTTTCGCCCGATTCTTGTTCCGATGCCGCCCACAAGGGGCCCGGCGAATCATGGTATCGGGTTCCATCGCACCCCCTCCATCATTCTCATTGTTGTGTGCCGCCCAGACCCCGCACCTCGGAAAAAGCCTCAGCCCTTTTTGCCCGCTCGCCTCAGGGGCACCCACGAAAGGCTCGCGCACCGCTCCCCGTTAGATGCCGAGCTTAATATCGATGCAGATCCTGTCCTCATCTCCGACCACACGCGTCGTGTGACCCTGCCCAGTCGTGTCCTCGACAATAAGGACGTCACCAGCTCCGAAAGTTCGTTTTGTTCCATCACCAACGCCGATCTCGACCTGCCCGCCGAGAATAATCATATATTTGCGGGAATCGGCCCGGTGGAAATCCCACACCGCACCCGCCGGGGTTCGACGTATGCGTACTCCGTCGAGACCCTGAATTGCCGCATGGTGTTCAATGCCCGGGCCCGGAATGAAATCGACTTCGATATCCTCAAAATGAGATTCGCCGTCGAATCCTGGATAAAGCCGCGCAATCTTCAAGCCCACCTCCTGCAGATGTTCAACAGCCGGTAACTGGGCGGGCCCGAGGATCGCCAACGCGGCCCGCCGCAGACCGGCAGAGGCCATTATACATTAATCGATAAATTAATTATGATGCTGTCAGGGATCGCCGTTCGCCAGCATGTACCGACGATGGGGCGCGCGGTCCGCAACTTTGGGCAGCGAAGGCGAGGGACATGGGTACGACAATATCGGGCAACGACATGGTGGCGCGGAAAGAGCAGCTAAAGGCAGCAGGCGTCGAATATCTCTTTGGTGCCTATGTGGATATCCTCGGCGTTCCCAAATCGAAATGCGTGCCGATCGATCATCTTGAGTCGATGGCTCGTGGATCTGAGCTCTATACAGTAGGTGCGCTGGAGGGCATGGGAACGCTCGGGCCGAACGAGGACGAGTGCGTCGGCATACCTGATCTGGACTCTCTCACAGTATTGCCCTGGGACCCGCGTTACGCCATCGCGTGCGCCGATCTTTCATGGCACGGCCAGCCCTATAGCCATGATTCGCGTACTCTACTCAAGCGCCAGATGGCCGCGGCTGCAGAGCTCGGCTATCGTGTCAACATGGGAGTCGAGCCCGAGCTTTACGTATTGCGCGAGGTGAATGGCGACTGGCGGCCCTTCGTTCCCGACGACGAACTCAACATCCCCACGCGCGGTTACGATCTCGAGACGACCATGCGCGCAGATCCCTTCCTCGGCCCGATGGTCCGCTACATCAATGCACTCGGCTGGGACGTCTACTCTTTCGACCATGAAGGCGGCGACGGCCAGTACGAATTCGACTTCGGGTACACCGACGCGCTCGCCATGGCAGACCGCATGGTCATCTTCCGCCTCATGGCCAAGCATGTGGCGCGCACCCTGGGCTGCATCGCAACCTTCATGCCGAAGCCGTGGTCGGAAGCCTTCGGTTCTGGTGCCCATTTCAACATCAGTCTGGCGAGCCTGACGGGCGGTGAGAATCTGTTCAAAGCTGCGGATGGCAAGGGAACCAAAGGCGGACGCAGCTATACGGACATTGCGTACCATTTTACAGCAGGCGTGCTCGAGCATGCCGAGGCAATCACGGCGGTGGTCTGTCCGACCGTAAACTCATATAAGCGGCTCGAGCCCTACGGCCGCATGCGAGAAATGTCCTGGGCGCCGGTTTATCGTGCCTACGGACACAATAATCGCACTCTCATGTGCCGCCTACCGATGAACCGGCATTGCCTCGAGCTGCGCACGGCCGATGCCGGCTGCAACTTCTACCTGGGTGCCGCGATCGCGATCGCAGCCGGCCTCGACGGGGTGCGCCGCAAGCTGGATCCAGGCGACCCCGTCGAATTCAACACCTACGATCCGGAGAGGCTGAGCGAGTTGGCGCGGCGCGACATTCGGCGTTTGCCCCGCACGCTGGGCGACGCCATTGAGGCCTTCGCCAAGGATGAGCTGGCCAAGGAGACGTTGGGTGAGGCATTCCATTCAACTTTTGCCGACTATAAGCGGCGCGAATGGAATGACTACGGACTTACGGTGACGGATTGGGAGCTGCGCCGCTATCTGCATCAATGGTAGGTGCATGGGGGATTGAAAGAGAATCGCTCAAGTGGGTCGCCGCGAGCATTTCCCAGCTAACGCCCAGCGAGGCTTTCCAGCGTCTACCGGCGCGCGGGAACCCCTGGATCCGCCGGGGCACTGATCGAACCGTGGGATTGATCGTAAAACGGATCTGCATGGCAGCAATCGCGAGCAAGTCCGAGAGGAAGAAGCGCGGCTTCAGAGGTCTCGACCATCACGGGAGGACCCGCGAGGTAGGCGGTCCAGCCGCTGACATCCCGCAAATCCTCCCGCAGAATGTCGGCCAGAAAGCCGCGACGCCGGATTGTCTGGCCAGAGGGCTGAGAGAGCACAGGAACGAAATGCAGGTTGGGGTGTCGGCGTTCAAGGATCCTAAAATGATCCTCGAGATAGAGATCGCGCTCGTCGCGAACACCGAAGTACAGATGAATGTTGTGAGTGATGCCCGCGCGCAAAGCGCTGCCTACGATTGATCGTATCGGCGCCAGTCCCGAGCCACCGGCCACTGCTAGGATCGGTCCCGCCGGTTCGGGCCTCAGAAATGCAGTACCGAATGGCCCATGTATGCTCACGGTGTCGCCGAGCCGAAGCGTGCCGTGCACATAAGCGCTGACCGCGCCGCCGGGAATAAGCCGGATATGGAACTCGAGTGCCGCTTCGCCGGGCAGGCTGGCCATAGAATAGTCGCGCTCCGGGAGAGTACCGAAGCGCAGCCGCGCGAACTGGCCCGGCAGGAACTCGAAGGTGCCGCCGACGGGCTCGACCATGATGCGCTTGATATCGTGGGTTGCATCGCTTAGGCCGACGACACGGCCCGCAATCGTCGCCACCGGGGGTGTCGCCAACCCCGCCAGATCGTCATGAGTGATCACGCAGTCGGACAGGGGAAGCGAGACGCAGGCAAGCACCAGCCCCTGAGCCCGCTCCTCGGCACTGAGCGCGAAGGGCGAGTGCTGCAGCATCCGCACTTCGCCCGCCATGAGGCGCGACTTGCAAGTGGCGCACGTACCGGACTCGCAGGCTGCCGGATAGTTGACGCCCGCCCGCAAAGCCGCCGCCAGGATCGTTTCACCCTCGGCTACCTCGATCGTCCGGCCCAGGGCGGCTATGCGTACGTGATGCGTCAAGTTGGAATGCCCTCGGATGCGCCGCTACGTCACCCAGATATGTTAATCATACAATGAGTTTTCCAGATCGCCACACCGAGTCAATTCCTGCGAGCAGGCAATTCCGCTTGGACTCCTATATCTATGGCGCCAAATCCGGATTCGATGTCGCTATTAATCGTACGTTCAATTAACCTGTCGCTGCTTGCCCTCAAGCATACCCTCACAAGCTATACCTGTCCGGAGATCAAACATGAGAGCTGCCGGTAGCGCCGCAACCCGAAATGTCAATCGGATCAGTCCCGGCGCCACACCTAGTCGAAGGGGGTCCGGAAAGCTGAAGCTGCCTATCCATCTCCATGTCGAGAACAGCCGGGACCTGGGCAACGTCTTCGAAGCGACACCTAAGCGAATAAGGGAGGCGCTCGGGCGCCATCCCCACCTCGCGGGCAAGGTCAAGGTAACGATCGGCCATGACGGCGACATCTATGCGCGTGCCATTCGGACAGCTCATGTCCTGTTCGGCTGGCGCTTCGACCGCGAGGGCTTGGCGGAAAGGGCGCCCAATCTACGCTGGGTCCATGCCCATGGCGCCGGTATCTATCACCTGATGCCACTCGACTGGCTGCCGCCCGGCGCGGTCCTGACCAATAGCTGCGGCGTCCACGGCGAGAAGGCCGAAGAGTACACACTCATGGCCATTCTCATGCTGAACAACCGCATGCCCCGGATCATGAACAATCAATCGGGCGCGCGTTGGGAGCAACCCTTCAACAGTTCCGTCGCCGGCAAGACATTGCTGGTCGTCGGCGTGGGTCACATTGGCGGAGGGGCCGCGAAGTGGGCTAAGCGCTTCGGCATGAAGGTGGTCGGTATCCGCCGTACCGGCCGGCCCCATCGCTATGTCGACGAAATGTACGTGCCGGCGGCGCTTCCAAAATTGCTAGGGCGTGCCGACTTCGTGTTGATTACGACCCCGCATACCAAAGATACCCAGCAACTCATCGGCCGGCGGGAGCTCGATCGCATGAAGCCTGGCACCGGTCTCATCAACTATAGCCGTGCAGCGCTTGTCGACTACGAGGCCCTCGCGCCCAAGCTGCGCAAAGGTGAGCTCAGCGCGATACTCGACGTGTTCGATCCGGAGCCCCTGCCGCGATCTTCACTCCTGTGGAAGCTTCCGAATCTGATCATCACGCCCCATTGCTCCTCGGACGATGCCGAGCGCTATACGCCGAAGACACTGGATCTCATCTGCCGCAATCTGGAGCGCCTGATCGCCGGCAAGCCGCTGCTCAATCGAGTGAGCCCGAAATACCAATACTAACCGATGCGACAATCGCCGTTCGCACGCCCGCGTGGTAAGATACCCGCGGGCCGGTCGACCGGCGGCCCGCGGGTCGCGAAGATACGCCGCTACTTGCCGATCTGCGTTTGGCCGGCAACGGAGAAGTAGTTGCGCTTGAGATGGAAGTAGCCGCCAAGCTGGTCCTTGTACTTGGCCTCGTAGTCGAGCCAGACTCCCGCGGTGTCCATATACTCGACCATCGTATTCAGGAACACGAGCAGGTCCGGCTCCTTGCGCTTAATGGCCCACGCGATCGGGGCCACGTCGAGCGGGTCTTCCGCGAACATGTCGACGAGCTCGTTGGGATGCGCGTGTACATCGCCCGCACCGATGAAGGCATCGATATAGTTGGCATCTGCGCGGCCGGCGAGAAGCTCGAGCGAGCCCGCGCTCTGGTTGGTGCCCTCCACGCCGACGACCTTGGCGTGTTTGAAATGACCCTTGAGCCAGTCATGCCCGGCGCTGCCGAGTGGCGTAACGATAGTGACCCCGTCCTTGTCGAAATCCATGATCGTCTTGACGCCCTTGAAGCGCCCTTCGGCATCGGCCTTGCGCACCAGCACACCGTTACCCATGTAAGCGACCGGCCTCGTAAAGGAGAGCGCAAGCGAGCGCTGAGGCGTAGCGAAGGATCCGCCGATGAAAGCGTCGATCTGGTCGGACTGCAGCCCCGCGGCGAATGTGCCCCAAGTTTGCTCGACCCAGACCGTCTTGATCTTGAGCGGAGCGAACATGGCGTCGATCGCCTCGATATAGAAACCGGAAAGCGCGCCGCTATTGGGGTCGCGAATCATGAGCGGCGGATAGTTGAGCCAGCCGAGCCGGATTTCTTTGGAACTGATAATCTCGTCGAGGTCACGGGCCGATGCGGGCTGCGGCAATGCGCCGATCAGCGCTCCGAGTGCAATGAAGAGCATGGTGCCCTTTATCATGAAGCTCCTCAGACTGTTCATTTGAACGCCTCCGTTTGCATGGTTGTCGATTCAGACGATCGAGTCGGCCTCTCGGGTTCGGTGGGGCGTCGTCTGATTAGTACCCCAGCCTCTTGTCGATGCGGTTGAACAGCGGCCTGCCCGCGATGTACCGCCGCATGTTCTCGTACGCCAAGTCGAGGGTCATAGGGATGTATTGTTGGACGTCAGAGGACGAGCAGTGCGGACTCATGATCAGATTTGGCGTATTCCACAGGAACGAGGACGCCGGCAGCGGCTCTTCCTCGTAGGCGTCGAGCACGGCGCCCGACAGATGCCCGCTTTTCAACGCCTCTGCCAGCGCGACGTAGTCCACGTTGGCGCCGCGCCCGATATTGACGAGGCTGGCACCGGGCCGCATCCATCCCAACGCCTGCTTGTCGATCATCCTGCGCGTCTCTGCGGTGAGCGGCAGGGTGACCAGCACGAAATCCGCTTGGCTGAGGACGCGCCGGAGTTCACGTGGCGTGTACATCTTCTCGACTGCGGGGTGGCGCTTCCCCGAGCGGCGAATGCCGATGACTCGCATGCCCAAGCGCTTGGCTTTTGCCGCAGCGGCGCCGCCGATCTCGCCGACGCCGATGACAGCGAGCGTCTTGCCCTTGACCGCCGATCCGAAGCGCTGCTTCCACTCGGCATTGCGCTGGTTCGTGACCATGAAAGGCACGGAGTGGTTGAGCATGAGGACTGCCGTGAGCGCGAATTCTCCCTCCTTGTCCGCATGCACGCCGCCGTTATTGGTGACCACGACATGCTCGGGCAGCCAGTCGAAAGGCATGAAGTGATCCACTCCCGCGCAGGTGAGCTGAATCCATTTGAGGTTAGGCGCACGAGCGGCAAAATTCGTTGAGTCGAAATCGATCCCCATGAAGATGAGGACTTCGGCGGTTTGCATATGCCGATCGAAGTCCTTGTAGTCCCAGCTCACGGTGGTGTTGATGTGTCGAGCCACATCCGGGTGGCGCCGAGCCGCGTCGGCAAGGTGCTTCGGGCTCACTTGCGTATGGTCAGTGTAGGTCGATACGTTCTCGACATGCAGGTGGATTTTGGGTCGTTTGACGCTTCGGCTCTTGGAAGGTGGTTTGGACATCGGCGCGGTTCCCCCTGAGATGCTTTCCTGATTTGATCCGTCAATGCAGCACTTTGCTTATGAATGCCTTCGTGCGGGCATGAAGCGGGCTTCTCAACACCTGGTCAGGTGGGCCGGCTTCGATCACCACACCCTGGTCCATCATCACGACCACGTCCGCCACTTCCCGTGCGAAACCCATCTCATGCGTCACCACGATCATCGTCGTGCCGTGGCGGCCCCTCTCATCCTTGCGTGCGAGCGAGCTGATGACTTCGAGAACCTCGCCGACCAGCTCGGGGTCAAGCGAGGATGTTGGCTCATCGAACAGCATCGCCTTCGGCTTCATGGCGAGGGCGCGCGCGATCGCAGCGCGCTGCATCTGCCCTCCGGAAAGCGTCCCCGGATAGACGTGCGCCTTCTCCCCCAGTCCGACGCGGCTCAGCAGCGTGGCGCCGATTTCCAGCGCCACCTTGCGCTCAACCTTCTTGACGACGACGAGGCCCTCCACGACGTTGTCGATTACGGTCTTGTGCGGCCAAAGATGGAAATGCTGGAAGACCATTCCCATGTGCGCCCGCATTTTAGCGATGTTGCGCTCGCTATCGCGCTCGCGTCGTCCCTTGGCGGTACGGCGATAGCCGACCAGCTCCCCATCGAAAAGGACCTCGCCCTCGTCGTACTCCTCGAGGAAGTTCAGACAGCGGAGCAGCGTCGACTTGCCTGAGCCGCTCGGTCCGATGACCACGAGGACCTCGCCACGGCGAACGTCGAGGTCGATGCCCTTGAGCACCTCGAGTGACCCGAAGCGCTTGCGGAGATCGCGAATGCGGAACATGGGCAATTCCTGAGTCGCCACCCCGGCGCTCTCAAGCTTGCTGCCGACCGATTCGTTCATATCGTCTCGCGCCCCGCCGTTTCTCATGATCCCCGCGCCGCCGTTTCAACGGCCTTTAGCCCATCGCTTCTCGATCATGCGCGAGATCGCGATGAGCGGGTAAATGATCAGGGCGAATATGATCGCCGTGACGGTATAGATCTCGAGCGGCCGATAGGTATTCGTGATCAGGTCGTTCGACGCGTGGAGCAACTCGTAGACCGCCAGGACCGAGCCGAGCGTCGTGAGCTTGATAAGGTTGGCGGTCTCGTTCATGAAGGGTGGAATCATTCTTCGCACAGCCTGCGGTAGGATGATCCGCCACATGGTCTGGCGGTAGACCATTCCTACGGACTTCGCCGCATCGACTTGGCCACGCTCGATCGATTGGATACCGCCGCGAAAAATCTCGCCGAAGTACGCTGCCGTGTGTAGTCCGAGCCCGAGGCCGATGGCGCTGAAGCTGCTCAGCCGGATGCCCGTGATGATGGGCAGAGCGTAGTAGATCCACACCAACTGCACCAATGCGGGGGTGGCTCGGAACGCCTCGACATACACAGTGGCCGGAATTTGGACGAGACGCTTCTTGGAAAGACGGCCAAGCGCGAGGACGAAGCCGAGCACGATGCCGATCGAGAACGAAAAGGCCGTAAGTTGAAGGGTGACCCAGGTGCCATCGATGAAGACGGGGTAATAGTCGGAGATGACCTCGAAATGCCATTGATAATTCATCCATCAACCCGTTGGATGACGCTGAATTGGGATCAACATCCATCGCACACGCCCGCTCGATATGCAGACGACTATCTGATGCCGCAGCGTCATGCTGCACGCGGCTTGTGCGCTGCGACCGGCGTATCGTCCAGCACGCGGTCGAGGAGCCAATTCGCGAAGGCATGAACGATGGGCTCCTGAAGCGACACCCGGCCGGGCCGCGCCAGCGGTGAGCTAAGTCCCCGCTGCTGGATCTCGGAGATGTTGATGTCTTCTGGAACCGAGACGTCGCAGCGATGGTAATAGCGCTGAACGATCTCTTCGAAGTCCGGGCGCGCCACGGTGCTGCGCGGGAAAGCGAAGCGCAAAACGAGATCCGTGCGGGCGGGTCCTTTGGGATAGAGTTCGACCCAGAAGACGCCGTCCTGGTTGCATGCGAAGTTGGCGCATGGATAAACCAGCACGAAATACGTGCCGCGTTTGGCGCGCTCGCTGAGGGTCGTAATGTAAGGCAGAGCCGCGGTCTCGCCGGGCAGGGTGGCGATCGTCTTCTCGGTCTCGAAGAAGCCGGCTTCCCAGTTGCCTTCGCCGGGGACCAGATCGATCTTCTGCGCGCCAATGGAGCCGCGATGCACCGTGGCGGTATGGTAATCCTCCATGCCGTTCTCGATGACGAGCTTCCAGTTGCAGCTGAGTTGATAGGTCTTGCTGCGAGTGAGTACCATGCTGCCGAAATCGTAACCCTCGAGGATCTTCGTGATCTCCCCGAGATAAGCGAGCAGCGGCTGCGCTTGGCCATCGAGGTTTACGAAGAGAAAGCCCGCCCAGCTATCCAGGCGCACCGGCAACAGGCCGTAGTTCGCGAGATCGAAGGCCTTGATGCCTTGCATGCCCGGCGCGGCGGCCAATCGACCGTCAAGCGCGAAGGACCAGCTGTGGTAGGGGCAGACGATATGGGATGTACAGTGCCCCTCGCCTTCGAGCAATTTGGCGCCACGGTGCCTGCAGCTGTTCGCGAAGGCGCGGATCTGTCCTGACCGGTCACGCAGGATGACAAGCGGCGCGCCACCCACCTCGACCGTAATGAAATCGCCGGGTTGGGCGATGCTCTCGGCGCGACCGATCAGCACCCACGATCGGCGAAACACGGTCTCCATTTCGCGCTGATAGAAGGCGTCGGAGGTGTAGCACCACGCCGGCAGATGGCTGGCCTCATCCACCGGCTTGCGTACGGCGGCATAGTGGGAGGCGCGGAAAATATCGGTGGAGGGCTCCATGAAATCCTCGTCGCTCCGTGAATCCGAGCACGCAAAGATTATGCCAGGCAGCGCGGCAAAACCCCGTAAAGGCAATGATGCATCAATTTAACTGGACGATCAATTAGGTTCAAAGGGAACCGCTGGTTCGGCAGGGTCATGCGTGGCGCGAAGCTGCCTAAGAAAGCAGCGGCGCTGCCCGAGGACACACCGTAGGCACTGTCGCTCTGCGCGCATCTGCACGAGCGCGGCTCGGTCACTGCGCATGCTCGGGTTACCGCTCACGCTCGATCAATTCGCGGGCGCGCTCAATCGCTACGCTCCGCAGAACAACCGGCTTGTGCTTAGGCCGCGTGCCGCCCGCCTAACATGCGGCTCGCCTCGCGCGGCTCGCCAAGCACGCGGTCGAGCACCCAGTTCGCGAAGTAATTGACGATCGGCTCGCGCAGCGAGACTCGGCTGGGTTGCGAAAGGGGCGATTCGAGTCCCCGCTGCTGCACTTCCGCGATGTTGTTGTCCTCGGGGATCGAGACGTCGCAGCGGTGATAGTACTTGGCCACGGTGGACTCGAAATCGGGGCGCGCCACGGTGCCTCGGGGATAGCCGAAGCCGACGACGAGATCCGTGCGCGCGGGCCCACGCGGGTAGAGCAGGCTCCAGAACATGCCGTCCTGAGTGCAGGCGATCTTGCCGCAGGGGTAGATTAGGGTGAAATGCGTCCCGTGCTTCGCACGCCCCTCCAGAGTGGGGATCCAGGGCAACCTCGAGGGCTCGTTCGGAAGCGTTCCGATTGACCGCTCGCTCTCGAAGAAACCAACCTCCCAGTTACCTTCGCCCTCGAGCACTTCGATCGTCTGAGTGCCGATCGATGCCCGATGCACCGTGGCCGTGTGATAGTCTTCGAGCCCATTCTCGACAGGAAGCTTCCAATTGCACTGAAGCTCATAGGATTTGTGCCGGGTGCAGACCATGCTGGAAAAATCGTAGCTTGCGAGAATTGTCGTGAGGTCGCCGAGGTAAGATATCAAGGCCGGCGCCTTGTTGTCGAAATTGATGAAGAGAAAGCCACCCCAGGTCTCGAGACGGACAGGCACGAGCCCATAGTCCTTGAGGTCGAAATTCTTGATGCCCTGCATACCTGGCGCGGCG
>Ga0209517_10003713_pt1 | contig 20490 bp, 20 predicted proteins | sample PeaSoiMetSII2010_FD_187695 | JGI IMG/M metagenome (GOLD analysis project Ga0209517, IMG submission 187695) | Peat soil microbial communities from Weissenstadt, Germany - SII-2010 (SPAdes) (version 2) | ecosystem: Environmental > Terrestrial > Soil > Wetlands > Peat | place: Germany...
TGCCCGACCAGCTGGTGCAGGGGCCGAGCGCCTGGCCCAGCTCCGCGAGCCGGCTCTGGCTACGTCCCTTCGGGCGTTTCGCCTCGACCACCGCAAGCGGAGTCAACGCCGGCTTCGACGAGGCCGGCGGCGGCGTGGTGGGCGGGCTCGACCATGCTTTCGGCAATGGGCTGCTGCTTGGCGTCGCCGATGCCTTCGCCCACGACGACGTCACCACCAGCGCCAGCGGTTCCAAAGGCAGCATCGATAGCTGGCGGGTCTCGGCCTATGCGAGCTGGCAGCGCGGTGCCTTTGCGATCGACGCGCAAGGCGGCTACGCGCACGACTCCGTGAAGCTCACGCGGGGCATCGACGGCAGCGGGACGGCGGGCTCGACCCATGCCGGCGACGAGGTGACGGCGGCGATCGAGATGAGTAGGCGGCTCCGGATCGGCGCCCGCGGCGCCGCGATCCCTTGGCTGGGATTCAGCTACGCGCATCTGAGCGAGGGCAGCTTCGTCGAGACCGGTGCGCCCGGCGCCGATCTCTCAGTGGCAAGCCACACAACCTCATCGGCCCAGGTAGGCGCAGGCGTCCGGTTCAACGCCAGCTACCGCACCGCCGGCGGCTGGTGGCTCACCCCCGAGGTCCGCGTGGGGCTGAGCGAGGAAGTGGGGTCGCGGACCACGGGCGTGAGCGCGAGCTTCGCAGGCGTACCCTCCGCGGGCAGTTTCACCCTTACCGGCGTGCCGCCCGATCGGACCCAGGCCACCGCCGGCCTCGGCATCGTGATGACGGCGAGCCCGCAGCTCGACCTTTTCATCGACGCCGATGGCCGGTTCGGGGCCACGCAGAGATCGGGGCTGATTTCGACGGGACTGCGTTGGAGCTTCGGCGGGCCGGCGTCCGGCACGGCGCGACGCTGATCCTTCCCGGACTACCCTGGACGAGCTCGATGGAAGTGTCAGCGCCGCCGTCTAGACCGCGCGACGAAGCCCCCTCCGTCGCTCTACCGCGTTCTCGTAGACGGTAGGATCGAGCCGCTCCAGGAAGCCGAAGGGCGCCGCCGGATCGGTGAAGCCGGCCTTGCGGTAAAGGCCGTGGGCGTCGCGGGTCCCGAGCAGCCAGCGCCGCAGGCCCTGCAGGCCCGGATGGGCGAGGATGCTCTCCACCAGCCAGCGGCCGAGCCCCTGGCCCCGCTCGCTCTCCAACACAAATACATCGGCGACATAGGCGAAGGTCGCGTTGTCCGTGACCACCCGGGCAAAGCCTATTTGCCGGCCGTCCTTGTAGAGGCCGAAGGGCAGCGAGCGCCGGATTGCGCGCTGAAGCGTCGCCATCGGAATGCCTCGCGCCCAGTGGGAGGCCGCGAGGAAACCGTGGATGACGCGCATGTCCAGCCGCGTCCGGTCGGTGTCGATCTCGTAGCGGACGCCGTCGGCGATTTTGACAAGACGGAAGGATTGCTCGGCCATGACCGCCCCTTCACGGGTTGGGAGTTGAGCAGGAGTTCGGTGGAACGACGCGGCGGCGCCAACGCGCAGCCGCGCTTCGCAGCCCCGAGGGGCTGCTAGCGAATTCGTCGTCGCGAGATCCGAACCCTGGCGGTCATGTCGGGCGAAACTCCACGCAACTCCACGAGCGCGTCAAACAACGGCCGCAAACATAGTGCCTCATCTCCCCCTGTCAACATCGTCGGCGGAAAAAATCTCCGCCAAATCGGTGGATGCGATGAAAAATCCTCTGCTGGGGTATTCGGACGCGGGAATTGAGGTTAGGATCGATACGTTCTCCGACCGAAGGAGGCGTCGCCATCCATGACGCCGATGCGCCGAAGGGATAGCGCGTCGCGAACCGTTGAGGTTTCGCGCGCGGGGAACTTCGCGCGTCGACGCATCCTGGCGGGCTTCCTCGGTCTTCCCTTCCTCGCGAGCGGCCGCGCGCGTGCTGCAGCGGACGATATCCGCTTCTTCCGGATCGGCACCGCCGCCACCACCGGCACCTATTTTCAAATCGGCGGGATGCTCGCCAATGCGATCTCGAAGCCGCCGGGGTCTCGGGATTGCGACCGCGGCGGCAGCTGCGGCGTCCCCGGCCTGGTCGCGGTCGCGCAGGCGACCCAGGGCTCGGTGGAGAACGTGCAGGCCGTGGGCAGCGCTCGGCTCGAGTCCGCGCTCGCACAATCCGACGTCGCGTTCGGCGCCTACTCAGGCACCGGGCTCTTCAAGGGCAAGCCGCCGATCAAATCGCTGCGGGTGATTGCCTCGCTGTTCCCCGAAAGCGTTCATCTGGTCGTCCGGGCGGAGGGGCCGATCGCCGGCATCAAGGACCTCAAGGGCAAGCGCGTCGGGCTCGGCGAGAAGGAGTCGGGAACCCTGGTCGATGCCCGGCTGATCCTCGACGCCGCCGGCATCGCCGAGAAAGACGTCAAGGGCGACTACCGCAACCTTTCGCTGGCCGCCGCCGCGCTCTCGCACGACGAGCTCGACGCGTTCTTCCTGTTCGCGGGCTACCCTGTGCCGGCGATCTCTGAACTCGCGACCACCACGCCCACCCGGCTCGTGCCGCTCGGCGGTGACATCGCGGACCGGCTCATCCGCAAGTACTCGTTCTTCTCCGCCGATACGATTCCCAGCGGGACCTATGCCGGCATCGACCAGCCCACCTCCACCATCAGCACCCGGGCACTCTGGATCGTGAATGCGGATGTGCCCGACGACCTCGTCTACGGCATCACCCAGGCGCTTTGGCACGACGGCAATCGCAGGATCCTCGACCAGGGCCATCCCATGGGCCAGAAGATCCGGTTGGATACCGCGCTCGAAGGCGTGGTGGTCCCGCTGCATCCCGGCGCGGAGCGCTACTACCGAGAGATCGGAAAACAGATTCCAGAAGAAGCAAGCAAAAACAATTAGCTAACCGCTCTTCTGAATGTCGAAAGTCAGCACGTCCCCTGCCTGGCTCGCGGCCACCAGCCGATAACCTGTCGTCTTACAAAAAGCCTCGAAGTCCTTGATCGCACCGGGATCTGTGGCCAGTACTCGCAAGATGCCACCGATCGGCAGGCCCTTCATGACCTTGCGTGCTTTCAGTACCGGCAGGGGGCAGCGCAGCCCTTTGGCATCGAGGATGGTGGGCTCCGCCATGGCTCAGCTGAACCGATTGGTCTTGGGGAACCCGTTGGGGACGATGCGGCCGGATTGCGCACGGGTGCCGATCCAGGCGCGGAGATCGGTCTCCGTGCGGGTCTGATCGCCCCGGCGCCAAGTCAGGCCGTCGCTCAGGGCGAACACCTTGAGATCGGAGAGGCCGCCCTGCTTGTAGCGCTGCAGGATGACGCCGCGGCCGCGCGCCATCTCGGGCACCTCCGCGAGCGGGAACAGCAGCAGCTTCCGGTTTTCGCCGACCGACGCCACGGTATCGCCGGCCACCGGCGCCGCCGCGCGCGCCACCGCGCCATCGCCGAGATTCAGGATCTGCTTGCCGGCCCGGGTCTGCGCCAAGGCCTCGTCAGCCGCGACCACGAAACCGCGACCGTCGCTGGCGGCAACCAGAAGCTTGAGACCGGGCCGATGCGGTAGGAGGACCACCGCGTCGTGCTCGTTGCCGAGATCGATCATCAGGCGGAACGGCTCGCCATGGCCGCGCCCGCCCGGCAGCTTGTCTATCCCCAGCGTATAGAAGCGGCCATTGGTCGCGAACAGCAGCAGCTTGTCGGTCGTCTCGGCCTCGATCGCGAAGCGCGGACCGTCGCCCTCCTTGTACTTGATGTCGCCGAGCATGACGTTCCGGCCGCGAACGGCGCGGATCCAGCCCTTCTCCGAGCAAATAACGGTGCAAGGCTCCCGCTCGACCAGGGCTTCCACGGGGACCTGCAGCTCTGCCGGCGGCTTGCCGATCTCGGTGCGACGCCGGCCCAGCGGCGTGCCAGGACCGAACTGCTTGCCGACCTCAGCGATATCGGCGGCAACCGTCTTCCATTGCCGCTTCTCGTCGGAGAGCAGACCCTTCAAGTCCTTGGCCTCGCCCTCGAGCGCCTCGATCTCCTTGTGGATCGCGATCTCCTCGAGCTTGCGCAGGGCGCGCAGCCGCATGTTCAGGATCGCCTCGGCCTGGATGTCGCTGAGCTTCCAGCGTTTCATCATCTCGGCTTTGGGATCGTCGCTCTCCCGGATCAGCTTGATGACCTTGTCCAGATTGAGATAGACGACCATCTGCCCGCGCAGGATCTCGCTCCGCCGCGCGATCTCATCGAGCCGGAAGCGCGTCCGGCGCTGCAGCACGACGCGGCGATGATCGAGGAAGGCCTGAAGCGCCTCCTTCAGGGGCATCACCCTCGGCACGCCCTGGGCGTCGAGGACGTTCAGGTTGAGCGGCACACGGACCTCGAGCTCGGTGGCGCGGAACAGCGATTCCATCAGCACGGCGGGATCGACATTGCGGCTCTTGGGCTCGAGGACCAGGCGGACCTGGTCCGTCGATTGGTCCCGAACATCCGCCAGCAGCGGCAGCTTCTTCTCCTCGAGCAGCGTCGCGATCCGCTCCACCAGGCGCGATTTCGGCACCTGGTAGGGCATTTCCGTCACGATCACCTGGAAGGCGCCGTGGGCGAGCTTTTCCACCTCCCACCGGGCGCGCAAGCGGAAGCTGCCGCGCCCGGTCGCATAGGCCTCGCGCACGGCCTCGGGCGCCTCGACAAGAACGCCGCCCGTCGGGAAATCGGGACCCGGCACCTGGGCGAGCAAGTCCGAGACGGAGGCGCGCGGGTGCTTCACGAGATGGACGAGTGCCGCGCAGAGCTCCGCCGCGTTGTGCGGGGGAATGCTGGTCGCCATGCCCACCGCGATCCCGCTCGCGCCGTTCGCCAGCAGGTTCGGAAACCGCGCCGGCAGCACCACCGGCTCCTGCCCCTCGCCGTCGTAGGTCGGCCGGAAATCGACGGTGCTCTCGTCGATGCCCTGCAGCAGCGCCTCTGCCACCTCGGTAAGCCGGCTCTCGGTGTAGCGCATCGCCGCGGCGTTATCGCCGTCGATGTTGCCGAAATTCCCGTGCCCGTCGACCAGCGGATAGCGCTGTGCGAAATCCTGCGCCAAGCGCACCAGCGCCTCGTAGACCGCGACATCGCCGTGCGGATGGAACTTGCCGATGACGTCGCCCACCACGCGCGCGCACTTTTTATAGGCGGAGCGCGGGTCGAGGTTGAGCTCCCGCATGGCATAGAGCAGCCGGCGATGCACGGGCTTGAGGCCGTCCCGTACGTCCGGCAGCGAGCGCGCCATGATGGTGGAGAGCGCGTAAGAGAGATACCGCTCGCCGAGCGCCGCGGCGAAATCGACGTCGCGCACGGCGGCGGCGGGGGAAGTGGCCATTGGAACCTAGATGTCAGTGCACGATCACGCGGGCGATACTGCGGCCTCGCGCCCGAGTCGGTCAACGAACCGCGTGCGCGCCGCCGGCAGCTTCCGGCCATGCGGGCGAAACATGCGCTCTTCCCAGAAGAAACCGCTGAGGCGCAGCGCATCCAGCACCGCGTCGCGGTCGGGCTGAGCGTCCGAGATCAGGAAGGCCGGGAGCGGCAGCATGCGCGCGCGGTAGACCTCGCCGGCCGCCCGCGAGACGGCCTGTCCCGACTTGGGCGAGACATAGGCGAGATCGGTCGTTACGCCCGTCGCCGCGCAGCGGCCGAGGTCCAACCCAAAGCCCAGCTCCGCCAGCAGCGCCAGCTCCCAGCGCGCATAAGCCGGAGCCCAGCCGCGGTCCCGGTCGAGGGCGTCGAGCAGCGCCGCGAGTCCGTCATAGGCACGAGGGTGCGGCTCGCGCTCAGGCAATCCGGCCTCCGCCATGGCCGCCGCCGACGCAAGGCAGGCGAGCCGCGACGGGTTCTCCATGACGCGGGCCGCGTGGCCGGTGACCAGCTCCCCAGCATAGGTGCCGAGATGCTCGTCGAGCCGGGCGCGCCAAGTAAGCTGCACGGCGTTCCCCACCTGGAACACGGTTCGGCCGCGGCGCCCTTGGCCGCCGTGCACGAGGCCCGCGTGACGGCCGTGATCGCGGGTCAGGACATTCGCCACCAATGCGCTCTCTCCGTGGCGGCGAACCGCCAGCACGATGCCCGACTCGCTCCAATGCATGGAATGTCAGCTCTCGAAGTCGAGACCGATCGCCTCGTAGCGCTCGCGATCCTCGGTCCAGGCCTTCTCGACGCGCACGAATAGAAACAGGTGCACCCGGCGCGCGAACAGCGCCTCCAGCTCGGTGCGGGCGCGGGCGCCGATCAGCTTGATCTGCTGGCCGTGCTCGCCCAAAACGATCGCTTTCTGGCTCGGGCGCTGCACGAAAATGGTTTGCTCGATGCGCACGCTGCCATCGGCTCGCTCTTCCCACTTGTCGGTCTCGACGGTCGAGGCATAGGGCAGCTCGTCGCGCAGCTGGAGGAAGATCTGCTCGCGCGTCGCCTCCGCCGCCATCAAGCGCTCCGGCAGGTCCGACAGCTGATCCTCCGGATAGAGCCACGGTCCCTCGGGCAGGGCCCCCGCCAGGTGCCGCTTCAGATCCGCGACGCCGTCGCCGGTCAGGCCGGAAATCATGAATATGGGCTCGAAGATCCCATGCTTCGCGAACCCTGCGGCGATATCCAGCAGCACCGGCGGCTTCACCAGATCGATCTTGTTGAGGGCGAGCGCGGCCTTGCGCCCGGCCGCCTTGAGCCGCTCGACGATCGCGCCCGTATCGGCGTCATCGGGCCGCGTTACGTCCACCAGCAGCACCACGAGGTCGGCATCCCCCGCCCCCGCCCACGCCGCCGACACCATCGCACGCTCGAGTCGGCGCCCGGGCCCGGGCGCGAAAATGCCGGGTGTGTCCACGAAGATGATTTGCGCACTCTCGTGAACCGCGATGCCGAGCACGCGCCGGCGCGTCGTCTGCACCTTGGGCGAGACGATCGAGACCTTCGCGCCGACCAGCGCATTGAGCAGCGTCGATTTGCCCGAATTCGGCGCGCCGATCAGCGCGACATAGCCGCAGCGCGTGGCGGTACGCTCGCTCACGACGGGCGGCCCTGCGACGGGTCGCTCGCCAGGCGCGCGATCAGCTCGGCCGCCGCCGCGGTCTCCGCTGCGCGCTTGGAGCTCCCGCTGGCGGTCGTGGGCTCAACCCCCTCGACCCTGGCGCTCACGGTGAATACCCGCTTGTGCGCGGGACCGGCGACATCAACGGTCTCGTAGATCGGCAATCCGCGACCTCGCCCTTGCGCCCATTCCTGCAGCGCCGTCTTGGGGTCGCGCGGCGGCGCCGGGGTGGTTTGCAGCAGCGGCTCCCAGCAGCGGTGCACGAAACGGCGGGCCGCCTCGAGGGTGCCATCGAGATAAAGCGCGGCGATCACGGCCTCGCAGGTGTCGGCGAGGACGGTGGGGTTGTCGCGCGCGCCCGCCTGCGCCTCGCCCTGCGAGAGAATGACGAACGCGCCGAGACCCAGCGCCCGTGCCACCTCGACCAGGCTCTCGCGGCGCACCAGCCCGGTATGGCGCCGCGTGAGCTCGCCCTCGGCCTCGTCGGGAAATCGGCGCCAAAGCAGCTCCGCCACCACTAGGCCGAGCACCCGGTCGCCCAGGAACTCGAGCCGCTCATAGCTTCGGCGCGGACTGCGCCGTGCATGCGCGCTCGGATGGGTGAGCGCTTCCGCGAGAAGCTTCGGGTCTGCGAAGCGGTGACCCAGGATCTCGAACAGGGGATCGAGGTCGGGACCGCTCGGCGTCATCCTACCGGATCGCCGAGAATAGCCGGCTGTAGCGGATGGCAAGCGGCCATTTCCAGACTTCCCACCATGCGGCCGAGCCGTCGGTGGAGAAGAAAATGAACTCCGCGCGGCCGACGAGATTCTCCGCCGGCACGAACCCGACGCCGCTGTTGGCGACCCGGCTGTCGGCGGAGTTGTCGCGGTTGTCGCCCATCATGAAGTAGGTATCCGGCGGCACCACGAACGGGCAGGTGTTCTCCGCCTCGACACGGGTCTCCGTGAATTTGTTCACGGGACAGTCGCGCGGCGGCGGCTTCGTCTCGAGCCCTTCCAGCAGGATCGTATGCTTGACCCCGTTCGGCAGCACTTCCTCGTATTGCTGACGCTCGGTGCGATTCTCCGGATCGAGATAGCGGCCCGTATACGAGCGCTTCGCCGCGACGTCGTTGATGTAGAGCGTGCCGCCGATCACCTGGATGTGATCGCCAGGCAGGCCGACCAGCCGCTTGATGAAATCCACCGAGGGGTGCTCGGGTTGCTTGAACACAACGACATCGCCGCGCTGCGGTTGGCGCGCCAGGATCCGACCGTAGAAAATGGGCGGCCCGAACGGCAGGGAGTATCGGCTGTATCCATAGGAGTATTTCGAGACGAACAGATAGTCGCCCACCAACAGCGTGGACTCCATCGAGCCCGAAGGAATGTTGAATGGCTCGTAAAGGAAGGTCCGAACGACAAAAGCGATCAAGACCGCATAGACGATCGTGCGCACGGTCTCGCGCAATCCGCCCTCTGCCTTGGTTTGGGCCTTATTCTTCATGAAAGGAATCCATCACGCCACGGGCGTGGCTCTGCAATTTGAGGAGGGCCGCTGATGAAGCCCATGCGGACATGGGAAGTCAAGGCCGGCCCGGGACGAAAGATCACGCGCTTTTGGCGCCCTGCGCGTCGGCGCGTGCCTTGTCCATGGCGGCGCGCATACGCTTGATCGCGCTGTCGAGGCCGCTGAAGATCGCCTCGCCGATCAGGAAATGCCCGATGTTGAGCTCGACGATGGTGGGAATCGCAGCGACCGCGCCCACCGTCTCGTAGCTGAGCCCATGCCCCGCGTGGCACTCGAGGCCGAGCGCCTCGGCGTGCGCGGCGGCCTTGGTGATCCGGCGAAGCTCGCGCTCGCGCGCCTCTCCCTCGGCCTCGCAGTAGGCGCCGGTATGGAGCTCCACCACGGGCGCTCCCAAGGCGCGAGCGGCGTCGAGCTGCGCCGGCTCCGGATCGATGAAGAGCGAAACCCGGATCTTCGCGCCCACGAGCTCGCGCACGAAGGGCGCGAGGTGATTGCGCCCGCCGGCCGCGTCGAGTCCGCCCTCGGTGGTGAGCTCGGCCCGCTTCTCCGGCACGATGCAAGCGGCATGCGGCTTGTGCCGGAGCGCGATCTTCAGCATCTCGTCGGTTGCCGCCATTTCCAGGTTGAGCGGCAGGTCGATCTCGGCGCTGAGCCGCCGGATGTCGTCGTCCGAGATGTGGCGGCGGTCCTCGCGCAGATGCGCGGTGATGCCGTCGGCGCCCGCTTGCGCCGCGAGCCTGGCCGCGCGCACGGGATCGGGATGCTTGATGCCGCGGGCGTTCCGGATGGTCGCCACATGGTCGATATTGACGCCGAGGCGAAGGTGACGGCGGGTTGCGGTCATGGCAGTTGCCTCCTTCTCTTCCGCGCGCTCAGCCGCGAGCCCGGTCGACCGAATTGATCGAGGGCGCGGCTCTGAGCGCCGCGATGATGTTCGTGAGGTGCTTCAGGTCCTGCACCTCGATATCCACGAGTATCTCGAAGAAATCCTGCGAGCGGTTGGTGATCTTGAGATTGGTGATGTTGCCGGCTTGCTTGCCGATGATGGTGGTGAGCGCGCCCAGGCTGCCGGGCTCGTTGCCGATGGTGACGGCGATGCGTCCGACATGGGCTTGATCGGGGTCGCCCTGCTTGCTCCAAGCGACATCGAGCCAGCGCTCCGGCGTGTCGGCGTAGTTCTCCAGGGTCTCGCAATCGATGGTGTGGATGGTGACGCCTTTCCCCGTCGTCACGATACCGACGATGCGGTCGCCCGGCAGCGGATGGCAGCAGCCCGCGAAGTGCAGCGCCATGCCCGGGATGAGCCCGCGGATCGGCACCGCCGTGTCCGAGGTCTTGCCCTTGCTCTTGCCGCGCGCCTCCGAGAGCGGCACCACCTTGCGCGGCTTGTCGTCGGGCTTCGGCGGATGGAGCGCGTGCACCACGGATCGGCCCGTGTGCAATCCCTCGCCCACGGCGACGTAGAGATCCTCGATCGTCTCGGCCTCGAAGGTTTTCAGCACAGGCTCGAGCGCTTTCTCCGCGAATTCCTGGCCCTCCTGGCGGAAGGCCTTCTGCACGATCGCCTTGCCGAGGTCGAGATATTGCTGGCGCTGCTGCGTGCGGATGAAGCGGCGGATGCGAGCCCGCGCCTTGCCCGTGACCACGAAGCGCTCCCAGGTCGGCGACGGCGTCTGCGCTTTTGAGGTGACGATCTCCACCTGGTCCCCGTTCTGCAAAGGAGTGCGCAGGGGTACCAGGCGTCCGTTGATCTTGGCGCCGACGGTGGTGTCGCCGATCTCGGAATGGACCGCGTAGGCGAAATCGACGGGGGTGGCGCCGCGCGGCAGCGCGAACAGATCGCCCTTGGGCGTGAAGCAGAACACCTGGTCCTGGAACATCTCGAGCCTTGTGTGCTCGAGGAATTCCTCGGGCCCCGACGCGTGTTCGAGGATGTCGAGGAGCTCGCGAAGCCAACGGTACTGCGGCCCCTCGGTCTTGGGCGCGCCCTGCTTGTAGCTCCAGTGCGCGGCGACGCCGAGCTCGGCCACCTCGTGCATCTCGCGGGTACGGATCTGCATCTCGATGCGTTGGCGCTCGGGTCCGATCACGCCGGTGTGGAGCGAGCGGTACTGGTTCGGCTTCGGCGTCGACATGTAATCCTTGAAGCGCCCGGGCACCACGGGGTAGCGACTGTGGATCACGCCGAGCGCGTGGTAGCACTGCTCGATCGTGTCCACGACCACGCGGAACGCCATGATGTCGGAGAGCTGCTCGAAGCCCACGTCCTTGCGCTGCATCTTGCGCCAGACCGAATAGGGCGACTTCTCGCGGCCGGACACCTGCGCCTCGACGCCGCCCTCCCTCAGGGTCCTCTGGAGCTCCGCGATGACGCGCGGGACAAGATCGCCGCCCTTCTCGCGCAGGAAGGCGAGGCGCGCCAAGATGCCCTCGCGCGCGTCGGGGTAGAGCTCGGAGAAGGCGAGGTCCTCGAGCTGGTCCTTCATCTCGTGCATGCCGATGCGCTCGGCGAGCTGTGCGTAGATCTCCATGGTCTCGCGTGCGATGCGCCGGCGCTTCTCGGCGTCCTTGATGAAGCGCAGCGTGCGCATGTTGTGCAGGCGGTCCGCGAGCTTCACCAAAAGCACGCGGATGTCCTCGGACATCGCCAGCACCAGCTTGCGAAAATTCTCGGCCTGCTTGGTCTGGCCCGACTGCAGCTCCACGCGAGAGAGCTTGGTGACGCCGTCCACCAGGCGGGCGATCTCGGAGCCGAACAGCCGCTCGATCTCCTCGAGCGTCGCCAGCGTGTCCTCGACGGTATCGTGCAGCAGGCCCGTGATGATCGACGCGCTGTCGAGGCGCATGCCCGCCAGGATGCCAGCGACCTCTACGGGGTGGGAGAAATAAGGGTCGCCGGAAGCGCGCTTCTGGCTGCCGTGCGCCTTTACGGTGAAGACATAGGCGCGGTTGAGGGCGTCCTCGTCTGCCGAGGGGTCGTAGGACTTGACCCGCTCCACCAGCTCGAACTGCCGCATCATGGCGCGATGCCCATCCGCCCGATCCCGACCGGGCGCTCTCTAGTGTCCCATCCCCGAAAGGCGCAAGCGAACGTCAGGGATAAGCGGGCGGCCGTGGCCTCGATACCATCGCCGCCCCGCACGGAGTTACGGCTCGTCTTTCGGCGGCTCGACGTCCCCCTCGACCGCCTCGTCCGCCACGTCCTCCGACGGAGGTGCGCCATCCTCGGCCACGAACAGCTCGTCCTCCGCGAGCTCCTCGTCCTCGGCGGCCTCTTCCGCGAGTTCCTCGCCCTCGGCGGGCGGCTGATCCACGGGCCAGGTCTGGGTCTCGACTCCCTCGAGATCCTTGTCCTCTTCGGGCTCGTCGATCTCGACGTGCTTCTGCATGCCCTTGATGAGGGCATTCTTGACCTGCTCGAGACCGATGGTCTCGTCCGCGATCTCGCGGAGCGCCACCACCGGGTTCTTGTCGTTGTCCCGCTCCAGCGTGATCGGCGCCCCGGAGGCGACGTCGCGTGCCCGCTGGGCCGCCAAAAGCACCAGCTCGAAGCGGTTCGGAATCTTGAGGATGCAGTCTTCAACCGTGACGCGCGCCATGCCCAATGCTCTCCAAGGCCAATCTATGGAATTGCTTACATAATATGGGAGCGATCGCTGCACCGCAACCCGGGGCTGCGCATGGCGGCCCCGCACCAGGGCTCACCACAGTTGGCTCCGCAACCCGCAAACCCCAGTCGTTTATATCATTTTCGGCCCGCCGGCGACCTAGAGCTTGGCGTAGTCGACCGGCTTGTGGCGGTCGACGCGAAGGTTCGTATCGGGCATCGGATACTTGAGGCCGTTGCCGCAATTGAAGAGCACCACGCGGTCCCTCTTGCCGACCCGGCCCTCCCGGAGGGCCTGGCGATAGGCGGCGTAGGTGGCGGCCCCCTCGGGCGACAGCAGGATCCCCTCGTCCTTCCCCACCTCCGCGCGCGCCTCGAGGATCACCTCGTCGGGGATCGCCATGGCGAAGCCCTGGCTCTCGCGGATCGCCCGCAGGATCAGGAAATCGCCGAGCGCCGCCGGGACGCGGAGCCCCGAGGCCATGGTCTGGGCGTTCTGCCAGGGCTCGGCCTTCTCCGCACCCTGCTCGAAGGCGCGCACGATGGGCGCGCAGCCCGTCGACTGCACCGCCACCATCCGTGGGCGCTTGCCATCGAGCCAGCCGATGCGGCCGAGTTCGTCGAACACCTTCCACATGCCGATGAGCCCGGTGCCGCCGCCGGTCGGGTAGAAGATCGCGTCGGGCAGCGTCCAGCCCAGCTGCTCCGCGAGCTCGAGGCCCATGGTCTTCTTGCCCTCGATCCGGTAGGGCTCTTTGAGGGTCGAGGCGTCGAACCAGCCCATGGCCTCCTTGCCCTCGGCGACGATCTTGGCGCAGTCGTTGATGAGGCCGTTCACCTTGTAGAGCTTCGCGCCCTGCAGGACGGTCTCGCCGACGTTGGGCCCCTGCGCGTCATCCGGACAAAAGACGTAGCTCTCGATGCCCGCGCGCGTGCAATACGCCGCCAGCGCGGCCCCCGCGTTCCCCGCCGTCGCCATCGCCATGCGCTTGATGCCGAGCTCCTTCGCCATCGAGACCGCGAGCGCCAAGCCGCGCGCCTTGAAGGAACCCGTGGGCAAGCGGCCTTCATCCTTGATCAGGATCTCGCCGCCACCGAGCCGCCGCTCCAGCCGTGGCGCGCGCAGAAGCGGAGTCACCGTCTCGCCGAGGCTCACGACATTCTCCGTGCGCCGCACCGGCAGGAACTCGCGGTATCGCCAGATGTCGTAGGCGCGGCTCGCGAGGCTCTCGCGGGTGACGGCGCGGCCCAAGGCCTCGAGATCGTAGCGGACCAGCAAAGGTTTGCCTGCGCGCGAGAGCGCGTGGACCTTGTCGGCCGGATAGGTATCGCCAGTCAGGCTGCACTCAAGATGCTTGGTGAATGTCGGCCGTTCGGCGGCATCGCCGTCAACTCTCGTCATGAGCGGATATTCCTCCGGTAAGAACGCGTTTCATTAGTTCCGATACTGCTCCGCGGAACCCGAGCCGCAGAGCGCGGCCCAACGTCCAGGCGATAGGCCGTACGCCCTCTTGAAATGGCGCGTCATGTGGCTCTGATCCGCAAACCCGCATGCGGCGGCCGCATCGACCAGCCGCGCCCCGCGGCGGATCAGGGCGCGCGCTCGGTCAAGGCGCCGCATGACGAGATACCGGTATGGGCTGGTGCCGAAGCACGCCCGGAAATGCCGCGCGATGGCATATCGTGACAACCCCGAAACGGCTTCCAGCTCAACCGAGGCGACGGCGTTGCGCAGGTTGGCATCGAGGTAGTCGCGCACCTTGTCCACCGCGCGCCAGTGACGAGCCGATAGCTTTCGCCTGGCGATCGAGGGGTCGGCCGCGGCCAGCGCTTCCGCGAGATCGAGGATGATCTGGTCCCGGTGCAGCTCTTCCAACGCCAGATCGAGATCGCCCAGCGCCGGCATGATCGCGGCCGCGAGGCGCCGATCGGTCGACACTGCCTCGCGCACGAATGGCAGGGGGCAACGCGTCTCGCTCAACGCGTCGCGAATGGTACGCGGCTCGACGTAGAGAATCTTGTAGTGAAACCCGGCGTTGGTCCCGGCGTGGCCGTCATGCATTTCATCCGGGTGAAGCACGAACACCTGACCGGGCAGGCTGCGCTCCGCGGCGCCTCGGTACCGGAAGGACTGGACGCCATCGAGCGTGAACCCGATGGCGTAGGTGTCGTGCCGGTGCGGGTCGAAGGCGTGCCCCCCGAAGAAGGCTTCGATCCGTTCGAACGCGGGACACGAGGGCGCGATCCGGATCCAGTCGGCGGCAGCGGCACCGCACGATCGTTCAAGACGCGCCGTCGCGCCGCCGTTCATAAGAGAGGCCATGCGCTTCTATACCAGAAACGCTGTCCTGGCTCGACATGGAGGGCGCGCGACATGGACGGAGTGCTCGGCTTCGCATTGGCCGGCTTCGCGCTCGCGGGCAGCCCCGGCCCGGCCACGCTGAGCCTCGCCGCCACCGGCGCCGCCTTCGGCGCGCGGCGCGGCCTCGGCTACATGGCCGGGATCATCATCGGCATGGTCGTCGTGATGACGATCATCGCGACCGGCGTCGTGGGCGTCCTTCTGGCGCTTCCGGGCGCGACGCCCGTCGTCACCGTCCTCGCCGCCACCTACTTTGGCTATCTCGCGATCCGCATCGCCACCGCGCCGCCCCTAACGGAGGGGAGCGACCAAGGTCGCCAGCCTTCGTTCGGCGGTGGCCTCTTCCTGTCCCTCGTCAACCCGAAGGGCTACGCCGCCATGGCGGCTCTATTCTCCGGCTTCATGCTGATCCGAGAGCGGCTCGCACTCGATGCTGTCACGAAGATCGCGGTGCTGGTGGCGATCATTACCGCCGTGAATGTGGCATGGCTCTTCGCGGGCGCGGCGCTCACGCGGTTCTTCCGCGCCCCCCGCGCCAACCGAGCCATCAACGTGACATTCGCCGTTCTGCTCGTCGCCTCCGTCGCCGCTGCACTCTGGCTTTGAGTTCCCCACTGCCGCCTAGGCGAAACGCAGCAACGGCACCGCGGCGGCGGCCAGCAGGACGGCCAGCATCCGGGATGGGGTGAAGGGCTCTTTGAGCCAGAGCACGGCGATGAGGATGGCGAACACCGCGCTGGTATCCCGCAAGGCCGAAGCCGGCGCGATCGGCGCCTGGCTCCATACCCAGAGGATGAGCAGATAAGAGACGACCGCGGCGAGCGCCGCGGGGCCGGCCATCGCCGCATTCGATCGGAGCAGCCGCCATGGCGTCGCGACGCGGCGTTGCCGCCAGCCCATGGCGAGCGCGTTCGTCACCGTGACGGCGAAGCCGTATGCCCATGGCGACCCCGCCAAGCGAACGCCTCGCGCGTCGCACGCGACATAGGCGGCCGTCGAAAGGCCCGTGACGAACGTCCAGGCCAGCGCGCGCGTGGTGAATTCGCGATCGCGCCGGGCGCTGTGGGCAAGCAGCGCGAGCGATCCGGCGATCAGACCGACGCCGGCAATGGCTGTAGGCCCGAGCCGGTCGCCCACCAGAAGCGCGGCCAACGGCACCACGAGCAAGACCGACACCGCGCGGACGACCGGATAAACCACGCCGAACCCAGCAAGCTCGTAGGCGCGCAAGAGAGCCGACACCGTCACGACATTCATCAGCGTCGATGCCGCGATCCAGATCCACGATGCCGGAGCCGGGAAGCCCGTCCACACCAGGCCCGGCACCACGAGCACGGCACCAATCAGCATCTGCGCCGCCATCGCCTCCAACGGACGCGCGCTCGCCTTGACGGCAGCATTCCACCCCGCATGAAGCACGGCGCTCAGCAGAGCGGCGGCGACATGCGCGGGCTCCATGGGATCAGTCGAGTTTTCGATAAAAGACGCTCGTGCTGCAAAAGCCGCCGCCCGGCCAGAGCGCGTATTCGGGGATGATCCCCACCAATGTCCAGCCCAGCCGAGCGTAGAGCCGCTCGGCATCCCCGCTCGCCGTGTCCAGAACCAACAGCGACTTGCGACATTCGCGAGCGGCATCCTCGGCGGCGCGCATCAGCGCAGCGCCGATGCCGCGGCGTCTCGCCCGCCGGTGCACCAGCATCTTCGAGATGTCGGCGCGATGCGGCTGGTTCTCGGGCTGGTCGAGCACGATCTGGACGGTGCCGACGATTCCGGCGGCATCCTCGGCGATCAGCAAGGCGCGAGCGCCGCTCTCGACGTCCCGTGCCACGCGGCGCCAGAACGCCAGCGCCTTGGGCATCGTCACGGGATGCATGAAGCCCACGGACGCCCCGCCTTCGACGCAGTCGATCAGCACCAAGGCGAGCCCCTGTGCTTCCGCATCCGTTATGGCCGTCAGCCGCCGAACGGTATAGCGGTCCCACTCCCCGCCGCTCATCGGCTCACCTCCGCTCGCTTGCGATGACGACCGCGTAACGCGCGGCCTTGCTCGTGCGATTGTGGAACGTGACCGGTCGGTCGAGCGCAAAGGCCAGGCAGTCGCCCTTGTGCAGCTCGTGCCGATCGTCACCGACGGTCACCTCGATCGATCCGTCGAGCACCCAGACCTGTTGATGCACGCGGACATCGCGCGCACCCGTGTCGAAGGCGACCCGGGCGCCCCTGGGAAATTCGACCTCGACGATCTGGATCGGCGAGGGAAAGCCGTTGGGCGATACATTTCGGCGGACATAACCGGACTCGGGATCGCGCCACCGCGCCTGATCGGCACGGCGCGCCACCGGCTGCGGGTTTGCGTGGGGCGTGTCGAACAAGGACGCTAGCGGCACGTTCAGGCCAGCCGCCAGCCGCTCCAGCAGCACGGCCGTGGGGCTGCTTTCTCCACGCTCGATCAGCGAAATCATGGAGCGGCTGACGCCGCTTCGCTCCGCCAACTCGTCGAGTGTCAGCCCGCGCGAGGCGCGCAAGCCTCGAACCCGCGCGGCGATCCGCTGATTGAGATCGCGCTCGACCGTATCCGTCATAATGGATTTTATTCCACTATGCTGGACTACCCGTCAAGGCAATCCATCGACGCGGATTCCGCGCCGCCAAGGCGGCGATTGCACTGGGGCAACCCTGCACATAGCATTCGTCGGAGGTCTCGGACGAATGACGGCGCAAAAAGCCGCAACGCTGGCCCGAGCGCAATTGCGATCCCTAGGGAGGAACTCGGACGTGAAAACCACTTACACCGTCTTGATCATGGGCGCATCCTACGGCTCGCTCCTCGCGGCGAAGCTGCTGCTGGCTGGGCACAGCGCGAAGCTGGTGTGCCTGCCGGCCGAGGTGGAAGCGATCAACAAGAACGGCATCCGCGTGCGGTTGCCGATAAAGGGCAGGAAGGATCTGCTCGAGATCGACTCCCGCAAGCTGCCGGGCAAGGTCTCCGCCGACGCGCCCGGCGCCGTCAACCCGCGCGACTACGATCTGGTGGCGCTGGCGATGCAGGAGCCGCAGTACCGCTCGCCCGGCGTGCGCGAGTTGCTTGATGCCGTCGCGAGGTCTCGCGTGCCCTGCATGTCGATCATGAACATGCCGCCCCTGCCCTATCTGAAGCGCATCCCCGGCCTCGACACCGACGCGCTCAAATCCTGCTACACCGACGCCACCGTCTGGCAGAGCTTCGATCCCGCGATGATGACCTTGTGCAGCCCGGATCCGCAGGCGTTTCGCCCGCCGGACGAAGGGGTCAACGTGCTGCAGGTCACGCTGCCGACCAACTTCAAGGCGGCGCGGTTCGTATCCGACGCGCACACGGCGATCTTGCGGCGGATGCAAGCGGACATCGAAGCGGTGCGCTACGACACCGGCGACGGCAAGGTCGAGCTGCCGGTCAAGCTCAAGGTACACGACTCCATCTTCGTGCCGCTCGCCAAATGGGCGATGCTGCTGACCGGCAACTACCGCTGCGTCCAGAAGGACGCCGCGCGCTCCATCAAGGAGGCCGTGCACAGCGACGTCGAGGCCTCGCGCAAGGTCTACAACTGGGTCTGCGAGCTCTGCCTCAAGCTGGGCGCCTCGCCCGACGACCTCGTGCCGTTCGAGAAATACGCCAGCGCCGCGCAAGGGCTGGTGCGGCCGTCCTCGGCGGCGCGCGCGCTGTTCGCGGGCGCGCCGAACATCGAGCGGGTCGACCGGCTGGTACAGGGCATCGCCGCGCAAAAGGGCATGCGATCCTCCGTCGTCGACGAGACCGTCGCCTTGGTCGATGCCCGGCTGGCGGCCAACCGAAAGCAGGTCGCCTGATTTCCGCTCACGATCCCTGGGACATTCGCGCGATGTTCATTCGCACCTTCGAGGGATTGCAAGCCGCCGGCAAGATCAAGTCGCTGGCGGGCGGCACCGCGCGCTCGGCGCGCTTCCTCACCGCTGCCGATGGCATGGGCTTCTCCTACAACGACAACCTCGCCAGCAAGGGCACGGACGTCGTTCTCTGGTACAAGCACCACTGGGAGGCCAATTACATCGTCTCGGGACGAGGCGAGATCACGGATTTGAGGAGCGGTGAGCGCTGGCCGCTCGAGGCTGGTGTGCTCTACGTCGTCGGACCCAATGACCGCCACCGCTTCCGGATGCTCGAGGACGTGCATCTCGTCAGCGTCTTCTGCCCGCCGCTCCGCGGCGACGAGGGCCACGACAAGGACGGCAGCTATACCGCGAGCGGTCCCGTGCCGAGGACCGACCGGCGCATGTTCATGAAGCGGGCGGACACTTTGCGCGCCGAGGGGAAGGAAATGGTGGTCGCGAACGGCCGCGCGCGCACGCTGCGCATGCTGACCCGGGCGGACGACGTGGGCTTCGGTCTCTCGGACGTGCATCTCGACCCCGGCGCCGAGGCCGTCCTCTGGTACAAGCACCATCGGGAAGCGAACCACATCCTCGCCGGCACAGGCGAGGTGACTGATCTCTCGACCGGAGAATCCTGGAAGCTCGAGCCCGGCGTGGCCTATAACGTCGGGCCGCGCGACCGGCACAAATTGCGCGCGATCACCGGACTCCATCTCCTCAGCGTGTTCTCGCCCCCGCTCCGCGGCGACGAGCAGCACGACGCCGAGGGCACTCTCGCGCCCAGCGGCCCCGGGTAACAGCGGAGCCTCCGATGAAATGTATCGTCGTCGGCGGAGGCGTGATCGGCACCAGCATCGCCTGGCACCTCGCGACACGAGGGATCGGCGACGTGGTGCTGCTCGAGCGCGATCGGCTCGGCTCCGGCACGACCTGGCATTCCGCCGGGAATATCACGTGGAAGCCGTCGCGCGATCACGACGCGCCCATTCTCTATGCGATGGAGACGCTGGGCCGTCTCAGGTCGGAGGCCGGCCAGGAAACGGGCTGGCTGAAGACCGGGCGCATGTTCATCCCGCGCAGCCCCGATACGCGCCGGAATTTCGACGGGTTCGACGGGGTGGCGCGAGAGAGAGGCATCGAGGCCCGATGGATCGAGCCGAAAGAGGCCGCCAAATTGAACCCGCTCCTCGAACCCGCTGCGGTCGACGTGATTTGGCTGAATTCACTCTCCGGCCGGCTCAATCCAGCGGACCTCACGGCCGCCTATGCGAACGCGGCGCGCCTTGCGGGCGCGACCATCCGCGAGAACGTGGAGATCTCCAACGTTTGCGTGACGGGCGCCCGTATCACGGGGGTCGAGACGAGCGACGGGGTCCTAAGCGCCGATACCGTCGTCGTGGCGGCGGGGCTATGGTCGCGACCGCTGCTGGAGCCGCTGGGTCTCCCACTCGCCCAATGGGCCTGCGAGCATTTCTATGTCATCGCGGAGGTGTCGCCGCGCCTTGCCAGGGAGACGCCGTCCTTCGTGGCGCCCGACGACCTGCTTTACGGGCGCGAGGAGGTCGGCCGGTTCATGGTCGGTTGCTTCGACGAGAACGCCAAGACGCTCGACCCCGCAAGCCTGCCGAAGCCGTTCTCCTTCACGCTCCTGCCGCCGGACTGGGACAAGATCGCGCCCTATTTCGAGCGCGCGATCGGCCTGTTTCCGGCGCTCGCGGAGGCTCCGATCCGCCACTTCGTCAACGGCCCCGAGAGCTTCACGCCGGACGGATTGCCGCTGATCGGCCGCATCGGCGGGATAGACGGCCTGTTCGTCGCAACGGCGATGAATTCGACCGGGGTTACCTGGTCCGCCATGACGGGCGCGCTGATCGCGGACCTCATTGCGGATGCGAAGCCGCGGTTCGATCCGCGTCCTTACGATCCCTCCCGCTTCGGCGACAAAGGGCGCGATCTCGCTTGGCTGAGGGAGAAGGTCTCCGCCGTGGTCAGCCTCGGCTATCGCAATCAGAACCGATAGACGGGGTTCGCGGGATCATCGAGTGCGAGCGAGCACGTGGCGGGGGCGCGAT
>Ga0209517_10003715_pt1 | contig 20487 bp, 21 predicted proteins | sample PeaSoiMetSII2010_FD_187695 | JGI IMG/M metagenome (GOLD analysis project Ga0209517, IMG submission 187695) | Peat soil microbial communities from Weissenstadt, Germany - SII-2010 (SPAdes) (version 2) | ecosystem: Environmental > Terrestrial > Soil > Wetlands > Peat | place: Germany...
CCTCGCGGCTACACCTTGCGGTTCGGCTACGGTTGCCGTCATCGGCCCCGATTGGCTCCTTTCATCCAATAAGATTCTGCCCATGCTGGGCACACCCTGCAGCCGCCTGTCAGGCGGCTCTCCAGAGCTAGGACATTCTGTCGAGTCAGAGGCGTCGTGTTTTTCGAGAGTGTCACTTAGCCGCGTCCCACGCTCAATAGGGCGGCGCCAGCCTCGTGAATTCGAAGTGCGAGGGATCGAGTCCGCGCGCCTTCAACATGCGCACGCACTCGTCGAGCGAGTCTGCAATTGCCTCGATGCGCCGCAGGGGCAGCGTTTCCGGCGAGTAAAACTCCAGCGCGATATACCTCCCGGTGAGCTGGATGCGTTCCTCGAGGGTCAATCGTTCGGGGGAGCGGCCAATGGCCCGCTCTCGATCCTTGGCGCTAGCGGTCATGATTCAGCCGCATTGTACCAGAACCTGAGCCCCCGGCACCTGACCGCGTTCGTCCATGACCGCGTTCGTCCTTTTCCTGTTGCGCATCTGCTTCGTTCCCGGCTTGACGGAGGTACGCCAGAGGCGTAGGATGGCAAGCGTGGTGAATTGGTGATGTATATCCAGTCTATTTGGGAGAAATAGACCCGAATCTAGCGTTTCAGGGAGCCGCGCGCCACGCCACCGTGGCGCTGGAGCGGAAGCCGGAGCGAAGAGGACAGCGCAGACACCGCAGAGTGGTTTCGTTGACCCCCGGGGGAGAGGCGATTGCCAGGCGTCGAGGCGACGTCTAGGCGTGAGCATCATCTTCAAGTCCAATGAATAAGCGGGAGGTGCGATTCGAAAGACGATGAGCTGGCCCAGGCAGTGGTCCGGACGCCGAGGCCGAGAACGGAATACATCAACCGCGTCGTTCCCCAACAGCCTCACCCAACGCTACGCCATCACTCCCGCAGAGGCCGCATCGAAGAGGGCTACCGCGAAGCGCTTTAGTTCACTGTCCAAAAGCGGGCAAATCGAATTTGCCGAAGTCGTTAGCGCTTCCGCAATCGCTGCCAACCAGAGCAGTTTCATTTGTGCTTCACCAGATCGGGATACTTCTTCGTCAATTGCTCCAGCTTCGGCAGATCGTTGTACACCACGTACGGATAAGTGGGATTCCGCTGGATGAAATTCTGATGGTACTCCTCGGCCGCGTAGAATCCCTTGAGCGGCGCCACCTGGGTCACGATGGGATGCCGGAACACCTTGGCGGCGTTCAACTGTTGGATGTAGGCCTCGGCCACGCGCTTCTGCTCGTCGGACGTGTAGAAGATGGCGGACCGGTACTGCGTGCCCTGGTCAGGCCCCTGGCGGTTGAGTTCGGTGGGGTCGTGCGCCACCGAGAAGAAGATCTGCAGCAGCTTGCCGTACGTGATCTGCGACGGATCGAAAGTCACCTGCACCGATTCGGCGTGCCCCGTGCGTCCGGTGCCGACCATCTCGTAGTGCGCCGTGGCCTGGTTGCCGCCGGCATAGCCCGAGACCGCATCGGACACGCCGTTGAGCCGATCGAAGACCGCCTCCACACCCCAGAAGCATCCGCCGGCGAAAACCGCGACCGCCTGCCGGGAAGCGGCGCCTGAAATATCGACCGCGGGAGCGGGAAACTCGGCGGCCCTCGAAAACACCACCACCACGCCGGCAAACATGAGCAAGCGCGAAAACGATTTCGGCATAAGAACTCCCCTCCTGCTTTTAGTTTAGTTCAGTAAGACCACTCCCTAACCCGGCGAAGCCGGAACCAAACAGGACAAAACAAGCTCACGGCAGAGGCGCGGGACGTGAGAAAAATTGGTTGGGTCGCGGTAGGGAGGCCGGTTACCCAGCACCCCCGCACAGATCCGTGCTGCGCTCCTAACGCACACGGTTCTTACCTCGGATGTGTTTCAACGCAAAGCGAACATCAGGATACGGATGCAGAATCTCGACTTCCGGTAGCAGGTTCCCGAGGGTCTCCCGAAATTTGTTCCAGGTCCAGCGAGTTCTTTGGCTCCGCCGGCGAAGTTGCCACCACCACATGCGCAGCACTTCGTATCGGAACGCTTTCATGCGCTCCTCGTTGCGGGGTACGGCGTGATATTGGAAATCCCGCGAACCACCGATTTCAGCCACTCCGTCGTGTCCTTGGTTCTCATGCAAACCCTGTCGCAGCTTCTGCCGAATCTCCTTCAGCTTCGCCGCCATGCGCTTGCCGATCGTCTTCCGCAACACTAGGAAGTACCCGGTCGTGTGATTCTTCCCACAGATGTGAGTGAAACCCAGAAAATTGAAGGTTTCCGGCTTCCCTTCCCCACGCTTCGCCCGCCGTTCAGCAGCATACCGCCCGAACTCAATCAGGCGGGTCTTCTCTGGATGCAGTTCCAGCCCGAACTTCCGTACCCGCTCCTGCAAATCCGCCAGGAACTTCTCGGCTTCTTCCCGGTACTGGACCCCTAACACCGCGTCGTCCGCATACCGCACTACGATCACATCGCCGTGCGCCACGTTCCGCCGCCATGACGTCGGAGTTTGCCGCAGGTCGCGTCGAAGGACGCTGTTCTTCCTCGGAGTCGCCGTGATGGATCAGCGGTCCGCCGTCGTCGTCGGTGACATCCGAGAGTATTCGTTCCATTGGGACCTTCCGCAGAGAAGGGGTTTCGTTCAGATCGCGGATGATCTCTCCGCCCAGCATCAAAGATTGTCCACGTGCCGCCGAACGGTCTTCCGGGAAAGACCAGATGCTGCTAGATCCACTTGGTGGCCAAAAAGTTCACAAACCGGTCAAGTTTCATGGAGCGACCAACGGCGGTGTTCAGCGTGGTGGACCGCATTCTGTTCCGGAGTCTTCCTTACCCGGAGAATGACCGGCTGGTCTCGTTCGGGATGACAGCACCCATCGCGCCGCAGGAATTCACGATGGCGTACGACTACCTGGATTGGCACGAGGCGAAGACCCCGTTCAATCACTGGGCGCCTGGCTAGGTGAGAGCGATTGCGATTACACGGGTGAGAATCCGGCACTCCTTCGTTGCGCTCAGGTTGACTCCTATCTTTTGCCGACCCTCGGAATCCAACCGCTGTTGGGGCGCAACATCACAGCCAGCGAGGATCAGCCGCACGTAGCACGGGTCGCGATGATTTCTCATGGACTGTGGCAAAGCCGGTTCGCGGGCGATCCGCACATAACGGGCAAGGCGTTGCCTCTGGATGGGCAGATGGCGACGATTGTTGGCGTGCTGCCGCCGCAGTTCGAATTGCCGACCCTGGCCCGCGCCGATGTGCTGGTCCCGCTGGCGCTCGATCGCGCGGAGCAGCGCACGCGGCGAAAGGCGATGCTGCTATCGACCGTCGGGCGTCTGAAGCCCGGAGTCACACCGGAGCAGGCGGCGGCGTTGCAGCCGCTGTTTCAGCGGGCGCTCGAACTCGGCGTTTCCCCGGAGTTCTGGAAAGAGATCAAACTTCGAGTGCGGCCGCTCCGCGACCGGCAAGTCCAGGAGGCCCGGCTTGCCTCGTGGATTCTGTTCGGCGCCGTGCTGGCAGTGCTCGCGATCGCCTGCGCCAACGTGGCCAGCCTGCTGCTTGCTCGTGCGGTGGCGCGGCAGCGGGAATACGCGGTGCGGGTGGCTTTGGGCGCGGGGCGCGGAAGGCTCGCAAGCCAGGCGCTGATGGAAAGCATGCTGATCGGATTGGCGGGAGGCGGAGCGGGCTGTGTACTGGCCGGATTGCTGCTGCGCCTGTTCGTGACGATCGCGCCCGAAGGCATTCCACGATTGAACCAGGCCGCGCTCGATGTGCGGGTGTTGCTGTTCACGCTGGCTGCGTCGGTGGGGTCGGGTGTGTTGCTCGGACTGGCTCTGGTGCTCCGGAATCCGCAGGCCGAGACGCTGGGGAGATGGAGAACGCTCGGCGGCCGACATCCGCTGTTCCGGCAGACCCTGGTGGCGGCGCAGATTTCGCTTTCCCTGATTCTCGTGGCGGGCGCGGGGCTGTTGCTCCGCAGCCTGTGGAACATCGAGAATCAGCCGCTCGGAATGCACAGCGAGGGCGTTGTTACCGCGGCGGTGAACCTGAGCCAGAACGCATATTCAAATCCGGCGCGGCGGCTGGCGTTCTTCGAAGATCTCGAAGCTCGAATGCGGAGAATCCCCGGTGTGCGCGAGGCGGCGCTCGCGAATTGGGCGCCTCCCGAGGGTAAGCTCGAAGCGCAGATGCTCTACGCCTTGCTCAACGTGGCGGGCAGGCCGGGGCTGGATGAAGGCACGGGCGGCATGGTGATGTGGCGTTCGGTGACTCCGCGTTACTTCGCGGCACTGAGCATTCCGATCCTTCGTGGGCGTGGGTTTCAGGAAGAAGATCGCGATCCCAATCGCAACGTGATGATCCTCAGCGACTCTTTGGCACGCCGGTTGTTCCCCGGTGAAGATCCGGTAGGTAAGCAGATCCTGCCGGGAAAAGGTGCGTGGCGGACCGTGGTCGGCGTGGCCGGCAACGTGAAGAACAACGGGCTCATAGAGCGGGACGCACCTGAGTTTTACGAGGTACGGAAGCATTCTCCGCAAGAGATGTGGCGTAGGGCGACAGCGATTGTGCGGAGCGAGATCGATGCGCGGCAGGTCGCGGGGTGGGTGCGCGCAGAGGTCGCGGCGATCGACCCGGGACTGCCGGTGGAGATCGGGATGCTGGACCAGCAGGTGAGTAAGCTGGCCGCACGGCCGCGGTTCGATGCGGTGCTGTTGGGAATCTTTGCGGCGTTGGGAGTGGCGCTGGCGGGGATCGGCCTCTACGGACTGATGTCTTTCATGGTGGCGCAGCGGACTCAGGAGATCGGAGTGCGGATGGCGTTAGGCGCAACGCCGGGCGGGATCGTCAGGTTGGTATTGCGGGACGTGGCCGCGTGGACAGCAGTCGGGGCGGCGGTGGGGACGGCCGGAGCGTTGTTCGTAACGCGGCTGCTCGAATCGATGCTGTTCGGAGTCAGTTCGAGAGACCCGCGGACGCTGGCCGCGGCGGTGAGTGTGCTATTCGTAGCAGCTTTGGCGGCGGCGTGGATTCCGGCGCGGCATGCGGCGCGTGTGGATCCTGTGGAGGCTTTGCGGGGAGAGTAAGTCCCAAGCCGCCAATTCAATCAAGGACCAAACAGCAGGCTCTTTCACACCGCCGCCGTCAGCTCCTGGCGCAGTTCCTCATTTTCCCGCCTCAAACGGTCGATCTCGCTTTCGGCTTGCTCCAACTGTTCTCCCAAACCCAGATTCTCCGCCCCGTACTCCTCCAGTTGCAGGCGCAGGTCATCATGCTTGGAGCCTTCTATTACTCCTAGCCTGACACGAAGTCGCGAAAATGTCCAGTCCTTTCCGCTAATCAAGTACGCCGTAACAACGGAGGCCGTCAAGAAATACGTGGCGTTCCGCCGGAGCGCTGACCAGGGCACGCGGCCCTATTATGGCAGACTGGAGGAGGTGAAGCAGATCCCGATACAACCGGCCTGCAACGGCACGATCAACCGTGAGTTGGCGCTTCTAAAGCACGCCTTTTATCTTGGCTGGAAGAGCACACCTCGGAAGGTGGTCACAGTCCCCTATATCCCATTGCTTGAAGAGCACAACGTTCGTAAGGGCTTCTTCGAGCATGAGCAATTCCTCGCACTCCGGACGGCGCTACCAGAATACATCCGGCGTGCCGTGACGTTCGCACACTTTACCGGGTGCAGGTGTGGGGAAATTCTCGCGCTCGTCTGGCCGCAAGTGGGCCTCATCGCCCGAGTTGTGCGCCTGGAACCCGGCACCACGAAGAACGACGAAGCCCGAACTCTTCCGCTGACCACGGAGTTGTACGAAACGCTGGCCATGCAAAAGTCGATTCGGGACACGAAATTCCCCGGCGTGCCCGTGGGTGTTTTTCAATGAAGCGGGCTGCCGGATTGGACGCTTCCAGCGGTCGTGGAAAACAGCCTGCAAGACGGCCGGCATTGTTGCGGACGTGGAAGAGCCGGAGAGGCTCTTTCATGACCTCCGCCGCAGCGGTGAACGCAATCTGATCCGTGCCGGTGTGTCGGAGACGGTCGCCATGAAGATCAGCGGCCACAAGACCCCTCTCGGTGTTCGAGCGGTGTAACATTGTTAGCGAGCGGGAACCTTCACGAGACCGCCCGCAAGCTCGAAAACTGCGTGGCTGAGAGGGCGAAAGCCGTCCAGCCTGGGCACACTTTGGACACACCTCAGGACAAATCAGAGAAAAGCGGCGGGGAGAAACAGCTAACTTGTTGAATTGAAATGGCTGGGACGCAGGGATTCGAACCCCGATACGCAGATCCAGAGTCTGCAGTCTTACCGTTAGACGACGTCCCAACGCCTGGATCTAATTCTAGCAAATGCCGGGTAGACGAATCCAGCCGCACAACCTGGACGACCTGGACGGAAGTGATAAGGATTATCCGAAAAGGGATAAGCCCGTTGCTCTGTTACACCCGTTAACAGCGCTTCACGACGGAAAAAACTGCGGAAAAAGCTATTGCCTTGTACAGGCCTAGGTGGTAAACTCGTCATGAACGGACTAGTACTGGTGATTTTGTACGGTCGATTACGTTGAAATGTTGGCAAGCATATTAATTATCGCGTTTTCGCTCGCTCTGCTGGTCTACTGGTTCCGCTACAGTTGCATTCTGTTGTTGCGCAACCAGACGGAACTGGCTTCGTCTAGGGTGGCAGCCGATCACTTCCACATCGGGGAAGTTCAAGAGCGTCTGCGCAGCGGCCAGCAACTGGATCCGCTGCACAGCTCGCTGCAACGCGACTATCAGATCCTCACCTACCTTTTACAACACGCCGCGGGGCTGGAGTTGAGCTCCTTCGAGGATCGCCTTCTCGTCGTCGACTACAAAGTGATGCACTGGTGGTACCAGTTGACCCGGATCGCCGCACCCGAGCGAGCCCGCCAAGCCTTGGCGGAGATGGCATCGGTCCTGGACCTACTGGCCGGGAAGATCGGGGAACGCGCGGGCCTTCACAGCGAAGGCTGATGTCCTTCCATACCGTTCCGTTTTTGGCACTCCGTGTGCTCTACAATGTAAAACGTGGGATCCGAAGCGACACTCCAACTTGCGGTTGACCGGCTCAATACTGTCCGCCGGGAAATCGCCAAAATCATCGTAGGGCAGGACGACGTAGTCGAAGGCGTGCTGATTTGCCTGCTGGCCTCCGGCCACGTGCTGCTCGAAGGTGTTCCGGGACTTGGAAAAACAACCCTTCTGCGCACGCTGGCGCGCACTCTGCAACTCAAATATTCGCGCATTCAATTCACGCCGGATCTCATGCCCGCCGACATCGTCGGCAGCATGATCATCGACACCGAAGAGCACGGACACAAGACGCTTCGTTTCCAGCCCGGTCCCATCTTTGCCAACCTCGTACTGGCCGACGAGATCAACCGGGCGACTCCCAAGACACAATCGGCGCTGCTCGAAGCCATGCAAGAGCGCACGGTCACCAGCGGCACCACGACGCACGAACTGGATCGGCCGTTCTTGGTCATGGCCACGCAGAATCCGATCGAGATGGAGGGCACCTACCCATTGCCCGAAGCGCAGCTCGACCGATTTCTCATGAAAATCCTGGTGACCTATCCGAGCCGCGAGGAACTCAACCGCATCGTCGATCGCACGATTCAACGCGAAGAACAGGTGCCGATGCCGGTCCTGGATCGGGATGCCATCCTGGAAGTCCGCTCGGTTTGCCGGGAAGTGCTGGTGGCGCCCCACGTACAGGAGTATGCGATTCAGATTGTGATGTCCACCCAGCCGGAGCAGAAAGAGGCGCACGATCTGGCGAAGAAATACATCCGCTACGGAAGCTCGCCGCGCGGCGCTCAGGCCCTGGTGGAATGCGGGCGGGTGCACGCGCTGATGCGCGGCCGCTACCATCTTTCGATCGAGGACGTGCAGCACGTGGCGGCGGCGGTGCTCCGCCATCGCATCATTTTGAACTTCGACGCCCACCACGACGGCCAGACGCCGGAGACCATTCTGCAGACGGTTATCAAAGCCGCAACCGCCCACGCTTCGGTCGCGTAGGTATCGTATGGCTTCGACCCCGCTGCTGGACCGCGAGTTCCTGGAGAAACTCGAGCGGCTCACCATCCACTGGCAGAAGTCGTTTGCCGGCTTGGTGGGCGGCCATAATATGTCGCGCCTCGCGGGCTCCGGCCAGGAGTTCCTGGATCACCGCAATTTCCATCACGGAGACGATCTGCGCGCTGTCAACTGGCGCGCCTACCTCCGCCTGGAGAAACTCTTCCTCAAGATGTTTCAGGTTGAGCCGCGCGTGCCCGTGCGCCTGCTGCTGGACCTGAGCGATTCGATGGCGGCGTCAGGCGGGCAGAAGTTCGACTATGCCCGGAAACTGGCGGCCGCCCTGTGCTACGTGGGCCTGGTGCGGCTGGACAGCATCGAGGTACACGGCTTTGCCAACAGCCTGACACGGCGAATTTTCTCCGCGGGCGGGCGCCAACGGTTTCCCGGCGTGATGGACGCGCTCACGGCGCTGGCTCCCGCCGGCCAGACGGATTACCTGGCGATGGTGCGCGAATTCATCGGCACCTATTCGCAGCGCGGCCTGGTGATCATCATCTCGGATTTCCTGGACGACAATGGCTGCGAGCGCGCGCTCCAATACCTGACCGATTTCGGCCACGAATTGATGCTTATCCAGTTGTGGGCCGACGAGGACCGCACACCGCCGTGGATCGGCGAGCTGGAGCTGCGGGACGCCGAGACCGGCGCCGGCCTGAAGCTGGATTTCGACGAGGCCGCGCGCCAGCGTTACACCCGCGCATTCGACGAATACTGCTCGGTCATTCAGACGCTGGCCATGCGCAGCGGCGGCCGCTACGTGGGCGTATCCGTATCGCAGCCGCTCGAAAGCGTAATCTTCGGAGAGTTGATCCGGGTGAGAGGAATAGCATGAAGAGGGGCCAGGGGCCGGGGGCCGGCCAGGGATGAGACCGGCGAGTGCACACAAAGGTCGCTTAGTTTGCCGCCGGGATTGCCTTACCGCCGATGCGTTTGTTGAGCTCGAGTCCCCGGCCCCCGACCCCTGGCCCCTGGCCCCTGGAAGGTTTCCATGTATTTGCTGAACCTGTCATTCGTGCAGTTTCTGGCGGTCTTCGGCTCCATCTCGGCGGTCGCGGTAGCGCTCTACCTGCTGGACCGTTCGCGGCGGAAGCAGATCGTCTCGACGCTGCGTTTCTGGGTGGCGGCCGAACAGCCGGCGGTAGCCGCGCGGCGCAAACATATCCAGCAGCCCTGGTCGCTGATTCTGCAACTCGCCAGCATGGCGCTTCTGCTGCTGGCCATTGCCCAGTTGCGGCTGGGCTCTCCCGCCCAAGCGGGCCGCGATCACGTGATCATCCTGGAGACCTCCGCGTGGATGTCCGCCCGTACCGGGGGCGCGCGCTCCGGCAGCCGCACTCTCATGGACCTGGCGCGCGACCGCGCCCACCGCTATTTGCACGCCCTTCCGGCGCGCGACCGCGTCATGCTGGTACGCGCCGACGCCATGGCGACTCCCGTGACCGCGTTCGAGCCCGACCGCGGAAAGATCGATGCGGCGATACAGGCCTCGCAACCCGGAGCCACCGCGCTCAACCTGGACCAGGCACTGACCTTCGCGCGCCACGTGCAATCCCAGGCCGCGGGGCGGGCGGGCGAAATCGCGTTCGTGGGCGCCGGCCGCACGTTGGAGCGTGATCCCGGCGCCGCCGCCGCCCAGCCCCGCAATCTCCGCGTCCTGCTGGTGCCGGATGCCATCGAAAACGCCGGCCTGCGCAAGATCGGCATGCGCCGCTCGGCCACCGATCCGGACCTTTGGGAAATCTACGTCTCGGCGCACAATTACGGCAGCCAGCCGCGCAACGTGACGCTATCCATCGATTTCGGGCCGCCGGGCAAGATCGGCAGAGTCTCCGGCGGCGCGCAGCGCGTCACTCTCCCGCCGGGTGGCGATAAGGAAGCCAGCTTCGAATACCGCACCAGCGCGGCGGGAATCCTGGGAGTCAACCTGACCCCGCACGATGCTTTCCCGGCGGACGACCACGCCGAGCTGGAGCTTCCGGCGCAACCGATGCTGGCAGTAACGGTCTATTCCAACGAGCCCCAACTGTTGCGGCCCGTGCTTTCCTCCACCCCGCGCGTGGCCGCCGTATATCGCAAGCCAGGGGAGTATCGCGCCACCGACCAGGGCCTGGTGATTCTGGACCGCTTCATCCCGCCGCAGCGCCCCGCGGCCGATTCCATCTGGATCGACCCTCCCGCGAACGGCTCGCCCATCCCCGTCCGCACCACCGTCGAGCAGGAGGCGTTCCAGGGATGGGATGCCGAACACCCGGCGGCGGCCGGGCTCCACGCCAAGGATTTCAAGCTCGACAAGGCCTCGGTCTTCGAAGCGGCGCCCAGCGACGGACGGATCGGTGAAGTGCAGCAAGGCCCGGTGATCGTGGCCCGGCCCGGGAAGCCCAAGATCGTGGTGCTGGGCTTCCACCCCGGACTCACCGGCATGCGCTACGAATTGGCGGCGCCGCTGCTCTTCGCCAATCTGCTGCGCTGGATGTCGCCGGAGATTTTCCGCCGCTGGGAAATCAACGGCGGGAGCGTGGGCGCCGTAAAGCTTCCGATGGATCCGGACGCCTCTGAAAAGGATGTGAAGGTCATGGCTGAGGACGGTTCGCCGCTGCCATTCACGGTGCACGACCGCGCGGTGCATTTCTTCTCCGGAACGCCGGGCTCGGTGCGTGTGCTGGCGGGCGACCACGAGTACATCTACTCGCTGACGCTGCCGCAGCTCTGGGATGCCAGGTGGGACCCGCCAGCCGAGGCGCAGAAGGGCATCCCGCGCTTCTCGGCGGTGCTCGATTCGTGGATCGAGATCTGGCCGTGGCTGGCGCTGGCGGGAGGCGCGGGACTGCTGGCCGAATGGATACTGTACGGGCGATTTCGCCGGACCGGGCGCCCACTGGGTGCGCCGCCGCGGCCGGTGCTGTTGCGCCGCAAGAGCGCTGAGACCGCGGAGGTGCGGCGATGACGTTCGACCATCCCTGGATGTTGCTGCTGGTGCTTTTGCCCGCGGCCTGGGCGGCCTGGGAGTGGGCGTCCTCCGCGCGGCGCATGGCCTTGCTGCTCAAGGCGGGCGCGTTCGCGGCGATTGCATTCGCCCTGGCCCAGCCACGGCTCACCGTGTACCAGACCAAGGTAGCGGTGGCGGTTCTGGCGGATACCTCGGCCAGCGTATCCCCGCAGGACTTGCAGACCGAATCGGCGCTCGCCAACCAGTTGGAGAGCGCGCGCGGCCGGCACTGGACCCGCATCATTCCCTTTGCCCGTGCTACGCGCGCCGCCGCGCTCGACGAGAAATCCAAAGACGGATGGCGCCTGCATCACACCGCGGGAGCCGCGGGGCACGGCACGAATCTCGAATCGGCGATTCGCGATGGAGCCGCCGCGCTGCCCGCGGGAATGGTGACGCGCCTTCTGCTGGTCTCCGATGGCAACGAAAACCTGGGCAGCGTGTCGCGCGCCATCTGGCAGGCGCAGCAACTCGGCATTCCCATCGATACCGTGCCGCTGGCGGGACGCCCCAAGCCGGGGTTGCTGCTCGAATCCGTGTCCCTTCCGGGCCAGGTGTTCAGCGGCGAGCGTTTCCCCATCGAGGTGACCCTGCAATCCCCGCGCGCTGCCCACGCCACGGTGGAGTTGTCGGCGGAAGGCAAGTCCATCGGCGCCAACCATGCGGAGTTGGTCGGTGGCGCCAACCACCTGCGATTGCAGGCCAGCGTCAACTCGATCGGCGCCATCGACCTGGCCGGGAAGATTTCGGCCGGTGGGGTACCCTCCGGGTCGGGCGAAGCGCGCTTCGAGCAGGCCGTCACGCTGCGCCAGCCGCGCGTACTGATGGTTTCGCACGACCCCCTGCAGAGCGAAGAGCACCTGGTACACACCTTCGAGGCCAATCAGTTTGACGTGACCCGCGCCCCGGGCGGCGTGCCCGACAAGCTGGACGATTTCCAGCTCATCGTGATCAACAACTGGGACATGGAATCGATTCCCGCGGCGCGCAAGGCCGCACTCGAAGAATACGTGAAGAACGGCGGCGGCCTGGCGTGGATTGCCGGCGAGCACAACACCTACGTGGATAAGAAGGGCCGCGACGACGATCCGCTGGAGCGCTCGCTGCCCGCCAAGCTGGCGCCGCCGCGATCGCCCGAAGGCACGGCGGTGGTGCTGATCATCGACAAGTCGTCTTCCATGGAAGGCCGCAAGATCGAATTGGCGCGCCTGGCGGCCATCGGGGTGGTGGAGAATTTGCGTCCGATCGATAGCGTGGGCGTCCTGATCTTCGACAACTCGTTCCAGTGGACCGTGCCCATACGCAAGGCCGAAGACCGTGCCTCCATCAAGAAGCTCATCAGCGGCATCACGCCCGATGGCGGCACGCAGATCGCGCCGGCCCTCACCGAGGCATACCAGAAAATCCTGCCATCCACGGCCGTCTTCAAGCACATCGTGCTGCTGACCGACGGAATTTCCGAAGAGGGCGACAGCATGGCGCTGACGCGCGAGGCCCTGGCCAACCACGTGACCATCTCGACGGTGGGGCTGGGCCAGGACGTCAACCGCGCGTTCCTGGAAAAGGTGGCCACCTCGGCGGAAGGCAAATCGTACTTCCTGAACGATCCCTCCGGTCTGGAACAGATCCTGCTGCGCGACGTGGAGGAGCACACCGGCGCCACCGCCATCGAGAAATCGATCCAGCCGAAAGTATTGATGCAGGCCGAGATTCTCGACGGGGTGGGCATGGAGACTGCGCCCGCGCTGCGCGGCTACGTTCGCTTTCAGGCGCGGCCGACTTCCGAAACCATATTAGAAGCCGACCGCACCGATCCGCTGTTCGTGCGCTGGCAGTACGGGCTGGGACGCTCCGCGGTGTTCACCTCGGACGCCAAGAACCGCTGGGCGATGAACTGGGTGACGTGGCCGGGCTTCGACCGGTTCTGGGCCAACGTGTTCCGCGATCTGCTGCCGCACGCCCCGCAAAGCGAAACCACCGCCGATTTCGACCGCGCGTCAAACGAGTTGGTGGTGGACTATCACCTCTCGCACAACGTGCCCGACCCGGCGGCGATTCCGGACATCTATGCGTTCGGCCCGAACAATTTCCGGTCGCCGTTGAAGGTGGCGAAGGTGGCCGCCGGCCACTATCGCGGCCGCCTGGCCATTGGGCAGAATCAGGGCCTGTTCCGCGTGCGTCCGCAGGCCGAGTCGCGCGCCTTCCCCGAAGTAGGCTTTTACCGGCAGGAAGACGAAATGATGGAGTACGGGAACAACGAGCAGTTGTTACGGCAGATCGCCCTATCGACCGGCGGCCGGTTCAATCCCACGCCGAAGGCGGTTTTCGACGCTGCGGGGCGCAGCATCCGTTCCACCATGGAGTTGTGGCCGGGCTTCCTGGCGCTGGCCGTGATTCTCAACCTGGCGGAGCTGGTGCTGCGCAAGTGGAAAGGCGTTTTGGAAGCGATGCACCTGAGACCGCAAGCGGCGGTGGCGTGACTACGTATCGCGGGACCGCTTGCTGACGCGCGCGGCTCCGTTCAGAGCCTCGACTGGGCTACATCTTCTCCAGGGTGTGGTAGGTTGGCGGCACCTGGAACAGGTCGGGACTCGGTTCGCCGCGATTTACGTTGGTGAGCCGGAAAGTCTCCTCTCCCGTCCGCGGGTCGCTGTGCTTGCTCATCATGACCGTCTGCAACTCGGGCGAATACCAGCGCTCGCTGACGGTTTGGATGGGCCGGTCGTTGCCGATGGCGCCGGAGGGCAGGGTCGATGTGGTGCGCGTGCCCTCGCTCTCGACGCCCTCCAAAGTCTGCTTGCCCAGCGATTCGGCCGGTCCGGCGCTCCTCTCGATCCTCTTGAAGAAGAATGTGTCGGGGGACGAAGCGCCCGCCACGCCTAGCCGCGCGACCGGACCTGCATCCATCATGGGCGGTTCCGTCCCCAACTCGCCGCGCATTTTTAATTGGGCGATGGTCGACGGATCCACAGGCTTTCCATCCACCATCATCGACGTGACGCCATTCTCGGTCCGCACATCGATGCTGGTACGCGCCCCGCCGGCGCCGACCGTTCCGCCCATCACGCCCTTCCTGAACGTGAACGTGCCCGCCGTGGCGAGCGTGACTTTGTGCGCCGTTTGGGCCTTTGGATCGAGGAAATAAGTCGCTCCCGCCACCGGATCCATGATGGTGATCTGATCGGGCGTCTCGCGCCGCACGCGGCCCTCGCCATCGCGATAGACCGCGGTCTGGTTCTCATTGTGAATGCGCGTGCCGTCGGCCAGCACCTGGTCGGACCGGGTGACTTCCACCGCGGAGTAGGGAGCTCCCTTGACCGTTGAGTTCATCACCGAGCCGCTGAGGCCGACGACCTTGGATTGGGCCACTAACTGATCCATCTCCGCCTTCAGCTTTTTCATCGTGGCATCATCCGGCGTCTGCGCCGCCGCCACCATCGCGGTAATCGCAACTGCCGCTGCGGTAATCAAAATTCGTTTCATTCTTACTCGTCTCCTCAATGATTCGGTTTGAAGTTTACCAGCCGGATCGCGCGTGGCCGCCCGTCCGAGTCTACAATCACTTCCGCGGGAACCTCGCGAGGTCCCAGCTCCACCCGCCACACCACGCCCGTTTCAATCGGGTCGTCGTCCAGGGCCAGAAAAGGATTGTTGGTCTGGAGGCCGGGCGCGGTGGGCTTTCTGTTTCGCCGGGACGATCCGGCCTGGGCGGGCCGCGCGGCCGCGAGCGTGACGACGTTGTGCGCCGTTCCCGAGTCCGCCTGCGGTTCCGCAATACCGGCCGCGGTTTGCACCACCAGCGGCGCCGGCGGCGCCACAGCTACCTGGGTTGCCTGCTTGTGCAAGGCCACGATCCCAATCAGCACCCCGGCCGCCAGAGCCGCCGCCGCGCCGACCCATCGCCACATGGGGCCGGCACGCCGCGCCCTTCGCGGCGCGGCAACCACTGGCTCCGGTTCCGCAAGCTCATGCATGAGGGCCGACACACGATCCGCGCGTCCGGCCAGCTCCGCCCAAAGGTCGCCGCACTCCGAGCACTCTTCCAGGTGCGCGGCCACCCGCTGGATGTCTTCTTCGGGCAGCTCGCGGTCGATAAACGCCCGCAGTTTTCCTTCGGACCAACACTCGGTCATACGTCATCTCCGTAACGGGCACGGAACTTGCGCTCGAACTCAGCTTCGGCGCGCGCCAGCAGCGTGCCCACCGAGCCCGGCTGGATCCCGACCGTCTGCGCCAGCTCGCGGTAAGCCAGTCCGCTCGCCCGCAGCAGCAAGAGTTGCGCATCCCGGGGCTTCAGCGCTCCGAGTACGGCCCGGACGCGAGCGCGGCGCTCCGCGCGCAGCATCTCATTCAGGGCGTCGGACTGCGCGCCGGCGTGCAGGATAGCGGCCTGCGCTTCCTCTTCGCGCCGCCGCCGCCGCGAGTTCGATCGGATGGCGTCCAGCCCGGCGTTAGTGGCCACCCGGTACACCCACGGCGTACAATCTTCGCGGTCCTGAAGCAACAAGGGACGTCCGGCGAGCTTCGAGAACGCGTCGGCGGCGATCTCCTCGGCCTGCCCGCGATCGCCCATCAACCGCGCCAGCAGCCCCACGATGCGCGGATAGTGCTCGCGGAAGATGGCTTCGAGGCGCGCACCGGCGACGCGTCTGCTGGCGGAACCGGACCCTTCGGCCGGCGTCAGGGCGAATTCCTCGGCGGGCTGCACACTGCCTATTACGTCGCGCATGGCGGATTTGTGACGGGAATCTGAGCGTCCGGGCCGCCAGCGGCTACTTCTCGGGCTCGTCGTAGCCTTTGAGCCGCCGGATCCAGATATTGCGGTAGCGCACCGGGTTGTTGTGGTCCTGGAGCATGAGCGGCTCCTCGGCGGCGTGCGGGGTGTAGTGCGCCACCTGGCGATAGACCATGGGCCCCATGCTTTCTTTGCGATTGTGGACCACCACGCCGTTGTAGAACACCGTGAAGAACGCGGGCTTCAGCAACTTGTCGCCCTCGAAGTGGGGCGCTTCGAAGACGATGTCGTAGGTGTTCCACTCGCCGGGCTTCCGCGGCACGCTGACCAGCGGCGGCCACTGCCCGTAGATGCCGGAGGCCTGTCCGTCCGCGTAGGTGGGATTGTCGTACGCATCCAGGACCTGAATCTCATAGCGGCTCATCAATAGCACGCCGCTGTTGCCGCGGCCCTGGCTGGCGCCGCGCACCTCGGTAGGCGAGCTCCATTCGACATGGAGCTGGCAATCGCCGAACTTCTCACGGGTGTAGAGGCCGCCGGTGTGGGCCGCCACTTCGAACCAGCCGTCGCCCACCTTCCATTTGGGGTCGACCAGCTTGTTCTGGTCGGCGCCGGTGCCGTGCTGCACCCATTTGCCGAGGTCCTTGCCGTCGAACAAGACGATGGCATCGGAAGGCGGCGCGCCGGGGGTGGCGCCGGGGCTGACGACCTTCGGATGCGGGCGGTCGGGATCGTGTACGTGCCATTTCATACCGGGCAGGATGGGAGTATCGGTGAAGCCCAGGTCGGCGTTCTTCTTCTCTTGCGCGGCGGCCGCAATGACCAGGCCCGTAGCGGCAATGCCGCTCAGGAGCAAAACGGTTCTAGGGGACATAGCCAAATGCTAACACCAACGGCACCGGCATTTTCGGCTGTGTTTTTCACGATTTCACGATATGAAAGATGCCGCGCTCCTGCGGGGTCACGTACGCGCGAGCCGCGGGACTGGCCCATTTGTGATACCAGTTGACCGATACCAGCTCCCAGTTCTGATCGTTAGTCAGCCAGAAATGGGCGCGATCGAGGCTGCCTCCGTCGATATCGCCGGTGACCTCGGAGTGAAGGCAAAACTGCGTTTGGAAAAGCAACGAATTGCGCGGCTCGCTGGTCTTAAAGCGGAAGCGCTGCCGGCTGCTCTGCGCTTTCATGATATCGATCGTGTCGGGCTTTGGCTTGCCCTGCGCGGTCCAGCAATAAATGGTCGCGTTGTTGCCGTCCTCGATCAGGTAGAAGCGGTCGGGGGGTTTGAAGGTGCGCGGCTCGGGCAATGGCGAGTATTCGAGGCGGCAGATGCTGAAGTCGAAGATCCCGTTCTGCGATTCATACTCCTTGAGCTTTTGAAAGGTGCGCTTGTCGGTATCGACCTTGCCGTCGGTGTGCGCCGGCCCGAACTGTTTGAGTTGGAAGTTTCGAATGGCCTGTTTGGTTTTGGGGCCGCAGATGCCATCCACGGCAAGCATGGCAGGACCGCCTTCAACGATCGGGACGAAGAGCAGCAGTTCCTGAACGGTGCGGGTGTCGAGCCACTCATTGCGGCCTTTCTCACCGACCGGGTCTTTGATGACTCTTCGCGACATGGCCGTCTTTTTCCTGAGCGTAGCAGATTCGCCAGCATCTTCGGTGAGTGGGAGAGCACCGACGAAGCCAAACAGCAGCGCCGCGGATCCTCCGAGAGCGTCCGATTTCCGGGCCCGATGCCCCGGTGCAGGTGGTGCTCAAGAAACTCGGGCTTCGCAAAGAGTTCCGCGAAGTGTGGTCGGTGGTGGTGGATCCGGCGGACCCGGCGATTGACCGAAGCGCGCCCCTCAAGCTCAACGTCTGGGCCGTGATCGAAAACGGCCCGCCCCGCGACAAGGTGGACCTGCTGCTGCTGGGCGATGGCTACACCGCGGCCGAGATGGAAAAGTGGCATCGCGACGCGCGCCGCACTGCCAGCCTGCTGTTCGCCGCGTCGCCGTTCAAGGAGCACCGCCAGGACTTCAACGTCCGGGCCATCGATACGCCGGCCGAGGAGAGCGGGGTCGCGCGCCCTTCCGATGGCGTCCACCGCCGTTCGCCCGTGCGCGCCAGCTACGATGCGTTCGGATCGGAGCGGTACATCCTGACGTTTCGACAACAAGCGGCTGCGCCGCATGAGTTTATAGAGACCGTGGTCAACGACCGCAAGTACGGAGGCGGCGGGATTCTCAATCTCTTCGCCACGGTTTCCGCGGACAATGCCTTCGCGCCCTACGTCCTCGTGCACGAATTCGGGCACCACTTCGCCGTCTGGCGGACGAATACTATACTTCCGACGTGGCCTACGGCAGCGCATCCGAGCGGCCCGAGCCGTGGGAGCCGAATGCGACGGCCGATCCGCGCGCGGCCAAGTGGAAAGACCTGCTGAGCGCCGGTATCGACTTGCCGTCCTCGTGGCCCAAGCAGGAGTTCGAGAAGATGCAGCAGGAGGTGCAGACGCGGCGGCGGGCCCTCCGTGCGCAACACCGTCCCGAGGAGGAGATGGAGGAGTTGTTCCGCGGCAGAGCGCGACAGCGACACCAGGCTGCTCGCGTCGGGACCCGGCGCGGGTAAGGTCGGGGCATTCGAGGGCGCCATGTACGAGGCGCGCGGATACTATCGTCCGCAGCAGGACTGCATCATGTTCACGCGCGACGAGGTGGGCTTCTGCGCGGTGTGCCGCCGCGCCATCGAGCGGGTCATTCGGATGTACGCGAAGTAGGCGCCTTGCGGGCGACCGCTACCAGGCGGAGCGCGTCCAGACCGTATTCCGAGCCCTCGAAGTCTCCGTAAAGCTGCGCTTCGGCGAAGCCCGCGCTCAACAGGCGGTCTTTGAGCTCGCGGCCGGAATAGAGCGTGTGTTCGAAATGGAAAGTTCGCGTGCGGCCGTCTTTCAGCAGAATCCATTCGTTGGCGACGCGGGTCCAGTCATCCCGAAGGCGAGGGCGCGCCACGACCATTGCGCCGTCCGAGTAATCCGTACAGAGCGAGTCCTTCCAGGTGCGCGCCAGGCGCTCCTTGCCGATAATTTCCATCACGAACACGCCGTCGTCCGTGAGGCTCTCGTGAACATTTCGCAAGACCCGGAGATCGTCATCCTCCGCTTCGAAATATCCAAACGAAGTAAAGATGTTGCAGGCGAGATCGAACGCTTGGGGGCGCCGGAAGCGCCGCATGTCCTCCATGACCCACTCTATGGCGACACCTGCTTCGGATGCGCGCTCTCGGGCGCGCTCCAGCAGGAACGGAGAACGGTCGACCCCCGTGACCGCAAACCCGCGCCTGGCGAGCTCCACGGCGTGGCGGCCCGGTCCGCAGCAAAGATCGAGCACCGCACGCCCGTTGAAGCCGGTCAGAGCCAGCAACTGGCCGACCTGGACGGCCGCCGCCGCCATCCGCTCGGCGGGAAACATGTAAGGATACAACTCGCGCCAGAACTCTTCGTCTTCGAACCACTCCATGAGATTGAGCTTACAACGTGAGGCAGACGCTTTCGAATGTCAACCCGCGGCAGACTGCAGCTTTCCTTTTTCGGACGGCGAATTGCCGGCCGACCGCAGGTTCATGAACCTGTTCAAAACATCGAACCAGAACGGCGCGCCGAGAGAGACCGCCAGAATCGTCAGGGCCCAACCCACGATTCTCTCGGCCCATTTCCGGACATCCTTCAAATCGCCCGTATCTTTCCATCCCAGAACCACGCCGAGTGTCTCGGCTGCCTGGTCGGAGGCCGTGGGGACCTGGTTGGACTTGACTCCCGGATTTGCCGGCACACTCGGCGGGTTCCTGGCGGCCTCGACGAGCTGGCTCCGCAGGGTCGGTTCCAGCCAGAGGCGGCTCGCAACGTGAAGCGTATCGGCGTTTGTGGCAACCGTAATGATGGTGGCGACGATCAGGGTCCAGAGCTGGGTCTTTCGCTTGTACCACCCGGAGACGCGATCCATGTGGTCTTCGTACCAGGCTTCGATGGCCTTTTGCGCATCCTCGATTTTCTTATCGGTGCTCTGAATCACGGCGAGAAGCGAGGTCCGCAAGTTGCCGGCCGGCAGGTCATTCTTGATGCCGTTCTCGAGATCCTCGAAGCTAATGCTGCCCGGGTGGTTGGGTGTCGCCAGGTCCATGATGGTCTCGGCAAAAGTTCGGGCGGCGAGATACGAAGGGTGGTTGTCATCCTGCGTGAGGGCCTTGATCAGTGGGTGGTTGTAGAATCGGGTGACGATGGCGTCCTGCGCGGCGCCGCTCGGCGCGGATTGATCCGGCGCTAGGAGCTGCAAGATTCCCTGCTGTAACAATGCGCCCCGAGTCTTGAGAACAGTCGCGATCCATTCGTTGGCCGTGGTGCAGAAAACCGCCAGAAGCAGATAGATGAAAGCGATTCCGATGGCCACTTCCAGGACGGTAGAGCCCAGCAATCCGGTCATTCGACCTCCAATTGGTATGGAGACTATAACACAATCAAAGTCCGGCGTAAGTGTCGATGCGTAACTTACTGAATCTCGCATAATACAGTGACAGAAAAGTCAAAAAGAAAGACCGGCGTGCTTGAGGAAGGAAAACGGCAGAGTGCGCGACCGTTTGACCCGGCTCATGCCGCCATGAACCGCCGTGTC
>Ga0209517_10003716_pt1 | contig 20483 bp, 20 predicted proteins | sample PeaSoiMetSII2010_FD_187695 | JGI IMG/M metagenome (GOLD analysis project Ga0209517, IMG submission 187695) | Peat soil microbial communities from Weissenstadt, Germany - SII-2010 (SPAdes) (version 2) | ecosystem: Environmental > Terrestrial > Soil > Wetlands > Peat | place: Germany...
AATCGAGCGAAGCGAAACGACCCTGGTAGCCCACACGGGTTTCGAAAATGTGGCCAGGTAGCTCAGGTGGTAGAGCGCAGCCCTGAAAAGGCTGGCGTCGGCGGTTCAACTCCGTCCCTGGCCACCACATTTCAAAGCCTTTAGCTCACTTCCGGCAAAACTGCTCAGTCCGCACCCAGTCCGCTTTCGCCGTTTCCGCTGCCCAAAATCGCCTGCAGCACGGACCCCTGTGCCAGCATCCGATCCTCGCTTACGCTGTGCGAGTACAGTTGCAGCGTGGTCTTCACATCGGAATGCCGGAGCAGAGCTTGTACGGTTTTCGGATCTGTCTTCGACCGCACAAGGTACGACGCGAGCGAATGGCGAAAATTGTGAAAGCCAAATCGGCCTGCCCAATTCGCTGGAATCACTCCCGCTTTCACTGCGGCAGGTCTGAGGTAATCGGACACGAGCATATTCGCAACACGTGGCTGCTTGCCTTTTAGCTTGGACGATGGGAAAACCCAATCGGTCGGTCGTCCGTATGGTGTCTGCTGCTTCCACCGCTGCACGAATGCTGCCAGCAGTGGATGCATCGGAACCGGAGCTTGTGAAGCTGTGCTCTTCGGAAGTCCCACCTTGCCCCAGGTCCACGTTCGTCGAACGCGGATGAGTGATTGCTCGAACTCGACGTCCTGCCATTGCAGACCCAATGCCTCAGAGATTCGCAGCCCCGTACCGGCGGCCAGCAAGGCCAAAACGCGCTCGCGTTCCGGCAAACGGACGAGAACTGCGAATGCCTGCTCTGGTGTCAGGATTAGCGCCTCGTAGTCGCTCTGAGTTTTGCAACGCACGAACAGCAGCGGATTCGATTCCTGGTTTCGTGGAACCAGTCCATACCGTTGTGCGTGCTTGTAAATCAAACTCATGACCCTACGAGCCTTATCGAGTGTGGGGTTTTCCAAGTTGTCCTCGCGCTTTACAGCCCGCAGCCAGTTTTCGATCTCCAGCGGCTCGATACTGAGAGCAACACGATCCCCCCAACGGGGAAAAAGACGACTGCGTATCACTCTGCGGTATGCGCCGATGGTTGTGTGCGACTTCGGGCTCACGGATTCGTTCTGCTCACCTAGCTCATGCTTGATGTAGTGATTGGCTAAGTCTGCAAACGTCACGCGTGCCTTGAAGTCTGTTTCGTTGATGTGAAGATGCTGCCGTTCCACCTCCCGCCATGCAGATGCCTTGCTGGGAAACTTCTTGACGAGCCCGATCGGAGTTTTGTTCTCGACCCGCTTGCCATCGGATTCCCGCAAGGTGCGGAAGTACAGCATCCAGGTTTCGCCTTCTTTGCGATACTCTTTCTTGAGCCAACCGCGCTGATGTCTCTGTGCCATTAAATTACCTCCGGCACGTGAGACCGCTGCCGGGAGTGTAGCATCGCGGTTGCCAACTCGGAGAGACGAAATCTCCACACCTTACGCACGCCGTCGCCAATGGGATATGCAGGAATTTTGCCTTGCCGGGCTAACTGAAGCACATGGCGGCGTTGCAGTTGCAAGAAATTCCCGGCCTGTTCGGCGTCTACGAAAGGCTCAGGTTGCGTGGCCTCACTCGGCTGCAAAAGAGGCTCAACTGTGCTGGTAATCCGAGGCGGCATTGGTCACAAACTCCCTTCTTTGAGCGCCTTCCCTGACCTTCCGAACACCATTTCCGACACCCGTCGAGTCCTAAGTGGCAGCTTGTTGTACTTCGAGGGGAAGGTCAAGAATTTTGGTGTATACACCACTGGGGAACACTAGTGTTAACACCAGGTGACACCACTCGAACACCAGCCAAACACCAACCAACACCAAAGTCTGTTTTGGAGGCATTTTGGACGGAAACTGCCACACAAGTGATTGTGTGTGCCTCCGCTGCCTACACAAGAGGAATTCATCTGGTCAGGGTCGGCCGCCTTAAGCCGCTTATGGATTTGTGGCGAAACCGGCGATCATCGAAGCAAAAAACCGGGGAAAAGCTTGGCTTAGATATTTGGTCAGCTCTTCTCGCAATGAACTGTGCTCAATCTAAAATCCTGGGCCGTGCGACAGGTGCAACATCGAGCCTGGCTGCGTAGGCTACCATTATCCAATCGATTGGCCGGAACCGCTCGAACTGGAAAAGTCGTGAGCGAAATTCCCGATGTCTGAATGCTGGCTGGGACCACTCTGGCTCGGCGAGAGTCCGCGATGGAAATCCTGCGAGAGGACACCTCACTTTAGAGGACACCTCACTTTTTGGAGACGAACTCTGAAGGTCGGCACGATCGACTAACCCCCGAGCAATAGCGATCACTCTCCGTAAGCCAACTTATCATTACTAATCCGGGCATGTCCGACTCTGATTACTTCCGGGTAGCCGACCGCTCGGAATCGTCGTCGGAACAGGTGCGCATCTGGACGGGATCAACAGGCAGTAACGCGAATACAGAGGCTGCAATTCGGCAACCAATCAAACTTGGTCCACGCAAATCCAACTCTGACGGAGAGTTACGGAAGTTGGAGGAACTCGGTGGACTCCCGCCCTGGAAGGCAGCCCGAGGCAAGAAAATCACGGATTAGGAACTTTCGTCCGAACCACACCCAGAACCCTGTCAATGAGTGCAAAGGGGACATTTCGCCAACTACGAGCTAGGTTCGCCGCACCTTGCACTGCGCGGGGACGTTAGCCGAGGGCGCAAACCCCGGCCCAATTACGCTACTGCACTTCGTTCAGCTTCTGGTAGAGCCACATCGCCACGAGCACCACCAGAAATACCCCAGACCCGATGCTCAACACGCGCACCGGGATGATGAGCCGGTTGACCTTGGCCAGCAGGTCCGTCTGCTCATCTTGCATGTGCGAACTCGCGTCATCCAGAAACAACTGGTCATCCCTGTGCATGGTGAGTGTGCTCTTGTAAATCAGGAGGACGATCAGACCAATTGCGAAAACTCCGAAGATCACCGCCACGACCGTCAGCGTCATAAGCCACCTCGGCCCGATTCCGACCCAAGTGCAGGCGGCTTTACCGCCTTAACGGAAACGATTATAGCCCGCTCAATGAGGCGTACTCGCGAGCCGCCACACTCCCTTCGCACGGGTCAATGAGTGTAATGGCCTCATTGTGATAAGGATCACTGACAGCAGAGGTGGAAAACGCGTGTAATTAGCTTAGGAGGAATGAAAACTGAATACCTCCCGAATTGGGCCCGGCCCCGCCAGATGCGAGCGTCGCATCGTTCAGCCGCCGCTCGGCGGCGAAGGGGCCGGGCTTCTATGATCGTCACCTGCTGAGCGTCCTAGTCATGAACGCAAAGACCGTTGGCATTCTGCGAGGAACAGTGTCCGGCCTTGCAGCTTTCGCCGTCTCTTTCTTCGCGCTGAGGTCAGTAGCCGAATGGTGCGCTGTTCTGATTCGCCAACAGTGGCCGGAGGCTTGGTTTTCCGGCTCAATTGTCTGGTGCGCTGATTTCCTCGCTGGCGGTTTGTCAGTTGCGATAGCCGTAGGCGTCGGGCGACATCTGCACCGCGCAGCGCATAGCTGACGAAGTCAGATGGGATGAGAAGGCCGGTCTCCGACGGGATGCTATACGCTCCCAAGTTATCGACGCGCTCTAAGCGCAAGAGATAAAGGAGACCGGCAATGACGAAGGTTAGCACCGCAGCGGCGAAGCAGATCAGGAATTTGTCTCAACCGAAGCTGACGATCGGCTTGGACCTGGGCGATCGAACGAGCTGGTATTGCCTGCTAGACGAAGTGGGGGAAGTACTGCAGGAACAGAAACTGAGCACGGCTCCGAAAGCGATGAGGGAGGTGTTCGGCGCGATGCCGCGCTGTCGCATCGCGCTGGAGACGGGAATGCACTCGCCATGGGTAAGCCGGGTGTTGAGCGAACTGGGGCACGAAGTGATCGTGGCGCATGCCCGCAACGTGCGCTTGATCGGGGAGAGCCGAAAGAAGGATGATCGGCTGGATGCGCAGACGCTGGCGCGGCTGGCCCGGATCGATCCCCAGTTGCTGAGTCCGGTGAAGCATCGCAGCGCCAAAGCACAGGGGGATCTGACGGTGATCCGAGCGCGAGCCGGACAGGTGCGAGCACGGACGGCATTGGTGAACACGGCGCGTGGACTGGCCAAGAGCTATGGGGAGCGGTTGCGCGGATGCAACGTGCGCAACATGAATCCGGAGAAAGCCCAGGGGCTGAGTCCGGAACTGCAGAGGACGTTGGAGCCTTTGCTGACCGCACTCGCGTCGCTGAGTGAGCAGATAGCCGAGTACAACGGGCAGATCGAAAAGCTGGCGCAAGAAAGTTATCCGCAGACGGCGCTGCTGAAGCAGGTGAAGGGCGTAGGCACGCTGATCGCGCTGACCTTCCTGCTGACGCTGGAAGACCCACGTCGCTTTCGCAAAAGCCGGGACGTAGGTTGCTATCTGGGGCTACAGCCGGGACGCAGGAACTCGGGACAGAGCGAGCGGCAGATGCACATCAGCAAAGAAGCAACTGATCTGATGGTCACTCTAAAGGCCCCGAATCTACTGCCTGAGGCGATTGACTTTTTTACAAATCGCGAGCCTCCCTACTGCGGACTCCACGTCATCTCCACGCGCACCGGAATTTCGTTCTTCACGGGCATGGTCAGGAGCGAGGGCGGGTCGATTTTGAAATCGGTGAGCGTGATGGAGATGGTTCCGGTGATGCGAGTTTCGTTGCCTTGCGTCACCAGCTCAAAAGCGACTTGTTGGTAGTGCGCGGTCTGGCCGGCGAACTGGATCTCGATATCAGCTTTGACCGTCGCCGACGTGGAAGCCGACTCCGGCAGGTGGGTGCGAACGGTGACCATGGGATATTCGGCCCCGCGCGTGACCTGAATCATGTGCAGGTCGCGGTTGCTGTCGCCAGAATCGAACGTCTTGACTGGAACCGCGATCAGAAAGTCGCATTGCCCGTCGTGGCAAATACCCTTGCCGCGCGCCGCGTGGCTCACACCTTCGGTCTGATGCAACGGGTGAGAGACGTGATAAGTGAGAGTGCTCTGCTTAAGCACCCACTGGTGGTCGGCCGCGAAGAGGTTCGACAAGACCAGCAACGGGAACAGCGCTAGAGTTTTCTTCATGGACGCGATCCGATCCAAAATCAGAATTTTAACGACACCGATAAGAGGGCGGCGCCGAAGGCTCCGGCGGTAACGATGGCGACCGGGCCATGCGCCTGGGCGATGCCGTGAACCTTTTCTCCGTTGTTTTTCTGTTCGAACGCCATCGCACCCAGAATTGGAGTCAGGATCATTCCCGGGCCATGAATCCAAGCCATGACCTTGTGGAAACGGATCGGGCCGCGCGTCTCAGTGCCTGCGATTTTCGGCGCGCGGATCGCGTACCAGGCGGTAATGCCGTATAGGTCACCGGTCAAGGAGCCCAGAGCCACATGCAGATCGCGGGAAGCTGTACCTTCGCTCTTGCCACCGATGTTGAGCGAAGTGATGACGGTCGCGATCAAGGGGATCGTCGTGATCAAACCCATGCGCTGGTGGATCTTCAGCATGTGGGTGCGCTTATCGAGCAAGGCCTGCTGCGCGGCGTTGCTCTGCGTCTCTGCCTTGGGAAAACCCAGATCTTCGAGAGAGGGCTCGGTCTTGGTGCTGGACGGGGCATTGGGCAGAGTCTCGGTGGGCGAAGCGGTGGGGCCGGCGGCTGGCACTTTGGTCGACGGCAGCACGACATCCAGAACCAGATCGACTTTTGGGCTGGCCCCGGCGGTCAGGGTGACTGGCTGCGCTTTCGTGCCCTCGGCCAACGTCACGGAGATCTCGTAGTCCCCAGGCGCAAGGTTCGAGACGGTGTAGAGCCCGTCCGAGTCCGTTTGTATTTCCGTCGATTGACCACTGGTCAAATTCTTAACTGAGACTTTCAAGCCTGGCAGGAGATGGCCCGCATGATCCGTAACGGTGCCGGACAAGGTAGCGTTTGCCTCTTGCGCGCGCAACGTTCCTAGGGTCAGTGCCAACAACAGAACCGGCCCCACGCTAGACACAACTTTCGCCGCTCTTACATCCATTCCAGTTTCCCTCTGGGGCTGCCGAAACTGACGGCAATTGTATTTTGTTGAGAGATGCTGCGAGGGAGGTAGAGGATGTATCGCCCCACGTCGCAGGGACTGCTCCCCGCCAAATTGAACCCTGTGACTGCCCGAGTTTAGTAGTCAATTGGCGCAAAATCGCGATAGCATTCATTGACGGCCCGTCCGCCCCGATTCCTCAATGAGTGTAAACGCTGATTTCGACAGTTATACTTGCGATTCATGACTCAAAGCGGATCGAGCGGTTGCGCTCGGGTATTCATCCATGAAGATCACGATGATCGGCCACAGCACGGTTCTGATCGACGTTGCTGGAAAGCGAATCCTTACCGACCCTTACTTCGGCCTGCACGGCAATCTCGCCTATGCGCGGCCTCGGCCGCCTGCTCGGTCGCGAGAAGAATTGAATAACGTCGATCTGATTCTCATTTCGCACAATCACTTCGATCACATCGACTGCCGATTCCTTCGCACCTTGCCCCATTCCGTGCCGGTTTTCGCCCCTGCCGCCTCAGCCTGGATGACGCGACTTAAGGGAGGCCACAACGTGACCGGCCTTAGACCCTGCTGGGCGCTCGACCGGATTCCCGGCGGATCGTCGGGCGGATCGGGCGCCGCCACAGCCGCCGGTTTGTGCTTCGGATCGTTGGGAACCGACACCGCCGGATCGGTTCGAATTCCTGCCAGCTACTGCGGGATTGTCGGGTTCAGGCCCACGTACGGCCGCGTGAGCAGTCGCGGAACGTTGCCGGACTCATGGACGCTCGACCAAATTGGCCCTCTGTGCAGGAGCGTCGAGGACGCGGCCCTGATGCTTGGGACCATCGCCGGGTATGACGAATTGGATCCCGCTTCGGTGGACATGCCGGTGCCGAACTACGCCCTCGCATTGCAGACGCAGGTATCGAAGCTCCGCTTGGGTGTTCCGCGTGTCCCCTTTTTCGATGCTCTCGACCCGGAGATCGACAAGGCTACAGCGGCCGCTATCGAGGTGCTGGGAAAGCTCGCCGCAGAAGTGCGCGACCTCACCTCCCCGATCGTCGCTGCGCCACTCCTGGAGATTTGGACCAAGGTGGCCGGCGCGGAGTCTTATACATACCACGCGAAATGGCTTGCCGAGACTCCTGAAAAGTATCAACCAGCGACGCGCCGCCGCCTCGCCTCGCCGACCAACGCCGGCGTGCAGGGCCAGAACTCCGCCGAAATGAAGGCATCCACGTACCTTGAAGCGCGCCGCCAACTCGATGTGTTGCGCCGGGAAATCCGCAAGGTGTTTTCCAATGTCGACCTCCTGATCCTGCCCACCCTTCCCGGCCCGCCGGTTCTCGTCGCGCAGGGTGCCGACCCGACCGCCGTGAGTCCTCGCAACACAGCTCCGTTTTCTGTCCTGGGGCTGCCCGCGCTCTCCCTGCCTTCCGGTTTTACGACCGCCGGTCTGCCGATTGGTCTCCAAATTGTCGGGGCTCCGTTTGCGGAGTCAACAGTTCTGGCGCTAGCGCATGCCTACGAGCGCGAAACGGAATGGCGCAAAAGGCATCCAAAACTCGATCTGGCCTAGCCACTCTTAGACGGATTGATCTGCCATTTTGCTGGATTGTCGGCTAACCTTCCTTTACAAGATTAGGTAAGAGTAGCCCGTCATCCGCTCACAATCTCGGCCACTGGAGAAAGTCGGCCCAGAATCCCTGAATTCTTTTCACACGCCACGGTGAGTCTCGTCACAGTCAAGGGTGAGCGAGTGAGGTTGAATAGGGGTTGCAGACGATGGCATCGCCGACAGGAGCACGATCTACGTACATATCCATTGAAGTTGGGAAGATGTACCGGGGTACTCGGCCTTGGTTACGTGACTGTCGCGACGAAGCCAGCCGTGGAATCCCTGTGACTGAGTGCGGATGCGCGGGTTGCTTTGACCGTACCGGATGTTCCCAAAGCGAGCCGAGCGAGGGAGGACGATGGAAAACATGGTAGGTCTGGTCATGACGGGCGGCGGGGCTCGCGGCGCTTACCAAGCCGGTGTTCTCAAGCGCATCGGCGAGCTAAAACGCGTCCGAACAGAGGGTAATCCTTTCCCGATCATTGGAGGCGCTTCCGCGGGAGCGATCAATGGTGCTGGTCTGGCCACGGGTTGCGACGATTTTGCTCTTGCAACCCAGCTTATTGCAGAGGCTTGGGCGACCCTCAATCCTTCCGAGATTTTTCACTGCGGCCTCTTATCCCAGGCGCAAAATTCCCTGACCTGGATGCTCGATCTCTCCTTCGGAGCAATTCTGGGAGGAGGCCACGCCCGATCGTTGTTAGATGCTACTCCCCTCCGCGGTTTTCTCAATCGGCATCTCGACTGCGACCGGATCCAGGAAAACATCAAGGGCGGGAACCTCTACGCTCTCGCGATTTCCGCGACCAACTATAACTCTGGGAAGAGCTATCTTTTCATTCAGGGAAAGAGAGGCCATCCGATGTGGAAGCGGGCCCGGGTGGTGACGGTGGCCACGAAGATTACGGTCGACCACGTTTGCGCGTCTTCGGCGATTCCTATGGTATTCCAGCCGGTAAAGCTCAACACCCCGCGCGGGTCCGCCTTCTTCGGTGACGGTTGTTTGCGCCTGCAACAGCCGCTCAGCCCGGTGATCCGCCTAGGGGCGGAGAAGGTTTTCGCGATCGGCGTCCGCTGCGGAAATAGAGAAAGTCAAGAGGAAGCCACAGATGAGAGAAACCCTTCGGTCGCGCAGGTGTTGGGGGTTCTCTTGAACGTTATGTTTCTGGACCATCTCGCAACTGACATCGAGCACCTTGAGCATTTGAATCAGTTGCTCAACGATGGCCACATCAATCAGCTTGGTATTGAAGGACATGAAAAGATACGGCCATTGCGGACCTTCATCATCGCGCCTTCGGTCAACTTGTCAGATCTGGCGGAGCAGCACCAGCGAGACATGCCGGCTCTGATCCATTACTTTGTATCCAGTTTGGGACGAGACGCGGCTTCTTCCGCCGATTTGATGAGTTATCTGCTCTTCACGCCGAGCTATACGCGAGACCTGATTCAGATTGGTTACCTTGACGCCAGCGAAAGAATCGAGGAAATCGAAGAGTTTCTCTATTCTTCCACCGAAGGCGACGCTGAAAGCCCATCGGCCAGTGGAACGGCAGGGAACATTCCTAAGGCAGGCTCAGTAACGAAACGGACGGGAAACTTGGTCAGGTCCCGCGGCTAATCATCCGAACGGATGCGACCGCACTTGGCGCGGTGACCTTCAGATTCATTCAACAGTAATCCTCAAGTTGGACCAATCGGGATTGCCTCCGTATGGTCGGCAAACCGGAAGCTATCCCAGCCGTTAGCTGGCAGGCACTCGTCTCAGTTGGTGTTAAATCTCAATTACACTCATTGACCGCCTGGAACCGTTACGACAGCGTCAGCCTTGCAGCGGTGTTTGCCGAGGATGCCAACTTCATCCAAATTTTGGGAGGACAGTTGGACGGGCGGGCCGCCATAGAGGCGGCGCACCGGCACATCTTCGAGACGATCTACAGAGGCAGCCATGCCAGTTTCGTGCTACGGAGTATCCGCTTTCTGCGGCCCGATGTCGCGGTGGTATTCGCCCGAGCGCACGTGAAGTTCAAGGAAGGCAACGATGCGCGCGAAATAGAAACCCGCCCAACGTTGATCGTGGTAAAGGATCAGGACAAGTGGCAAATCGTCACCTTCCAAAATACCAAGATCTCAGAGGTGCCAGCCGCAGCCCAAGCCGCCGCCCGCCTTGCAACTTAGTGGGAAACTGCGGCCCGCCTTCGATTGTTGGCGTAATATCTCTATTTCACTCATTGACCTTCCTTCCTTCCTTCTGAGCGGAGGACTACAATCAAACCGTGGCAAACTACACTACCAATCGGATAGAAGGGGGAACACAGTTCAAGTGTACTAGCTGCGAATACAGCGTCAGTACACTCGACTTCGACGCCAAGAACGGCAGCCTCCGCACCCAAGGGGCTACGGCTATCAATCGGCACGCTACCCAGGTGCACCACGAGACGCCGAAGTATTCATCCCTCCCTCCTCAGCGGCGCATCAGACGGACGTGATCCGAGCTACCTCGTTTTTACTCCAGTCTTCTTCGAGAGCACGTGGTCAGTGAGGCGATAGATGGACGCCCGTCGATGCCGCTGCTCCGGCGACTTCGGCTAGGGCCTGGTCAAGGACAGTGAGAACCAACCTTTTGGTCACTCGCAGCGAGCCGGGGTTTTTCTTCAATTTTCTTTTCTGTAGCCAATCAATTCATATGCCTTGCGGAGCCCTCCGAAACGGCGCCCGAGCGTGCGCGAACAGGCTGTTCTGCGAGCGTCGTCAATGACTTTAGGAGTTAGCGTCCCGTGAGATTCCAGCAGGGATCTTAACTCTTGCAAAAGTTGCTCGTCTGTTTTCCAGATCACGAGGCTCTCAAGCCTTCTCTGGGCTCTGTCAAAAATCGTCGGATCGACAATACCTTCGTAAGCGTCAGGAATTATGATCCACTCGGCTCGTGGTCGGGCAACGGGCGGTGCTCCCAATCTGCCAGTAGTCTGATTGAACACGTTACACCCCACGTATTTGGGATTTGAAAGTATTGTCCTCACAACCGAGTGCGTCCATCGCGCATTGTGGGGGCTGGGCACTCCGCGTTGGTTCAGATCGCGAGCAATGGCTTTCAAACCTAGTTTCTTGATTGTAAACAGTCTAAAGATGTCCCGCACCCGTTCCACCTCATCGGGGGTGCCGGGGACCAGAATCACACGATCCGTCATAAGGCTCTTCCTCTCACCACGAGAGAGGAGTTGTTTGGGCTTGCGCTCTGGGGATACCAGTAGTCTCCGGAACCCGTAGCCAGGGGGGCCGCCTTGCCAAAACCCAAGTTCAGCTAGTCGTTTCTTTCCGATGAAGACCTTGACACCCAACTCTCGGCTGTACTCTCCTGCCATTGCCCTCTTAACGGCCTTCATGATCGCACTTGGCAGACTGCCATCGTTGACAAACGTCTCCGCGCAGTAGTGGACTGGAATCCCAGCCGACTTGCATACGAACTCATAGTGAGCAGCCTCGTCGGTGTCTTGGAATCGCCCCCATCGGCTGACATCGTAGACCAGAATGGCTTTGTAGTCAGTGTTTCCCTCTGTGACATCGCGCAGGAGCCCCCGAAGTCCGGGTCTTCCCTTAAGCCAAAGTCCGCTTTTCGCAGAATCGGAGTAGGTGCGAGTGACCGTGAAACCGTGGGATCGGGCGTACTGCTGGACCCATCGTGCTTGATTTTCGATGGAATACTGTTGGTGTTCAGTGGACATGCGAAGGTACTGAGCAGCGGGAGTGTTCTCCGTAACCATGTGTGCCTCCTCAAAAGCACACATCGGCTGAGGGGAAGGGGGACTTTAGCTTTATTGTGGCTTTTCTCCTAAAGGCAATGCTTTCAGGTAGTTACAACAGCCGCGCGGCGATCCTATGGTTTGCCGGGCATAATCGTATGCGGGTATCGTAGACAAAATCGACCAAGCTCGTTCAGCGAGCGATGCATCGGTCCATTGTTAGCCAAGACAGCGCCTCGTCCGCTGTCTCGAAAATCCTGACGCAAGGGGTCTCGTTTCTGAGTATTTCGTACATGCGAACGATCCCATAAATCACATTTCGAGAACCGACTACGAACGCACGCCTTGAGTTCTCGGAAAACGGGTCCAACTTTAGTAGTGCCAAAAGGTCAGTGGAGTTGACCTGAATGTCCGACACATCGTTAAACTCAATCAGTTCAGAGAAGGTCGGCTCGAAAGCAGGGTCATGGCTCAACTTGAGGTTGTTGTTAGCAGGGTCGCTGTGCGCTACCACTCCAGTGAATATTGTGCGAACGATTCGATTTCCAGCGTCAATCGTGTAATATGCTGGCACTGTTTATCCTTCATTGTTGAGGATGAGGTGCTCCTTGTAAGAGCGTTTCAAGCTCATTGATCGCCTGACAAAGAGACCGCCGGCAACTGAGATAGTCGATTGTGGGAATCAGGTTGTTTTGGTAATTGAGCTCCACGGCTCTCAACTCCCGTCGTTTGGCTTGAAGAAGCGACCTTGGATAGTCGTAATCATGTTTATGCTGGAGCGTATTCATGACCTGGAGGCCGAGTGGATCCTACAGGGCAACTCCATTGCCAATCAGTAAAGATGGGGAAGTCATTGAAAAGACAGCAACACGATTGTTTCGGCGGTGAAATCTCCTGCCGATACTTCGGCACGCTGCCGACATTTCGGTAGGACATCGAGTCTCGAAAAGGAGAAACCGTGCCTAACTCCTCGGTTCCCGCCGCTTTATATCTGCGCATGTCAACCGATGAACAAAAGCTCTCACTTGCATATCAAGCAGCAGCAATCCAGCGCTATGCCCAAAAGCATGGTTTTATGGTGGAGCGTACCTATGAAGACAGTGGCAGGAGCGGACTGACTCTAAAGCGGCGAAAAGGGCTAACGCAATTGCTACAAGACGTCGTCAGTGGTCGTAATACGTTCAACGCAGTGCTGGTCTACGATGTCAGCCGCTGGGGAAGGTTTCAAGACATAGACGAATCGGCGCACTACGAATTCCTCTGCAGAAGCGCCGGAGTCCCAGTGCACTACTGCGCAGAGCCTTTCAAGAACAGTACTTCATCGCCAGCCGTGGTGATGAAGACGTTGAAACGTGTTATGGCCGCAGAATACAGCCGAGACCTTTCCCAACGACTCAGTCGCACAAAAGTCCTGCTGACTGAGAGTGGATTCCGAGCAGGAGGTGCTGCAGGCTACGGATTACGCCGGATGTTGGTTTCTTCCGATGGGGTTCGGAGGCACTTGCTGGCTCATGGTGAGATCAAAGACATCCGAACAGGCCGAATCATTTTGGTCCCGGGACCTGACCACGAGGTCAAGACCGTTCGGGAGATATATCGACTCAAAATTACAAAGCGGCTCAGTGCTGATGCTATCGCAGCGTACTTAAACGGGAAGGGTGTTGCGCATCCCCATGTGCCGTGGAACGGCGGCCATGTTCAGGAAATATTGGAGAATCCGAAGTACGCCGGATGCGCAACATGGCGGCGCACAACCGGGCCATTGGGCGTTCGATCCGTCAAAGTTCCAGCCGAAAAGTGGATTACGAAGGTGGGTGCCTTCGAACCGGTGATCGACCAAAAAACGTACGCTGAGGCTCAGAGAATTCTTAGAAATTCAACTGTCAGCAAGTCAAATGCAGAGTTGCTCGCAGGTTTGCAAACGCTGTTGCTGAGCCAAGGTAAGCTGTCAGAGCACATTATCAACGAGTCGCCGAGTTTACCTGTATCAACGACTTACACTCGGCGATTTGGAGGCCTCCGGCAAGCCTACGCCCTAATTGGGTATGAAGAGTTCAGAAATATCCCTGGAGTGCGGAAGTCGACGCGGCGCCTTCGTGGGATCCGCCGCGAGGTTTTCAGTCGAATACGGAGAATATTCAAGACGCAGGTGACAGCAGTTCAGGAAAGAGGTGGAACCCGACAGGCGTTGCTCTTTCACGACAGAGTGAAGTTGTCGGTGTCGATTTGCCGGTGCAGAAACTTCGGTTTTGGATTGCGATGGTGTATCCCTGTGAATCGATTTGAGCGCGACTATCCCACGTTGATCTGCCGGTGCACCCCCGACGACAAGTCTGTAAAGGACATTTATCTTCTGCCGCGGATCGACAGCTCCTGCACGATCCAATTCCTAATAAAAGAGCATGACCCATGGCTCAATCAAGGTGAGCGAATTCGTGACCTAGCAGTGCTGCACAAGATGCTTGACCGGATTCTCACCAGGTAATTGCCCATGTCGCCGTCGAAGAGTTCATGGTTCCCGGTCAGGGGCAGGATGAACAGGAGTCGGAAGGGTATGCCTAGGAGTCCGGAAACTGGGAGCCATGTTCGTAGTTGACGTAACATCGCCATTACACTCATTGACCGGGGTCAGCCATCCTCAATGAGTTTAGAAGTTGCGGAATTGAAGAAATCGAACCAAGCCTTCTTTCTTTGTCACTTGATAATCCCAGCGTGAACCGTCCGGTTTGAAAATTACCCAATCGGCGAATCAGCACAGGGCTCAAGATTTCCCTCCGCGAAGCCCGTTTCTGGACGCCGGAGTCGATCTGCTGTGACCTGGAACAAGAGGTACCAGAGATGTCTATATTCCTGTTCGCGACGCAGCGCTACTGTTGCTTGTGTGGGGGGAGACGGCGGTATCTATCCGCCTGCCCCTTTTTCCTTGCTGTGAGGGCTGATCGGGGGAGCTTCGGCGCGATGGAGCGCTACGTTTGTATCCATTGTCATTTTTATCAGCCGCCGAGGGAGAATCCGTGGCTCGAAGCGGTCGAGCTACAGGACTCCGCTTCCCCCTATCATGATTGGAACGAGCGCGTCACGGCGGAGTGCTACTTGCCGAACGGGGCTGCGCGGATTCTAGACGGACAGTCCAGAATCGCGAAAATCGTCAACAACTACGCCCACATCAGCTTCAACTTTGGTCCCACGCTGCTTTCCTGGATGGAGCAGAACGCACCCCAGGCTTATCAGCGGATCCTTGGGGCAGACCGGCAAAGCCAGCAGGTTTTTTCCGGTCACGGATCAGCGCTAGCCCAGGCGTATAACCACATGATCCTGCCGTTGGCCAACAGTCGCGATCAGCGCACTCAGATCACGTGGGGAATCCGCGACTTCCAGCGCCGCTTCGGACGTGATCCGGAGGGCATGTGGCTCCCGGAGACCGCTGTGGATGTGGAAGCCCTCGAAGTTATGAGCGAAGCCGGGATTAAGTTCACCGTCCTAGCTCCCCACCAGGCTCGACGCATGCGCAATCGTCTTTGGGAAGAATGGCAGGGCATGGAAGGAGGCAAGATCGATCCGACACGTGCTTACCAGTGCTACCTGCCTTCCGGACGCACGATCAGCTTGTTCTTCTACGACGGCCCAATCTCACATGCCGTCGCTTTCGAAAACCTGCTGATGGATGGGGAACGATTTGCGCACCGACTGCTCAGCGGTTTCAACGCTGAACGCCAGTGGCCGCAGATCGTGCACATTGCCACCGATGGCGAAACCTACGGCCATCATTATCCGCATGGCGATATGGCCCTGGCGTATACCCTCGATTACCTGGAACGCAACCAACTTGCCCGGATCACCAACTATGGCGAATACCTAGCCCTGCACCCGCCAGAACAGGAGGTGGAGATCCTCGAGAAGACTTCCTGGAGTTGTCAGCACGGCATTGCGCGGTGGTCAACGACTGCGGTTGCAGATCAGGTGGGGGCAATTCATGGAATCAGCAGTGGCGCCGTCCACTGCGGAGTGCACTGGACTGGATGCGCGACGACCTGAGCGCTGTGTACGAGACGAGGGGCGCCAGGCTGTTCATCAATCCCTGGGCCGCGCGCGACGACTACATCCAGGTGGTGCTCGATCGATCTTTGGAAAACAAAGACGCCTTCTTCGCGCAGCACACCATACGGCCACTCTCGGCGGCTGAGCAAGTGGAAGCTTTGCGTCTACTGGAAATGCAACGCCACCTCATGCTGATGTACACCAGTTGCGGCTGGTTTTTCGATGAACTGACCGGTCCGGCGACATTGCAGATTCTGCAGTACGCAGCCCGTGCCTTGCAGTTGAGCCGGCAGGTCACAGGTGAGGACCGGGAAGAGGCCTTCCTGCAGCGGTTACAGGAAGCCTGGAGCAACGTGCCTGGTTGCGGGAATGGCAGGCACGTCTATGAGCGGTTCATCAAACCCACGATGCTGGATCTGGTCGGCGTAGGCGCGCATTACGTTATCAGTTCGATCTTCGGCGGATACGACGGACACGATTCAATTTTCTGTTATCGGGTCGCGCTGGAAAGGTCCCAGTTTCTGCAGTCCGGCAAAACAAGATTTTTTGTGGGCGTGGCTCTGCTCACGTCGGAGACGACTAACACTTCGTTGAAAGTGGGCTTCGGAGTGCTCCACTTTGGCGATCACAATTTGAGCGCGGGCGTGCGTCCGCTCGGTGACAACCCCTGGTTCGAAGAATTTATGGATCAGGCTTGTAAAGAGTTTTCCGCAGCCGATCTCCCCACATGCCTGCGCCTGATTGATCGCTATTTTTACGGCTCAACCTATTCGCTGAAATCACTGTTTCAAGACGAGCGCAGAAGAATTGTCAGCCAGATCATTGATTCCACACTGAGCGATGCGGAGGCGCTGTACCGCCGCGTGTACGAAGATCACGCACCGCTGATGTGTTTCCTGTCGGAGCTGCAAATTCCCCTGCCGCCAGTTTTGCGGCTCACTACTGAGTTCGTCCTGGCGACGGCCGTACGTCGCGCTTTGGCAGATCAAGGAACGGAGTTGGAGGTGGTCCGATCGCTCTTGGATGGTGTTCAGCGAAGCGAGTTTAGCCTGGATGCCTCCAACCTGGAATCCGCGCTGCGACAACGATTGAACGCGCTGATGAACCGCTGGATGCGCAACCCGAGCAATCTGCACATTCTGGGAGAGGTCGAAAACGTGATCGCGCTTCCGCGAGTCCACCCGTTCGAACTGGATCTCTGGAGATCGCAAAACGCGTATTACGAGCTCTCGCAGGCGGTCGCGGGCAACGGAGCAGGAACGGTGAATGACGCATGGCTGAGCCATTTTCGTGGATTGGGCCAGTGGTTGGGCATCGCGGTGCCTCAGCTGCCGACGCCGCGGCCGCAGATGGAGGAGCATCCGGCGGCGTAGAACCTCTTGATGAGCGGTGATCGCAAAGAGCCACAGCCTAGCCACTCAACTGTCGTAACATCCCCATTACACTCATTGACCTGGGACCGGCCAATTTCCAATGAGTGTAATCGCCTGTGGGTGTTGAAAAAGTCACGTCGATTAGCGAGATGAGATTCAGCAGAAGCATGCTAGAAGAAAGTAACTGCTCATGCTCTGTTTGATTCTGATCGTCGGAGGCCTGCTAATCGTGATGGGACAACACGACCGCTCTGAAGCTCTGTTCTATTACTTCCGGCTGGAAGATCATGTTCCTGAGACTCATGTGCTGCGGCTGATCGAAAAGCACATCAGCTTTGCCTTTGTGCGGGAGAAGCTGAAAGCGAGTTACAGCGAAACCGGCCGTCCTTCCATTGATCCCGAACTTCTGCTGCGCATCCTTTTGATCGGCTACTTGTACGGCATCACCAGCGAACGGAAGCTGGTGGAGGAACTGCGCATGCACCTGGCGTGGCGCTGGTTCACCGGTCTGGGCTTCGATCAGGAGATCCCGCATCACTCCACGTTCTCCAAAAACCGGCACGGACGGTTTCAGGAGTCGAAGCTGTTCGAGGAACTGTTTGAACAGATCGTGCGCCAGTGTGTGGAAGTGGGATTGGTGCAAGGGGCGCATTTATCAGTAGACGGCAGCTTCATCGAAGCGAATGCAGCGAAGGAGAGCCGCATCCCGCGCGAGCAACTCGGAGAAGCGGCCCAAGTTCATCACACCGTGCGGCAGTATCTGCGGGAAGTGGAAGAGCAGAATCCGGTGGAGGAGCCGGTGCATGAACAGGACCAGGTTTCGACCACCGATCCCGATTCGACCTACGCCACCAAGGGCGGCGCACCGGCGCGGCTGGGATACTAGGACAACTATCTGGTGGACAATCACAGTTGTGTGATCGTGGGAGTGCAAGCCACGGCGGCGCGCATGAGTCAGGAAACCGTGGCCGCGCAAGACATGCTCGCCCGTTTTACCGCGTGGCAAGGACGAGAGCCGGCATCGGTGGCGGCCGACACGACCTATGGGAACGGAGAGTTCTTACAGTGGTTGGCGGATCGTAAATTACTCCCTACATGCGAACCCGCGACAGCATCCACAGAAAGCGAAGTCCCTATTTTGGTCCCGAGCGTTTCACCTACGAACCGGAAAACAATCGCTACGTCTGTCCTGCCGGTCAGCCCCTGAACTACAGTGGCCGAGTTTATCGCAATCGAGCCTTCAACTACATCGGGACACGAAAAAAGTGTGGCCCGTGCTCGCTCCGACCACAATGCACCAGTGCTGCCTTCCGGGGGCTTATCATCCACCAGAACGAACCCGCCCGACAACGTGCGCGGGAGTTGGTCAACACGCCAGAGTTCGCCAAAGCACAGCGGCAAAGAAAGAAGGTGGAAGCCTTGTTCGCGGAACTGAAGAATCAGATCGGATTGCGGCGCTTGCGTCTGCGGAGACTCAGGTTCGTGCGCGAGCAGTTCTTTCTAGCAGCGGTAGCTCAGAACATCAAGCGGCTGGTGCGCTTCCTCAGTCAGCCGACAACACCGGTACTGCCGGCTACCACTTAGTCGAACGCAGACAAGAAAACCGGCGGCGTATGCTCGCAGATGAAAAGCCCTTCCCTTGAGGGACTTTTTCAACACCCACGCCTGATTTCGTCAGTTATCGAACCGTGAGTTTTCGTGCGGCAAGGGAAAGCTCACTAGACCGAGCGGCCCGTCTCGTCGAGGATACTCTTCGGCCTATCAGCGCCCCGACGAACCTGACTGAGTCTGCCGCATGTACTTGATCAAGATCATCATCGTGGGAAGGTCCATTCGCGCAGGGAGTTTGCTTCCGACTGCAGTTTTACGTCTGAAATGAATGGCCACGACTATGTTTTCCGGATGCGCTGCATCCGAAGCAACCCAGTTCCCAAAGCTGAGATGACTAATGTTCTCTGGCGATGTCTTGAAGTCATACGCCACTTTTGAGCCCTTGTCCCGATCCTCGAGGAACCTGAGATCGTCCTTGCTCAGTACCAGCGTGCCAAGAAAATGCTTGCCTGAATGAATGTACTCAATGGGAGCCTCGATCGGCGCAGAAAGGTCCAGGGGACGACTGGGATTGGCGGAGACCCATTCGGAAAGTGTGCTTACGACATCCCTGTCTGGGACAAGCCACATCCGCTGAACAACCCCTTTCTCATCAAAATCAACAACCAGATTGTGAGTCTTCCAGGCTCGATTCCAGCCGCCGGTCGCGGAATAGCCACCGCCTGCGGCCCAAGCTACGCCCCAGGAAGATTGGGCCCAGCGGCCCACAAAGAGCTTATCGTCTGTGATTCCCGTATCGACCCAGCCCAGCTTTTGCCCTACGTCTTCCCGCGTGGTGGCACCAACCTTGATGAACTCCAGGTCGATTGCTTTCCCCTTCTCGCCTGAGACACTCACCGTCTTCGTCGGCACCCTAACCGGGACGGCGATACATCCTGCGCAGTAGGCGCACAGGACTGCGCTCCCCACGGCTCCGATGATCCGGATTCGCAACCCGATCTTTGCCATGACAGTTTCTCCTCGTCTGAATCACCGAAGGTTAACGGTTGCGTTTGATCTCTTTGACCAGAGCATCCACCAGTCCGCCTTTGATGTGAGACATCTGCTCTTCCTTTGTGGCAATCCCGCCGCTCGTAGTGGCCTGAAACTTAGCCTCCTTTTCGAAATGAAACACGTCCTGGTTGCTAGCGGCGTCACGAAACACGAAGCTGGCTTTAGCCTTGCTAACACCTACCGGCAAGGGCCAAGTCATAAAGCGAGCACCGCTGCTCCCTTTGCTGAAACCGATTATGGTGACAGAGAGAATCACCTTACGTGGACCCCCTTGTGCGGAGGGTTCGGGGGAAGGCGGCTGTTCCGAGGACTTCTGGCTCCCATCAATTACTGTTTCAAAAAACTGGCTCTCTCGCAGACGTACAACCGCACTGAGTTGCAGATTAGCTTCTTCCCCGGCCGGAAAGTCTTTTGTGAGTTGGGTACTCTCAACGGTAAATGCTTCTACCAGGATTGCGGTGTACCCGGCCAACGGTTTACTTGTCTTTTGTTGTTGCGCCCAGATCGTCTGCGCAAAACACGAACATAGAATCAAAGAGAAAATTGAAATGCGGTTCATGATGTCCCTCCACGAATGAATCTCCAGGGCAAAACCCATCAACCTGTTGAATTGCCCATTCGAAAAAGGATTTTGGATGCTTCGCCTCGGGGGGTGTGCGTTCTACTGGATGGGAACTGCTCTTCGGGGAGGCGTGAGTCTAGTCGATCCCAATGCTATTCGGCTCAGCATCCAATGTCAGTGACAGGGGTCACGTCTTTTGTCGGCAAACCGGACATCTGGACTGGCCTAAGCGAGGCGGGTTCAGGTGACGAAAAATCGCTATACACTCATTGACCTGTTTCGGCAGCCCGCCATCCTCGATGAGTGAAAACGCCTTCCATGAGAAGGCCGGTCGGAGTCAAGTGAATCTTTGTTTTTTTCTGAGAACAAGGGTTTTCTCCCGCCGAGTCGCCACTGTCGCCATGCTTCCATCCGCACTCTCGAGGAGCGATTCGCTTCGCTCGGTGCACATTGGGCGTTCTCGTTTCAGCCGGTGCTGCTATCTGTTTGGCG
>Ga0209517_10003718_pt1 | contig 20479 bp, 17 predicted proteins | sample PeaSoiMetSII2010_FD_187695 | JGI IMG/M metagenome (GOLD analysis project Ga0209517, IMG submission 187695) | Peat soil microbial communities from Weissenstadt, Germany - SII-2010 (SPAdes) (version 2) | ecosystem: Environmental > Terrestrial > Soil > Wetlands > Peat | place: Germany...
ACGGCGCGTCCTAAGCGGGTGTCGATGGCCCGAAAGACCTCGCCCATACCGCCCTCCCCAAGTTTGCTTTCGATACGGTATGGTCCCAGACACGCGCCCGAAGCCAATCCGGTGAGAGTCAAATCCTCCGTCAGGTGTGGAGCATTCCGGATTGCCGGCCGATCGAGAAATTCGCCGCCCGCCGGCTCGATCAGAAGCGATTCCACTTCGCGGCGCAATTCAGGATCCGCCTGCGCGAGCAGCGCGGCGCGCTCCTGGGGAGTGCCCTCGCGAGCCGCGTGGTATAGCTCTTCGATTTGCCGGACGCGCTCAGGAGTCATGTCTAGGGTTCCGAGGGTTTCCCCATTGTATGGCCTAACTCGCGCAGCAGCCAAGCCTTGGCGAAATGCCAGTCGCGTCTGGCAGTGCGCGGCGAGATCTTCAGAGCGGCGACGATCTCCTCGTCGGTCAATCCACCGAAATAACGCAACTCGACCACCTTGGCCTGGCGGGGCGCCACCTGAGAGAACGCGGTCAGGGCGTCGTCAAGTGCGAGGATGGCCCGGTCGGGCGCGGGCGACAATAGGGCGGCTTCATCCAGATTCACTTGGAGCGGTATTCCGCCGCGCCTGCGCGAACCGCGCGTGCGAGCGGCGTCTACCAGGATGCGCCGCATCATCTGCGCCGCGATGGCAAAAAACTGCGCGCGCGCCTGCCATTCGACGTTGGTCACGTCGACCAGGCGGAGGTAAACCTCGTGCACTAACACGGTGGCCTGGAGGGAATTGTCCTGGGCTTCGTTCTTCATGTACCGGCGGGCCATAAGGCGCAGTTCTGGATAGACGTGCTCCGTCAGACGGACCAGGGCGGCTTCGTCGCCGCTGCCCCAAGCCTTCAACAAATATGTGATTTCCTCTGTGCGCGCGTCGATGGGCAAGGTCGTTCTCCCCGTGGTCTACAAAAAATATACAGGAAACGTGGCCGCTTTTGGTCGACCGCTGCCGCCTGTAGCGGTGGAAGGAGAACAGGTTGGTCGGAATGATCTCCTTCCCGAATGGAGGCAACTTATGAACGCAAAGGATAGGATCATGAAACGCAGCACCATCGCAAAGACGCTCACCATCGCCGCAGTCACCGTGCTCGCTCTGGGCCTGGCGCCCGCAGCGAACGCCAACGACAGGGGATGCACTAACGCCACAGTGAACGGCACCTTCTCACAAAAGGGGACCGGAGTCATTATTGCCCCGCCGTCCATCGCCGGCCCGACGGCCAATGTCGGCACGTTAACCTTCGACGGACGTGGCGCTGTTACAGGCACTGTAGTCAACAGCCTGAACGGCACTATCGTCCCGGCAACCGAGAAGGGCACCTATCAAGTGAATCCTGACTGCACCGGTACCTACACGGTCCAGATTTCTCCTCTTGGTATCACTGGCCACGCCTTTTTCGTGATCGATGACGTCGCGAATGAAATTCAAATCATCACAACAGACCCAGGCGTCGTAATTATCTGCGTCGCACGGCGACAATTTCCAGTGGGCGACTGGAGGCAATGACGGTTCCCGGCCTTCCTGGCGCAGATGTCGGGAGGCCGGGGAAGATGTTGTAGGGCGGGCGGCGGCCGTGCTGAGATTATGCAGGGGATCTGCTCGCCCGCGCAATGATGCATGTCGTGTGCTGGTGCCGCGCTGGGGGGGGGCGGATCACGGCGCAAAGGGAAGTTGGGCACTGGTGATCCAGTTGACGGTAGACGCCCAAACCGCGGGTGTGCGCCGGGTGAGTCCAGTAGTCCCTTCACTGCTGTCCGGCAAAGCACTTTGCAAACTCCGCCAAGCCGTTTGTAATCAATAGAATAGGTGGCGTTCGGCCAAAAAACGATTTGAACTGAAAATGGCCGGAATGAGCTGAATCGCCGGCCCCCGTAGTCCCTTCTGGGAAGTTGCAGTCAAACGGGAGCCCGGGACCGGATCGCGCGCAGCCGCGGCCATTTGGGCAGCGGGCTTATTCTAACGCCTATGCCCCCTGGCCCCTATCCCCTATCCCCAACCCCCGGCCCCCGCACCAAATAAACCGCCACTTCCGCCCGCAGATTCGGGAGCATCTTCACCTTGCGGTGCCCGGAGAGGAAGAACCGGCGCTCCACCGTCAGGCCCTCCAGCGCCGCCAACTCCTCGAAGTCCTGCACCGTCAGGAAGTGGATGTTGGGCGACTCGTACCACGAGTACGGAAACGCCTTGGTGTTGGGCGCGCGGCCGCTCCGCAGGAAGGAAGCACGCACCGCCCAGTGCGCGAAGTTGGGGAACGCCACGATCGCCCGCCGCCCCACCCGCACCATCTCGTGCAGCACCTTGCGTGGGTAGACCGTCTCCTGGAGCGTCTGACTCAGGATCGCGTAGTCGAACGCCTGGTCGGGATAGTCCGCCAGCGCTTCGTCGATATCGCCCTGAAAGACCGAGACGCCACGCGCGATGGCCCGCTGCGCCCGCGCGCTCGACTTCTCCACGCCGCGCGCCTCGACGCCCTTGTTCGCCGCCAGCCACTCGAGAAGCTCACCCTCGCCGCAGCCCAGGTCCAGCACCCGGCTGCCCGGCTCCACGATCTCGCCGATGATGGCGTAGTCGCTGCGTCCCAGGAGTTCCCGGACGAAGGCCTGCTTCTTGGGAGCCTGCGCCGTCATTGCACCTTCTCAAACGTGCTGGCCAGGAATCCGCGCACCAGCTCGGCCTGCTCGGCCACGTCCACCAGGAACGAGTCGTGCCCGCAGTTCGCCTGCAGCTCCACATAAGCCACGTCGCAGTTGCGCCGCCGCAGCGCGCGCACCATCTCCTGCGACTGGTAGCTCGGGTAGAGCCAGTCGGAGCTGAAGCTGATCACCAGGAACCGCGCCTCGGCCGGCTTCAGCGCGTCCGCCACCGAGCCGCGCCCGCTGGTGAGGTCGAAGTAGTCCATGGCCTTGGTGATGTAGAGGTAGGAGTTGGCGTCGAAGCGGTTCACGAACTGGCTGCCGCGATAGCGCAGGTAGCTCTCCACCTCGAAATCCACGTCGAACCCAAAGCCGAAATTCTCCTTGCCGCGCAGCCGCCGCCCGAACTTCTCCCGCATCGATTCATCGCTCATGTAGGTGATGTGCCCCACCATTCGCGCCACCGCCAGCCCGCGCGCCGGCGGCTGTTTGCCGTAGTAGTTGCCCTCGTTCCAGTCGGGGTCCGCCATGATGGCCTGCCGCCCCACTTCGTTGAACGCGATCTGCTGCGCGCTGTGCCGCGTGGTGGCCGCGATGGGGATGGCCGACACCACGCGGTCCGGGTACGCCACCGCCCATTCGAGCGCCTGCATCCCGCCCATCGACCCGCCCGAAACCGAGAGCAGCCGCGGAATCCCGAACCAGTCCACCAGCATTTTCTGCAGCCGCACCATGTCCCCGATGGTGATCACCGGGAACGACATGCCGTAAGGACAACCCGTGGCCGGATTGATCGAGGCAGGCCCTGTTGTCCCGCGGCATCCGCCAAGCACGTTGGTGCAGATAACGAAGTAGCGGTTGGTGTCGAACCCCTTGCCCGGTCCGATCATGTTGTCCCACCATCCCGGCTTGCCTGTTTCGTGACTGATGCCGGCCGCGTGCGCGTCGCCCGAGAATGCGTGCAGCACCAGGATGGCGTTGGATTTGGACGCGTTCAGTTTCCCGTACGTTTCGTAAGCCACTTCGACCGGAGCCAGCGTGGCGCCGTTGTCGAGTGATATGGAATCGAAACTTACAGTGCCGGCTTCAACAATCATCTGGGGAGTGAATTCATGATACCAAGTACTTGCCGGCGCAAGTCGTAAGCGCCCTCGATCCCAGTCTGGAGTCGCTCCGCGTCTCATCGATGATCGCGCCGCCGGCCAAAAGGTTCGCCACGATTCATATGTTGTCCGGACTTATCGCCTCGATGTTCTTATAGCGGAGGAAATCCTTCGTGTTGAACGTCAGAATCCGCCCCACTCGATGAAGGCTCATCGCCGCGACAAGCCGTGCGTCAAATACCTTCTTGCCCATTACCTCGTGAGCGACCACCAGGTCCCGCCACTTCGTGAACAATTCAGGAGTCTCCGGAAGCACGCTCACGAACGATTCGATAAACCGGCAGTACCGATCGGTAACGGCTGCGGTTTTTCCAAAACCGTTGTCCCTCTCCGGGCGCGTACACACGCTCCACATCTCCATCAGGTTCTGTGGGGTGACGCAGAGAGCAACGCCCCGCCGCAGGAGCAATTTGATAGCGCGCCGCGCCACGGGCTTCATGGGATCTGTTATGGCAAGAGAACGCAACCACACGTTCGTATCGACAAGACAATCCATCCAGCCTTACCAGCGGTCGGGATACCAGTTCTCACGCTCGAAGGCCTCTTCCGGAAGGGCTATGTTCGACTCGAGCCCGGCAAGGAATTCGTCGAAGGCTTTTACCCGTTCCTCGGGAGTCGTTTTGGCGGCCGAGTTGTCCACGCCGGCGACTGCCTCCAACGTCCGCGCGGCAAATTCATCCAGCGACAGCCCTTCGGCTTTGGCACGCTCCAGCAGCACGGCGCCGATGCCCGGTGACAGCTCAACCTCGACCTTCATAACCACCTCTCCTCTATTATCACAATTCCCCTACCATAGGCCAACGGGATGGTACAGATTGGGCAGCACCGCCGGTCAAGGCTGGGGACATCGGGGAAAGAGCAGCTCGTACAGGCCGCGCACGCAGGAACATTGCCCGTCGGGAGAAGCGGAGGGAGTCAGACGCGCAACCGCACAGCGCAGCGCGACATCTCGTGAACCGAGTGCCACGGCGGTCTGGAGTTTCCGCCGTGCTTCTCCAGGCTGAGAGCGCTCCAACAACAGTCCATGAACCAGGTATGGGCGATCCCATTCCGGCCATTGGGATTCAATTTCCTTGAGGACCTGGTCGGCGGCGCCATTGCGGTCCATCAAAGCCAGCACGATTGCCTGGGTGAGCAACAGGTCCGGGTCGTTCCTCGCCGCCTTGGAAAGCAGATCGAGTGCCAGCTCTTTACGGTCGTGGCGCACCAACAAGAGGGCGGCCTGCCGGGCAATCTGTGGACGGGAAATCGAAAGCTGCCTGCCCTGCTCCAGGACCTTTTCCGCTTCGGCGCCTTGCCCTGCCGCATCCAGGATCTCGGCCTTCAGCAGCAGGTAATCGCCGGACCGTTCCTTCTCCGGCACTTGTTCCAGCGTGTGCAACGCCGTCGTCGGTCCTTCCAGGAAGAAGAGTGCGATTGCCAGGTCCAGGTTGGCGGCGGGAGTGTCGACTGCGGCGCGCAGCAGAAACTCCCGCGCCAACTGATATTGCTCAAAGCCCAGCAGGAAGCTCCCGGCCTGCTGCCAGGTGCGGCTCTCTGCATTCCTTGTGAGCAGGGTGCGAAATTCCAGAGTAGCCTCTTCGACTCTACCTTCCGTCAGGAGCAGGCTCGCAAGGCGCAACTGCAGCTCCGGATCATCCGGGTGGGTGTGTGCGTCCTGTCGAAGCCGCTCGATTTCGCGCTTGCTCCGCTGGGCCGGGGAAAGGCTGGCGGATTCGATCATTCCGGGCTGTTTCCAAGGCCCGCGAACTCTCGCCGACCGAATCTTCTGGAACTGATTCAGGAACTGCTGGGCCTCCTCTTCGTGCCCCAATTCCATCAATGCGCGGCCCAAGTGCATCAGGACTTCGGGATCGTCCGGCGAGATCGCGACCGCCCGCCGGAGTACCTTCTCGGCGTCCGCGGGACGGTCGAGAGAGATATAGGCCGAGCCGAGTTGATCGAGTGCTCGGAAATCCCGAGGAGTGATTTCGATTGCCTTCTGAAAGTGGGGAATGGCTTCCGTCGTCCGTCCGAGCCGGTTGAGCAGCCACGCAAGGTCGATGTGAGCCGCCGCCAAGCCTGGCGCCAGGCGCAAAGCCGTCGCCAATCGGTCGAGGGCCTCCTGGGGATGATCGCGCCAGGAGAGTTGCGCCAGATCGTAGTACCCCACTGGATCGTCGGGGTGCTTTTGAATGTACCAGGCCAGTTCTTTCAATCCTTCCGCCAGGCGGGTGCCGGTGTATCCATAGATCAGGGCCCGGTCGCGACGCGCCGTATCGTCGGCGGGCTTGAGCCGGAGATATTCGTCGTAGGCGATGGCAGCGTCCCCGTAGTATTCGCCGCTTTGGGCGGCGTGCGCTAGCGCCAGGGGAATTTCGGGACGCTCGGGGGCCAGTTGTTTGGCTTTGGCCAGAAGATAGATGGCGCGGGGGTAGTCCTGTAGCGCGGCGCTGACTTCGGCCAGTTCCAGGAGCGCGTCCACATTCGCCGGCTGAAGGGTGACGGCAACGTCCAAAACACGCAGGGCGCGGTCTAAATGCTTGGCGCGCGCCGCCGCGCGGCCCAGGCTGAACAGGACGTCGAAATCGTCGGGGTGTTGCACGAGAACGGCGCTAAAGGCCGACTCGGCCCGGTCGTACGCTCCGATTCTGGCGCAGGTCAATCCATAAAGGAAACCCAGACGCGGGTCGGAGGCGGCCTCCTTCCGCAAGCCGTCCAACATGGTCAACGCCGCGGCTTGCTTTCCCGCCCAGTAGAGGGCCTCGGCGCGCAGCATGTTGGTGGTGGGCTGCGAATCGCCGACCCGCGCCAGGTATTCAAGCGCCCGCGCTCCCTGGCGCCGGTCCGCGGCGATGCGCGCCAGTTGGAGATTGGCGTTGGCGTGTTGGGGGTTCAGCTTGATGACATGCTCGAAATACAAGCGAGCCTTCTCCGCATCGCCGCACAAGACGTAATGGTTGCCCAGGTTATTCAAGAGCGCCAGCGAGGGCGACCCCTGCGCCAGCGCTTGTTGATAGAAGCGCTCCGCTTCACTGCACTGGTGTGCCGCATCCAGCCGGGCGGCCTGCCGGAGAGCGCTGTCTTGCGCTTCCGCATGCCGCGCAAACAAGAAGGCCAGAAACCAGACGGCGGCCACGGTCTTTGAGGCCATCGGTTGCCCGTATTATACAATGGAGTCGCTTTGGCCGATTGACCGGTGAGCATGGTTCTCCGCTCGATTTCCGCAATCCTCTGCGCCGCCGCGGGCATGGCACTTTGGCTTTCTTCGTGGGGAGGGCTGCGGGCCGCGGCCAGACGTCCGCACTTCACGGACATAGCCCCGCGTTCCAAGATCGCGTACAGCTCCAACAACAACTTCACGGGCCGAAAGTACTTTCCGCAGCCCATGTGCGGAGGCATTGGCATTCTGGACTACGACAATGACGGCAAGCCCGACATTTTCTTCAGTAACGGCGCCCAACTGCCGGAACTCAAGAAGACCAATCCGTCTTTCTACAATTGCCTGCTGCGCAACAAGGGAGACGGCACGTTCGAAGACGTCACCGCCAAAGCCGGCATCGCCGGCGAGCATCTGGACTTCAGCTACGGCGTGGCCGTGGGCGACTACGACAATGATGGCTTTCCGGACATCTTCATCGCCAACACCGGGAAGAATACGCTCTACCACAACAATGGGAACGGAACCTTCACCGACGTGACCGACCAGTCCGGGTTGGGGGCCAAGCCTCCCAAGACGCTCAGCGTCCAGGCAGCGTGGTTCGACTACGACAACGACGGGCTTCTCGATCTGGTCCTCTCCAACTACACTCTGTGGACTCCGGAGGAGGACCGGCGATGCACGGTGCGCGATGTGGAGTCTTACTGCCACCCGCAGATGTACACGGCCGTGCCCCATCGGCTTTACCACAATCTCGGCAACGGCAAATTTGAAGACGTAACGGAGAGGTCTGGTATTGGAAAGGCTCCCGGCAAGGGGATGGGGATCGCCATCGCCGATTTCAATAATGACGGCTGGATGGATGTCTTCATCGCCAACGATACCGAACGGAATTTCCTATTTCTGAACCAGGGAAACGGCACTTTCAAGGAGGTGGGACTGGAATTTGGGGTGGCCTACAACGAAGCCGGCGCGACCGTCTCGGCCATGGGCGCCGATGCCAAGGACTATGACAACGACGGTTTCGTCGACATCTTCTATAACAACCTCATGGGACAGACCTGGGCCCTTTTTCGGAACCAGCGGGGCAGGTTTTTCCGGTACTCCTCCCCGGCAGCCAAGATCGTCCAACTCAGCGAGCATCTCTCGGGCTGGAGCAACGGGTTCATCGATTACGATAACGACGGGTGGAAGGACATATTCTCGGCCAACGGCGATGTGGACAACCTGACGTCCGGCTCGCCGCAGCACGACACCATATTCGAGAACCAAGGCGGCAAGGAGTTCATCGACGTTTCACAGGACATGGGCGAAGATTTCCTGCGGGTGGGCTACCAACGCGGCTCGGCGTTTGCGGATCTCAACAACGATGGCTTCATGGACCTGGTAGTCACGTCGTTAAACCAAAAGCCGCGCATTCTTCTCAACTCCGCCGATAACGGCAATCATTGGCTCTTGATGAAACTGGTGGGCCACAAGAGCAATCGGGATGCGATCGGCGCCAAGGTCAAGGTGACAACTCCTTCGGGCCGCACGCTTTACAACCACGTGACCGGTTCCGTCGGTTTCCTGTCGACAAGCGACCTGCGGTTGCACTTCGGATTGGGGCGGGAAACCCTGGCCACTACCATCGAGATACAGTGGCCGGGCGGCGCCGTTCAAACCCTCAAGGATGCTGCCGGCGACCGGATCTTGAGAATCGATGAGCCCCATTGATCGCCTCGCGTTTCGGGTGAGGTCTCCGTAAATCCTACAGAATAAAAGATATTTCGGACTTTTTACTCCGTTATACACCATCTGGCGCCTGAGCGCTTTCACACCTCAATATCGCAATTGGCCTTGACGCGGAGGAAGAAAGCGCATACTATCAGTGCAAACCTTTACAAAGAACGGGAGGCTGGAGACATGAGTCTACTGGCGTCTTGTCGTACGGGGCTGCTTACGAACCTGGTTGCCTGCTTGAGAGCGACAGGGAAGATCGTAACCGGCGCGCTGATTCTTCTAACTCTTCTTGCCGCGGTTTTGTCTGCTCAAGACTACCGCGGCAGAATACAAGGGACTGTAAGGGATACCAGCGATGCGGTGATTGCGGGTGCGACTGTCACGTTGCACAACGTCAACACCGGTATCTCCACGGTCCGGAACACCAACGAGACGGGCCACTATATTTTCGATCTGGTGGAACCCGGCGTTTACAGTGTCACGGTTGAAACCGCGGGCTTCACCAAGTTCGTGCAGCCGAATGTGCCGCTGGCGGCGCGCGGAGACATCACGGTGGACGCCACGCTCAGGGCGGGCGACGTCCGCGAAACCGTCACGGTCGCCGCCGAGGCAAGCCAGGTACAGTTCACCACAAGCAAGCTGGAAACCACCGTCGAGTCGCAGATTGCGAAGGATGTCCCGCAACTGTATCGAAGCCCGTTCGTGCTGGCGACGCTGGACCCGTCCGTGCTCAAGGACGACACCCAAAGCGAATATAATCCGTTCAACAGTTGGGGGCCCGGCCGCATGAGCGTGGGCGGTGGCGCCAACTTCTCGAATGACCTGCAGGTGGATGGCGCCCGCGTCGGCGTCAGCGTCAAGACCGGCTATGTTCCCACGCCCGACATGGTCCAGGAGGTCAACGTTTCGCAGAACACGGTGGACGCGGAGTTCGGGCACGGTTCCGGTTCGGCCATCTCCATCGTCACCAAAGGGGGTACCAACCAGTTCCACGGCAGCGCCTACTACTATGGACGGTATCCCTGGGGGGACGCCGTCTCCGACCGCCAGTTCCGTACCATTAACCTGGACCGGCAACAGATGTACGGGGGCACGTTCGGTCACCGCATTCTGAAAAACCGCCTGTTCAACTTCGTCTCCTACGAGCAGTGGACATGGGCGCAGGCTGCCGCTCCGTACACGGCTACCCTTCCAACCGATCTCGAGCGCCAGGGGAATTTCTCGCAGTCGGTCAATGGCGCGGGTGGGTTGAACACGATCTACGACCCGTGGTCCACCGTGACCTCGGCGGATGGAAGCACCATCACGCGAACGCCCTTCCCGGGCAACGTCATTCCCGGTTCGAGGCAGGATCCCGTCGCCACCAAGTACATGGCGGCGCTCTGGAAACCTAATGGGCCGGGCCAAGGCTACGATCACCTCAATAACTACGTCGTTGCTTTGCCGGTCAACTATCCTTACAAGAATTTCGCCGACCGCGTGGATTTTCATGTGAATGACAAGCTCACCGTCACCTTCCGCGCGCAAATCTTCCGGACCCCCGCGTCGGTCGGGAACCCGACTGGCTCGCCGCTCTTCGATAACGACCGGGGTAGCGAGCGTGACGGCAATACCTATTCAGGCACCTTGACCTACACCCTCAACTCCAGAACGGTCATCAGCGCGAGCGGCGATTATCACGACTTTACCGATGCATCGAGGTTCGCCGCTCAGTCCGCGGCCTGGACCTTTGCCTCCGTGTATCCGAATTCGAGTTTTTATTCCGCGTTATACGCGGCTCCGTCCATTCCGAAGTTGGACGTGCGCATGTCCATCAGCGGGGACGGCGGGCGGTGGGTCAACATGGGACCGGGCGGCGGATATTGGGACCAAAGACCGAGCGGCAACGGTCTGGACGTCAAGATCGCGCGCCAGGAGGGCTCTCACTACCTGAAGGCCGGTTTCGAGAGTCTCGGCACACATGCGCCGAGTCTGCTCCAACAGTCCAATCCCGGCTTCGGGTTCAACGGTGACATCACCAACTCCACCTATGTCAATCCGAACATCGCGGTCGCGGGCAATCCCTATGCTTCCTTCCTGCTCGGTGCTGTCGTGCCGATTGGCGCCAGTTCCAGCGGCTGGGACAGCAACGAAACGTCCATGCCGAGTCTGATCATCCCGAACGTGTCCACACGATTTTACGGGGGATACATCAACGACGATTTCAAAGTCACCCAGAATCTGACATTGAACCTGGGCCTGCGATACGAGTTCGAGCAGCCGTTCTCCGAAGCGCAGAACCGGATCACCGCCCCGCTTGACCTCACCAAGCCGATACCCGAACTCCAGGGCGTCCAGATGCCTGCCGCTGTCAAGCAGTTCTACACGGGCTCCTGGATTTTGAACGGCGCATTTAACTTCACCAGCAGCAGCAATCCGTACGCCTGGAACTCGGATAAGGGTACGCTGTCGCCTCGGGTCGGCATGGCATACCGGCTCACCGACAAGATGTCTGTGCGTGCCGGGTACGGCCGCTACGTGACCCCATGGAACATGGATGAGAACGCGGTGGATCAGTTCAGCGCCCCCGCTGCGGGTTTTCAGAATTATACGGATGCGCAGCCGACCGTCCTGGGTGTGCCCCAGATGCAGTTGTCGAATCCGTTCCCGTCCTCGTGGCCGGTGGTCCCGTCTTACGGCAAGTCGTACGGCGCCTATACCGGGATTGGAGACAACATCACCTTCATCAACCCGAATCGACCCCACTCCTACAGCAACCGGATCAACCTCTCGCTCCAGAGGCAGTTGCCGGGGAACATCATATTGGATGCCACCTACTTCTTTAACCGCACCAGCCAGATCCAAACCGTCAACTACAACATCAACCAGGTCGATCCCAGGATTGCGTTGCAGTATGGAGCGGCCACCAATGTACAGGTGGCCAATCCGTTCTACCATATCGCGACCCCCAACCTGAGTCCCGGCGCGCTGTGGAACCAGGCCACTGTCTCGGCAACCACGCTGGCTCGGATGTACCCGCAATACGGCACTCTCACCGAGATTGACGGCATCTCCGGCGGCGACATGATTTACCACTCCTTGCAGCTCAAGGCGGTAAAGTCATTCAGCCAGGGCTATACGCTGCTGGTCGCCTACAACTATCACGTCCAGTCGAATCGGACCTTTTACGACAACGTGGACAACTACGTGAAGAACTGGACTTGGGAGGACTCCGGCACGCCACGGCACCGCCTGACGGCTTCGGGCACCTGGATGCTTCCCGTCGGTAAGGGTCGGAAGTTCATGCCCGGAGCTCCCCGGTTGCTGGATGCCTTGATCGGAGGCTGGAACCTGGCCGGCACCATGACCTGGCACGCCGGCACCCTTCTCAATTTCGGGGGGATGCTGGTCAACGGCAACCCGACAATCTCCAACCCCGGCCCCAACGGCTGGTTCAACACTTCGGTGTTCAGCCTGTTGCCGGCCTACACGCGACGCACGAACCCGTGGTACTACTCCGACATCCGCGGGCCGAAGTACTTCAACATCGATGGCACAATCAGCAAGGATTTCCGCGTTATCGAGAGGCTCAAGTTCCAGTTGCACATGGACGCCTTCAACGCCCTGAACAACATGAATTTCAACAATCCAAATATGACCGTCGGGAGCAGTCAGTTCGGAAAATCGACGGATATCTACTCGCAGGATTACGGCCGCCGCCTGCAACTTGGGCTTCGGCTGGAATTCTAGTTTTTCCGTGGGGCAGGCCATCGTTTTTGGGTGGCCTGCCTCTTCCGCAAGCTTTACCGTACGGAGGGGGACGATTGGTGAAGACACCACAGCACCGGGGACTTCACGTTCTGCTGGCCGGTGCTGCCGTGGCCGTCCTGGCCACCGCTCAAACCAGATCGCAACCGGCTCCCATCGCCATCGACTACCCCGCTGACCAGTCGATCTTCCCGCCCGAAATTACGCCGCCCACTTTCCTGTGGCGCGATCCCGTTGACGCCGCCACGCTCTGGCTGATCGATGTCTCCTTCGCCGATGGCTCGCCCGCCATCCACGTGAAATCCAAAGGCGAACGGATGACGCTCGGAGAGATCGACCCCCGTTGCGTGGCCCCCACCAACCAACCCCCGGCACTGACGCCCAAGCAGGCGGCGGCCAGGACGTGGACTCCCGATTCCACGACGTGGGCGGAGATCAAGCGGCGTTCCGTGGCACACGCAGCCTCCGTCACCATCACCGGCGTAAGCGAGGCTCACCCGAGCCGGGCGCTCTCCCGCGGCCGCGTCACCATCGAGACGTCCAAGGACCCGGTGGGCGCACCCGTCTTTTACCGCGACGTGCCGCTGATGCCGTCGGAGGTGGAGAAGGGCGTGATCAAACCGCTGGCGCCCGCGGCCATCCCGTTGATCGCCTGGAGGCTGCGCAACATCGGCGAGCCCGCGAGCCGCCTCATGATGGAAGGGCTCCACACCTGCGCCAACTGCCACTCCTTTTCCCGCGACGGCAAAACGTTGGGCATGGATATGGACGGCCCGCAAAACGACAAGGGCATGTACGCGCTGGCGCCCGTTTCCCGCGAGATGTCCATTCGCAACGAAGACGTCATCGAGTGGAGCTCGTTCCGCGGCAAGCTGGGCGGCAAGATCCGCGTTGGTTTCATGTCCCAGGTTTCGCCCGACGGGCAGTACGTGGTGACGATGATCAATGGGTCAGAGACTGGGATCAACGGGTCGGAGACCGGCCGGCAATCGGCCGTGGCTGCCTCGGCTTCCGGCGCCAATGGCAAACCCAAGCTCGACAAGGACCTGGAAGGCAACTACTACGTCGCCAACTTCAAAGACTACGGTTTCCTCCAGGTATTCTTTCCCACACGCGGCATACTGGCCTGGTACAGCCGTGAAACCGGCCGCCTGCAGCCGCTGCCGGGGGCCGATGACCCGCGCTACGTGCAGACCAACGCCGTGTGGAGCCCGGACGGCAAGTACCTGGTGTTTGCCCGCGCGGAGGCCCGGGCACCTTACCCCGAAGACGAGAAACTGGCGGAGTTTGCCAACGATCCCAAAGAGACCCAGATCCGGTACGACCTCTACCGCATTCCGTTCAACGGCGGCAAGGGTGGGCGGGCGGAGCCGATCGCCGGCGCGTCCGGCAACGCAATGAGCAATACGTTCCCGAAGGTGTCGCCCGACGGCCGTTGGATTGTCTTCGTCGAGGCCCGCAACGGCCTCCTGATGCGCCCCGACAGCCGCCTTTTCATTGTGCCGGCGCAGGGCGGCAAGGCGCGGCCGATGCGGTGCAACACGCCGCTCATGAACTCCTGGCACAGTTTCTCGCCCAACGGCCGGTGGCTGGTGTTTTCTTCGAAGAGCTGGTCTCCCTACACGCGGATGTTCCTGACCCACCTCGACAGGGAAGGCCGCGACAGCCCGCCGATCCTCATCGACAACACCACCGCGGCCAACCGCGCGGTCAACATCCCCGAGTTCCTGAACATTGCTCCGGACGGCCTCGCGAAGATCGACACTCCGGCCACTGATTTCTACCGGCTCTCCGACAGCGCCTGGGAACTCTCCAAGGCGGGGCGGTACGAGGAAGCCATCGCCGAGTGGAAGAGAGCGTTGGATCTCAGCCCTGAAAACGACAAAGCGAACAATAACGTGGGGCTATTGTTGACCGGTACCGGAAGGTTCGAGGAAGCCATTCCGCATTTCGAAAGGACCCTGAAGGTCAATCCCGAATACCCCGCAGCCCACAGCAATCTCGGGGTTGCCCTCGCCGGGACCGGGAAACTGGACGAGGCGATCGCCGAGTTCGTGAACGCCCTGGCGGTCGATCCGGGCTCCGGCGAGGCCCACAACAATTGGGGGCGCGTCCTGGCCAGGAAAGGCAACCTGGACGAAGCCATCGCGCACTTCCAGAAGGCGCTGGAACTCGTGCCCGACTCGGCTTCGGTCCGCCACAATCTGGCTCAGGCGCTGGCCGCCAAGGGAGACTTGGATGGAGCCATCGCACAGTTTCAGAAGGTCCTGGAAATCAGCCCCGATTACCCCCAAATCCACCAGAGCCTGGGGCGTGTCCTGGCACTCAAGGGCAGGTTTGACGAAGCCATCGCGCACTTCCAGAAAGCGCTGGAAGCCACACCGGATTCCGCCGAGGTCCACAACGGCCTGGGGGTCGCATTGGTTCAAAAGGGACGGCTGGACGAAGCCATCGCACATTTCGAGAAGGCCGTGGCAGCTAACCCGGCGTTCGCCGAGGCATTCTTCAATCTGGGTGACACGCTCTATTACCTGGAGCACAAAGTGCCGGAGGCGCTTGCGGCCTGGCGCGCGGTGCTCCGCATCGATCCCAACCACGTACCAGTTCTGAACCAGACAGCCTGGGTGCTGGCGACCTCGCCCGAAACCTCTCTCCGGGATGGCCCTCAGGCGGTAGTGCTGGCGGAGCGGGCCGTCCGGCTTTCTGGCGGGCGGCAGCCGGCGATCCTGGATACGCTGGCTGCGGCCTATGCCGAGGTGGGCCGCTTCGCCGAAGCCGTGCAGGTCACAAACCAGACCTTGGCCCTCGCCGGAAAGCAGAACAATCGACGCCTGGTGGAAGCCCTGGAGGCGAGAATCGCGCTCTACGAAGCTAAGACTCCTTTCCGCGACACCAGGCAGACCTCTCCCGGAGGATCGACACCCAGTGGACACTGAGCGCGATGAGACAAGGTCCGGACGAAGTCGTTCGATAGCCTGTGCCATCTCGCTGGCTGGCCGCCGGAAGCTTGTCACGTATGTATTGGCTCGCGTTGGTTCCAATCAAGCTCTGATAGGCCCGCTGTGTCACTTCGGTGGGTCCGATCCAGAATCCGAGGGAAATCGCCACCGGGTGAGCCGGCTTCTCGTTGTCGAAACATTCGCTATATCGCCTGGGGAGCAGCCCATCTGGAACATCCCGGCCGGAATCCACACGCAGGTCAGACCGTCTATCGCGTTTAGTTTCGTAGCGCCCGCGCGGAGGGCCGGGGGCATGGTCTGTCAGGCTGCCGTGACCTTCTTGTCGTGAAGTTCCCTCAGGTGCTTTCGCGCGGCAGCCAGCAGTTCTGCATCCTCGGCATCCCAGATCGCTTCGTTGGTGGGCCCTTTGGCAAGGTAGGACAGGTTGGCGATCAACTGCCCGAAGCGCACCGAAGGGGTGCATTCACTGAGTTCCTCCAGAAGATTCAGCAGATCCTTTCGCACTTGCGCTGTCATGGCAAGATGTCTCTTAAAGTGGGCAAATGGCCGCAAGCAGCCTGCAGATGATCGCCGACGACCTCTACCGGGATCAGTATACCAGGGAGGAGTTTAGCAACGCGCGTTGCCCGTGTCACACCGTCGTAGATCATCAAGGCCCCGTCTGAGCCTCGGTAAACTCAGAGCGCAGGCATTCCTCTCGTAGACGTTCCATGCGCCGCGATCTACCGAGCCAGCTTCACCGGATCCGCACCGGTGCCGCGGCTTGGAGGCAGGTGCAGCGTACGCGGATCGACATTCGGATATTCCGGACCGCGCATTACAGCACCACGATCGGATGGTACAGATTAGGCAGCACCGCTTCCCCGATGGCCACCAGCTCGCCTTGCCGCGTCACCGCCTTTACGTAACGCGATGCCGGCTGCGCGCGAAACGGCGAGGCCGGGAAGTTGCGGCCGTTGCGGATCCCCGTTACCGTCACGTCATCCGCGAACACGCTGGGAAAGCCCGGCAGCATGTCGGCAGCCGGCACCAGGGCGTCCACCAGCCGCTCCTCCGCCGCCAGCGACTCCAGTTGCGCGATGGTCCGCGCGTGCGAGAGCTCGAACTCCGCGCTCGCGAGGCGCCGCAGCTCGTGGAGATGCGCTCCGCATCCCAGCAACTGTCCCAGGTCGTGCGCGATCGACCGCATGTACGTTCCCCCCGAGCAGTGCGCGCGCAGCCGCGCGTCCGGGCCGTGGCACTCGATCAGCGTCAACTCGAAGATGTCGACCTTCACCGGCTCCAACTCGACCAGCACCGATTGCCGCGCCAGCTCGTAAGAGCGTCTGCCCTCCACCTTCTTCGCCGAAACCGGCGGCGGCGTTTGCAGGATCTCGCCGCGGAACGTCTCCAGCCGGCGTTCGAGCTCCTCCGCGTCGAGCGTGACCTCGGTCAGCGGGCCCACGCGCTCGCCGGCACGGTCGTAGGTGTTGGTGGCCCAGCCGAACCGCACCACGCCTTCGTAGATCTTGTCGCTGCGCGTGTAGAACTGCGCCAGGCGCGTGGCCCTGCCCATCACCAGCGGCAGCACGCCCGTGGCGATGGGGTCGAGCGTCCCCATGTGGCCGACCCTCTTGGTCTTGGCGATGCGCCGAACCTTGCCGACTACGTCGTGCGAGGTCCACCCTTCGGGCTTATCGACTACGATGACTCCGTCCAATTGGTTTCCTTGCGTTTGCGGGCTGTACAAATGTACCCCACGGTAAAATTCCGGTCCCGGTCGAGAAAGTCCAGGAACGGCAGGACCAGGGCCGGGGGGACCACTATCATCGCCGCCGGAATGAACCACAGCCAGCGAAGACCGCCTGTGAAGAATTGTAGCCCGTTCAGCAGGCGCCGTGCGAGCAGACGGAAGTAGCCGCCCGCCGCGCGCATCTCCGTCACCTCGAAGCCGCTCGTCTCCAGCAGATAGGCCAACCCGTAGCGCGTGTACCGGAAGTAGTCGTGGGGCGCCTGGTGGACTTCCCACTCGTGCGGCGCGGCGATCAGTAATGTGCCTCCCGGCGCCACGGCGCGCGCGATTTCCTTGAGCGCGCGGCCCGGCTCGCGGAGGTGCTCGATGGTGACGATGTGCAGCGCGGCGTCGAACGCGCCCGAGCGGAACGGCAGCGCGCTCAGATCGGCGATCGAGTCGAGCCGGCTGTAATCCCACGCCACGTTGCCCACCGCCAGGTCCACTCCGCAGTATCGCTGCCGCGCGAAATAGTGTGCGTATTGCCCTTCGCCCGCGCCGGCGTCGAGCACCCGCGCGCTTGGCGGCAGGCCGCGCGCCAGCTTTGCCACGGCGTCATCGATCTCCACTTCGAAGTGCAGGATGTGCCGCCGCAACGCCTTCGGCAGACGGTAGGCGAGCTCCGAATACCTCATGGTGCCGACACCGTGGCGCAGGCACTCTTGCCTGCCGGGTCGAGACTCATCTCGACCCCGTCTTCGCGCGTCCACCCAAGCACCGGCATGAGTGCCCGACCCCAGGGGGGTACCCCGGCAGCCTGAGAGGCTGCGCCACAGCTCTTGCGCACCCGCCGCACGCGCCAATTCCTCATGGGCGGCGCGCCTCGATCATCACCGTCGAGCCTGCGCGGAAGGCCGCCTCCGCCGCCGTGAAGGGCAGGGAAGCCAGCACCAGCGCGAAGTACGCCAGGTCCTTGGCCAGCCGTGCGCCGGAGCTCTCGGGCACCCGCCGCACGCGCCGCGCCATGGGGTCGAGCGACGGCGCCACGCTGCTCGCCAGGCCCGCCGGATTGTCGCGCAGCGAGAAATATTTGCGGCGCACCACGCGAAAGCCGCACCCTTCCAGCAGCTTCTCGACGTCGCGGGCGCGGAAGTCGAACAGGTGCCGCGGCACATCCACTCCGTTCCACGACCGCCCCAGCAGCCGAAACTGCCACGACGCGGCGTTCGGCACCTGCACCACCAGCCGGCCGTCGGGCGCCAGCAGGTCATGCGCCGAGCGAAGGTAGGCGCGCGGATCGTAGAGATGCTCCAGCACGTGGAACATGGTGACGCCCGCCAGGCTTTGGGCTCGAAACGGCGCGTGTTCCAGCATGGCGCACACCGCCGGGGCCTGCTGCCGCCGCCAGGCGATCGCTGCCGCCTCAGGCGAGAAGTCCAGCCCGGCCACGCGGAAGCCGCGCTGGCGCATCAGTCCGAGAAAGAGCCCGCCGCCGCAGCCAACATCGAGAAGCGGCCCGCGCGCCTGCGAATGGCGCAGCGCCTGTTCCACGAAGCGCACATGGTCGCGCAGCACCAGCCGCCGGTACGCCTCCTCCATGCGGCTGGCGGCGCTCTGGTCGGGCGCGAACCAGTAGTTGTCGGGATAGTAGAGACGGAGCTCCTCGGGGGCCGGCTGCGGGTGGAGGCGCAGCAGCCCGCAATCGCCGCAGCGCACCACCGCGAACTCCCTCGTCGTGGTGTGGTAGAGCCGGTCCGACGCCTTGAAGAGCGGAGCGTAGCGCTGGGAACCGCAGACCAGGCAGGCGCTCACACCATTTCCCTCAGGCTCGGCCGGTGGGCCAGGATCAGGCGCCGCACCTCGACGGGCGAGAGCCGCCGGATGCTGCGCATGGCGGCTCGCTTGCGCAGCGTGCGCGGCATCATGCGCAAGGCCGCCAGGTCGCCGCGGATGAGCGCGCGCGCCATCGACCACTTCCCGCGAAATCCCGGAAAATGCGCCGTGTCGCCGGTTCCGCGCCGTGCCGCCGCCATTCCGGCCGCGACACGCGCCACCAGGTAAAACGGGTTGAGCCAGACGAGGCTCCAGGGAAACAGCTTGAGCACCAGCAGCACGCGGTTGCGCTCGATCAGCTCCAGGCGCCGGACCGAATCTTTCCCCAGGGTGGACGCGCGGTGGTGGCGCACCACGGCCTCCGGAGTGTAGATGCACTTCCATCCCGCGATGCGCGCCCGCAGCCCCAGTTCGGCGTCGTCGGCGTAGGCGAACAGGTCCTCGTCGAAGCCGCCGATGCGGTCGAGCATCTCCTTGCGATACATGGCCGCGGAGCCATCCGGCCAGAGCACCTCTTCTTCGCGGTCGAACTGCCCGTGGTCGAGCGCGCCGGTGCCGCGTCCGCGATTCTGGCCGTCGGGATAGATCAGGTGGCCGGCCTTGTCGATGTATCGCGGGTCCTCCCACACCAGCACTTTGGCGGCGGCCATTCCGACGTCGGGCGCCCGCGAGCAGGCGCGATAGAGCGCTGCGAGGCACCCGGGCGCGGCTTCGGCGTCGTTGTTGAAGAGCGCGATGAAGTCGCCGCGGGCCGCCGCGATTCCCTGGTTATTGGCCGCGCAGAAGCCGCGATTCTCGCGGTTGCGGACCACCAACGCACCGAACTCCCGCTCGGCTATATCCGCCGACCCGTCGGTTGAGCCATTGTCCACGACGATGGTTTCGAAAGCCACGCCCGCTTGCTTTGCCAGCGAGGCGAGGCAGGCTCGCAGGAGCGCGATCCGGTTCCAGTTGACGACTACGACAGAGACCAACCGATTATGCTAGCAGGTGGGACAGGCCATCGTTTTTCGTGGCCTGTCATGCCGCGTTGGATCGCGGCTGCCTGACAGACGACGAAAACCGATCGTCTCGCTCCGTGCAACGGAGTGTCCCACTGAGCCGCCGCATATTGACGACGAACTTCGAGCGGTTCGGCTCGTAGTTCCCCATTCGGGTGGCCGCGCGAAACACGGTGTTCGCCATGCGATCCAGTTCCCGCAGCGGCACGCGATCCCAGCACGCGTCGTGCGGCGACGCCCGCGCATGTCCGAGGGCTTTCATCTCGGCTTGCCCCGCGGCCGTCAGCATGTTTGCCGTGGTGAACATGTCCAGCTTGACACGGCCATAACGGGATCGCGGCGTGCGGCGTTCCAGCCACACCATGGGGATCTTCAGACGCCAACACCACAGGCTGAACGCCTGCACCAATCGCTGGTTGTCCGCCGAGCGGGCGTTCAGGTATCCGTTTTCGCGCGCCACCCGCAGGCGAGTGCGCTCGCGGCTGGCCAGGTGGGCTTCGGGATGTCTCTTCATAGCAAGCACTAAGAAATGATCGGCGGG
>Ga0209517_10003721_pt1 | contig 20466 bp, 15 predicted proteins | sample PeaSoiMetSII2010_FD_187695 | JGI IMG/M metagenome (GOLD analysis project Ga0209517, IMG submission 187695) | Peat soil microbial communities from Weissenstadt, Germany - SII-2010 (SPAdes) (version 2) | ecosystem: Environmental > Terrestrial > Soil > Wetlands > Peat | place: Germany...
CGTGACCGACGCCTTCACCGGCCACTCAAACGGATTGATCGGACACACCACCAGCACCGGCGTCTTCCCATCCCAACCCACATCGCGCAGCGCTTTCTGCCCATACTCCGCGCCCAGCGGCTCAAACGTCCACGCCGTGTCCGTGCCCAATTCCGTGGGCACGCCCAGCTCGCGCAAAATCTTCCGCGACTCGTCGTTGCGCGTGATCACCAGCGAGTTTTTGCAATAGCGCCCGCACATCTTCGCTACCAGCGGATCCATCTGCCCGGCTTCCGCGCCGTAGCCGACCGACAACTTGTTTTCCGCCGCCGCAATACCCAGCGACCCGATCATCATCGTCGCCAGTGCATTGGCGAACTTCGATTTGAACATCGACCCTTCACACGCCACCACGCCATGATGCTTGGGCACTTCGTTCGCCAGGAACGGAGGGAAAATATCCGGCAGCCGCACTTGCGACGTGCCTTCAAAGTATCCGCGGGAGCGGTCGAAATTGAATGTCATCATGCTGAGGTCGACGTTCTCCGGCCCAAGAATGCGCCGAATCTGCCGCAGCATTTCTTCCACTCGAACATCCGACCCCGTGTTGCGTGTTCCGTTGTAACCTGCGAACAGCAGCTTCAGTTTTTCGCCCGGCTGCCATGGTTCGCGCTTGCCCATCATCCACTGTAGTTTCTTGCCCTCGATGATGCTCGATACCCAAGCTTCCAGAACGAAGTCCATCATGCGGCAGATCCTCCGGCCTTCATGCTCTCGGGCCAGGGTTGATATGGGTATTCAAAATTGTGCTCGCGGCTGAAGCGGAGCAGCGGAAAACTGTACTGCGAAAACGGCACGGGCTTGCGCCCTATTTCCCTTGTGACGCGGGTGTTATCGAATACCGTATTCCAGGTCAGGTACGGCAGGAAGACTTTCATCAGCGCCGCGCCGCGCCCCGCCGGACTCTTGCGGTTCGCCAGCGTGTTGACGATGGAGTTGAACGGCTTTTCGAGGATCGGCAGAAACAGCGGCCCGCGCTTGTTCTGCTCGCCGGCCAGCGCCCGGGTCAATTCCTGAAACGTCTGCGATCCGTTGCCGGAAGAAAGATGATAGATGTCGTGCTCGGGATTCGCCTTCATGTGCAAGGTCGAAATGGCGCCGGCGACGAAATCCACATTCACAATGTCGATCTTGTCATGCCGGCGAAACGGCAGCACCGGCAATCCCGCCAGAAATACGAACGACCGCACCATGTCGAACTGCGTGGTCTGCGGATAGCGGCTGTCGCCCAATACGATGCTCGGCCGGAAGATCGTCAGCGGCACGTCCGGCAGCAGCTCGCGCACCATGTGCTCGCAGAATTTTTTCGTGCGCGCGTACGGATCGTAATCCGAGCGCTCCCAATCAATCGACCAATCTTCCGCAACAACTTCGTTGCTGCGTTTTCCCGCTACCGCCACCGTGCTCACATCCGAAAACCGGCGCAGACCGTGATAGTACTGCGATCGCCGCGCCAATTGCACCACTTCGAGCGTGCCGCGCAGATTGACATTCAAACAACTTTTTTCCGACTTCCGGTTCAGCGAGGCCGCACAGTGAATGATCGAATCGGTGGTGTGCACGAGCCGGTCGTAATCGTCCGGCGCAAGGCCGAACTGCGGGGAGGTGAGATCGCCGCGAAAAATCCGTATCTTTGCCTGCAAGTATTCGTAGAACCTGGGAAACGGCAGGTGCAATTGCAAGGCCTGCCAAAGCCGCACTTCCGCGTCACGCGGATCGCGGCCTCGCACCAGCAGATTCAGGGTCGCGTCATGCTGGTCGAGCAGGTTGGCGGCGACATGCGCGCCGATGTATCCGGTCCCACCGGTCAGGAATATTGCCACGTTGCTCCGTTCGTCCCCGTCTTCACGGCATCGCCATTTTCGGCAGTTGAGGTTGGAGTTGTCGTTGGTGCCGGCGGCATCCGCAGCACACGCGGTGTGCGCGCTTCCAGGGCGCGCCCTTCAATCAGCGGATACGTCCACCGCCGCAATGCCGGTATATGAATGTCGATCCAATACTCCCACCAATCGAGCCCCGCCGTGTCGTATCCGAAAACTTCTTTCTCTTCGGGAGTGAGCGCCTGCGACAACTTCTCCACATTATCCGCGACAAAATCATGTTCGTTGAGCAAAATAAACGGCTCGAACAGGCCCACTAATTTCTCCACGCGCTCGAGGCTGCGCTCGGTTTTCGCCAGCGGCTTCTTGATCGTAAGCGGCGACATCACCCGCTGAATCGACTGGATAATCGCCTTCTGCGCCGGCGCCGACATGCGGTTATAACGCTGTTTCGAGACCGGTATCGCATCCATGCGCAGACGCAGCCAGTATTCCAGACCTTCCTGCGCCCGATAGTGACGCCGGTGTCCCAGGCTGGTCAACTCAATCGACCGCCCCATGTCGCAGGGATTCGTGACCGACGTCGCCAGTTGATACATGGGATCGTGCCGCCGCTCCACCAGCGCCGCGCCGATCAGGGTCATCCCGGCGCACACCGCGTCCACCGGAATAATATCCAGCCGCTTGCGTTCGTTCGACGGCAGTTGCCGGAACGCCGTCCCCAACAGATACGACAGCGACGCCGAAGTATTGATGCCCTCATTCCACCCGCGAAACGGCTTCTCGACCGACGTCTCAACAATGGACGGACGCACAATCGCAATCGGTAGCCCAGTGCCATGCTTGGCAATCAGCGATTCGGCCAGGCTCTTGGTGAAGGTGTAAGTATTCGGCCAGCCCAGTTCTTTTGCGCGCCGGGTGGCCTCTTCCGTCAGATAAGTTTTCAGCCAGCGCACCCGATTCTTGCGAACTTGGATTTCCAGCGCCTGTCCGCTCAGCCCTTTCGCTGCGTGCTCTTTCCCCCGCGCCTGCTTCTTCAGTTCCTCGGTGACTTCCGGCCCTTCCACCCGCGCTTCCGCCGACTCCACCAGATCGTGCAGGCGATACCATTCTTTTTCGGCGTCGAAGTCTTTCATGTGCGTCGGCGTGTAATTCGGACGCACGCGCTCACTCACGCGCCCATCGCGCTGTCCGGCGACATAGCAAGTCGAAAGATGCAGCAGCGCCGCGTGATCCGACCCGCGAATGAATTCGATCAGGTGATACGTCGAATCCACATTCACCGCCAAAGCGTCCCGCAGATCGGGATTGAAATCGGTTAGTCCCGAGCTGTTGATGATCAGATCGAGATCTTTGCGCAATCGCACCGCTGTCTCTGGATCCATGCCCACGCCGGGCTGTGAAACGTCGCCTTCCACCACCTCAATTTTTTCCGCCAGCAGCGCGCCGAGCCGGTCGCCGTATTTCTCAAACACTGGATCGAAGACCGGCGACTCCTCCATCATCTTTTCGAAGCGCTTCCGCGCCGGACTCGACTTCTGCCGCCGGATCAGCAGATAAAGTTTCCCGATCTCGGGTAGATCCATCAGCGTATTGGCCAGCCACACTTTGCCGATAAATCCGGTGACGCCGATCAGCAGCACGCGCTTTCCGGCCAGCGCCTTGCGCACCGAAAACGGCGCGGGATACCGCTTTTCGTCGAAATACACAATCGGGCGAACCCGCGGCGCTTCCACTCGCACCGCCGGCACAATCGCCGAAGCGAGCGCTTTCGGACCGCGCAAACCTAAAGCCCGCACCCATCGCGCCGGACTCTGCTGCCCGTCCGGACCCGCTTCGCGAATGCGCGCAAACAATCCTCGCGGACGGATCACCGGACTCAGCAGCCGTCCGGTCGCAACTCCATCGCGGAAGTCGAGGCGGTTCGCAATCATCCAGCGCACGCCAAGATGGCGCGCCAGCGGACGCATCACATGCTCCAACCCCTGGCTCACCAGCACCACATCCACGCCTGTGGCCTGCAACGCCTTCAAGTGCCGCACTCCTTCTTCTTTAAGAAGCGGCTTCAGCTTGTATTCGAATTCTTCTTCGCCCAGCAGATCGAGCCGGTCGCGGGTAATCCCGCGCAGCACAGCGTGCACAATCCGAGTGGCGGCAATGCGATTCGCCGCATACAAGAATGGACGCAGCAGCGCCATCAGCAGCACCAGGCTGCGGCGCGCCGCCCGCGCGATATATGTCTGGCTGTTCCAGGTGAAAAAGGCGATCGGACGAACCGTGGTCAGCTCCAGCAGGCTTCCCTCGACTCGCCAATAAACGGGCGACGAGGGGCGCGGACGACGAGGTGGCGAAATGCTGGGCAGAGTCGGCGAGTTGGCGTCAACCTTGGTTCGCGCCGACCCACTATCGATTTTGTTCACAGGTTCCACGGCTCAAACCGGGCGGCGCTCACAGTGTCTTCGGGAGGCTGGCCGGAATTATCCATTTTAACCTCTCCTTCATAAAGGATGAAAAATAACCGCAAGCCCATCTCCGCACGGGTTTTCAGCCTGCGCGCTCCACCCAGCAGACATCCCAGTACTTCCCGAACTTCCGCCCATTCTCGTGGAACACACCGACCACCCTGAAGTTGAATTGCCGATGCAGAGCTTCGGTCGCCGCATTCGGCAGCGCATATCCCGCCACAAAACGATGGATGTCCTCGCCCTTCAACATGGCAAACAGCTCCGCGTACAAGCGCCGCCCGATGCCCTTTCCCACCGCATCCTGCGCGCAATAAATCGTCGTTTCCACGGTCGTCTCGTATGCTGCCTTGGGACGAAACCGCGTCGTCCCCGCGTATCCCATCACCACCCCATTTTCCTCGGCAACGATCAGCCGATATCGTCCCGTCGCGCCAAACTGCGCGAACCATGCCTCCCGCCGTTCCACCGTGTACGGCTCGACGTCGAACGTCACCGGAGTGTTGACGACATAGTAGTTGTAGATTTCGGTCAGGCGCGGCAGGTCGCCGCGCACAGCGGCCCGGATACAGAACTCTGACATTGTTACCCTTGCCCCCTTCTAACATGATGCTGGCAGTAGAGACTAGTTTGCGGCGTCTCTGTCCAAAGCCGCTACCGCACCGCCTGCAGAATCCACCCTGCCACGGCGGCGGCGCCGATCAGCCACACCGAGTTCACGCGGAACCGCAGCAGCGCGACCACGCACACCACAAAGATAGCGATCGTCATTCGATCCACGATCGCAGCCTTCCCCAGTTGCCAGGTCACCACGGCCATGAGAGCGAGCGAACCAGCAACCACTCCGTCGAGCGCGGCGGAGATTACAGGCGACCGGCGAATCCGCGGGAGCAGCGGGCCACTCGCCGCCACCAACAAAAAGCCCGGCAAAAAGATGCCAACCGTGGCAATGATTGCGCCCAGCCATCCCCCCAGGATGTAGCCAATGAAGGTTGCGGTGGTGAATACTGGGCCGGGCGTGAATTGCCCAACCGCTACCGCGTCGATCAACTGCTTCTCGGTAAGCCAGTGCAAGCGCTCGACGAACTCCGACTGCAGAAACGCGAGCAGCACATAGCCGCTGCCAAAAATCACCGACCCGATCTTCAGAAACGATAGAAACAGCCGCCATAAGGTGAAAGGCAGCGCTGCGGCCGTCGCCGCCGTGGCCAGAGCCGCTGCGAAGAATTTCGGGAGCGCAGCCAGGGAAACGGCCGTGGGCCTGGCGTTCATCTTTATCTTTGTCTTTATTTTTAGCCATAGGGCTGCGGCGGATATCGTCCCGGCGATGAGAAGCACCAGGATTGGGCCGAGTCCGAAAAGATTGAGCACGACCGCGAGGGCTGCGATAGCCGCAAGAAATTTTGTCCGCACCCCGGTTTTCGACAGCTTCCACAGCGCCTGAATCACGATGGCAACCACGACCGGCTTGATCGCATACAGCATGCCCGCCACCTGCGGCAGGGCGCCATAGCGCACGTAGGCCCAGGCAATCATCGAAACGATGACCGCAGCCGGAAGCAGGAAGCAGGAGCCGGCTACGATCAGTCCACGCCAGCCGCGTTTGAGCTGGCCGATGAAGATCGTCGTCTCCGTCGAACTGGGACCGGGAATCAGGTTGGCGGCCGCCATCCGGTCGAGGAATTCGGCCTGGGTGATCCACCGCCGCCGCCGCACGAATTCTTCTTCCATCATCGCGAGATGCGCCGCGGGCCCGCCAAACGCAATCGTGCCCAGCTTCAGAAACGCCAGGGCGAGTTCCCCCAGCGACGCGTCCCGAATTTCCGTGGACTCAGCCATTGCCGACTCAGCCATTGCCCGTTGTGGCGCGGACACTCCCTTCGACTTCGCTCAGGGCAAGCTTTGTCCGCGCACTCTCAGCCGAAGCAGAACAGTCGAGGGTACCGCAAATTCAGAGATTTTGATGGAGCCGGGGATCGCCCGCACACGTTGTTGAAGATTTTCTTCTCGTAGAGACGCGGCTTGCCGCGTCTCCCGCGGCGGAGACGGGGCAAGCCCCGTCTCTACAGGAACGTCAGGTCGCGGCTCACTCTCCAAACACCGCACGATAGAATCCGCCTGCCAGCACTCCGCCCACAATTGGAGCCAGCCAGAACAGCCACAATTGCGAAAGGGCCCATCCGCCGACAAAAACCGCGGGGCCCGTACTCCGCGCCGGATTCACCGAAAGGTTGGTCACCGGAATTCCAATCAGGTGGATCAGCGTCAATCCCAACCCGATCGCGATCGGTGCAAACCCCGCCTGAGCCCGCTTGTCCGTCGATCCCATGATGATCATCAAGAAGAAGAACGTCAGCACGACTTCCGCCGCCAGGCACGACAGCAGCGGATAACCGCCTGGAGAGTGCGCTCCGTAGCCATTCGAAGCAAAACCGCCGCTCAGGTCGAAGCCAGCCTTGCCACTTGCAATCACATAGAGCACGCCCGCGCCGGCGATCCCGCCAAGCACTTGCGCCGCCGCGTAGGGCAAGAATTCCGATGCCGGAAACCGCTTTCCCGCCACCAGTCCCGCCGAAACCGCCGGATTCAAATGACATCCCGAAATGTGTCCTATGGCAAACGCCATCGTTAGCACGGTCAAACCGAAGGCCAGTGCCACGCCGGCAAATCCAATACCCAGTTGCGGAAAGGCCGCCGCCAGCACTGCGCTTCCGCATCCTCCAAAGACCAGCCAGAAGGTTCCGAAAAACTCCGCGATGGCGCGTTTCGATAAACTCATGCTTCCTCCTCAGTGAAAGTTATTGGTCAACGTAGTCGCTACGGTTTGAGAAAGTGCCACAGATTGTACCGCAGTCTCCCAGGGATGTTTTGCAGCCTTGTAAGATTGGATCGCGTGAATGTGTGGGGAGCATACCGCAGCAGGTGACCCGCCTCTCCGCCTGCTCGGCGCGGGCTGCGCGTTCCTCTACGAAACTCGCAGGTAGGTGGAGTACTGTTCCTCTCCAATGGCGGTGAATGGCAACATCTTCATGGGTCCGCTGCCCGTTCGAACTTCCCAGCTCTGCGCACCTGTCTTCTTCGCGGCAAGCAATTGTTCGCGTGTCAGCGCAGGCTGCGCCTCGGTGATGGCAAACAACACCAGCGGACCCGATAACAACGCCACCGTTTGCGCGTGTTGTGGATCGATGGCTTCGAGCCGCATCGTAGCCGGCAGATCCACTTCAACGCGGTCTCCCGACTTCCATGTGCGGCGGACCGACGCAAAGTTTCGCGGAGTGGCGAGGCCTTGCATCCGGCGGCCGTTGACCGAAATCGAAGCGCCTGTCGCCCATGAAGGTAACCGGAAATTCACCGCAAATTCCGTCGCTTTCGACGTCCGCACCTCGAATTGCACCACACTTTCGAACGGATAGTTACCCGTTTGCGTCAGCAAGACTTGGGCGCCGTCCTGTGTCCATCGCAGCTTTGACGGTATATACAGGTTGACGTAAATGCCCTGCGGATCGCAGAAGTAGGTGTTGATCCGATAGTCAGCCGCCACCTGCGGAAGCGTCCCGGAGCAGCAGGGCCAGCGCTCCGGCTTGTAGAACTTGCGACCCTTGAAGTTGTAGTCGGCATAGTAGAAAGTCCTGCCGTCGGCTTCGAGCGGCTTGGCGCCGAGCACGGTGTTGTACATCATGCGCTCCATGCTGTCGCCGTAGCGCGTGTCGCGCGTCACGCGCAGCAAGTAGCGGGCCAGTTTGAAGTGAGCATAGGATCCGCACGGCGTCTCGAAACTGCTGTGAGTATTGCTCAGGCTGGCGTAAACATCCCCACTGCCCGGAGCGCGCAGCGTTTCATCCGGACCCCAGCCGCCGGTGGCATAGCTTTGCGCCGTAAGCATCTCAAACGCGCTTTTCGCGGCGCGTAAGTGTTTCTCGCTGCCCAACGTCAAATACGCCTGCATGGCGGAACTGAGCGAATTGACGTAGCTGTAAGCATGCCGCCCAGTAAGCACATTGCGGCCTTCACTCAAAGGATCGAAATACTCGTCGTCGAGATACTGCACTCCGAGCGCACGGTAGCGTTCCCCAGCTCCGCGCTGATAGGCGAGAAATAGATTCTCGGAGTTGGTGTAGGACTCGTCCCAGGTGTAAATTTCATCCGTATTCGGCCGCCACCTTTTCCCGTGTTCGATGGCCTTCCCCGGCAAATGCGGCAGCGCGGTATCGGTCGTGTGCTCGAGAATGGAGAAGGCACCGGGATCGCCGGCAAACTCATGCGAGTCCATGAGTCCGCACAGCAGCTTGTCGTAGCAGTAAGCGGGAAAGCGGTTCTTCTCGTAGTAGTCGGCTGAAATCGTCTTGGCATACAAGCGGTTCAAGCGCAGCACTTTGTCGCGCGTTGCTTGCGATCCTGTGATGGCATACATTCGCGCCAGCGCCGAAACCCATTGGCCGAACGTACAACTGGGGGCAAAGCCCGCTTGATCTCCCCACTTGTAGTCGGGATTGTAGTGGTACCAGCCGCCCAGATCCTCGCCCGGGGCGGGCTGCCCAGACATCTGCCGCAAGGGCTTCAGCAGGCTGTCTTCACTCAACCCCATGAGAACTGCATGCGTCTCCTGAAGTTGCTTTTCATGAAGTTCACTGGTCACCACCACATCGCCGTAGCCGAATTGCTGGAGCGGTTGCGCAACTGGAGCCGTTGCCAGCGCGCGTGGCAGCCACACCTGCGGGATCGCAACCCCGGTTGTGACCAGCGAAGCCGACTGAATGAACTTTCTCCGCGAAACTTTGAAACGGCTATCCATATAGCTATTTCTACCACCTCGGTACGTCATGAACCGGAGTCAAAACAAAAGGCCGCTCGTTTCGAGCGGCCCCTGAGAACTGAGAACCGGGAGCTAAGAACTAGTCTCCCGCCACCGGTTCGCCAACTTCTTCAGTCTCTTTCGCGTGGCTGTTGCCATTCCCATTGGCCGGAGCCATCGCTGCCGTGATCGCGCCCAGCGGAATGAATCCGCCTTCATTCGACGTTGCCGGCTTCTCTTTCAGCACGACTTCCCGATAGAGCTGCGCCATGCGCGCGTCGTAGGCCGCGTCGTTCTTGACCCGGTTATCGACTCTGACGCTCTCGGCCTTCTTATCGCGGGCCCGCGCCTTCTCTTCGCGCGCCGTCTTCGCAATCCCCAGCTTGTCGAGATCGTGCTGCACTTCGTTGGTCACGATTTCGTCGCGCAGGTAGAGGGCGTGCGTTTCGTCTTGCATCTTGACTTTCTTGCCGCCCGCGAAGATCTCGTGACGCCCGTGCTCTTCGTACCACTTGGTGAGCGTCGAAGTCATGTGCATCTTCTCGATGATGTTGCGCCAGCCCACACCTGTGTTGTAGGCGCAGAAGCTGATCTCGCCTTCCTGCGTCGCGTAAGGAATGATGCACTGCTCGGTGCGCCGGAAGTCGTAGTTAAACAGATCCTGGAACCACATCCCGGCGATGAACAGGAAGTTCCATCGGTCCTGCCGCCGCTTCATCACATCGTCAATCGTCCGGTCCGGACCGACTTTGCCGTAGTTCCTCCCGGTAGCATTGAAGTTCTTGTCGAACTTCTTCAGCAGGTCCGTCATCTTGAAATGCCTAGGCGATTGGAACGGATCGTAGTTCTTCATCAAGCACAGCGCCATTCCAAATGCCGTCCAGAACTTCGAACGAGCCGCATCGTTGACCTTGGCAATGTCCTTGGCCAATTGATCGCCCTTGAGGAAAGCCGTAACCGGCACCGCTTCCTTGGTCTCCTTATCGATCATCATCGCCATCCCCGTTCCGCAATTCGGATGGCATCCGCAGGAGAGTTGGCCCCAGTCGTTATTCGAGTCCTGAGCGTGCATCACGTCGGCCCAGTCGGAAAACGTGCTCATGAAACTGATGGGGTACCAGTCGCGAGCGGGGACGCCGTACCCGGTCTGGTTCTTTACGTCGTGCGCCAAGTGCGCCAGTGTGTAACGCTGCGCTTGCCGCCGTTCGTCGGTGATGGCTTCGTCGCGTCCGGTAAAGGAAACCGGCTGGAAGCTCAGGAAGCCGATCTTCTTGGGATTGTCGAGCGCGAACTGAATGATTCTTCCTACCTGCTCGTTGTTAATGCCGTTGATGATGGTGATCACGGGCACGATTTCGCAGCCCGCCTTATGCAGGTTGTCGATGGCCTTCAACTTCACGTCGAACAAGTTGCCGACGGCGCGATGATCGTTGGCCGCGTTACCGATCCCGTCAAATTGCAAATAGGCGTAGCGCATGCCGGCTTCGACTGCTTGCTGGCAGAATTCAAAACTCTTGGCAAATTCAATTCCGTTAGTTGCCGCCTGCACGCTGTTATATCCAACTTTGCGGGCGTACCGAACCGCATCGAGGAAGTACGGCGAAAGCGTGGGCTCGCCGCCGGAGAACTGTACCGACATCTGCCGCTTCGGCTTCACAGTAATCGCGTTGTCGAGCACGGTCTTGATTTCTTCCCACGTCAGTTCGTGGACGTACCCAACCTGGTTCGCGTCCATGAAGCAGGGGTCGCACATCATGTTGCAGCGGTTGGTGAGATCGACGGTCAGCACCGCGCCGCGTCCGTATTTCACCGTCGAAGTTCCATGATGGTGCAGATGTTCGTCGCTGTGGGCCTTGATGTCGCGGCCGGGGAAACTCTCTTCCAGGTGCTTGGTGAACTCCGTGTCAATCGACATCAAGTCTTCGAAGTGCCCGTGCTTGGCGCAGTCCTTGACCATCCAGATCTTGCCGTCACGTTCAACGATCTGGGCCTTGATCTCTCCCACTTTTTCGTTCATCAGCACGTCGACCGGCAGGTGGCCGTCGAGAATCTGCTGCCGAATTTCAGGCACGCACCTCGGACAAAGTGAATCGGTCGAGCGCGGCCAGCCCAGCGGCGGCTTCGACTTTTCCCACGACTTGAGCAGGGGCTTATCGGACCACTTCGGAATCGGCGCGTCATTCGGGGCGATGCGGTTAAGGCGTTGAAACACTGCCCATGCGCCCGTGGCGGCAACCGTCACGGCCTTCTCAACATACTTGATCGGCTTGTGCATTCTGCTCTCGCTTTCTTCAACTCGGGAGTTAGAACTATCCCCGCGGTCCCGCGTGCGGGGGCCTGCGAAAATAGACTTATCCACGGGAAACCTACCGTTAAAACCTAGAAGTTTCGATGCGTGGATTGGGTCACTCCGATCCTATGGAAACCGCGCTCGTTGCGCACCAAGAAGGCAATGAAGGGAAGAAAAACGGGGTTAAGCGGGGAAATGGGGGATTTTATGGAGGTAAGTTGTTGAAAAGATAGGGGGAGATGGCGGCAGTCAGAGAGAAAAACGTCGCGTTAACTTGGCCCGGCGTGCTCTCGCAGCAGGGAGCGGCGAACACTGTTGTGAGAATCGTGACAGTCCACACATTGTCCTTTTGCGCCTGGCTTGTGCCGTTGCGATTGCGCGGATTTCTCATGGCAGGCGAAACAGATTTTTTCTTTTGGCATGGATAGAATCAGCGTGGTCATGTCGCCTTCGGTCGTTGCCAGATGGCAGACGGTGCAAGGAATCGCCATGGCGGAATGCACGGACTTGCCCTTGGTCTTATTGGCGTGACAGGAGGAACAGTTGGCATCCTTGGGGAGGATGCCGGGATGCTCGATGGGGTGTTCGACGGCGGATGCCGACATTGCCGCCGGCAGAACCAGCAGGGCAGCGATCAACCAGGCAACGAGCAACTGGGCAACGATCCGTGCGCTGGGCGCGAACTTCATGGTTAGCGGTTAATGGTTAGCCGTTACTGGCGACCGAGTTTATGCGCGTGAGGATTCGGTCGCGATCACCGCGCCTGAGTATGCGGAGCATACCAGGCCGATGCAATAATGCTTTTGCGTTAAGGGTGGGCCCAGGCTTTCGCGATTGCTGCGAAAAGCCCCACGTCTCAACAAGCGAGACGCGGGGCACCCGCCGTTCGTCAATTTCCGGTGCGGTTTGGATTAGGTTAGTTAGCGGCGGCCCCGGCCTCCTCCACGGGACCCTCCACGCGAGTTCGCGACCGGGCCGCGTCCTTCGAAGCCGCGCCGAGCGACCGGTCCATGTTCATATCCATGTCCATTGAAGCCACGTCCATAGAAGCCGCGACCGTAGGCGCGTCCGTAATATGGATGTCCCCAGCCGTGGTACCAGGGGCCTGCGCCGATAAAGATCCCGTTCGCGAACCAGCTCGGACCGTAGTAGCCGTAGGGCGCGCAAGTATACGGATAGTCCGGGTAATAGCCATAAGCGCAGACCGGCGGGCCAGCCACATAGCCGCCGACGCCAATGCCCACTCCGACCCTGACCTCAGCCTGCGAATACGCGAGTGGCAAGGCCAGTAACGCAAGCAGCGCAACATATCTCAGGTATTTCATGGTGAACCTCCCTTTCCTCCCCTCAGCGATTCGCGGTTGCGATTCGACGTTGCGATTCGCCGGAGCATGAGGTCCTTCAGCTTTTTGTTTCTTCTGAAGCGCCTACTCACTTGAACTCGGACGGGAGAGAAAAGTTGCGGTAAGACGAGTGGCTGATTTCAGCCATCCTGCGTGAAATCAGCCGGTTGGGGGAGATGAGTGAGGCGGAACGTAAAACAACAAGGAGTGGGCACACGCGGTTTCTTAGGAGAAGTCATCCACGATATACTTTCGGCGGCAGGCGCTGGGCGTTCTTCACGATTTAATCACCTGAGGCATATATGTCCATTGGGCAAACATTGAGTGGCATCCTCGTACTGACAACCTGCATCTGCGTTGTCGCTCAAACCGCCGAGACGAAACCGCCGGATGCCGGGAGCAGCGGGGCCTACGCGAACAGCCCGCCGGCCACTCCATGCTCGACCGGCGCGAGTCCGGGGATGCCGGCGGAAATCCTCACTGACACAATGGGGGTGGATTTCGGCCCGTATATGACGCAGATCGTGAAAACCGTGCGTCAGAACTGGTATAACCTGATGCCGCCGTCGGTGTACCCACCGGTTCTAAAGCAGGGCAAAGTCTCGATCGAATTCACCGTCCTCAAGGACGGCAAAATCGACGGCATGAAGCTACATAATTCCTCCGGCGACGTGGCGCTTGACCGAGCGGCGTGGGGGAGCATTGTTGCCTCCGCGCCATTCATCGCGCTGCCCGTGGCGTTCCCGGGGCAGCGGCTTGGATTGCGCTTTTTCTACTTTTACAATCTCTCGCCCGGCAATGGTATTTCGATCAGTGTTTCGCCGTGCGGCGGCGTTCAGGTCCCAGCGGGATCGACATTACAATTCTCTGCCTCGGGGAAGGGGATTGGGGACACGTCAGTGACGTGGAGTGTTTCGGGCCCCGGCTGCTCGAAATCGGATTGCGGGACTATCTCTGATATCGGGCTTTACACCGCACCTCAAAACGTTCCCAGCCCTCCGACAGTCATCGTGCACGCGACATCGCGGACTGACACTTTCGTTGCGGCCAAGTCCAAGTTAACCGTTGTGTCGGCGAATCCATCGCACTAACAATCCCATCGTTTACAATCGAAGATTCTCTCTCGATTGGAAAAAATAATCATGCACCGCTGGTCGCACCTGTTTATCCCTACTCTTCGCGAGGCTCCGGCTGATGCCGAAGTCGCTAGCCACAAGCTGCTGGTCCGCGCTGGATACATCCGTCAACTGGGCGCTGGCATCTACTCGTTTCTGTTCCTCGGCAATCGCACTACCCAGAAGATCATGGGCATCGTCCGCCAGGAGATGGACAAGATTGGGCAGGAGTTCTACCTGCCCACGCTGCATCCACGCGATCTGTGGGAGGAGAGCGGACGCTGGACCGTGATGGGCGACAACATGTTCCGCCTCAAAGACCGCAAGGGCGCCGATCTTTGCCTGGGCTTTACCCACGAAGAAGTCATGACCGACATCGCGCGCAAGGAGCTGCGCAGCTACAAGCAACTGCCGCAGATCTGGTATCAGATTCAGACCAAGTTCCGCGACGAGCCTCGTCCCAAGTCGGGCCTGCTGCGGGTGCGTCAGTTCATCATGAAAGACGCTTACTCGTTCGACATGGATGCGACCGGACTCGACGTCTCCTACCTCAAACATTACGACACCTATTGCCGCATATTCGATCGCTGCGGCCTGAAGTACATGGTGATCGACGCGCATTCGGGCGCCATGGGAGGATCGCAGTCGCAGGAATTCATGGTGCGCACTCCCGCGGGCGAGGATCAGGTCGTGAGCTGCGAAAAGTGCGCCTACGCGGCCAATATGGAGAAGGCGACCTCGAAACTTGCTTCCATCGAAGATTTGAAGCCCGAGGGCGACGGCAAGCCGCTGCTGGTGCATACGCCGGGGAAAGGCGCGATCGCCGACGTGGCGGAATTCCTGAAAATTTCCGCCAAGCAGGACATCAAGACCGTCGCCTACATGGCGCAGAATCCCGGCAAGGACAAAGACAAAGACGGAGCGAAGACGCTGGAGCAGCCCGTGGTGGTCTTCCTGCGCGGCGACCACATGGTGAACGAGACCAAGCTGCTCACGCTGGTGAAGGCGAGCCAACTTCGTCCCATGCAAACCGAAGAGTTGGAGAAATACTTCCAGGGGCCGGCTGGTTACATCGGACCGATTGGCTTGGTGGTGAAGTCCAAAGATACGCTCGGCGTCTGGGATCGGAAAGAACGCCCCGGGGATCCAAAATACGATTCGCGCGCTGTCCATGTCCTGCTCGACGAGGCGCTCGTCGGCCGCACTAACATGATCTGCGGCGCCAACAAGCTTGACTACCATTTCAAAAATGTGACTCCCGGCAAGGACTTCCAGTACACCCTCGCCGCCGATCTGCGCAGCGTCACCGCCGGCGAAGATTGCCCCAACTGCGGCGCTCCCTTGCGCATCGATACTGCCGTCGAGGTCGGGCACATCTTCAAGCTGGGCTACAAGTATTCGGAATCGATGGGTGCGCACGTGCTCGACCGCAACGGCAAAGAGGTCGCGCCCATCATGGGGAGCTACGGGATTGGCATCGAGCGCATCCTGACCGCGGCCATCGAGCAGAATAACGACGAGAACGGATTCTGGCTGCCGCCATCCATCGCGCCGTTTGAGGTGATCGTAGTCGCCACCAACACCAAGGATGAAACGATCCGCACCACCGCCGAGGAGGTTGCCCGGCAACTGGAGGCGTCCGGATACGACGTTTTACTGGACGATCGGGACGAAAGGCCAGGGGTGAAGTTCAAGGATGCTGACCTGGTGGGTATCCCCTTTCGTGTCAACGTGGGAAAGAAGGTTACCGAAGGTATGTTGGAAGTCGTTCAGCGCTCGACTCGCCAAACCGTGGACGTTAGAATTTCTGCCATAACGGAGTATTTCCAGGAACTGCGTCCGGTCGCTCGCTAACCGGCGGAACGGGCCGGCGCAGAATGGAAACGGCTCGCGATGGCAACTCGCGGCATTAAGACTCGCAACCGGCGATTTGGCGATTGTTCCCTATGGCAACTCTGAAATTAGTCTTCGGTTTGGCCGTCTTTGGGCTGGTAATCCTGGTGGGCATTAAAGTCATCCCACCGTATTTCTCGAACTACGAGTTCCAGGATGCGGTCAAGACCGAAGCCCTGCAATCTACCTACACCACGCGCTCGGAAGAGGACATTCGCACGGCCATTATCAAGCAAGCCCACAGTTACGATATCGACTTGACGGACAAGCAGGTCCATGTCACGCGGTCGGGCAGCGGGATCGGCAATGGCTCGATCGCCATTGAATGCGACTACAGCGTTCCGCTTGAATTGCCCGGTTACGCGACCGACCTGGAGTTCCATGTGTCGTCGAAGAACAGAGGGATTTATTAGAACCGCTGTTAGCTGTTAGCTGTTAGCTTTTAGCTCTTCAAGCCTCAGTCCTCTGCCCCTCCGCCCTTCGGGGAATGCTGATTGGTTCGATTGACCTGCCCCGGATGCGACGCTACACCTCGTCTTTTTCAATGCAAATCATGTGACGGGTTCAGCGGGGCTTCCGCAGAGGCGGGATCGGTTCGCTTCCCTTTCGGGCAGCGGTTTCCAGAGTTGGGGCGCTGACCGCCAGGTCGGCGGACCAGCAATCGGCAAGAATCTTCCATGTGCCAGCGGGCTGGCGCACCAGTACGATCAGATATTTCCCGCGCTCTTCGCGGCGCTTGCCCATGGCTATGGGCACGAGCATCTTGCAGCGGCCGAGATCGAGAGCAATCTCACCCATCACTTCGACGCGCAGCGATTCCATCTCGACGTCGCCCAATCCGGCTTCGAGCAGCGAGACCAGAAACTCGCGGATGGCAGGCAGGCTGCGAACCGGAGGAACACTGGAGCGGATCAGGGTCGCGTCGGCGGCGTAGAGTTCGAGCAGGTCGTCGATGTGTTTGGTATTGCAGGCTTGCGCCCAGTCCTGGACAACCTGGCGGGCGCCGGCTTCGGCGCGGCCGCCGGTCGACTTGCCCGCCGAACCGCCCGCCGAACCGGGAGCACGGCCGCGAGGAGCGGAGGACTGGGATTCGGCAGCGGGCACGCCGGATGCCGTCCCCTGACTGGGGATGAGATGGTGATAGTGGTGGTGAACGTGGTGTTGCGCGCCGGCGCGAGAGTACAGCGGAGCGGCGGTGTCAGCGGCGGTGGGCTCGGTCGGGATCCCGCACCAGATACAAAAGCGAGCGCCCGCCGGCAGCGCACGTCCGCATTCGGAGCAGGCGGTGCCCGGTTGGCCCGCATCACCGGCCGCCGCCCGGTCCTGCGTCGCTGGGCTCGCCGAGATGCGATGGATCGCTTCCACCGCCGCAGCCACAGCCTCGGCATTCGGTTTGGGCCAGCGAAAATTGCCGGGAAGGCGCTGAAAAAACTCTTCGACCCCCTTGCCTTCGAGGGGGCCTTCGACGGGCTGATCGTTCCGCTCGCCCTGCTTTGGCTCGTCCGGCTCTGGCTGGTCGGGCTCCAGTTCCTGCCGCTCTGGGTCGGGAGGATTCGGATGGTGTGCGCTCACGGCAACCTCATCGCTGACATTGTAGGAGAATTCGCGCCCTAGCGGATGCTGAATCTTGCACGCTCTTGGAAATCGGTGGGAACGCGGGTTACAGCGCGCGGGACGACAGCGCCAGAAACGGATGCAAGAGCCTCCACTGAGCTTGCCGAAGGGCCTGCCCTGAGCTTGCCGAAGGGCCTGCCCTGAGCTTGCCGAAGGGCCTGCCCTGAGCTTGCCGAAGGGCCTGCCCTGAGCTTGCCGAAGGGTTGCCGGTTACCACACGGACAATCGATCAATTGCACTATCTATCGCACTATTGCAAGCCGTTCTGGGTAAATTTATAAGCGGTACCTATATTCTCGGAGGTCAGATAGATGCTGGAAGCCCCAAGGTCGGTGCTGTAGTTGTCGACGATGATCCCACTGGGCCCGCCGTTCACAGTCGCTGTGGTGATCGCGGTATTCCCAGTGGTCTCCGCCACACACCCGCCGGCTTGCCCCGTCCCGGTACAGTCCTGGGTCAGGCCGAAAAAAAAGAAATCGGTTCCACCAACACCGACATTGGGGTTAAAGAATTCCGTCCATCCAATACAGCGGGCATTTGTGGACGTGAGAAGTTGCAGTGAGAACGAAGGGGATCCCTTCAGGATGGGCTGCGTGCCGGGCACCGTGAACCCGAAGGCGTACTGCCACGGCGTGGTATCAGCGACGCCCGTTCCGCAAAGCCGAATCACTCCCGTCGAGGGATCGTTGAAGTAATCGTTGCTCAAAGCGGGATCGTAGAGGTTGAGGACGGTTCCGCCGGAGGAGCCCAGGCCGATGCGCGCCTTCGCCAACTGCGTCATGCTGGCGGTGTCCGCTTCGACCAGAACGGCGGAAGTGCCGTCATTGGCGCTAACGACGAAGGTTGTGCCGCTGGTGCCATCCACAATCGGCGGGGCTACGATACCGGAACTGGTACCTCCGTTTTTCCCAACCCTGAGGGATGAGGATGCGAGCACGCCCGTCGTGGTGTCGATCTTGTAGAGGACGCCGTCACTGCTCCCGACCATCAGCACGCTCCGGCCCGCGTCGAGAACCGGAGGAGTTAGATGGAAGTTGGTATGAACCGTGACTGGCCACGAACCTCCGGCCAAAGCGGGCGTTCCCTTGAAGACGCCCGTAATTTTGTAAACGTCGCCCTTATCCGAACCCACGTAGACAACATCCGTGGCGTAATCGATCCACGGCGATGAAGCCGTGCAGTTGGAGGTTGGGGAGAAGGACAGGGAAGTCATGGACCCGAGCGCGGGCGCGACGGCTTTGTTGAGCGCGCCACCAGGGGCCCAAGTCAAGACATGGAAAATGGCCTGGGGAGTGGTTCCGGGAACGCTTTCCACGAAGGCGATCTTCGTTCCATCTTCGGAAAGAACCGGCGAAGTCGAGATTCTGCCCCCCGTGACGGTGGTGATGTTATAGGCGAACAGTACGTTCGGAGCCGTGCCGCTACAAAACCCGGTGCCGGTGCTGTTGACATAGAGATTGTTGAAGGCGGCAAGATTGGCCTGGCCTCCGCTAGCCCCGGGAGTGTCGAACGCTACCATCCCGAACACGACGTAGTCATTGATGCAATCGGGCTTGGCGGCAGGATCGAAGGAAAACTTGGCGGGATACATATGATTGATAACGCGCGACCCCAAAACCACCTTCCAATCGCGTTGGCTGGAGTCGTTGACGGAAGCCGGAAGGGGGTCGGCGCCGTAAGAGACAATTGGATTCGGAGCCCGCCAGCGCTGCATCGCCTGATACAGAATACGCGGTTCCCGGTAAATCAACTCCGGGTGCCGCGCGAGCGCATCGCGGCTGAACACGATATGGCCCTGGGACCAGTCTTGCGGAACTCCGGTGTGTCTGGGAGCAGCGGCTTCCTGAGCGCACAGACCCGCCGCCATACTTAAGACTGCGAACCACACCGCCGCACACATTGCAGTAACACCATAAGGACGCATTGGGTTCACCGCGCTACCTCCAGTTACGATTGGATTGCCGCCATTGTAGCCGCTTTTCGGTCCGTCGGCGAGAGCCGATTTTAGGTGGCTTGGCGCGCGCACGGGAACTTCGGACCCGATGTTTCAAGCCGGGAACCTTCCTTTGCGCACCCAAGTTCGATACATCCGACTGACTCCGACGGTTTCCGTTTGTCCGGGCGAATTTCCGATTCTGAACCGGGTGTGGAACAATAAAGACGTGGAACAGTGAAGGCGTTACGCAGAGCCCCATCCTCATCCATATCCATCCTCCATGACCGTCACGCCCAACAGCCTTCAACTTGCGCTCCTCTCGGCGGCGATCCTCGGTTTCCGCCACGGATTCGACTACGATCACATCGCCGCCATCACCGACATCACCAGTGTGCAGACCAATCGCTGGCGCGGCATGCGACTCGGCCTGCTCTACGCCTTGGGACACGGGGTCACGGTTGCCATACTGGGCAGTGCCGTCATCGTGTTTCAGCTCTCGCTGCCCCACGGCATGGATCGGATCGCCGAGCGCTTAGTGGGAGTCACCTTGCTGGTCCTTGGAGTGTATGTTTTGGGATCGCTTTTCAACGGGAACTCCGCGCCGCGCAGCCGCTTTCACCTTATGGCTGGGGCGCTGCGCTGGATCCGCTGGAAGATGAAAGGCTACGGTCACGATCACTACGTCCCGCCTCCCACGGACACGGCCTGGAATTACAATTCGAGATCCGTGTTGATGATCGGCGTCGTACACGGGCTCGGGGCGGAGACGCCCAGCCAATTGGCGATCTTTCTGCTGGCGGCCAATCTTGGCGGAGTCGGCAAGGGCTTTGTTGGCCTGGCGATGTTTATCGCGGGACTCCTGGCAATGAACACGGTGATGACGGCGTCGGCGGTGGGGCTTTTCGGATTCAGTTCGCGGCTGCCGCGCTTTCAGTTTGTAGTGACCGCGCTTACAGCGATTTATAGCCTGGCGGTGGGCGCGCTCTTCCTGTTGGGGTCGTCGGGACTTCTGCCGGCTCTGGGATAAGGCTGTGGGCAGGCCTTCTGGAATGGGACCGTCGACTCCGGGTCATCATCGCCGGGGCATCATCCTCGGTCATCGTCCTCGTAGCGCCCCGGCTCCATGTAATCCCAATTTGGAAATAATTAGTTCTTACAGATT
>Ga0209517_10003722_pt1 | contig 20466 bp, 20 predicted proteins | sample PeaSoiMetSII2010_FD_187695 | JGI IMG/M metagenome (GOLD analysis project Ga0209517, IMG submission 187695) | Peat soil microbial communities from Weissenstadt, Germany - SII-2010 (SPAdes) (version 2) | ecosystem: Environmental > Terrestrial > Soil > Wetlands > Peat | place: Germany...
CAGTTGCGCGAACGCACGCGTGAACGACATGAGCACGTGGTAATCGCCGCAGCCGGGACACCAGATCGGCTTCAAGTCCGACTTATAATCCGCCGGCTTGCAGGCGAAGCGCGTACTGACACTTGACATCCGTCATCTCCAATCCGTGATTGCACGATGAATTTCGCCAGCCGTGATCGGTAGTGGCCCTGGGCGGTTGAAAACACGGACCGGCGCCGGCAGGTCGTAATGGGCGCGCAGGTATCGGTGGAACTGGCGACTGTGCGACTGTTCGATGACCAGGATTCGTTTGACGCCTTCCAGGGCGGCCGCCAGGCGTTCCGGCTGGACGGGCGCCATCAACCGCGGTGCGATCACGCGGACATCGAACCCATCGGCGGCGGCGCGTCCGGCCGCTTCGCGCGCGGCGCCGGTAAGCGAACCCCAAGTGATGAGCGCGAGGTCGCCGGTGCCTTCGATGCTTGCCCAGTGGTCGCCAAAATTGAAGCGGTCGAGTTTATCGCGCCGCTTGTCGAGCTGTGCCAGATGGTCGGTGGCTCCGCTGGTCGGGGTACCGGTCTCGGAGTGAGTGAGCCCGTCGGCGGTGTATTGACCGCCCGGCGCCCCCGGAATGGCCATCGGCGACACGCCGTTGGACGCAAGCGCGTAGCGCTTATAGGTAGCTGCTATATTGGTAGCGACCGTCCGTGCACCGATAAACGCAACGTCGGCGGGACGTTCGATAGCGGCGCGTGACTGCCCTATGAATTGGTCGGACAGAACGATGGCTGGTGCTTGCAGCGATTCCGCGAGATAGGTCGCCCATTGTGTCGTGAACAGGCAGTCGCCGACCGATTGCGGGGCTAGGACGAGATGGGGCGCGTCCCCGTGCAAGCCGTAGATGGCAATATTCAGATCGGTCTGCTCCGATTTGGTCGGAATGCCCGTCGAGGGACCGCCACGCATTACGTCCACGACCACGACTGGGATTTCGGCGGCGGTGGCAAGGCCGAGCGCTTCGATCATCAACGAGAGTCCAGGCCCGGAAGTCGCCGTCAGGGCTGGCGTACCGCCGTACGATGAGCCGATGACCATGTTGATCGCGGCGAGTTCGTCCTCTGCCTGCAGCAAGACCCCGCCAATTTTGGCAAGGCTTGGCGAAAGCCACTCGAGGATTTCTGTCGCGGGTGTAATCGGATAAGCGGCGGCAAAACGAACACCGCCACGGATCGCGCCGAGCGCGGTTGCCTCGTTTCCCGACAGCAGCCACGTGCGGGTGTCGCTCGGATTTGGCGCGGCGAGTTGCGCGTCGAAGTCGATATCTGCGGCCGCGTCGAATCCGGCCTTGATTCCGGCGCGGCTGGCCTCGACGGCCTGCGGCCCCTTATCAGCAAGACGCTTCGCGATCGGTACGAACACCTGCTCGATGGAAAAGCCAAGCAGCCGGCCGGCAATACCGAGTGCGATCATGTTGGGCCGTCCGTCTTTGATGGACTTGGCCATTTCCTTTATCGGGATTTCAACGACGCGCGCCCCGGATTGGGTCACCATTGGCGGCGGTTCGCCGCCGCGGGGATCGCTGATCACCAAGGTCTGCGGCCCGGTTTTGATTTCACCGCCAAATCGGTGCGCGTTCAGCCAGTCAATGCCAACGATCAGGTCGAACTGGTCCGGTAGACAATCGACGGGGTGTACCGCCAAGCGCAGCAGTCCTGCCGCTTCACCGCCGCGGATCTGGGGGCCGAGGGTGCGGGTAAATAGCCCATGCCAACCCGCGGCGCTGGCCGCTTCGAGCAGGGAATTTCCGGTGGTCAAGGCACCGGCGCCGCCGCTGCCAACGATCGCGATCGAGATGCTCGGCGAAGCTCCCATGGCATTTACCTCCTGATCGGAGCGCGCTGCGCTCCAATATGTATTTAAGTACTAGAATACGTTTTTTTAATTTTCCTTGATCTTGGTCAAGGCAGTTCAACGGTTACGGATCAAAGAATGAAAATTAAGCTGCGTGTCCGGCGACGGGCTCAGCGGCAAACTGGAGGGCAGATTGATGAGCGCCAAGCCGATTCGTTGGATGATGACAGGCGCAGGCAAGCCCCTTGTCCCGATGGAATTCGACATCGGCACGCCCGCCCCTGATGAAGTCGTGGTCGAAATCGCCGGCTGCGGGGTCTGCCATACCGATCTTGGCTACTATTACGATGGTGTGCGCACCAAGCACGAACTGCCGCTGACGCTTGGGCATGAGATCAGCGGTCATGTCATCGAAGCCGGCGCAGATGCTCTTTGGTACACCGACCGGGCGGTCATTATTCCGGCGGTGATCCCGTGCGGTCGATGCGATGCCTGCCTCCGCGGCAAAGCGACAATCTGCCCAAACCAGAAGATGCCGGGCAACGATATTCATGGTGGCTTCGCCACTCATATCATCGTGCCAGCGCGCGGACTTTGTGTTGTCGATGAACCCCGCCTGGCGGCAGCGGGAATCGAACTGGCCGACCTTTCCGTAATCGCCGATGCGGTGACCACGCCCTACCAGGCCGTAGTGCAGGCCGGTGTCAAAAAAGGAGACCTCGTCGTCGTGAACGGGGTTGGCGGCGTCGGCGGTTATGCCGTCCAGATAGCGGCCGCGTTAGGAGGCATCGTTGTCGCGGTTGATGTGAACAAGGACAAGCTTGCCGCCATCGCCGGGCAGGGCGCAGCGCTCACGCTGAATGCTAAGCAGATGACGTCGCGCGAAATCAAAGCGGCGATCCAGGAATTTGCCAAGCAACACGGTCTGCGCCAGACCGAATGGATTATTTTTGAATGCTCTGGCACGCGTGCCGGCCAGGAAACGGCATTCAGTCTGATCAATCATGGTGCAACCCTCGCTGTCGTCGGATTCACGATGGACAAGGTCGAGGTTCGGCTCTCAAACCTGATGGCGTTCCACGCGCGCGCGATCGGAAACTGGGGATGCCCGCCCGAACTCTATCCCGCCGCCCTGGAACTGGTGATGGATGGCCGCGTCAAGGTTGGCCAATTCGTCGAGAAACATCCGCTCAGCGAGATCAATCAGGTGTTTGAGGCAGCCCATGCCGGCACCCTCAAGTGCCGTGCCGTACTCGTTCCCACACCGTGAGGAGTTTTCCATGATTGCTGAAGCAGCCCGCGTCATCGCCACGCAGAAATATGAAGCCAAGGATCATAATCTTGTCGTCGAGGCGGTGCGCGAAACCGTTTCCAAAAGGGTGCGCTACGAGAAGCGCCCGGTGAAGGGGTCCGATGGTAAGCCGGTGGCTGGACTGTTCAACGCCTGGATCACGCTCGATAACCCGAGCCAGTTCAACTCCTACACGACCGACATGGTGAAGGCGACGATTCTGGCGTTTCGCGCCGCAAGCGCGGCGCGCGACGTCGTCGCGGTGGTATTCACCGGAGCCGGCGACAAAGCCTTTTGCACCGGCGGCAACACCAAGGAATATGCCGAGTATTACTCCGGCAATCCCCAGGAATACCGAGGGTATATGCGGCTGTTCAACGACATGGTCTCGGCGATCATCGGCTGCGACAAGCCGGTGGTCTGCCGGGTGAACGGCATGCGCATAGGCGGCGGTCAGGAAATCGGCATGGCCTGCGATTTCTCGATTGCGCAGGATCTCGCTCGCTTCGGCCAGGCTGGGCCCAAGCACGGCTCGGCTCCGATCGGCGGGGCAACCGACTTCCTCCCCTACATGATTGGCTGCGAGCAGGCGATGGTTTCCGGCCTGCTGTGCGAACCGTTTTCGGCGCACAAGGCCTACCGTCTCGGCATCATTAGTGAAGTCGTTCCGGCTCTGAAAGTCGACGGAAAATTCGTCGCCAATCCGACGGTCTGCACCGACCGTTTCCTCGATGAATATGGGCGTATCGTCCACGGCGAGTTCAAGACGGGTGCGGCGGCTGTGGAAGGCCAGGCGCTGCTGAAGCGCGGCACCATCGACCTCAGCCTGCTCGACGAGCGCGTCGAGGCGCTTTGCACCAAGCTGCTTTACACCTTCCCCGAATGCACGACCAAGACGGTCGAGGAGTTGCGCAAGCCGAAGCTCAACGCATGGAACAGCAACAAGGAAAACGCGCGCGACTGGCTTGCTCTCAATATGATGACGGAAGCGCGCGCCGGTTTCCGCGCCTTCAACGAAGGCACGCGCGAAACCGGTCGGGAGGTCGATTTCCTGGCGCTGCGCCGCGCGCTCGCCGCCAATACGCCCTGGTCTGACGAGCTCAGCGATAGCATACAGCCGCGGGCGAGGGGATAGCTGTGACTCAGCCGCTCAAGATCTGGTTCGAGGCGGAAGGCCGATTGCTGCGGCTACGGCTTAACCGGCCGAAGGCCAATCTCGTCGATGCCGCCATGATCGCGGCGCTCGACGCGGCGCTGGCGCGCAATAGCGGCAATGGCCAACTCAGTGCGGTGATTCTCGATGCCGAAGGGCCGCATTTCAGCTTCGGCGCCAGCGTCGAGGAGCATCTGCCGGGACAATGCGCTGCCATGCTGGCTGGGTTGCACAGCCTGGTGCTGCACATGATCGAATCCCCGGTGCCATTGCTGGTGGTGGTGCGTGGCCAATGCCTCGGCGGTGGGCTCGAAGTCGCGCTGGCCGGCCATCTTATGTTCGTCGCCCCGGATGCCGCCCTCGGTCAGCCGGAAATGAAGCTTGGCGTGTTCGCCCCAGCGGCCTCCTGCCTGTTGCCTGAATTGATCGGCCCGGCGCGTTCGCTCGATTTGCTGATGTCCGGTCGCAGCATCACCGGCATCGAGGCGGCGGCCATGGGCATTGCCCATGAAGCCGCCGCTGATCCGGAACATGCCGCGCTCGCCTATTTCGAGAAACATCTGAAACCAAAGAGCGCGAGCTCACTGCGCTATGCGGTCAAGGCGGCACGCCTCGATTACATAATGCGCGTCAAGGAAAAAATCCGTGCCGTCGAACGGCTCTATCTCGACGAGCTAATGACCACCCACGACGCCGTGGCCGGTCTCGAGGCTTTTATCGCAAAGGGGTCGCCGCAATGGCAACATCGTTGAACCCTTCGGCCACGGCCGACATCGTCGCACGCGCCAACGCGCTGTTTGAGGATCTCTCTTTCGCTTCCGCCCGCAAATGGAAAGCAGCGGAGCTTGGCCGCAAAGTGGTCGGCTACATGCCGATCTACGTGCCGCGCGAGATTATTCACGCCGCCGGCATGCTGCCGCTCGGCATCGTCGGCGGTGGTGACCAGCTCGAGGTCATTCACGGCGATGCCTATTACCAGAGCTATATCTGCCGCATTCCGCGGTCGACCATCGAGCTCGGCGTGTCGGGCCGGCTGGATTTTGTCGATGGTATGCTGTTCCCGTCGATCTGCGATGTGATCCGCAATCTGTCGGGAATGTGGAAATTGATGTTCCCCCAGGTCTATTCGCACTATTTCGACGTTCCGCAGAACTACCGGGACGACATCGGGGGGAATTTCTACGTTAACGAATTGGAGGAACTCAGGCACGATCTCGGCGAACTGCGCGGCAAGCCGATAACCGATGACGAGTTGCGGCACTCGATCGCGGTCTACAACGAGAACCGCAAATTGGTGCGCGAGCTCTACGACTTCCGGGCGGAACGGCCGTGGCAGGCGCCCGCTGCCGAGGTCTATCTGATCGTACGCGCTGGCCTCCTGCTCCCGGTAGAGGAGCATAGCGTCTTGCTGCGCGACTATCTTGCGGCGACGCGAGCCGACGAGCGGCCGATGCGGGACAATTGCCGCGTCGTGCTAACCGGCATGTTCTGCGAGCAGCCGCCGCTCAATTTGATAAAGTCGCTCGAACTGTCCGGCTGCTACGTGGTGGACGACGATCTTCTGCTGATTACCCGCTGGCTCACCGGCGACGTCGCCATCGATGGCGATCCGCTTCGGAATCTTTCGAACGCTTTTCTGCATCATTCCGAGTCGACGGCGGCCAAGTATGAACCGAATCAGAAAGAAAAGGGTCAGCATCTCGTTCGTGCGGTCAAACGTACCGCGGCGGAAGGCGTGATCTTTGCCGCGCCGAGCTTTTGCGATCCGGCGTTGCTTGAGCGGCCGATGCTGCAGCACGTGCTCAAGGAAGCCGGCATCCCTTACATCGCGTTCAAGTACGCCGAGAACTCCGGCCAGATGCAGCCGATCAGGGAGCAGGCCGGAACCTTCGCCGATTCAATCAAACTATGGAGCGGAGCATGACGACGACGACAAAGATTGTGACCTCCAGGGCACCGGTGAAGGAGGTCATCAAGGATGCTTCCATGGTGAAACAGAAAGAGATGATGGCCGCGCATTATGATCGCCTGACGAGCGCCCCCGAGGCCGGCCACAAAGTGGCCGCCACCTTCGTGCCCGGCAATCTCAACGAATTGATCATGTGCTTCGATCTGCTGAACAATCTGCCCGAGGTTAATGCCATTCAGAACGGGCTACGCCGCTTGAGTGGCAGCTACGTGCTTGAAGCGGAAAAGATCGGCCATTCGGAAGACGTCTGCACCTACGTGAAGTCCGACATCGGGATGATGGCCAAGGGCAATATCGCACCCAATGGAAAGAAGTTTCCCGATCCTGATGTGCTGCTGCTCTCCTACACCGGATGCTTCACCTTCATGAAGTGGTTTGAGCTGCTGCGTGAGCAATACAAGTGCGAAACGATCATGCTGCATACGCCTTACATGGGCGACGGCAAGATTACCAAAAATATGATCGACTACATGGTGAAACAGCTGAAGGAAGATGTCATTCCCACACTCGAGCGGGTTTCGGGGGTAAAGTTCGATATCGATCGACTACGCGAACATCTGAAAAAATCGACCAAGGCCGAGGACGATCTCGTTCGCGTGCTGCAGAGCGCCAAGGCGAAACCGGCGCCGATCGACGCTTATTTCGGCGGTATCTACTACATCGGACCGATCTTCGGCGCCTTCCGCGGCACCCAGGATGCGATCGACTACTACCGCTTCCTGCGCGAGGAGGTCGAGGACCGCTTGGCCAAAGGACAGGGTCCGGTCACGCCCGACGGCGACATGGGCAAGGAGAAATATAGGCTGGTCGTCGAGGGACCGCCCAACTACACCAGTTTCCGCCAGTTCTGGAAGATGTTCTACGATGAAGGTGCGGTGGTCGTCGCCTCGAGTTACACCAAGGTCGGCGGCGTCTACGATTTCGGCTTCCGTCACGACCCGAGCAAGCCGCTGGAGACGCTGGCCGAATATTGCCTTGGCGTCTATACCAATCGCAGCCTGCCAATGCGCATCGATATGTTGGTGAACTACATCAACGAATATGAAGCGGACGGTCTTCTGATCAATTCGATCAAGAGCTGCAACAGCTTCTCGGCCGGGCAGTTGCTGATGATGCGCGAGGTCGAGAAGCGCACCGGAAAACCTGCTGCGTTTGTGGAATCCGACTTGGTGGACCCGCGCTATTTCTCGGCGGCAAACATCAAGAACCGTCTCGAAAGTTATTTCCAGATGATTGATCAAAAGCGGGCTGGCGCCAACGCGGCGGCTTGAGGAGAGGCGCATGAAAACTTTCGTCGGCATCGATCTTGGCTCGACAACGACCAAGGCTGTCCTCCTCGACGAGGACCGCAAGGTGATCGGTCACGGCATCACCAATTCGCGCTCGAACTACGCGACTGCGGCGCGAGTGGCGAGTCAAGAGGCACATGTCGATGGGCAATTCACCTTGTTCCGGCGGGCGCTTACCGACGCCCACGGACTAATCGAGCTCGACACGTTCCTCGGCGCGCTGGAGCGGGCGTTTCGTCTCGAGCAGTTTCTCGAACAACTCGACGATCTCGAGCAAACCTGCATCGGCCAGATTCAAGGCGAACGCTTTGCCAAGGCCGGGTCCGGCGTGAAGACTTCGCTCGGCGAAGTCTTCCAGCGGCTGCGCCGGGAGGCGCCCGAGCTCTATGCGCCCGGCGCCAAGCGCAAATCGGATTTCTTCCGGGATATCGCAGGATCGCGCTACCATACCCATGCCGAAGAAGTCGCGCGCGAGGCGAACCTTCCTTATGACCTGCTTCTCAACGTCTATGACAAGTCGATCATAGAGGTTGAGAACCGGCCTCCGGCAGGCGAGCTGAGTGAAAAATTCCGGCGCGCGCTCGGGCGCTTGCTGGAAACGGAAACGTCGGTCAAATCGGCGGCCGCCGATATCCAGAAGATGATAGAAGACGCGCTAGCCATCGATTTGGAGGAAACCTACCTCGTCGGCACCGGCTATGGTCGGGTGACGCTGCCGTTCTCCAAAGAGCATATCCGCTCGGAAATCTTATGCCACGGCCTTGGTGCCCACCTGATGTACCCGCAGACGCGCACTGTGCTCGACATCGGTGGTCAAGACACAAAGGGCATCCAGATCGACGCCAACGGCATCGTTGCAAACTTTCAGATGAACGACCGATGCGCAGCGGGGTGCGGACGGTATCTTGGCTATATCGCCGACGAGATGAACATGGGTCTGCACGAATTGGGACCCATGGCCATGAAGTCGGATAAGCCGGCGCGCATCAACTCGACGTGCACCGTGTTTGCGGGTGCTGAGCTGCGTGACCGGCTTTCGCTCGGGGAAAAGCGAGAGGATATTTTGGCCGGATTGCATCGCGCGATTATATTGCGCGCAATCTCGATTATCTCGCGTTCGGGTGGCGTCACCAATGAGTTCACTTTCACCGGTGGCGTCGCCAAGAACGAAGCTGCGGTGCGCGAGCTGAGGAAGGTGATCAAGGAGAACTACGGAGACGTCGTCATCAACATCAATCCGGACTCGATCTATACCGGTGCGCTCGGCGCGGCTGAGTTTGCGCGCCGCGCGCATTTGGGGCAGGCGGACGGGAGCGAACAATGACCATCACCGCGGGAATTGACATCGGCACCAGCACGATCAAGGCGGCGCTATTCAAGGTCGAGAACGGCGAGGAAGCCTGGTTGTCGCGATATGTGATGCGCATCCGGCAACGCGACCCCCTGGAGCTGGCGCGTGTTGCCTTTGATGCCGTGCTCGAGGATGCAAGAATTCGCGCTCAAGATGTCGATTACGTTGCGACCACGGGCGAGGGTGAAAGCGTGCCGTTCCATACCGGCCACTTCTACTCGATGACGACCCATGCTCGCGGCGCCATCTACCTCGACCCGGAATCGCGGGCAGCACTCGACATCGGTGCGTTGCACGGTCGCGCGATCCTGATCGACGGGCGCGGCAAGGTGCTCAGCTACAAGATGACGAGCCAGTGCGCTTCAGGCTCGGGGCAATTCCTCGAAAACATCGCCCGCTATCTCGGCATCGCGCAGGAGGAGATCGGGTCGCTATCGCGCCAGGGCAAAAATCCCGAGGTTGTGAGCAGCATCTGTGCCGTGCTCGCGGAGACAGACGTGATCAACATGGTTTCGCGCGGCATTTCGACGCCGAATATCCTGAAGGGCATCCATCTTTCGATGGCGGCTCGCCTGTCCAAACTGCTGAAGTCGATCGGGGTGGTTGATGGCGCTGTAATGGTGACCGGGGGACTGGCACTCGACAACGGGCTGGTCGCCGCCCTTGAAGAGGATATCTCGCATATCAAGGACATGAAGATCGCGGTCCGTAGCCATCCGGATTCGATCTATGCCGGCGCGATCGGAGCTGCATTATGGGGGGCGTTCCGATTTGAAAAGCTTGCTGCGGCCAACCGAGTGCCGAAGGCAGCATGAGGACGTGAGGAGATGACGCAATGGCACTGATGATTACAGACGCGTGCACGGCCTGCGATGCCTGCGAGCCGGTATGCCCGAACAAGGCAATCACCGCCGGCAATCCGATATACATAATCGATCCGCTGAAATGCACTGAGTGCGTGGGCGCCGAGGATGAGCCGCAATGCAAGCTGGTCTGTCCGGCGGATTGCATCATTCTCAATCCGGACTGGGAAGAAACCAAGGAAGATCTGCTCGTCAAATACGAACAGTTGCACGGATAACACAAAAAAATGTCGATTTTAGTCTGGCCACCTCCCTTCAAGGACCTGTGATGAGCTTCACCAACCGGATCAGCCAAACGCTGCATGACGAGCATGGCGCAACTGTCGCCCTGATGGAACGGCTTGAGCAATTGCTGGCGCGCGGTCGGCGCGGCGCTCCGGATAAGGCCGACAGCAATGTCGCGCGTTTGCTGTCGGATCTGTCGACCGGCGTGGAAGCGGAGGTTGAGCGACATTTTGCGTTCGAGGAAAACCATCTTTTTACGTATCTGGAAGCCATAGGCGACGCCGACATCGGCGCGCACCTGACGAGCGAGCATGCTGCCATGAGACCGCTCGGCGTGCGTGTCGCCGCGATTGCACGCGCTGCTATGGCCAAAGGGTTCGCGCCAACAGAATGGGAAGAATTCACGCGCCTCGGCCAGGAACTCAGCGACCGTATGCTCGCGCACGTGCAGAAGGAAGAAATGGCGCTGTTGCCCTTACTCGAAGAAAACATGGATTCCGAAACCGAAGCCCGACTCTACCAAGAATACGTCGAAAACGTATGAGGCTTTTGCATGAGTAATGCCGCCGTGAATATGGAAAACAATGTTCGCCCACTACGTCCCGCCGATCTCGAGCAGGTAATAGCAATCGATTCGGTTTATGTGGGCAAACCTCGCCGCCGCTTCTTCGAGAAGCGGCTGGCCCACGCCGAGAAGAATCCGGAAGATTTCGTGCACGTTGGCGTTGCCCGGAACGGCGCGCTGGTCGGCTTCGCCTTTGCCCGCATCCAGCGTGGTGAGTTTGGCCGGGAGCAAGCCGTTGCCAGGCTCGACGCGCTCGGCGTGATGAGTAGCAGCCGAGAGCGCGGCGTTGGCCGTGCATTGATGGGCGGTCTGACCGAGTCCATGCGCCGTAAAGGGGTACAATCGCTGCAATCTCAGGCCGACTGGACCAACCACGCTTTGCTGCGGTTCTTCGACGCTTCCGGCTTCGAACTGGCGCCGCGCTTGATGCTTGAGCGTTCTGTTCTGGCGCCGCTGCCGGAGCCGATCGAGGACGAGTGACGGCAAGACAAGGAGTGACGGTCATGGTTCGACGCACCGGAATTGTCCTTCCGCAACATGTGGGGGAGGCCACCGAGGTCAATTACAGTGGACAGCCTGCCGCGGATTTCGGACCGCTGGCGCGCGACAGGATACCGGTGCGTTCGTTGCAAGAAGGCGATCTGCGCGCGCTTGTGGTGATCGATCGGCGTATTACCGGCCGCGACCGGGCCGCTTATTTCCATCGCAAGTTAATCGAGGCGCTGACCGACTCGGACGTGCGCGTCTCGTTGGTTGCGGAGTTAGACAGCGTGCCGGTCGGCTTCATCATGGCTCGCGTCGATTTCGGTGAGTTTGGTCAAGTCGAAACCACGGCGGTCATTGACACGATCGGTGTCGACCCCGACTACCGGAATAGAGGCGTCGGGCGCGCTTTGGTGTCGCAATTACTGGCAAACCTGGGCACGCTGCGCGTCGAGAAGGTGCGCACTGAAGTCGACTGGCAAGACCGCGATTTGCTCGGCTATCTCGATCATAGCGGTTTCCGTTCTTCGCAACGGCTGTGTTTCGACAAGCCCCTCGTCTGAGATCGTCTCGATATTTGTGAAATCGAAGTTTTCTTGCCGCCTTTGATTATCGCGATCACTGGTCGTCACTGGCGGAAGCCAGGATATCGGCCGTGCGATAGCCGGCTAGACCAGTTAGGCGACGCCGGGGATTTGTTTTGCCGGCAGTATTCGCCGAATCACGCCGGCCGTGAACCAGGCGAAGGCGATCGCCCCGATCAAGCCAATGGCGCTGCCTACGCGCGCGACCGTGGCGTCTTCGAGGAGAATTGCAAGCGTGAGTACGACGAGCGCGAGCGCATGGCAGGCGGCATGGAGCTTGAGCGATCGAGCACCGGCAAGCTCGGAAACGATGGCTGTGCCACCGCTGGCTGGCGGTGTTACGAACATTGAGGCGAGGAAGGGCATGATGCGCTGAAGGATCGCGATCAGGAACGTAAGAAGCCAGCCGAATAGCAGTAGAAAGCCGAAGAGAGTGGCTCCGCCATTGCCGGCGAAGCCATAGAGCGCAGCAAGACCGACGAGGAGTGTTGTCGGTAGCATGATCCAGGCCGCGCGCACGAGGATGAATGAGAGCCCGAGTCGTTTGCGCATGCCGGTCTTGAGTACGCGATGCATCAGCCAGAGATGCGACGCGGTAGCGGTGAGGCCCACGAGCGCGGCGGCGGTCAGAAGGTCGCGGCTGCCGACAAGCGCTCCTAGCGTACCGAGAAAAATCGCCGCGGAGGCAGCGGCGAAACTGGCGAAGCTCGGTCGCTTCGCCGGCGCTGACGCCAGTGCAAACATCGGTATCAAGACGTGGCTGAAGCCAAGCACAAGCAGCCCCATAAACCCGAACCCGCCGAGGATGAGGTGGGCGAGCGCGACGGCACCATGATCGGGCAGAACGCCGGCTTCGTCATTGATTGCAAGCACGACGCCGAGGGCGATCACCAGGACGAGCGCTGTCAGTGCGGCCCAGCCGTAGGCGCCAACCACCGGAAGACTGCTCGCGCGGCGCAGATTGTCTGCCAGAAGTACGCAGAACAGTAGTAAGCCGGCGGCAGTCATTACCGCAGCTGGAATGAGAATGCTCGCTTGTGCGGTATACATGCCGCCGACCAGCGCAATCAGGCCCGGCACTGTAAGCCAGAAGATCAATTTGACCGGCCAGACGGCGCGGAGCGTGCGCCGCGTTGCAACCGGCAAGAGCTGGACCGACGCGCCAATCGCCGTCATGGTCAGAACGCCAAGGGTCAAGAGGTGCACCGAGGCGAGCGCAGCACCTAGACCGCCGCGGAAGCTTGCGGCCTCTCCCGCACCGATAAACAGCGCTAGCCACATCAAGACGTGAAAGATGGCGGCAGCCGCGAAGAACCGAAATGGGATCGATCGCGGTAATAGCCGGCTCTTTGCACCTCCGAGAAAGGTTGCGGCGATGCTCATGAACCCCATCGCCGCATGTGGACCATGACTCCGTCTTCACAGTCCGTGCTCCCGCCTGAGGATTGTATGAGCTCGTGACTCCATCCCCGATCGTCGAGCTCTGGATACAGAAAGATCGGTTCTCGATCGAGGTAGGCGATAAGGGCGGTATCGACCTCACCGCCATCAACCGCTTGTAAGACCGCGACCATAGGCTCCGGCGGTTCAAGGCCGCGAAGGTCGATATGGACAGCGTCGGCCGTTCGCCATATCCGGGGTTTCTCCGCCTGTCGAACGTGAGTCACGACGATACCTCCCTTATATGTATAAATCAGTACCACAATGCCTAATTATGCGCTATGGATCGTCGAGCCACGCAAACGGCGGTGAAATACATTGGCGAAACATACAAATGACGAAGCAACGGAGATCAACGCCGCTGTGCCGGTCCGGCGCGTGCAAGCCGCCGACATCCCCCACGTGATCACACTTGATACCCGCGTAACAAGACTCCCCAAGGCGGAATACTGGTACGAAATCTTCCGTCAGTACGGCGAACAACGGCGTCACGAACGGTTTTTTCTGGTTGCCGAGAATCCCATGGACCGAGCGGATTCGCGTCTGTTGGGCTTTATCATCGGGGAGATTCGCGCCTGGGAATTCGGATCCGCACCTTGCGGCTGGGTATTTGCGTTGTCGGTTGAACCGAAAATGCGCTTGCATGGTATTGGGAGCGCGCTGCTCGAAGCAATTTCTGGTGAATTCAAAAAAGCTGGCGTCGGCAAGATGCGAACGATGGTTGCAAGGGATGGCCGCCTTCCTTTGCTGTTTTTTCGTAGCGAAGGAATGATCGCGGGCCCCTACATCCAGCTTGAGAAGGATCTCGATTGAACATGCAGGGCGATAATCCGTATTGTGAGTGGAGTCGCACACTGATGGCGGCGTCATGAAGCTGCAGATTTCGACCCGGCTTGCCATTTTCGCGGTTCTGGAGCTAACCGCGCGCGAAGACCGCCAGCTTTCCGTCGCCGAAATTGGCGAGAAGTTTGGCGTTTCCAGTCATCACCTGGCGAAGGTCATGCATGTCATGGGTCGTGCTGGTCTCGTCCGCTCGATTCGTGGCGCGGGTGGCGGGTATCAATTCGCCGGTAATGTACGGCGAACAACCCTACTGGACGTGGCACAACTGTTCGAAGACCTAAGCTCCATTGAGCGGCGTACAGAAGCGATCGATGCAACGCCTGAGGGGCAAACATTGAGCGAGGTTCTCAACGAAATAGACGATATCGCGCGCGCCACCCTCGGGTCGATCACCATTGCGACCATGCGCAAGCTCATCGATCGCCGTGAAACCGGCCGCGCTCGGCCTCGAAACCCGCCGCGTCGCACCAGGGATGCCAGCCGCGCGCCTAAGCTGAAAGCGATCACTTTGTTTCGAGGGCCAGATCAACAATGAGCGATTATGGCCGCCGGCGCCAACGGCTTGTGCCCGACGGTTTGCGTGCGCCGCAACATGAACAAATTTTGCCCGATGGCCTCGAATTGATCGAGATCAACGCGGCGCGACCGATCCGTCTCATGAATGAGGCTGGCAAAGTTTGGGACTATTCCAATGTCCTTAAAGTTGACGGCCGGCGATCTGCAAATCATCACCCGCGTCGCGGTATTCAAAGGACTCAAGCTGGAGACCGTTCAACACATTATAGCGCCAGCGACAGCCGTCGTGTTGCGGCCGCACGAATTGATCATGAGGCAAGACGATCCGGCGACGGCATTTTTTATCGTGATCGACGGGTGGGTGAAAATTTACCGCAACACCCCGTCAGGAGACGAAACTGTCATCGATATTATGAAGAAAGGCGATAGCTTCGCCGAGGCAGTCGCTTTTACCGGACATCGATATATCGCGACCGCCGAAGCGGTGAACACCGCGCGCGTCGGACGCATTCCCGCCGATCATCTTGTCCGATGCATCCGTGGCAGTCCGGATATTGCATTGGCGATGATCGCCTCGGTCTCCCAACACATGCATCATCTCGTTCAACAGGTTGAACAGCTCAAGGCGCAAAGCGGGGTGCAGCGGGTCGCCGAGTTTATTGCATCGCTGTCGTTGGCCGAGCAAGGTAAGTGCGCAGCCGCTCTGCCTTATGACAAAGTATTGATAGCCGCACGGCTCGGGCTGACGCCCGAATCTCTTTCCCGTGCTTTTGCAAAATTAAGAGCGGTCGGCGTAGTTATCGACGCGTCACAGGTCGTAATCAAAGATATCGCCAAGCTGCGTAGCATCGCGGCCGACGATCGCAGCGCGGTGCGGGGCACATTGCGGCCGTTGCATTGACACGAAGACTGCGATCTTGAGGCGGGAGCGCTAGCCGCACTTTCGATGGAGTTTTACAATGTCAACTCAGATTCTTCATCCGCACGGCTGGTTGCCGCCGGTCGGCTATGCAAACGGCATCAGCGTGGCGGCGGGCCGAATTGTGTTCATTGCAGGCCAGATTGGTTGGGATGCGCATCAGCATTTCCAAAGTGATGATCTCGTTCCACAATTCGAGCAGGCGCTTAAGAATATCCTCGCCATTCTTGCAGAGGCGGGAGGGAAGCCGAGCCACATTTGCAGACTAACTGCATTCTGTATCGACAAGCCCGCTTACCTCGCAGGTCGCCGCGAGCTTGGACGCATTTGGAAATTGCTGATAGGGGATCACTATCCCGCGATGAGCATGATCTTTGTTGCGGATCTGCTTGACACTCCGGCAAAGATCGAACTGGAGGCAACGGCTGTCATTTCTGCGTGATGGCGGCCGCGGGCTCAAGCCGAGCTTGCGGCGCAAAGGCTTGAGGTCAGGCGTCGTGCCAGCGCAGCGGCGGCGACTCGGCGATAATTGGCCGACGCAATTGTGGTGCGCATGGGTTGCACCTGGTTCTGCACGAGCCGGTCGATCTCGTGTAACAGCTTCTCGTCGACTGATCGCCCGGCAAAAGCTTCCGTGCCGGCAAGCAGGAACGGCCGGGAATTTGTGCCTGTTAGCGCTAAGCGGAGCGAAATGATTTTTGTACCGGATGTCGCGAGCGCAATCGCCACTCCCGCCAATGGAAAGTCGATAGCCGCTCGTGTGCGTATTTTTGCGTAGGCCGACGGAGGCGGATTTGATGGCAGATGCACCGCGACGATTAGCTCGCCATCAGCCAAAGTGAGATGCGCTTTGCCGTCTTCAACATAGAGTTCGCTCAGGGAAATTCGGCGATGGCCTTGTGAGCCGGCAATGCTAATTTCAGCACCAAGAACGAGCAGGGTAGGCGCAAGATCGCCGGAGAAGGTGGCATGACAGCGCTGTCCCTGCGGGGCAACGTGGCAAATATCCCCGCGGTGCTTGAGGCAATAAGCATTGGCGCTTCGCCACCATTCGCTTTGATTGTAGTAAATGCAGCGCGTGTCGAGGCACAAATTGCCGCCGACCGTCCCCATAATGCGGTGGCCGGGTCCGGCGATTGCCTCGGCGGCTTGCGCGAGTGCGCGATATTGGGTGGCGATCACCGCGTTGCGGGCAAGAGTGGCGATGGTCACACCCGCGCCGATCGTCACGCCATGTCCGTTGGTCTCGATTTCGGCCAGTTCGTCGATGCCGGAAAGATCGATCAGGAAATCTGGACTGCTAATGCCACGCCGCATGTTCACCAGTAGATCAGTTCCGCCCGCGACAAAGCGGCCGCCCGGATGATTGAGGCGCGCGGCAATCGCCTCTTTGACGGTCGTGGGCTCGGCAAGACGAAACTTGGGCAACGGTGTGATCATGATGCGGCCTTCAAGGTACTGGCAAGCCTCGCTTGCCGCCGGCGCTGAATGAGCGCATCCATGACCCGGTCAGGGGTCACCGGCAATTCAGTGAAGTTAATACCGATTGCGTTGGCGACAGCGTTCACCAAGGCTGGCGGAAAGCCGGCCAATGCACCTTCACTCGCTTCCTTGGCCCCGAATGGCCCATATGGATCGTGGCTTTCGACGATATGAGTTTCGATCGGCGGGGAATCCATGATGGTCGGCATGCGATATTCCAGCAGGCTTGCATGGGCCGGCAAGCCTTCGAGATAGCGGGTTTCCTCGCACATAGCTTGACCCATGCCCATCCAGACCGATCCCTGGATTTGTCCTTCCACCGCGAGTGGATTGATTGCATGGCCACAATCGAGCGCCACCCATACCTTATCGACCGTTATCAGACCGGTCGCTTCGTCGACGCTTACCTCGACGACCTGGGCGGCGTAGCTGAAGCCCATTGTGGAGCCGACGGCACCGCCTCGGTGTTTGCCGCCCTGAGCGTCTGGCGGGCAAGTGAACGTCCCCTTAACGGTGATTGCGCCCTCATCGACCAGCGCCGCGGCAACGACGTCAGCGAACGGTAGCGTCGATTGATCGCCGTTGCCGACGCGAAACACCTCGCCGGCGCACTCGATATCTTCGGGACGCGCCTCAAGCTTACGTGCCGCCGCGGCAACGAGCACTGCCTTTAGCCTTTTCGCGGCGTCGATTGCCGCGTTGCCTACCATGAAGGTGATGCGTGACGAATAGGCCCCGTTGTCCTTGGGCGTAACGGCGGTGTCGGCTGCGATGACGCGTACGCGGCCAAGCGAGATGTCCAAGGTCTCGGCCACTGTGATCGCGACCATTGTAGAGGAGCCTTGGCCAATATCGGCGGCACCGGTGAGCGCCGTCACGCTGCCATCAAAGTCCAGCTTGAGGTTGACTACCGCGTGCGGCTCGCCGGTGAAATGGATCGGCTTGGCGGCCCCGCTGACGTAATGGGAACAGGCCATGCCGAGGCCTTTGCCGGGTGGAAGTTTGCCGAGGCGCTCGCGCCATCCGCTCGCCCGCTCGACCTTGTCGAGGCATTCCGCCAGTCCATAGCTATTGACCGTCAGGTCATTCATGGTGCGGGTCGGCGCCTGCAACAAATTGGCGCGACGTACGGCGAACGGGTCGAGCCCGAGCTCGCGCGCCATGCGGTCGACGAGACATTCGAACGCGTGACGGGTGTCAACCGAGCCGTGCCCGCGCATAGCGCCGCAAGGCGGGAGATTGGCGTAGACACGGTAGCCGTCGTACTTGACCGCGGGAATGTCATAGAGGCCATGCAACAGCGAGCCGGCATAGAGAATGGTAATGATGCCGTAACCGGCATACGCGCCGCCGCGCTGCACAACATGCAATTCGCAAGCGGTTATACGCCCATTCTCGCTCATGCCGAGCTTCAGCCGCATATCGGTCTGCGGACGGGCGCGGTGGGTAATGAAGGTTTCCTCGCGGGTGAGCTGCATCATCACTTTCCCGGTGGCCGCCCGGGCGAGTAGCGCGGTAACAATCTCGAAATTCAATACTTCGACGCGAGCCCCGAAACCGCCGCCGATGAACGGCTTAATTACGCGAATGCGCGAGGATTCCATGTCCAGGCATCGGGCGAGCATGAGCTGCAGGTAATAGCCGACCTGGGACACAGTTTGCACCGTGAGACGGCCCGTCAGCGGATCGAACTCGGCGAGGCTTGCGTGCGGCTCGATCTGCGCGTGGTTGATCTCGGCGCAACAGAATTGCTCTTCACGCACCAAATCGGCTGCGGCAAAACCATGAACGACGTCGCCGAACTGATGATGAACCTCGCGTTCGACGTTGCCGGGCTTGTTGTCGTGCAGAAGCACGGCGTCCGGCGCGCGCGCAGCTTCGGACGTATAATAGGCAGGGAGCTCCGTCACTTTCAATTCGATCAGGCCAAGAGCCCGCTCGGCTGTCTCCGCGTCAATGGCGGCCACCGCCGCGATCGGCTCACCGCGATAGCGTACGCGGCCGCGGGCCAGCGGATATTCGTTCATGGCGATGGGGAGCACGCCGTAAGTGTGGGGACAATCATCGCCCGTAATGACGGCCCAAACTCCCTCAAGGGCGCGGGCCCTTGAAACATCCAGCCGAAGAATGTCGCCGTGACTTACGGGACTCCGAAGAATACGTCCGATCAGGGCATCGGCATGGTCGAGGTCAGCGGTATAGCGCGCGCGTCCGGTAACTTTTTCGATGCCGTCAATCAAAGGAACGCCGCGACGGGAGAGTCTTCCGTCTGTGGCGGGTTCGGCGGTCATGAAGTTGACTCCACAGCTGCCTGCACGGACTCGATGATCTTGACGTAGCCCGTGCAGCGGCAAAGGTTTCCCGATAGGGCGGTCCGTATATCGGCGTCGGTCGGGGTCGGATTGCGGCGCAGAAGCGCTTCGGCCGCCATGATCATTCCTGGAGTGCAGAAGCCGCACTGTGCGCCCAATTTCTCGTGAAAAGCACGCTGCAATCTACTGAGGTGGCCTTGGGTTGCCAGAGCTTCAATCGTTTCCACGTTGCGCCCCTCGCAGCGCATCGCGAGCGTGATACAGGATGGCACTGCTTCGCCGTCGACCAGGACAGTACAGGCGCCACACTCGCCGCCATCGCAGCCGGTTTTCGTGCCTGTGAGGTGGGTGACTTCACGCAGATAGTCGACGAGCAATTCTCTTTCGAATACGGCGTCTTCGCGCCACCGTCCGTTGAGCTTCAATTTCAGCAAGCGCTTTTTGGGCTGTGAGCTAGGTTTGTGCATAGTAGTACCCCTGACTAACAAGGCTGCGCTTTTTGGCATCGTCCTTCCATGACAAAAATCAAGATCACACACTACGATTAACGCAACATCAGTTGATTGACCTGACCGAAGTCAAGGATCGGACCCCAAATAGTTGGTAACTTTTAACAGTCATAATTCCTGGGCGACGCTGATGATAGCGCTCCGCGATTACAACGCTGCGGTCGATTTTGTGGATCGGCATGTTGCCGAAGGTCGCGGCGACAAGACCGCATTTATAGATCCTGCTCGCAATCTGACTTATGCGGAGCTGCGTGATGCAACTGCACGCATCGGCCCGATGCTGGCACGCATGGGGATCGAACCGGAAAGCCGAATCGCCCTGGTCCTCCTCGACACCGTCGACTTTCCCGTGCTGTTCTGGGGGGCGATCCGGGCAGGTATTGTTCCGGTTCTGGTCAATACGCGGCTGACGGTCGATCAATATCATTACCTTTTCGAAGATTCGCGAGCTAAAGCAGTCTTTGTTTCGACTGCATTGCTCTCTGATGTTCAGGAAGCAGCGAAGGATCTGCCGAACATCAAAAGAATTGTCGTCGTTGGCGGAGGCCCTGCATCGACGCCGCGGCTGGACTTGCTCTTGGCGGCCGAAAACGAAGGTTCGGCGCCAGCCAGAACCCTAGCCGATGAGGTCGCTTACTGGCTCTATTCGTCCGGTACGACCGGAATGCCGAAGGGCGTCATGCACGTGCACTCGAATCCCAAGGTCATGGCGCAGAGCGCCGGCCAGCGTCGCATCGGTTATCGTGAAGACGACGTCGTATTCTCTGCCGCGAAGCTGTTTTTCGCGTATGGCCTTGGCAATGCCATGTTCTGTCCGTTGTGGGTGGGAGCAACTGCGGTCT
>Ga0209517_10003723_pt1 | contig 20454 bp, 19 predicted proteins | sample PeaSoiMetSII2010_FD_187695 | JGI IMG/M metagenome (GOLD analysis project Ga0209517, IMG submission 187695) | Peat soil microbial communities from Weissenstadt, Germany - SII-2010 (SPAdes) (version 2) | ecosystem: Environmental > Terrestrial > Soil > Wetlands > Peat | place: Germany...
TTAAGCCACGGTTTCATGATTGGTCGCGCCCAAATTCCACGTTGCGCCGCTTGTGCACCATCGTCTGACATCGGCAGTTATTTACGACGCTGTGTTTAGAATTGCGAATCGTTTCGTTGTTTATGGCTGGTGCAGGCGGAAAAACTCCTGGTTGTTCGTCGTGGTGAGCGTAACGCTGAAGTCGCTCCCTGCCGCCCGTGGAGGGACGGGAATCGTCGTCCAGTTGGCACCGAGCGAGTTGGGGTTCTGCTGCGGGAGGAATTTTATGGCCACCGGCGACCAGCCCAGGCTAACCGAACCAGCGCCGTTATTCGTGATCCGGAGCAGCGGCGGACCAGGTTCAATGTATTCAGCGTAGCCTTGGGCAGTAGCGGTTTGTTGGCCGGCCAACAGCGCGGGAAATACCAGACTTTGGTTGGTGTTCTGGAGCATAAGCCCAATTGCATCCGAGCTCAGGTTCGAGTTGATGAGGGATTGGACGTAGGTCTGCATTTGAGTGTAGTCGAGGTAGCTGAAAAAGTATTCCGTCCAGTAAGGATCGATGAAATCGAACTGTTCGTAGTGGGCTACCTTGACCATGCAGAGCTGCATCTCGCGATCAAGCGGGGAGAAGCAACTGTACACATTCCGTCCGCGGAACGTGTTCGCGCCGAGGTTGGTCGAACCGTATTCCATGTTTGCCTGTTTGTACAGCCAGTATTCACCGATGCCGACCCGCATCCCGTTTGGATGAATCGCATTAGTCACGTGCGCGGCATCCGCCATCTGGATGATCCGCTGGAGTTCGTCCACGCCGGTGATCGGGAAGTGATTGATTTGATAAACATGGATGTCCAGGAGATCAAGTCCGGGGAGAGTGGTGAACCCGGCAAGAAAATTGGTGAAGTCAGATTGGGCGGTTCCGCAACCGGCGCCAATGATGGTGTTGCTTGAACGCAGCCCGGCAGTTTGCAGGTCGGTCAAGAAATTGGAGATCATCAGCATGTCCGCCGCCGCATTCGTGATCTGGTTCCCCAGATTGGCGGGTAGATTGGCGGCCTCGGTTTCCGGCTCGGATTGCAGGATCAGATAGTCCGGCTTGAGATAGCGCGCGATGGTCTGGATGAGGGCGCTGCGTCCGGCGACAAATTGCGGGAACGTCAGCGACCTCTCATAAGTGGTGGTGTCGGCGCCATTGCCGGCGATGATGCTTTCCGTGGGGATAATGATCTTTATCCCTCGCTGGCGCAGCAGGACGACGAGGTTGGAGTAAAAATTGAACGTGTTCGTATAGCCGGCTGGATAGTTTTCGCCGTTAGTGGCAGCGTAAAAAGGCTGGTAGAGGATGGGAAACTGAATCGCGAATTTGATACTTTTAATACCCAGCGCCTGCAGTGCGTCCAGATAGGGAACCACCATGTCGTTTAGGAAATTGGTATCCGTGGAGGCATCGCCCGCGGAGCTCCAGTCTCGACCTGCGCTCGTCGCCGGCATGAGCGTCGCGGCCATCAGGCAATCGGAGAGCGTGCCATTCCAGTTGGTATCGAGCGTGGCATCAAAATTGGTCAGGTAGCCTTCCAGCTCAGCATAAAGATCGGTGAACTCGGGCGGCACCTGCGCGTCGAGGCTCAGGGACAGGAGGCAAAATGCAAGAGTTGACAGGATGGCAATCCGTTTCATGGTATCAAAGGGAGCCGGGCACGAATATAATGTAGCAGGGTGTCCGCGGAACGCAATTTGCGCGTACTCGCCAGCGTGCGTTGTGGTGGATGTTCGGATGCCCGACCTGAGCGGACTCGATCTGCAAGATGAGATGGCCCGGGAAGGCATCGAGATCCCGTCATCTTCGTGACCGGCCATGGGGATATTCCGATGTCGGTCAAGGCGATGAAAGGTGGGGCCGTTGAGTTTCTGACTAAACCGTTCCGGGCGCAGGATTTGCTTGATGCCATCGAGCAGGCCTTGCGAGGCGATCGTGCAAGGATCTCCGAACGGGCAAAGTTGGGGCTTCTTCGCCAACGCTATTACTCGCTGACAGCACGCGAGCGTGAAGTAATGAAGTGCGTGGTCTCCGGCCTTCTCAACAAACAGGTCCTGCCGAACTTGGGATTACAGAGAAAACTAGCAAATTCCATCGCGCGCACGTGATGAAAAAGATGGGCCCGCTCGGCGCTAGTCGAAATGGCGGGGCTTTTGCAGCGGTCAGCGTCCGCCGTCGGCTTCCCCCACCCCTCAGAGCCGCTCGATTCTGCCACTCCCCTGAATGTCCTCAGGCATGATGCTGCGGCCGGACGAGCCGGATGCACGGCTCCGCTGTAATTCGGCGCCAGGCTGAGATCAGCATCATCCCGGGCATGGGAGGTAGTTTGAGTTTTGGAGAACAATCTTTCCCCAAAACTGCTCGAACGAGTTGGCCTGGGTGGCATCTCGGACGCCCAATTTTCTGGCGCAAACCTGGAGGATCGGTTACTCGTCGCTGATTGAGCGACGTTACCCGCATTCTTGAGTCCATCGAGCGCGGCGACCCGAAGGCTGCCGAGGAGTTGCTACCGCTGGTTTACGGCGAACTGCGCAAGCTGGCCGCGGCGAAAATGGCGAACGAAGCGCCCAATCAGACCTTGCAACCCACCGCGCTGGTGCATGAGGCCTGGCTTCGTTTGGTCGGCGAGGCCAACCCGAAATTCGCTGGCCGCGCTCATTTCTTTGGGGCCGCGGCTGAGGCGATGCGCCGCATCCTCATTGAAAAGGCCCGCCGCAAACGCGCCCTGCGTCACGGCGGCGGTCAGCAACGCCTGGACGTAGAGAGTTTGGAGATTGCGGCGCCGTGCGACGAAGAAGAACTCCTGGCCGTGAACGAGGCACTTGAAAAGCTCACCACCACCCACGCCGCCCAGGCTGAGGTGGTCAAGCTGCGTTACTTTGCGGGCCTGACTAACGTCGAAATCGCCCAGGCCCTGGGCCTCTCCGAGCGTACCGTCAAAAATTATTGGAGCCACGCCCGCGCCTGGCTTTATCACGAAATCAAAGCACAACGTTAGGGGACCAAGAGTGGATTTAAGGAGCCGCCGGGGCGAGGTTGAGGCGCTAAGCTTCCAGAGCCAGATCCTGCTGGTACCAGCACGTTAAGAAATCTCCTTAGACATCACCTATGACATCATGGTGGAAGGCGACTTCGACCGCGACGGCAAGTGACTCGACCGAGACACGTTCACGCGCCCCTGGTCTTGTGGGAACAGCTCACAAGATCAGGGCTTTTCGCTCTAGGCCATACGGTGGTGGACCAGGTTAATCTTTCCGCCGCAGCCGCTGCTCGTTGCGTTCGCGGGCATCGCTGGAAAGGTTTTGAGGCAACCTTTTCAAGGCCTGGCCACTGCATTTGCGGCAGACTTCACCGGCCGACCACAAGGATATCAAGGAAGCCCGGCCCGCCGCGTCCGCCACGTCCTCGGCCACGAGGTTGGTCTCCACCTTCTGGAGGAGCTGTGGGAGTGGTCACCCCGGCTGCGGCGGCCGGAGGCGGGGCCGGTTCAGTAGTGATCAAAATGATATGATTGTTTTTGGTGTCCAACGCGCAAGTCTTCGCGCGCGGCTTGGTTTGGACCGTCTGTTCCACTTCAAAGCTGGTTGGGCTGTTTTCCTTGATGATGGTCAGCGTGCCGTCCCCCTGCGAACTGAACGCTTCCATGGTGTTGGGATTGAACCCACCGCCGTCCGTGCCTTTGCCAATGGGCAGGGTCGCCAGGATCTTTCCGTCGTCGGCGCTGAGAACAACACAGGTTGACGGGTCGTGACACATGGCAAAGAGTATGTGGTTTTTCGCATCCAAGCCCAAACCGGCCGGCCCGCCGCCTTTCCCGTCAAGCGAATAGTGCGCCGTCACTTTGAGCGCGTGGGCGTCAACCACGGCGATCTTGTCCTGGTCTTCAAGGTCAACATAGACGTGGCCCCGCTCGTCGCTCGCCGCTTGCTCCGGCGCACCGCCGAGGTCAATGGTGCCGGCGATGGAGCCGTCTTTGGGGTCGATCACGGTGACATTGGGTGCGCGATGGCTGAAGACATAGACTCGTTCGGTTGCGGGTTCAAACAGGATGCCGTCCGGGCCGCCCTCCACAGGGATGGTCTTGATCGACGCCAGGGTCCTGGTGTCAAACATGGTCAAGGGATTCCTGCTGCTGAAACCGTGATGGGACTTGGGGTCAACCGCCACACCATGTCCGCCGCTATTGGTGATGGCGCCGACTGACTTCAGCGCGTCGAGGTCAAAAACCAGGATCTGGCTGCCCCGAGGAACGTAAAGACGTCGGCCTTCGTTGTCCGCATAAACATAATCAATGCCACCAGTTCCCATCGTTTGGGACGTGTTGAGGATTTTGTAGGGTTCTGCGGCTGAGGCTGACAGGATCAAACCGCTCGCGGCGAACATCGCTAGTCCAGCCGCATGAACGAAGCGAGAAAGATGGTTTTGGTAATTCATAGGAGAACAGAGTGACCACCGATTATTAGGAATCGAGGAAATTGCTATTGCGCACTGCCGTCCCTGATGGAAGCATGTCAACTGGCCCCGGCATAAGAGGCTCGGCAGGAGCCTCGCCCTACCGGAGTGTGAAACACCCGGGTTAGGAGACCACCGGCCCGCTGCAAGCAAACCTCGACTCCGCAGGAGCTCCGAAAGCTTTCGAGGTGAACTCTTCCCTGCCCGCACTCTGTCGCACCTTTGAGACGAGTGCGAGGTATCCGGGCTAAGGCTAACGGCGTCGCGAGAGTTTCTCGACGACTAAGCGGGTCCAATCTCAATCGCGCCAACTCCGTCGCGCCAGCACGCCGATGAGCAGTCCGACGCCGAAAGCGATCCCAATGGCTTGATAGGGATTTTCGCGGACAGCCTTGTCGGAGGCCTTCGCGGCGGCCACGGTCTGCTCTTTCAGGCGTTCGCAAACGGCTTGGGCTTTTTCAATTACGCCATCCAGTTTTGCTCGAAGTTCACCTTTTTCTTCATGTACTGTTGCTTCCATAGGCTTTCCCTTTCTTGATTTACTATCGCCCCATAGCTTCGGCTTTGCAACCGAAGTTTGACGATCGCGGATCGCGGCGCGCCAAACGTAGCCGTTGCCCGGCAGGGGGTAAGCCAAAGTAAAAAAGCGTTGCTTTGATTCCGGCGAAAGCGCAGGCTTCGGCCATTGCCACTGAAGACGGATAACTGGTTCTCCATCAGTCAGTGGGTTTTGGGTTGGGTCGGACCGAATAAAACGGCGGTGATGAAAAACAAGTCGGAGACGAAGTTTTATGCTTAAGGAAGTGAAGCGGTTGGGGCTTGCATGGTTGAGCGGTTGTTGGCTTTGCGGCTGTACTACCGTTTCGGTTTACCAGACTCCCGTGGCCGACTTTCAAAAAGCCGTAAACACCGCCAACGATTCGATTCGACCTTATTTGCTTGGCGTGAACAATCTGATTGCCGAGGCCAACCTGTACGACAAGGTGGGCATGGGCAAGGATTGGGGAACGGAGGATTTACATGCGGGCATTCCCCCAGAGGAAATACAGGTCCGGCTTCAGGCACTCTCGACCATCGCGAGCTACGCAAACGCGCTTGGCGCCGTCGCCAATTCCACCGATGTTGCCCAACTCGGTCAAGCCGCCCAGGGCTTGGGCGATGACGTCAATGGCCTCAACACCACGATTCAAGGGCTGGCGGCCAAGCGCACGGCACGCGCTGGCCAAGGCGCTTCAGCAAACCAGGCGGCGACGCTGGACTTGAGCGGCCCCGTATCGTCGCTGGTGACGCTGGTCGGCACCCTCGTTATCGAGGGGAAGCAGAAAGCCGCCCTCGAGGCGGCGATCCTCAACGGTGATAAACCGGTGGCGCAACTCATCGAGTTGCTCAGGTCTGATCTCCGGGCACTGGCTTTGGTGGACGACGCATCGTACGGGTCGATCCAAACGGGGATGGTAAAGCTTTACAACGATGCGCGCGGCAAAACCGACCCAAAGAGTCTGATCGCCTTGATCGACGATTTCGTACAAAAGAACAACAGCATTCAAACGTTACGCGCCTTGCAGGTCGATTCGCTGCTCTCGGACATGGAAAACGCGCATGCCGCGCTGGTGACGTTCGCCAAATCCAGGAAAGGGCCGAAGGACCTGTCAGACCTGGCGGCGCAAATCGACGTATTCACTGCGCACGTCAAACTCTTTGCGGACGCTATCGCTTCGGTCCAATCAGCCATCAACGCTTCAAAGTAACGGAGACCCACTTATGCCCACACTCCAGAATCCGGCCGGCCAACTGGCCGACGTTGTCAGCCGGCTTTACGATTTGGCCGGCAACAGCCAAGTCCCGCCTGCGCAGGAGCAGGCGCTTTGGCTCCAGGCGCATGACCTGCGCGGCGACCTCGTAGCGCTGGTTGCGATGCAGTTTTCTCAAAACACCACCGCTTATACGGCGGCGATGACGAGCCTCGACAAGGTGACGGCGGCGCTGGACCAGGCGCAGCAGGATATCACGAAGGCGATCGGCGTGGTCACCGGCGCGGGCCAACTCGCAAAATCCCTCGATGACTTGCTCAAAGAGGCGGCGCAGGCGGCTGCGACGGTCTGAATTATCAACCCCGCCATCCGGATAAATATGCTCGGCTCAACGATTCTGGAAGCGGCCACCGGGCTGGCTTTTGTGTACCTGCTCTTCAGCCTGTTCGCCAGCGCGATCAACGAAGCCCTCCTCGGCCATTTGGTCCATCTGCGCGCGCGCGTTTTGGAGGACAGTCTCAAGTCGCTGCTGTCCAACACAGGGAGCAAGTCGCCGCCCATCGTCGAGATGGGCCGAACCATCTGGGCGATGGTGAGTTCGCTCGGGCGGTTGTTCACCCCGAAAAAGCGTCCTTCTGACCCCGCTCCGCAAGGCTTCGCGCAACGGTTGCTGGAGCATCCGCTGGTCAAGGGTCTGATAACGGATCGACAGGCGTGCCCGACCTACCTTCCGGCGAGCACTTTCGCGGATGCTGCTCTGGCCACACTCGCCGAGCCGGTGCCTAGCCCTTCAGGGGTAGTAGCCCAGGCGGCGGAAGCAGGCCCAACCGCAGCAACGGCGGTCGCTACAGGGTCCGGGGCGTTCCAAAGCCTGTCCCTGGCAACCGTGGCCAGCGGCGTGGACAAGTTGGCCGACGATCACGCCCAAAAGCTCTTTCGCAGCTTGCTAGCAGGCGCGAAGGACCTCGCCGAGGCCCGGGAGCGCTTGATGATTTGGTTTAATGAGTCCATGGAGCGCGTCAGCGGCGCTTACAAGCGATACACCCAGTTCTGGCTGTACGTATGGGCGACACTGATTGTCCTCTGCCTCAATGTGGACACCATCGACATCGCTCGGCGGCTCTTGGCCGATGCGCAGTTCAGAACGACACTGGCCGACAGCGCCACGAGTTTCGTTACCCGTACGAATGTGCAAGCAGCGCTGAACCAGGAACAGGCCAGCGGGGCCCAGCCTCCGGGCGGTCCGGCCCGGACCAGCGGCACCAATCTGGATGTTACCCCGGTTTCGGCGGCGCAACTCCAAGAGGACATCAGCAATCTGAAGCTGCCGCTTGGTTGGGCACAATGCGCCAAACCGGGCCTGGGTGATTCAGTGCCGGGTTGGGTGATCACGCACTTTCCCGTGAGACTGGAGCTCACAGAGCCCGGCACCAACCACCCGCCAAACCTGCTAGTCAGCGGAATCCTGTCCGGCACGGCAGAGTGCCCACACACGCCGCAGGAATGGTGGCTCAAAGCGTTCGGTCTCCTCATTACCATCGGCGCCGTCTCACAAGGGGCTCCTTTCTGGTTCGATTTGCTGAACAAAGTCGCCAATCTCCGTGCCGGAGGCCGTCCCCCGAAGGTTAAAAAGGCGAAAACCACTTGAAGAGCACAATAGAGTCCGGAATCGAACCCACATCGGTCCGGATCAAATTCCGATATTCGGCCGGGGCCTGACGGAGGCGCTGAAAAAATTTTGCAAAAAAACTAAGGTATTAGTTGACGAGGGTGGAAGCCGTGCTAGAATGCATCAACTAATTAATTAATAACACGTTATGCCGCGCAAAAAAGCTACCATGTTGACCAACGCCGAACACCGCATCATGGAGGTGATCTGGGCCCGAGGCTCCGCCACCGTCGCGGACGTGGTCGAGGCGCTCCACGGCAAGGATGCCTACACGACCATTCTCACTTTGATTCGCATTCTCAAAGCCAAAGGTTATCTTTCCTCGCGCAAGGAGGGCCGGGCGTACGTCTTTACGCCGAGAGTGGATCGCCAGACCGTGGCGCGCACAGCGGCCCACCAACTCCTATCCAAGTTCTTCGCCGGCTCCCCCAGCGAGCTGGTGCTGTCGTTCCTGCGAGATGAGGAGCTGACCACCGAGGAACTGGATCAAATCAAGGAGAAGATTTTCAATTCTGAAAGGGTCGATCCATGAGCGCGGAATTCTCCAGGGGGTGCGAGCTGCTTTTAAGCGCCACGGCGAACGGCATTTACCAGGGCATGTTGGTCGCGGCCCTGGCGGGAATCGCCTTGCGACGCTTCGCTCGGACAAATGCCGCGACCCGCCATGCTATTTGGCTTGGGGTATTGCTGTTCATCACGGCATTGATTCCAGCGCATTTTGTTCTTCTCTGCCGGAAGCAACTCGAAACCCCAGCGTCGGTTGTAGCACCCGCCTCCAGCCTAGGGGCAGTGGCCACGGTGTCGCCCGATCCCGGAGAACCGGCCGATCCGACAGGAGGCAGTTCTGATTTTGCCGCCTCGCCGCCGGATGAAACCGATGCCGTAGGCAGCAACGGCACCGTGTACTCTGCCAGTGCTGACCTGCAGCATGAGTGGGCTCGCCGCGGAACTGGTTTCCCGGGCGGGCCCGAGTCAAGGGTGACGAAAAAAGCCTGGTGGAGCTTCAAACCTGGGATGCTTCAGCCGTGGTCCTGGAACCGCGAAACCGTCATCGGTCTGCCCCACTCGCTGTGTTTGTGGCTTGTTTCTGGCTGGGTACTACTCGCGAGCGTGCGTGGCGCAATGTTGGTCAGACAAATCGGGGAGGTCCGCCGCGCTAAAACCACATCGACTGCCCCGGGTGAGGGGCTGCAGAAGCTCTTCGAGCGACTACGCGGTTCACTTGCGACGAGGCGCAATGTCCGACTAAGGATTTCGGGCGCGCATCGCACTGCGGTGGTCCTGGGGTTTTGCCATCCGGTCGTCGTTTTGCCAGCAGAGATAGACCAAACCGCGGACGACAGCGAGTTGGAGCATGTGCTGAGGCACGAACTGGCGCATGTGGATCGGTGGGACGATTGGGGCAACCTGTTCCAACAGGCCATCCAGGCCGCGCTGTTTTTTCATCCTGCGGTTTGGTGGATTTCGGCACGACTTTCACTGGAGAGGGAGATCGCTTGTGACGATCATGTCCTCGAAGCGAGCGGCCGGCCACGCGCCTACGCGCTCACGCTGGCCAATATCGCCCGCCGCATGACTCAATGTCCCCCTTTGCTCGCCCCTGGAGTTTCGAACAACCGCAGTCAACTACAACAAAGGATAACTATGATACTAAATACACAAAGAAACCGCTCACCTCGCCTGGCCGGAAGTTGGGTGGGATTGTTCACAACCGCGACCGCCCTGCTCGCAGTGCTTGCCATCAATGCGGGACCTCGATTGATCCTGGCACAAACGCGAACGGTCAACCCGGCCGCATCCGGGCCCGGGTCCCAGGCGTTGCCAGCCACGCCCAACCCGGGAGTTGCGGACGCGCCCGCCAGAGCGTTGCCGCGGGCGGTGACCGCGCCGGTTGCGGCCACATCGGCCGCTGCTCCGGCTCCCGACGGCCCCGGAACTGAATCAGGTCCGAGAGCCAAGCCGGAGCGCAGTGATGATGACCCGGCGAGAAGCGATTCCACGACGGAGACCGTTCCGCCCGCTCCGGTAGCGGCCACGCCTCCGACGGCGTCAGCGGCTCCAGCAGCCCCCAGCACGCCCGCGGCGCCAGCAGCTCCGGCGGCTATGCCGGTTCCAGAAGCCGCAGTGGCGCCAGCCTTGCCGCCGAGCGCGCCGCTGATTGTCGCGGTGCCTGCTCCGGTAGCCCCGACCGCCCTGGCCGGGCCAGGTTATTCCATAGAAACCGATGGCCGAACGCTGGTGCTTACTCCTCCCGTTGCGGAGGCGCAAACGATGCCCCGACCAATGAGGAGACACCTATCCGTCGAAGACAGGTTGGACCGCATCGAACGCATCCTCGAGGACCTTGAGGCGCGGGGAGAATTGAAGGGCCACAACCATAGCCCCAATGAGTACCTCCCCCTCGAGGGGACGAAACCGCCGGGCGTTGTAAGGATGCCGGGTGCCTCGAGCGCGGCCCAGGCCGATCGTGCTGGCGCCCAGGCCAAGGCGGCGGCTGACGCATTATTCGCGGAGCAAGCCAGCAAACGGAGCGCTGAGCAGGCCATGCGCGCGCTCGAAGAAGGCCAACGCGCGATGGAGGCCGGTCAGCGCGCGCTGGAGGAAAGCGAACGCGCCGCAGAGAAAGCCGCGCGCAATCTCGATGTGAAAGGCAGGGAGCTTGAACAAAAGCTGGGGAATTTGAAAGAACCGGAATCGGATGAGCTGCACAGGCAGCTTCAAGCTCTCCACGATGCTCGCGCAACCCTGCAATCTCAACTCAAAACCCTGGAGCGGCAGATTCAGCACCTGGAGCAAAAACAAATGCGGTTGAGGAAGCCGGGCCAACCTGACAGCCCCGACGAAGGGCCGGAGAATGAGACGCCTGTGCCGCCAAAAACGTCCTAGCCTGTGCTAGCCTCGAATCTCCCGAAGCCATGAGTGCCACTGCACAAAAGCCGAGCGACGGAGAGATCACGCCGCCGGTCCACCTCGAATTCATTCAAAATCAGCTTGAGAATCCCGCCGCCTCCGTGGCAGCGGTCAGCGAGATCGAGCATTATCATCGCGCGCTCTTCCTGCATCATCATGCCTTAGAATGGGAGCAAGCGCGTCAGAAAGCGCAGACCCATTCGGAACGGCTGGCGTTCCTCGAAGGCCGGTTAAAGGAAACGGTGCTGTGTCTCAGCAACCGGCCTGGACTCGTTCCAGTAATAGTCGATGGCCGCGAAGATACCGCCCCGAATCCGCCGTGGAACGCCTGGGAATTGTTTATGTTCGCCCTTTGCTGCGCGGGCATCGCGTGTCTGATCGCTTTCGGCGTTTCGAACATCTCGTTTAACCTCCTTGAATCCGGGTTTATAACGTTCCGTGAGAATCCGCTCAGGGCTTATCTTTGGACCGCTCTTTTGCCAGTAGGCGCCCTGGCGATCAAAGTAGGTTGGGATTGCGTGCAGGAGAGACGGACGCGAGATCGGTATCTCTGGTTCTGCCTGGCTGCAGGAATTTTGGGGGTGCTGGTCTGGGTGGGCGCGTACGCGAGCGTTTATCCATCTCTGTCCAAGGGCATCAACGATCAAATCGCCTCGCTCACGGTGTTCGATGCTCCCTCGACCTCCAGCGCCGCGCCGCACAGCCTCAATTTTGCCGGGGCCAAATGGATCGATGTTATCACGGTAGCCGGCCAGGCTGTGGCCGAGATTTTTCTCTCCGCGGTTCTTGGGATGTATCTGACGAATCTCTACGGGCGGCATCGGCCGGTCCGTCTGGCCCTGGATCCCGCAACCACCCAACTGGATCAGGAGCGGAGCAGACTGGAGGAAAGCATCGCACGGGAACGGCTGGGGCTCGGGGAAGCCAACGGCCATATCGCCAAGCTGGAGAATCAACTGGCGGCTTTGCTTGCGTACGGAAAATCATTGTTCCACCGGGAGGCGGCGCGCCGCCAGGATCACTCACAGAAGCGGCAAATCATCCTTGAGCAGTTGTCGGATCACGTGCGTCATCATCTCGACGGGGCCGATCCTGACCGAAGTCTTGCCGGAGCCAGCGCCGTATCGTCCTCGTCGCCGCGTAATGGAACCTGAACCTCTACCCTCAACACCATCATGCGCGCCCTTGCTTCGGTCCTATGTCTCGCCCTGAGTCTCGTTTCGACGCAGGCGGCGGACAAAGACGCACTTACCCAGAAGGCCGGCGGCTCCTACGTCGTAGGAATTTCACCGTTCCTCGACTCGAGCGCCAAGGACCCGGTGTACCGGGGCCTTGTGCGGTTGATCGTCGAGGACCTCCCTCTCAACACCAAGTTGGAGGTGTACGACGCATTCAATTTGAAGAGCATCACGCGACTCTCGATTCCCGATGCGAAGGTCTTCAACAGTCCAAAGACCCGTGCGAACCAGTTCGCGTCTTCAGTTGGCGAGATCCGGGCGTTTCTGGCTGTGGGCCATCCCAAACCCGGGGGCGTCAAGGCCGGTTTTGACGGAGCGATTCGGCTGCCACAATTCTGTGATTTCCTGGACCAGGATCGGCCAGCTCCGGATAGAGAGGCGGAGCTTCCGCTGCTCCTGATCGGCAGCCCTTTGTATCAGGACGCCAGGGAACCTGGTTTCTCGATGTTGGAAGGGTACTTCCCCTCCGACGGACATCTCCACGCGTCGCGCGAGGAGTCGGTCTTTGGGTTCAATCCCGGGGAGGGCTCCCCTCAGCGGTTGTTGGTGTACTGGACCTATTTCGGGGATCCCTGGATGAGCGAGCTTCACCGGGAAAAAGTGACGCGTTTTTGGACCCTTTACCTGGAGCGACGGGGTGGACGCCTCGCTTCGTTTTCCGCAGACCTCGCAACCTCCCTGGGTGCCCTGGCTTCATTGGCTCCAGGCGCGAGTGCCGCATCCAAAGGCTGGGCGGCCGACCCACTTCAGGCGAGGCCGGAAATGGTCCGCGCCAGCCGCAGCGTCCAACAGGTGGACTGGCTGACAGGCGACGCACTCCCCGAGATAACCCCGCCCCCGCCCTCCCGGCTGGTAGGTCCGCTCAAAATCGGAATTCGCTGGAAGGAAAACATCGACCTTGACTTGTACGCCACTCCGCACCCCGGGGCGGAGACCCTCTTCTTCCAACACATGCGCTCTCCGGAAGGTTATTATTACAAGGACCATCGGTCCTCCCCGGGACGCGAATACGAATTCATAGAGTTTGAATCACCGGTGGACGTCCGCGAGGTGAAGGCGTTTGTAAATTTTTACCGCGGCTCTTGCCCTGGCGGCCCTCGCGGAGAGGTCCGGATCGAGTTCCTCAATCGGATCTACCGCGGCGCGTTTGAAATTGATTCGTCCGAGGGGAACGAAGGCCGATCAGGCCGGTCGCAGGCACGGTTTTGGACGGCAATTCCAATTCAGGAAATTCTGAGGATCAACGAGACGGCACCCCAAGCTGCCAGGTAGTCCGTCGGCTCCGCTGACCTGGCGACAGGGACGGAGAGGGCTGAAACGGTGAGTAGCGCGCTTCGGAAACTGCCCTAATGTTCGCTTGCGAGTAATGCTTGCCCCGGCAGGCCGGATGGACTTACTACTGGCCCGGCATGGTAGATCGCGAAATTCAGACGGAACATTGGCCTGAGCGCACGACATACGATTTCCCGGTGCGCCCGATCGGCGCGTTGAGATGGTTCGGGTTGTTGCCAATGGGATTTGCCGTTTTTTGGGCCTGGATGCCCGGCCACGAGATCTTCAGGTTGACGAGGCAGGCCCAGGTCGGTGGCGGATTTGAGTGGTTTATGGTCGGGTTCCTCTCCTTGTTTTTGCTGGCGGCGCTGCTCCCTTTTTCGCTCGGGCTTTTCCTCCTGGCTGGGCGAACCCGACTGGTGGTCACGCGCGATCAGATCGTGACGACAGAAATCGCCGGCCCGATCCGGCACTCGCGGAAAGTGCGGTTTGCCGACATCGACCGCCTGGAACTGGCGAGCCGCTCACGTCCGCCCGGAGGCGTTTCTGCCTTGGGGAGTTCGCTGGCGCAACTGGGCGGTCTTTCGGCGGTGCTCAAGAACGGGAAGAAACGCCTGCTAGTCGCGGCCTACCCTCGCGACTGGGTGGAGGACGTGACCAAGGAAGTGTCCGGGCTGATGGGGCAACAGGGCGGCGCGCCTGCAATCGTTCGGGTGGAGGCGCTCAGTGATCCAGCGGCAAGGCCTGAAGCCGAAGAACTCGCGCCGAGGCCAATCGATTCGAAAGTGAGCCTTGAGACAAAGGCTAGCGGCATTCAACTGATCATCCCTCCCTTAGGGTTTTGGAAGGGGAGCAAAGGGATGATTGTCTTTGCGATTTTGTGGTGTCTTTTCATGGCCCTTTTTACGGCGGTGATGGGCTTTGCCCGGACCAGCAGCCGCACGATCGCATTTTCGTTTGGATGTTCCTCAGCCTCTTTTGGCTGATCGGTTTGGGTATGTTGGCCGGGGCGGCCCACATGGGGCTTCGGCGGGCGACGCTTTCGGCGGGCGGCGACGGGTTGCGGGTGGAGCAGCATGGTTTGTTCGGCGCCAGAATTCGGGAGTGGCGGCGAGGCGATATCACCGCCTTGCGCAGCGGACCCAGTGGAATGAAAGTGAACGAGGTTCCAGTGATGGAGTTGCAGGTTTATTTCGTGGCCAGCAAGAAGAAGGTCGGTTTGTTGGCCGGCCGCCCGGATGCGGAATTGCGGTGGCTGGCCGCCGAATTGCGCCGGGCGCTGCAGGTGCGGGCGACGGTTGAGCCGAACTCCGGCGCCGGCGAGCCTTCGTTTCAGTGTCGATCCGTTGGCTCGGATTCCTGAAGCAGTTCAGCCAGATAATTCTTCCAAACGGCGGCCAGCGTGTGTGTTCCGTGGCCCCGCGTTTGATCACTGTACGGGAGGATCACCGCCCGGCCTTTTTTGACCCGATGAATTTCTCGCTCGAGCACGCCAATCTCCGGCGGGTTGATCAGGTCGTCCGCGGAATTCACGGCCAGCAAGGGCGCTTGGATTGTTTCCAGGCCGGGGCCCGGATCGTAATCGCGCGAGGCGTCCAGCGCGTAAAGGACGTTGTTGGCATCCATCTGTTTAAGAGAGCGTTCAATGGAAGCGTCGAGTTGCTCGTCGGCCTGGCGCAAGGTGGGCGCTTCGCGGTAGCGCTGCACCGGGTTGCTCCCCATGAAATAGAGCATTTCGGCGGCGATGCGCAGGCCGGGCGGCTGGACCTGGTATTCGCCGTCGCCCCAGTTGGGATCGGTGCGAATGGCGTCAATAATCAGCCGGCGCCAGACACGGTTGCGGCCGGAAATTTGGCCCGGCACGCTGGCCAATGGCATCAACGCATCCATGAAGGCCGGATGCGTCTCGCCCCATAGCCACGTGTGCATTCCACCCATGGAGGTTCCCATGACCAGGCGGAGGTGATTAACCTTGAGCCCCTCGGTCAGCAGCTCGTACTGCGCCTGGACCATGTCGGCATAGTCGTAGCGAGGGAAGCGTGCATGCAAGCCGTCGCTGGGCTTGGCGGAGTGGCCGTGCCCGAGGTTGTCCACCAGGATGAGGTAGTGATTGGACGCATCCAACAATTGGCCGGAGCCGAACAACTGGCCGGCGAACTCAGCGCGAATAAAATTACTTGCATTCCCCGTGGTCCCGTGCAACAACAGCACAGCATTTTGAACGACGCCCTGACCGTCCCGGCTGGGCGCGCCCAGTGTGAGGCAATGCATTTTCAACTCCGGCAAAACCTCTCCGGACTGAAAATGAAAATCATGCAACACATAATCATGCGCCTCGGGTGGAGGATAGCCAGCCGCGAAGAACTGCTGGCAGCAAGACAAAAACAGAAACACGAGCAGCGCAAAAAATCGTGCAGGCATGCGTGAAGAATGAGCCCGATTCCTCAGCTTGTCGAGCAAGCGCCTTGACCGCGATTCGGCCCTAGCCCGCCCTAGCCCTAGGCCGGATACTTCACGGTCTCAAAGGTGCGACAGACTGAGGGTAAGGCAACGCTCCTGCGGAGCTGAGGCTTGTAAAAGAGGGTCGGCAGGAGCCTCGCCCTGCCGGCGTTTAAAACATCCGGGCTAGACATGCAGCGTTGACGAGTTGGTGCGGCAAGGGATAGGCTCTTGCGCATCGGTAGCGCGAACTCCGCTCCGAGTCGCGGTTCAGCAACTAACACGCTTATGAAAACTCGATCCAACACTTACCGGCTTTTGGCAGCGGCGGCATTGGCTTTGTCTGCCCTCTGCTCTGTCACGCTCGCTCAACCTACGAACAGGCCAGGCCGCGCCGGCCCGAGGGGACCCCAGGTGGTCTCGCCGGAGCTTTCCGCGGACCGTAAGATCACTTTTCGCCTATTGGCCCCGAAGGCCGAAAGTGTGCGGCTCGTGGGGGGCGACATTCCGGGTTTAGGCCAGGGCGCGCCAATGACCAAAGGCACCAACGATGTGTGGGAGGTTACCATCGGGCCTATAGACCCCGGCGCGTACCGCTACACCTTCAACGTCGATGGCGTGCCAGTGATCGACCCGCGCAGTCCAGCAACGAGTGAGTCAAATAACAACATTTGGAGCTTGGTGTATGTGCCCGGGGCTGACTGGGTGGACACCAGAGAGGTGCCGCACGGCGCGGTGGCGTCGGTGACGTATTACTCGACGGCGCTCAAACGGTTCCGCCGGTTGCACGTTTATACGCCACCGGGATACGAGCTGGGCAAGGGCAAGTTCCCGGTGTTTTACCTGTTGCACGGCGCGGGCGACAGCGACGACTCATGGAGTTCGGTTGGGCGGGCCGGCTTCATTCTCGACAACCTCATTGCGGCAAAGAAAGCCAAACCTATGCTGGTCGTGATGCCGGCGGGACACGCGGGCGAGTCTCGGATGGGCGGGCCCCGGCCCGCGGTTGACCCGTTCGCGCAGGATTTCCTCACCGACATTATGCCGCTGATCGAGAAAAACTACCGCGTGTACACCGACCGGAAGAGCCGCGCGCTGGCGGGCTTAAGCATGGGTGGGGGGCAGACACTGAACATCGGCATTCCGCATCTGGACAAGTTCGCTTTTCTCGGCGTTTACAGCTCAGGAGTGTTCGGGATCACCGGTGGTCGTGGTGGTGGGGCCAACCCGCCGGCCGGCCCCAGCTTCGAAGAGCAGCATCAGGCACAGTTGGACGACGCCAAGCTGAAAAAGGGCCTGAAGCTCGTCTGGTTTGCGACCGGCAAGGACGATTTCCTGGTCGCAACGTCCCGCGCCACGGTAGATATGCTTAAGAAGCACGGTTTCGAGGTTGTTTATCACGAAAGCGAAGGCGGACATACGTGGATAAACTGGCGTCAGTACCTCAACGAGTTCGCGCCCCAGCTATTCTAGTGACCTGCGTCGAGGAGGCCTGCGCTGCCCTATCCCCGGTGGCCTGCGGCTTGCCGAGGTTGATCCGGTGCGCCAGACAATAGGCAGCATTGCGGACATATTTCTCGGCCAAGCCCTTCAAGCCACTTCGCTCTTGACGCGTCAATGGACGTACCACGCGTGCCGGAGCGCCGAGCACGAGTGAGCCAGCGGGGACTTTGAGTCGCTGGCCGACCAGGGCACGAGCGCCAATGATGCATTGGTCGCCAATGACTGCGCCGTCCATAATGATCGCCCCCATGCCGACGAGCACCTCATCGCCGACAGTGCAAGCATGGACAATGGCGCCATGGCCGATGGTGACGTAGTTGCCTACCAGGCAGGCATAGTCGTCGGCCAGGTGCAACACGGCGTTATCCTGGATGTTCGAGTGGTGGCCGACCGCGATGCGGTTGATGTCGCCGCGCAAAACCGCGTTGTACCAAACGCTGGAAAAGTCGCCCAGCGTTACATCTCCCAAAACGACCGCGCCTTTGGCGAGATAGACCTGCCGACCCAGCGTGGGTTTTTTGCGGAGGAACCGGTCGAGCTGACGGCGGAGCGGATGGATTAAAAAATCCGCCGGCTCCTCGCCGGCGGGATTTTCTTTGTTCCTCCGCGGTCGCCTGGCCTGCCCCTTACGAGCAGGCATAGCGAAGATGGGGTAAAAATTTGTTTTCCAAAAATCTCATTTCTGTGTTTAATTACAGGGTAGTGGTATGACGAGGTGAGTTTGAATCTTATTCAACACCGCGACAACCCCGCAGAACAATGATGCTGAAAAACACGCCGCAACGGCCGTCCATCCGCCGGCTGCCGCTGCCGCGCTCGTTCAAGGATCTGACTCCGGCCAATCATTTTAACCCGCGCACGTTTTTCCGGGAGATGGTCTGGAAGGCGCTGCTGACGCCCCGCACCGGCGAGCACCAGCGTCCGACCTTTCCCAAGTTGCGCAAAGGCCAGGTGGCCATCACGTGGATAGGCCATGCCTCATTCCTGATCCAGTTCACGGATCTCAACGTGCTGATTGATCCCAATTTTGCCAATTGGCTGTTCCTGCTCAAGCGCATAAAACGCAGCGGCTTGCGCATCGAGGATTTACCCCGCATCGATTTGGTGCTGCTGACGCACGCGCATTTCGACCATTTTCACAAGCCGACGTTGCGCCGGCTCCCGCATCCGAAAATCGGCATCATGCCTTGGGGCGTGGGCGACTTGGCCTTTAACTTGGGCTTTGGGCGCGTGGTGGAATTGGACTGGTGGGAAAGTTTTTCGGATGGTAACTGGAGCGTGACCTTGACCCCCTCGAAGCATTGGGGGGCTCGCGTCTTGCGTGATAATCACCGGGGCTACGGAGGCTTTATGCTGGAACACCAAGGCCGGCGAATTTATCACGCTGGGGACAGCGCTTATTTCGAGGGCTTCAAGGAGATTGGCAAGATCTGCCAGCCGGAAATCGCCCTCCTTCCCATCGGGGCCTACCACCCGGCTTCGTTCCGCACGCTGCACATGGGGCCGGACGAGGCCATGCGGGTGTTCAAAGAGCTGCGAGCGAAATGGCTGGTGCCCATGCATTATGGCAGTTTCCGGCTCTCGTTCGAGGACCTCGATGAACCGCCCCGGTGGCTGAGCCGTTTGGCGCGGGAGGAGGGCTTGAGCCATCGGCTTAAGATCCTGCAGGAGGGGTTTCCTAAGGTCTTTTGAACGCGATCACCGGCGTGCGCGAGCGAATGACCAATGACGAATGACGAAATCCGAAGGAATGACGAATCACCAATGACCAAACGCGCAGGACATGCCGGGTCAGGGCTGGGCGTGGGCTGGGCGTGCGCTGGCGCTGAGGAAGTGGCTGCTCCCGCAACTCGAAGGAAGGCGGGCGATTTTTCCCTGATCGGGTCATCATTTGGTTGGTCGGCTTATGTCTGGTTGGCGCCAGGGAATCCTTTTGATCGGATCGAGTCGGATCTACTCGGATGTACCCGGATTGGATCGGATCAGGCCGGGTGGGGCCACGGCCTGTTTGTTACGCTGGAATTTTTTCAAGCTTGAATAGCCTTGAATAAGCTTGAATAGGCTTGAATAGGCTTGAATTTTGGCAGCCAGGAACGCGGGGCTGGAAGCCGGCGGCTGGGCGGCGGAGGTAGAGCCGAGTTGGGCCGGCACACTCAGGATCAGGAGAAAAATTTTTTACCTTTATTTACTTTGATTTACTTTTAATTGCCTTTAAATTGGTGGCACCCTCCAGCGCCTCCAAAAGCGCAAGCGTGCCGGTCAGACGCGTGTCCGAGACCCCAGGAGACGTGATTTCGGGGGCTTCTGGCCTGAGGACGTGTGCTTCCAACCCTGATTTAGTTTGATTTAGTTTGATTTCTGGGATGGGCCCTGGGAGATGGCCGGATGTGCACGTGGCGCCGACCGCCTCATCCGGCTGAAATAAGGTTCACACAGAGACACGGAGGGCACAGAGAAAAAGGGGGTTTCTTAACCGCAAAGATCACACAGATCGCAAAGGTGGAGGGGAGCATTTAGTGAGAATTGGGGGGACTTCTGAGCCGAGGGCGTGTGGGTTTAACCCTGATTTAGTTTGATTTAGCCTGATTTGGCTTGATGGGCGCCCCTGGGAGTAGGGGGATTGACCACGGATCCCGCGGATGGCACGGATAGTCTCACCCTGAGTAGCCTGGAATTTTTTGCCGTGACTTAGCGTGACTTAGCGTGACCTGGCGTGACCGCACGGTGCGACTTAGCGTAACTCGCTGCAAGGACCGGGGAGAGTCGTTCCGCCCAACGTAGGAATCTCTAGCCTAGCCTGGAATATGCTTGAATCTGGAACTTCTGGGCTAAGGATGGGTGCTTCGAACCTTGATTTACTTTGATTTAGCTTGATTCTAGGGCGAATCGAGGCTTGGCGATGGCGGTTTTCCGGGGGATTGGAAGAGAGGATTGGACATTTGTCATTGGGGGGACCGCCTCATGGGGGTAAACAGCCGTCCCACCGTCCCAAGGGCCGTAAACATTGGGGTTTATTGAGGTCCGAGCCGTCCCAAGAGGTGTCCCGAGGCGTCCCGGAGGCGTCCCAAGGCAGGGGGAATGACGAATTCCTAATGTCGAATGACGAAAGAATGACGAAGTCTCAAATCCGAAAGGGTGCCAAGCGTGTGCTCAGTGGGGACTTTTGGGCCGAGGACGCGTGCTTCCAACCCTGATTTAGTT
>Ga0209517_10003725_pt1 | contig 20437 bp, 16 predicted proteins | sample PeaSoiMetSII2010_FD_187695 | JGI IMG/M metagenome (GOLD analysis project Ga0209517, IMG submission 187695) | Peat soil microbial communities from Weissenstadt, Germany - SII-2010 (SPAdes) (version 2) | ecosystem: Environmental > Terrestrial > Soil > Wetlands > Peat | place: Germany...
TCTTGTTCGCGATTATCAGAGTCGGCTTTGAGATGTCGCGGAGGACCCAGCAGAAGTTCTTGGTCTCTTCCTCGTTCCAGCCGTCCACGTCCTTCTCCTGGAGCATGGCCTCCTTGAGCGCGTAGATCACGTGCTCTCGCTTCACGCCTATCCCCTGAAGCACCTCTGCGATCGCCTCCGGAAGGCCCGTCCCCGGGACCTTCGCGGTCTTCGATATCTTCACTAGGTTGCTCGAGAAGAGCTTGGTGTACCACAAGACGAGCTCCAGCTCCACGTCGGCGAGGTCTGCGAGCGGGTCGCCCGTGCCCGGCTCGGCTATCTTGCCGTCCTTGTCCACGCTCCCCGAGGCGTCGACGACGTGCAGCAGCGCGTCCGACTGCGCCGCCACTGAGAGGAACTGGTTTCCGAGCCCCTTACCCATCCAGGCTCCCTTGATGAGCCCCGGAAGGTCGGTCACCTCTATTGGGATGAACCTCCAGCCTTCCTCGCACTTTGAGTTCTTCGGGTTGTCCTGGAGGTTGAACTCCTTGTGGACGCACAGCGTCACCGCCTGCCCTACTCCGGTGTCGGCCGACTTCGTGGTGAAGGGGTAGTTAGAAATCTCTCCCGCCTTCAGCGTCATGGAGTTGAAGAGGGTGGTCTTTCCGGCGTTCGTTTTTCCTATAATTCCAATTCTAAGAACCACGTCAACTCAACCTCGTCTGCTTCTTCCAAACACGATTCTACTTATAGTTGCAGGTTTGACGCCATATTTCTCAGCAAGCTCCTTGTTCGTCGCCTCACCTGAAATCAGGCTTCTGACCTCTTCGGCTTCCTCATGATGGAAGCATATGAGAAACACATAGAATCTTTCATAGCGGCCGTCGAAAGCCGGACTCCAGAATCGCTCTCACCCTTTACATATGGATTAAGGGGAGACCACGAATGGTCACACCAAGCTAATGCACCATCGTGAACAGATTCTTCACGGTCGCGTTAACGCGTGTCTAGAATGGGTGCCCGAAACGAGTGGCATCAATTTGCCATACAGCCGATTTCGAGTTCCAACTGAACGACCACGTCGGAACCGCTCACATTGACTGTCCCAGAATAGGGAAATAGATCTGCAGGCGCATAGGTAGTGTAATTGTAGGTGCCGTCGGGCACGGTGAATACTATCTTGGATATCGATGCGCCGGCAGCTGTATCGCTCTCACCTCCAGAGGATGAGAATGGGTAAGTCGTGTTCGAAGGCTGACTTATCGTGATGTTCCCCAAAGTTACCGCCCATCTGTCAGCGTAGACGCCACCGCAATCGCCACTCTCGTTGAAGGTCACCTTGTGCAACTGAATTGAACTCATTTGCGCACTTGAGGTAGTGGTAATCGTTATCAGACTCGTGGCCAATGAGGTAGTCGTGACTGTCTTGGTCGTGGTTCTTGCGCCAAGTCCATAAGGAGAAACAGCAAACAACACGCTAGCGGAAACGACCAGCGCTGCGACAATGATGGCCGCCGGAGTTGACCCGATGCCCTTCTTCGACGGTTGATTCATGTTTCTGATTTACGGCGGACTCCGAGTTTTACGGTTTGTGGTAGCCTTGTCCACAATCGCATTCGTGAGAAGTTCCATCCATCGGTCCTCCCCACTCGCTTGGGTAGAGTCCGACTATCTCTGCAAGCATTAACCTAAGACTTTGGATTCCTGGATCGGCCTAGACCCCGACGGGCCTGTATCTCAGGAACGCGGCCACCCCGCCGAAAGACTTTAGCATTGCCCCCTCCTCGGTGCCCGAGGATATCACCTCCACCTTCGCCCCCACCTGGATGGCCCTCTCCTCGAGGAGGTCGACGATGTCGGTCTCGTCGACCACGAACTCCTTCGAGCCGCACTTGGCGCACGGCTCCGATGTTATCTCCTGCATCGCCTGGGTCTTCTTCGAGTTCGGGACGAACTTCTCCCTCACCGTCTGGCAGTTCTTGCACGTCGCCGAGATCCTCAGCATGTCGACATCGTCCGTCACCAAGATCGTCTCCACGTTGCTCTTCTCGAGAGCCTGGATTATCCTCGGGAGGCCGTAGACCGCGACCCCGTTCGGCTTGTTGACCTCTCCAAGGAACCGCTGCACGAGCTTCTTCTCATCGAAGAGCCTCACGTCCTGGAGCTTGTCCGCCGCCTTGTCCACCATCTCCCTGACTCCTTCCCGTCCAGAATAAGCGGTGTCGAGCACGGCGACGACGTTCTTCCGCAGGTTGTAGTTCAGGAACTCCGTCTTCATGAAGTCCTCCTTGGTGTAGCCCGGGCCGCCGATGATCAGTCCCGTGACCTTGTACTCTTCGACGAGGATCCGGTTCGCGTGGTCTGCCACCCTGTGATAGAAGTAGGTGAGCTCCATCTCCCTCCCTCTCTCGTACCTCCTCGCGCTCTGGCCTCCCTTCCTCGTCTTGCCTGATATCCCCGAGGTCATCACGTTCACGACCTCGAACGACTCCCCTGAGAGTATCCCGATCCCCGCTTCGTTCGCGTCGATCGCGAGGATACCGTATACCTTCTCCTCCCTGAGCATGTCCTTGAGGTACTCGATGTGGAAGTGGTCGTCGCACTGGTAGAGGAAGGACTTGACGGGCTTCGGGGGGACTATCTCGCGGAGCACTATCACCTCGCTCCCGGGGCCGTTGGTCATCAGGGCACCGCAGAAGATCACCAGGCCGTTGTCCGGGGTCTCCCTGTAGAGCTTGAGCTTCTGCATGGTCTTCGTGAGGGCGTCCTGGACGTGGTTGCGCGTCGTGTCAGACTTTATGTTCCCGGCGGTGCCCCACTCGTTCCTGAGGTAGGCGATGACCTCGTGGATGGGCTTCTTCGGGGGAATGTAAAGGGAGACCAGCTCCGTCCCGCGGCCCTCCTTGCCGGAGAGCTCTGATATGACCTTCCGAATCTTGTATAATCTTACAGAGTCTGCCTTCGTGCTTAACAAGCGAGGATGACCTCCGGTGAGTCAGCTGACGGATTCGCTGGAAACTACTGAGCTTCTGACCCGGGGCTGCATCGTCGGTTGAGCGGATTGGAGCATTCACCTTTATAAAACCTCACCCCAACTTACTGTTATATCCAGTTACCCTGATTCTCTGCATGCCCCTAGAAGTCGAGGCTGACCTATATCCCGCGGGACTGTAGAACACAGCATCACAGCCTTTAATTTGGACTGGACGCTCAAAACGCTTCCCGATGAATACGGGAAGCCCAAAGGGCAACGGGTCCGGCGCGCCGGTGGCTGCCCTCTTCGTGGCCCTGCTAATCGTGCTTTCGATCTTCGTCTACGCCTCATTCTCGTCCAAGCAGGTTGCGTCCACGTCATCTCCCATCGCCACCACGAGCACAAGCCAAACTTCCACCTCGTCTTCGTCATCCTCCACAAATACATCATCCTCCTCTACGTCTACGAGCGCTACGTCAGCGCGGACCTCGAGTTCCTCTTCGAGCGGAAGGAGCATCACAACATTCAATTCAAGGCAGGTCCTTCTGGCCTCAAGCTCTGGGGGAATGGTTTTCGACCCGGCCAACGGATACTTGTATGTGCCAAGTATCCAACCACCATCCGCCAGTGCTGGTGAATACGCTCAGGGCAACGCCTCGCTCTCAGTGATATCCAGCAGCACAAACACGGTTCTCGCAGTATTGCCCCTGGGCGCTGTAGGGAGTTCCCCGTTTAGGCCATTCATCGACCCGGCCAACGGAGATCTTTACGTGTCCATCACGTGTTCATCTGCTCCCGTATCGTGTTGTTTAACATCTTATTCTCCGTCACCCTCGTGTTTGTCTAGCACGGTCGCGATCGTATCCGGGGAGACACTCGTCTCGACGGTTCCCGTTGGCTCTTACCCCGTCACCCCTATATTTGACCCTCAAAACGGCGACATCTATGTCCCTAACTACCATTCCAACTATACCTCTGTCATATCCGGGGCGACCAACACGCTGGTAGCAAACGTAAGCGTCATGCCCGGCGTCAATGGAGGGGTGTTCGACCCCGCGAACGGGTACATCTACATGACGGGCACCCGTCCTTGCAACAACGGTTGCCCTGTGGGAGACGTGCCAGGATATGTGCTGGTCATCTCGACGGAGACAAATGTGCTGGTCGGTAACATTACTCTCAATTTTGAATACCCTTCCCCCTACGCCCCGCTTCCTCTCACGAATCAATTTCAGTCGTTTGACTCCCCTTCGCCACCTATGTTCGACCCCGCGAACGGAGACATCTACGTATCAAACACGGGGGGAAACACTACATCCGTGATATCGGGGGCGACGAACTCCCTGCTCACCAACGTCGTTGTCGGCGACAGCCCTGGGACCCCCGTAGTCGATTCTGCCAATGGTGATGTCTATGTGCCCACCGGAAGTGGCGTGTCGGTCATATCCGGTTCAACCAATGCCCTGACCACGACTTTAGACGTCAGCACAGGGCAACCCGTTTTCAATCCAATGAATGGCGACATATACGTCCCTAGCCAGACGCAAGACGTGTGCCAAGCGGGCGCGTGCCTCATCAATAGCACCATGTCTATCATCTCCGGAGCGACGAATACTGTAGTTGCGACCGTCCCACTCTGCACATTTCCTAGTGGAACCTCCGTCGACACATCGAATGGAGATGTGTATGTTTCCTGTCAGGCGGCGGTCTGGGTGATTTCCCCCACAACTCAGTCATCATCAACCAGCACCTCGATGAGGCTTGGTGAACTCATCCCTGACTGCAGTACATTGATGAACGTGCAGCTCAATCCGACCACAGAAGGGGCCGTCTACATGAAGGTGGTCACGGACCAAGGGGGCACGGTCGTGACCAATGGGACGGTCATCGTGGTCCAAGATGGACCATTCAACGAGGGGAACGAAGAGTCATTGCACTACTGCATCAACATGAGTGACGTCAACGGCACCGGTTACATGCAGCTCGCTCCCCTCTATTTCAACGGGGCCGCCGGGTATACGAGTGGCTACTACAACTTGACCTTGTGGGTCGGTTACGATAACCCCAACGCGACCAACAACCCGGGGCCGTCGTATTGGGCGACGATCCCATTGATTCAGATTCAACCCTATTCGACCATCTACATCACTGCATCGATACCGTCGGGTGTGGTGACTGTGGTAACATCGAGCGAGGGGAACAGCACCGTCACCACAACGACTTCAGCAACGACGACGGGGGTTAGCATCCCTTTTCCCTTGACGAGAGGGGGAGTGGGGTCCCTTGCAGCAATTTGGCTGGTGGCGGTGGGGGCATTGCAACTACGAAGCCATTCTCGCCGAGAGAAATGCAGTAAGTAGGAACGGTGTAGCTTTCGCACTTCTACCCCATATTCCTCTTGGAGGTTCAAGAGGACTCACGATGTAACGTCTTTCGGCCTCGTGGTGAAAAGCTGCCGCTCCATGTCGCTTAACTAGTAAAGGGAATCCTTCCCTCAAGCGTCACCAGTATCCCCCTGTCCGGTCTTCGCGTTGAAGATGAACTTCCTTGGTCGAACAGCTTTCTATGATTATCCTCCCGTGCCCGTAGTGGCCTCCGCATCCCATCAGGTCAGATACAAGCTGGGTACAAACTGTGAATGAACAATTGCAGTGCCTTCCGGTCCCCGCTATCTCGGGGACGTACTCGACCGCAAGCGGAAGTAGGGCCTGCCGGTCCTAGGGTTGATCTCGACGAGCGACAAGCCCTCGTCCACCGCTTATCGCCTTTCTTCTTGAGACGGGAATGACCTCGGCGTCTTGGGCCTTCTTCCATATGGCGGAGGGCGAGGAATGCAGCTGGAAACCTTGCAGTAGGACGCCTAACTATGCGGCGGAAAACAAAAATCCTCTGCACGTGGATGTTGTTTCTAGGGAGGGAAATCGGAGGCGCCTCACGTCCCGATGACAAAGGCCGTCGAGTTGAGCGCGTAGCAGTGCCCGTAGGCAGAGCCCGTGTAGTGGTGCGCCACTCGGAAGTAGCAGTTCGTCCCCGCGGGCTGGGCGGCCCCACCGGTGTAGGGGAACCAGACCGTCAACGTGTTGTTCAAAATCGGTGAGTTAAACTGGCCTGACCCGTTGAGCATCGGTGTCTGGAAGGTGCCCGAACCGACGAGCGTGACCGAGCATCCGGCCTGCGAAGCGGCCGCGCTGGCGCATTCGAAGACGTGGGCGCCACTTAGCTCCGAGGCCGTGCACGGCTCTGCATACGCCGTCCCATTCGAACGGTACGAATCCGCGCACCCTCCCCAGGCGAGGAAGCTCCCCACCCTGGGGATGCTGTTGGATGCCACAACCTGGAAGTGGAGTATGGCCAGCTGCCCCCACTCGTCGCCCGCAACCAGGGTGTAGTTCGCTGGGAGGGACGAGCCCAGCGAGCTGTAGAAGCCCGGCCCGGTCCGGTTGGCCGCGTTTATCGTCTGCTCAAAGGCCATCCGCGTTGGGAAGACCCCCTTCGCGTACGTCCTCGTGACGTTGGGGCTGTACGTGCAGACCCCGCCGCCGCACACGGGGGGTGGGGAGGTGGTCGAGGCGACGTAGTACCCCGCATAAGTTCCGCTGTCGTTGCCCGGGAGGAGCGAGTAGCTGGTGATGTTCTCGAGCGGGAAGTACTGCGTCCCGACCGGGACGCCGTCGGCGATGCACTCCACCAACGGCCACCAATCTATGGGCTGCCCCGCGCTCGAAAGGTTGTCGTTCCCGTAGTCCCCCCTGAAGACGTCCAATCCGATCGGAAAGAACAGCTTGTTGGTGGCGTTGCCGTAGTTGCACGCTCCCTGGCTCAACCCCTGGGCCGCCCAGTCGTTGGACGCCGTGAGGTTGTTCGCCGTCGTCCTCGTGTTGACCACGGAGGCGTTGATCCCGATTTCGTCCTCACTGGGGATGACGGTGGAGTTGACCAAAAGAGACAGCCGGAGGCCCAATGACGCGTTGGTGACTTCCGTCGAGGAGACGATTTCGGTCTGCGTAGACTCTTGGCTAGAGCCAGTCCCAGTCTGAGAGGAGCGAACGGTCTGGCTAAGGTAGAGTCCGGCCCCTACCGCGGCCAGCAGGATGAACGCAGAGAGGAAGACGGCGGCCCTTCCAGTGGCGGCCAAGATTAATCCATCCGATGATACAACGGGCGGTGGGGCAATATCAACCTATACCGTAGAACGGGTGCTTTCGTGTCTGTTCCCTGGTGGCGGCCTTTAGGGGGTTTCGCGCCGTAAATCACGCGACCAACTCGAATCCAAAAGTGATGCGGAGTCCAACGTCCGGCGCTAAGGAGCTAGGGGAGGCGTGAAGACGAGTTCCGCTTCGACGGTCGTGGAGTTCGAGAGGAGTGGCACGCCTGCTTGGCTGTTCGTCGTCCAATCAATCGTGAAGTTCACGTTGACGTCTCCCCCTTGGAGCAGCGCGTAAAAGTATGGGTCATCGGCGTTCGGATTGTACATCGTGAAGTTCTGGCCTGGGTTGAGAGGGATGACTACTGAGACTCCCAGGCCGCAATTGCAGGTCTCCCGGCTTACCGTCGAATTTGACGAGATTGAAACATTCAGCGAATGGGGCTCGAAGTAGACCGGAGAACCGCCTGTATTGTCAATCGTAACGGCGAAGGTGACGTCCTGCTGGCCGCCGCCGTTTAGCGGGAAATCTATGATCGCCTGGACGGAGTCCACCCGAAGGGGGTCGCTCGGAGCGTAGGTGAAGCTACCACACGCGCTGTCGGGTGGACACTGGACCACCGATGTCGTGGTGGATGTGAGAGTCATCGTCCGAGCAGGCGCGCTCTCGGTATGGCTCAGCTCTGAGCTCAGGTTGCTTGCCTGATTGTACTCGCTCAGAGCGAGGGAGGCCAGAGCTATCGTCAGAACGAGAAAGACGACCAGCGCCAACCTTCTTCCGTCCATGTCAGGTCATACCCTCTTGCTCTTCATGGGAAGGTGAACTGGGCCGATATTGTCGTCGTGTTAGAGCCGAGCGTCTGCGAAGTGCAAGGCGCGTTCACGCAAGGGGTCTCCGTCCATGGGAAGCTGAGGGTGACGTTGACGCGGCCAGGCTGGGCTACCTCGTACCAGTAGCCGTCGCCACTGGTCGGATCATACAGGCTGTAACTCTGACCGTGCTTGAGATTGACCCCAGCTGAAATCCCCAGACCCTCGTTGTTGGGGACCCTGTGAAGGACCGGAGAGTTTGCGCCTATGGTGGTGTTGAGCACATAGTTCGCCATCTCGACGACCGAGTATCCCACGTTCTCGACTGTGACGTTGAAGTAGACGAACGAGTTCACTATCTGCCCCTCTACCGACTCCACCGCCACGTCGCCCCTCGGAGTGTACGTGAAGGTCCCGCACGCAGTGAGAGAGGGGCAAGGAGGCGTAGAGACTACTGTCACGATGGTTGTCAGGGTCTGCGCTGACCTGCTCTCCACGGAGCTAAGCTGGGAGTTGAGGGTGCCGACCTGATTGTACTCGACGGCCGTCAACGAAGCCAGGGCTACCATTAGCAAGGCGAAAGCCCCGAAAAGAAAGTTCCTGGCGTCCAATGGGTGTCGACATTTTGAAAGACGCTTCCTCATATTTGGGTCTGTGGGAAAGGCCAATCAACAATCACGACCCTTCCGTGAATTAGTTCAGCTGCCCTGTAGAGACAGAATCAGGCCCAAATCACATGGCACACAAACTTCACAGCTTATCTTGTAAGGATGGTCTTCTTGCGGACTAGGTAGGCTCATAGCCCTTTCCAAAGGAGTCCGGGTGAATACAACTTACTGCGCTACTTTATAAAAACTATCCCGGGCACGTGGCTAGTCAGCATGTCCACGCCTCCCACCAGCAAGAAGATCGTCCTGCGCATAGGCGGGTCGGTGCTGGGGTCTCCCCCCCAAGCGAAGCTCCTCAAGGGGTACGCGGAGGTCATCTCCGAGGCGTGGAGGGTGGGGCACTCCGTCGGAGTGGTGGTGGGAGGCGGGCCGGTGGCGCGAGCCTACATCGCCACGGCCAAGGAGCTCGGGCTGCCCCGGGAAGGGCAGGACATGATCGCCATAGACGCCTCACGCCTGAACGCCAAGCTCGTGGGAATGAAGCTGGGCGTCAAGCGCGTCTCCACCACGATACAGGGGATGATGCTCGAGCTGGAAAAGAATCGGGTCGGGGTGATGGGAGGGCTGAGGCCAGGAATCACGACCGACACCGTCGCCGCGATCCTCGGGGACGCCTGGCACTCCGATCTCTTGGTGAAGGCCTCAGACCAGGACGGCGTCTACACCGCCGACCCGAGGACGGACAAGGAGGCCAAGATCCTGCACAGCCTGTCGTACCAAGAGCTCGTCAGGATACTGGGAGGCGCGACCCACAGGCCTGGCATCCACAGCATCGTAGACCCGGTCGCGGCGAAGTTCATCGCGAAGCACAAGCTGACGCTCGTGGTGACCAACGGGTTCTTCCCCTCGAACGTGCGCAAGGCATTGCTCGGCGAGCGCGTGGGAACGCTGGTCTCCTGAAAGGCCGCGCCAGGCTGCCTACCTGGAAACTTCTTGCTTGGCCAGCCTGCTCTTGAGCAGCGTCTCGACGGCCTGCTTGGTGTACTGAAGACCCCGCCGGTCTCCTGTCAGGACATGCTCTATCTTCCCGTCATCCATCTCCAAGAAGACCTGGGGTATCACGTAGTCAGGCGTCCAGTCGCCGTACTTCCTCACCAACTCGTCGGCCGCTTTGACGTCGTCCGTTTCGATGTCGTGCAGGATGACGGGCACCCCGAGTTCCTTCGCGGCGTTCTGCACAGGCCCTAAGGTAGTCGGGACGCAATGCGGGCACCAGTCCGCGTAGACCACATGTACCGCCCTCAGCACGCTTTGGCGGAAGTCGGCGGGTGCGTATAAACCGTAGCCCGCCTTCAGCCTTCGTCGATGCGCATCATCGAGACGAACCTCATGAACTCTTCCTCTGTGACCCACTCGACCCTGAGGTAGTCGACGATCTCCTCCTTGTCCATGCCTATCCTGCGCGCCTCTTCTACGGCCACCCTGTACGCCTCTATCTCGGTCGGCCTCTCGAAGTACGCGAACCTCCTGTCGTAGAGCTCCTTGCCCTCCCTGAACTGCTTCACGTGGGTGAGCTCGTGTATCACGTCGAGGTAGAGGTGCCTCTCATGGCCGGTCTTGAGGTACTCCGGGTTGATTATGACGTTCCCCGTCTCGCCGTCGACGCGGAGATAGCCCCTGGGCGAATCCAGAGAGACCTTCAGCTTCGAGATGACTTTGTCCGTGTCCGGCCCGAAGAGTCCTCTGACCGCCTCGATTGCCTCAAAGCCGCCGAAGACCTCGACGAACGGCTTGGTGGTCCCGGCGGCCGCCCCCCTGTTTATCGTGACGCCAAGGGCCTCTCCCGAGGACACGGCTTGCTCCAACTTCTTCTTGGGACGGCGCTCGTACAAGGTCTTCGTGTATGCTAGCCGGAACCCTTGCTTGAGGTAGAAGCCCTCCGCGGAGTCGGAGGCGAGCGTCTGGAGGACGAGCCGCCTCCCCTCGCCCTCGGCGACCTCTCGCAGATGCTTCAGCATGGTGGCGGCGACGCCTCTCCCCCTGAAGCTCGGCGCCGTCCCGATGCAGTAGGCCCCTGCCACGCCTCCTGTCGACCGATATATCACCGCGCATCCCGCCGGAGCCTTCCCCACCCTCGCCAAGATCACGCTGGCCTTCTTGTCCTTCACCACCTTCCGCATTATCTTGCCTACCGCGCCGTCGAGCTTCTGGTCGCCGTAGAACGCCTGAAGGTATGTCCTGATCCATTCCTGGAGCTCCTTCCCCTTCGAGCGGGAGCCTACGACGGTGAGCTCGACCTCTGGGTTCGAGGCGGACTTGCTCTTGGCCTCGCGCGGAATCTCCATGACCAACATCCTGTCCCGGACGGCATAGCCCCTCGAGAATAGCGCGGTGTGCAGTTTGTCCCAGGGACGACCTTCTTCCACCAAGATGAAGGGCGTCGCCCTCTTTCTCTTTGCGAACTCCCTCTCTATGGCCTCGACGGCGTCGTCGGGGACCCTCTCCGCTCCTAGGAAGCCTCCCCGGTTGTAGAAGTACTCGTCCTTGAACGCGTCCGAGAAGATAGCGTAACAGTTCTTCGAGACCCAGACCGTCTCGTCGACCCACTTCGCCCACCAGCTCACCTCGTTGAGCTCGTAGCCCCTCTCCTCACGGCTTGGCAAGAAAGTCCACCCCGAGCACATCCGACACGACACGGAGGGCGGAGTAATCCCGCGCCTCGTCCGACGAGCCCCCGCCGATCAGCTCGTCCTCGACCCACTCTATGGCCTTGGGCGTGTCGACGTCGTCGTCCATCGCCGAGTAGAACGGGGAGAGCCGCCTCCGGACCGCGTCGGGGGAGGGCCCGACCCTGCTGGTGGCCTTCGCGGCGAACTCCCTCAACCGTCCGGCCTTGGCTACGGCTCTGGAGTATGCCCTTCTCGCGCTCCTCAGTCTAGGTAGGCTGAACTCCACGTCCTCCCTGTAGTGCCAGGAGAGGAGGTAGTACCTCAATTCGTCCGCGCTGTATTCTCTGAGGAGCTCCCTGACGAGGAGCGTGTTCCCCGCTGACTTTGACATCTTCCGCCCGCTCAGGTTGACCAGCCCCGTGTGGACCCAGTACCTCACCAGCGGCCTGATTCCTGTCAGCGACTCTCCCTGAGCCAGCTCGGCCTCGTGGTGAGGGTAGATCAGCTCGTACGCGCCCCCGTGGATGTCGTACTGGGGGCCGAAGTTGGTCAGGGTCACCGCCGTGTCCTCGATGTGCCAACCGGGCGACCCCCTTCCCCACGGGCTGTCCCACTTGCCCTCCTCGAGGATGACGGGCCGCCAGAGCGCGAAGTCAAGGAGGTTCTTCTTGTTCGGGGTTAGCTCCAACGGCCTCAGGGACAGCTCGCTCTTGGACTGGTGCGAGAGCTTTCCGTAGTATGGATACTTGGAGGTGTCAAAGTAGACGACTCCGTCGGCGAGATACGCGAACCCGTTCTCGACCAGGATGGAAATCTGGTCGCGCATCACTTGGACATAGTTGGAGACGCGCTCGAAGCTGGTTATGGATTGAACTTTCAGGGCCCGCATGTCCTGGAGGAAAGACTCGGTGTACTTGTCAGCGATCTCGCCGGGCTTCACCCCCTCGCTCTTGGCAGCCTCGGTTATCCTGTCATCCACGTCGGTGATGTTCATCAGGAAGTTCACACGGACCCCCAGATGAGTCAGGTACCTCGCGAGCACGTCGTAGAAGACGTGGGTCCTGGCATTGCCCACGTGTATGAAGCTCTGGACGGTCGGCCCGCAGACGAACATCCGGAGCTCCTCTCCCTCCACCACCCTCAAGGGCTCCTTCTTCGCGCTCATCGAGTTGAAGAGCATCAGGTTGCGCCTCCTCACGCCGTCACGGCGAACCCGGCTTCTATGTTAGCCTTTTTTCGTCGAGCGCAAATCTCATATGGCGTGCGCCTGGCGCCGAGCTCGGTCGCATGCCGCACTCGTTCTTCGAGAAGACCGTGGGCTCGTTCCCAAGGCTCATGGAAGAGGTGGACCTGCTCGACCTCGACAGCGGCATCAGGACGTTCGGCGACTACGGAGGCAAGAAGAAGCAGTTCGTCTTCGTCACGAGGTCGCCCCACGACGGGTACGTCTTGATGGTCTACGCAAAGAAGACAGGCGCGGGCACCCCCGTCCCTGGCAAGCGCCTTCTAGTGAAAGAGTTCCAAAGGAAGGACGAGCTAGGCGAGTTCATGAAGAGCACGCTGTCAAGGCCTGTAAGGGCTTTCGTCTATTAGCTCGAGGGTCAGCGAAGCTCTGGATAAGGTGGTGCGAGAGGTGGGATTCGAACCCACGAACGCCTAAACGAGCGGATTTCTCCTTGCGTCGCTGTAGGCCCTGGGGCGACATCTGATCTTGAGTATCGGCGCCGAAATCGGCCCCGCCGCCGTTGACCAGGCTTAGCTACTCTCGCGAGAATTCGAGGCCCGGGTGCAGTCAAAAGCCTTTCGTCTCGTCGTGCCTTGCATGAGGTTCCATATTCCACGTGCCATAGCCTTATAGCGGCCCTCCTGAAAAACCGGATAGTTGCATGGAGGCGAACGCGATGAAGAGAGACGACTTTTCGTGGATGATAGGAGGGGCACAAGGGAGCGGAGTGGACACCCCCGCCAGCATCTTCGCCAAGGCGGTCGCCACGGCAGGCTTCCACGTCTACGGCACCAGAGAGTACTACTCCAACATAAAGGGCGAGCATAGCTACTTTCAGGTGAGGTTCGGCACCCGGTTCCTCAGGTCCCACGTCAACACCGTCGACATGCTCGCGACCTTCGATGACGAGACCGTCGCGCGCCATGCCTTCGAGGTCCGCGAGGGCGGCGCAATAATATTCGACAAGGGCGTGGCCGAAAACAAGATCCAGAACATTCCGACGATTGAACCCAACGTCATGACGTTCTTGAAGGCAGACCTCGACAAGAACGGCCTCCCCCACACCATCAACGGGGTCCTCGAGGCAGCGCGAAGGAGGGGCGTCCACATCTATCCGATCCAGTACATGGACATCCTCAAGAGCGTAGGCGACAAGCTGGGGGAGACCTCCATGAGCTCCCTGACGAGGATGACGAACGTGCTCTCGGTGGCAAGCTCCTTCGCCCTGCTATCCTTCCCCAAGGAGATAGTGGGCGATGCCATCCGCAAGCAGTTCAAGTCGAAGGCGAAGGTCGCCGCGATGAACGTCGCCGCCGTCGACGAGACCTACGCCTATCTGGCCGAGCACTTCATGGGAGGGGTCGGCTACAAGTTCGCCCCCGGGCCGAAAAACGGCGAGAGACGGGTCCTCATAAGAGGGACCACGGCCGTGGGCATCGGGAAGGTCGCCGCTGGGTGCAGGCTGCAGACCTACTATCCAATCACCCCCGCCAGCGACGAGAGCGAGTACCTCGAAGAGCACGAGTCCATAGACCTCTACGACGCGTTCGGGACCGAGGCAGCCGCCGCTTCGAAGGGATCGGTGGTGGTAATCCAGACCGAGGACGAGACCGCGGCGGTCCTGATGGCGATAGGGGGAGGGCTCGCGGGAGTCAGGGCCTCGACCTCCACCTCCGGACCGGGGTTCTGCCTCATGGCCGAGGGGATGGGCTGGGCGGGGATGAACGAGGTCCCGGTGGTCGTGACGCTCTACCAGAGGGGAGGCCCGAGCACCGGGCTGCCCACGAGGCACGCGCAGGGAGACCTGAGGTTCGCCCTGCACATCGGGCACGACGAGTTTCCGAGGATCATCCTCGCGAGCGGAGACATCGAGGAGTCCTTCTACGACGTCGCGAAGGCGTTCAACTTCGCCGAGAGATACCAGGTGCCGGTGATTCACCTCCTCGACAAGGCGATGGCGAACGCGGACCAGACCTGCCCCATGTTCGACCCGAGCGAGGTCAAGATCGACAGAGGCTCGCTCATCAGGGGTTCGGTCAAGGAACCCGAGGAGAAGGGCTTCAAGAGGTTCAAGTTCACCGAGACAGGAGTCTCACCAAGGCCGGTGATAGGGACCAAGGGAGGGATCTTCTGGAACTCGGGAGACGAGCACGACGAGAAAGGCCACATCAGCGAAGACCCGACCAACAGGATGATGATGATGGAGAAGAGGATGGGCAAGCTCGAGCTGGCGGCGAGGGAGATACCCCTGGAGGACAAGATGCGCTTCTACGGCCCCGAAGACGCCCCGATCACCATCGTGAGCTGGGGCTCGCCGAAGGGCGCCATCCTCGACGCGATGGACGCACTCAAGGAGCAGGACGGGATATCGGTCAACTTCCTCCAGTTGAGGCTGATGAGCCCCTTCCCTACCGAGGAGGTGAAGGAGGCCCTCTCTCGTTCCAAGAAGCTCGTGGACGTCGAGATGAACTACTCCGGGCAGTTTGCCGGCCTCCTGCGCGAGATGACGGGGATCTCCGCGGACCATCGCGTGGTCAAGTACAACGGAAGGCCCATGTCCTGCGAGGAGGTCTATGGCGCCCTCAAGCAGATTTCGTCGGGCGCCGCCGCGAAGGGTCAGGCTCCCAAGAGGTTGGTGTTGAGAAATGGCACTTAAGCTGACCGACCTGAAGACGGAGGTCCACAACGACTGGTGTCCGGGATGCGTCACAGGCGACACCCTGATCATGGCGAACCCCTCCGTCAAGACGATACTCGAGGTGCGGCCCGGGGAGCGCGTCCTGACGGCGACGGGAGAATACAAGCAGGTTGCCGCAAGGATAGACCACTTCTATTCAGGCCCTCTCTATCACGTCCGGGTGAAGTGCTTCGGGGAGCTCAAGGCGACGCCCGAGCATCCGTTCATCGCGGTCAAGAGGACCATGGGGAGGCACAAACACAACATCGAGTTCCGGGAGGAGAAGGTTGAGGCCGCTAGCCTGAGGACCGGCGATTACGTGGTCTTCCCCGTCATGCAGAAGGTCGTCGACATGACTGCCTTCCCGATAAGCTTCAAGAAGAAGGTCAAGGACACCCGGAGCAAGCCGCTTCCTGCAAGAGTGGTGGTCGACGCCGATTTTCTCCGCTTGCTCGGCTATTATGCGGCCGAAGGGAGTTCGCACAAGAGGTCGCTCATCTTCAGCCTCAACAAGAACGAAGTCGACCTGGTCGACGACATAATGTCTCTCATGAAGGCCATCTTCGGCCTGACGGGCAGGACCGACGCACAGGACGACGGGGATGGCATCGACGTCGTCTTCCACTCGTCTTACCTTGCCGAGATCTTCGGAGAGCTGTTCGGTCGCAACGCGGAAGACAAGCGGATTCCTCACGAGCTCATGTTCTTGCCGCCCTCGAAGCAGGCGGCGCTGATCAGGGGCCTGTGGAGGGGCGACGGCGACTTCAAGAGGGCCAAGGCCCGGTTCACCACCACTTCGGTTGTTCTGGCCGAGCAGATGAAACTACTGCTCCTCCGCCAGGGCATTGTCCCCATTGTCGGAACGGAAGAGGCCTACCTGTACCACAGGACCGCCTACAGGCTCTACGTCAGCTACTGGAGGGACTACAACAGACTGGCGGAGATGGTGGGGAAAAACGCCCGGAAGAAGAGCGAGAGAGACAGAAGATCCTCCGTCATCAAGAACGGCAGAGTATACCTTCCCGTCTCTAAGATTACTACATCACCCTTCGAGGGTCACGTATTCGACCTGACGATGGACGACCCCGGCCACACCTTCGTGACCAACGTCGGGGCCTGCGGCAACTGCGGGGACTTTGGCATCCTGAGCGCCATCCAGATGGCCCTCGCGGAGATGGACGTCGAGCCGGACAACGTCGCGCTGGTCTCGGGCGTGGGGTGCTCGAGCAAGACGCCCCACTTCGTGAACACCTACGGGATCCACACGCTGCACGGCCGGTCCCTGCCATTCGCCACAGGAATCAAGCTCTCGAACCCGGAGCTCGAGGTGGTCGCTTGCGGCGGCGACGGCGACGGCCTCGGGATAGGCGCCGGGCACTTCGTGAACTCCGGGAGGAGGAACGTCGACATGGCCTACATCCTCTTCGACAATGGGGTGTACGGGCTCACAAAGGGGCAGGCCTCGCCGACGCTGAAGCTCGGGATGAAGACCAAGTCCCTCGCGATGCCCAACATAAACCAGGCCATCAACCCGCTGATGCTCGCCCTCGCCTCCGGCTACACCTTCGTGGCACGAGGTTACGCCTACGACGTGAGACACCTGAAGGACCTCATCAAGAGGTCGATCCAGCACAGAGGGTTCGCGTTCCTCGACGTCTTGCAGCCCTGCCCGACATACAACGACATCCTCACGAAGGAGTACTGGTCGGGCGAGGGCATCCTGGACGTCGACCTTGGAGGGAGGCCGGTCCCGCGCACGTACAAGCTCGAGGACGTCGGCTATGACGGAGTGGTGTCGTCGCCCGCGACGGAAGAGATGGAGGAGAAGATCAAGCAGGCCATCATGAAGTCGTTCGAGTTCGGCGACCACACGCCCATCGGGGTCTTCTACCAGAACGAGGGCGTCCCGATATACGAGGAGAGGCTTGCCCAGAGGATCCCCTCCTACAAGGACAACCCGCCCGGAAGGCAGGAGATAGCACGGAGAGACGGGTCTCCCGCCGCCATCGTGAACAAGATGCTCGAAGAGCTCAGGGTGTCCTGATCCTTCAGCCGTTCATCGTGGAAGCCCACAAGTACAGCGACCAGTAGCCCGCCCAGCTCCCGTACGTCCCGTTGATCTCCTCGAGAGTCTTTCCTTCCGGCCCGTACACCTTCTTGATGGTCTCGACGAGCGGCCTCACGTTGATAGGCTGGAGCCTTCCCATCCTCCCCAGACCACGGAAGAGGATGAACTGGGAAGACCACTCTCCAATCCCTCTCACCTTCTCCAACCGCTCCTTGGCTTTCTCGTACGGAGCGGTCGCGAGGAAACCCTCGTCGAGCTCGTCGAGGGACGATATCAGCGAAACGAGGCGCTGGGCCACCCTCTGGTTCCTCGTCACCTCGAGAAGCTCCTTGGCGGTGGCCGCTCCTAGGCGAGAGCGATCCGGAAACGCCCAGTAGACCTTCCCGTCGACCTCCACGCTTCCCCCGAACCTCTCGGTCAACGACCGCTTGATCCTCAGGGCGACGGCCCTCTGCATCCGCTGGTTGATGAGCGCCCAGCAGGCGATCTCTAGGAATGAAGGGAACTTGACCTGGTGCAGTCCCCACGCTCTTCTGACTATCGGGTAGAACTTGGGGTCCTTCTCCCTCGCGATGGAGTAGAACGGTCTCACATCTTCCTCAAGGCTGAGAAAGAACGAGGCGCGCTTCGCCGCGGAGTCAGCGGTGTGCGCGGACACCGGTTCAGCGGAGAAGAGCTCGTAGTCTACCCCCACCCCGTTCTTCCCTTTCAGTCTCAACGCGAGGACCTGGCCCTCCACGATGATCGCCTTGGTCGCGGATCCCTCTTCGACGGACTGCTCCCCGCTCATGGGTCCGAAGCCCGCCAGAAAGTCTAGCGACCTGCGAAAGTCGAAGGGCTCCACCGCGTCCAGCGTGCCTTTCCTCGAGTGCAAGAGAGAAATGCCAATCCCTGCCGTACAAATATAAAAACGCAGAACCAGGGAACGTCGCACACCCGATGACCAACGCCCCAGCACGCACCGTAGTCGCCGTCGGCTCCACAAACCCCGCGAAGAGGAAGGGAGTGAAGCTCGCCTTCTCCCGTCTCTTCGGCCGCCTCCAGATCAAGGTGGTCGACGCCTCCTCGCTGGTGAGAGCCCAGCCCGTGGGCCTGGACGAGACCGTCGAGGGAGCCCAAGAAAGGGCGATTTTCGCGCTCGAGTCCGCAAGGCCCGATTTCGGCGTGGGCGTGGAGGCGGGCCTGATCGAACTCGGGAAGGACTGGCCCGGGCACTACCTGAACCTCCAGGTCGCGGCCATAGTGGACTCGGCAGGCCATCTCTCCTTCGGCTGCTCCTCGGGGTTCCCCATCCCGATGAAGTTCGTCGACAGGCTGAGGAAGAACAGCGAGGAGCTGGACCGCTACACCCACGAGCTGGCGGGCGCCAGGAAGGTCCGCGAGGAGGAGGGGATAGTCTACCACCTGAGCAAGAGGCGCCTCTCGCGCGTGGAGATGACCGAGCAGTGCGTCTCGATGGCGCTCATCCCCTGGCTCAACGGCAAGCTCTACGGCTTCGCCTGACCGTGCGGGCCCGGCACGTCGCTGGAAACGCAGTGGAAGGTTTATATCCAGACTACGGAGATATGGAAATTTGCGCATAGCTTGGCGGCGTCTGCGTGGAGCTGACGGGCGGAGCCCTTGCTTTGAGACGTACGACCTCCAGATGCGCGGACAAACAGTGGAGATCTAACCGAAATGTTAGATCTGACATTGGCTTTGCTAAACAGTAAGATTCCGCAGTTATGCGAGAATATTCTTGCTCCCGATATAATCGACTCCGGTTGATCCTGCCGGACCCGACTGCTATCGGATTGAGATTTAGCCATGCGAGTCGAACGTCCCCCTGTTGCGGGGGGCGTGGCGTACGGCTCAGTAACACGTAGTCAACCTGCCCTGGAGACAAGGACAACCCCGGGAAACTGGGATTAATCCTTGATAGGTCATCTCATCTGGAAGGAGAGATGGCTTAAAGGGGTACGCGGGCTTCTTCCGCGAATCCGCTCCAGGATGGGACTGCGTCCGATCAGGCTGTTGGCGGGGTAATGGCCCACCAAACCTGTAACCGGTACGGGCCTTGAGAGAGGTGGCCCGGAGATGGACACTGAGAGAAGGGTCCAGGTCCTACGGGGCGCAGCAGGCGCGAAACCTTCGCAATGCGCGAAAGCGTGACGAGGTTAATCCGAGTGGCCCCCGCTGAGGAGGTCTTTTGTCAGCTGTAAATAGGCAGGCGAATAAGGGGAGGGCAAGCCTGGTGTCAGCCGCCGCGGTAATACCAGCTCCTCGAGTGGTCGGGGCGATTATTGGGCCTAAAGCATCCGTAGCCGGTTCCGTAGGTCCTCTGTTAAATCCAACCGCTTAACGGTTGACCTGCAGAGGATACCGCGGGACTAGGAGGCGGGAGAGGCGGACGGTACTCCGCGTGTAGGGGTAAAATCCTTTGATCCGCGGAAGACCACCAGTGGCGAAGGCGGTCCGCCAGAACGCGCTCGACGGTGAGGGATGAAAGCTGGGGGAGCGAACCGGATTAGATACCCGGGTAGTCCCAGCCGTAAACGATGCTAGCTAGATGATTCATTCGCAAGTCGCGAATGAAGTGTCGCAGGGAAGCCGTTAAGCTAGCCGCCTGGGGAGTACGGTCGCAAGACTGAAACTTAAAGGAATTGGCGGGGGAGCACCACAAGGGGTGAAGCCTGCGGTTCAATTGGAGTCAACGCCAGGAAACTTACCAGGAGAGACAGCAGGTTGAGGGTCAGTCTGAAGAACTTACCTGACGAGCTGAGAGGAGGTGCATGGCCGTCGCCAGCTCGTGCCGTGAGGCGTCCTGTTAAGTCAGGCAACGAGCGAGACCCCTATCGGTAATTGCTAACTGCCCAGAGATGGGTAGAGGCTAGTTACAGAGACTGCCGTTGATAAAACGGAGGAAGGAAGGGGCCACGGCAGGTCAGTATGCCCCGAAACTCCTGGGCCACACGCGGGCTGCAATGGTAGGGACAATAGGTTCCGACCTCGAAAGAGGAAGGCAATCCCCAAACCCTACCCCAGTTGTGATCGAGGATTGAAACCCGTCCTCGTGAATATGGAATCCCTAGTAACCGCGTGTCATCACCGCGCGGTGAATACGTCCCTGCTCCTTGCACACACCGCCCGTCGCTTCACCCGAGTTGGGTCAGGACGAGGTCATCTCATGTTGTGGTGATCGAATCTTAGCTCGGCAAGGGGGGAGAAGTCGTAACAAGGTGGCTGTAGGGGAACCTGCAGCCGGATCACCTCCTTAGTATACCGTCGGGGGCAAGGATATTCG
>Ga0209517_10003726_pt1 | contig 20435 bp, 11 predicted proteins | sample PeaSoiMetSII2010_FD_187695 | JGI IMG/M metagenome (GOLD analysis project Ga0209517, IMG submission 187695) | Peat soil microbial communities from Weissenstadt, Germany - SII-2010 (SPAdes) (version 2) | ecosystem: Environmental > Terrestrial > Soil > Wetlands > Peat | place: Germany...
GAAACTGGCTGAGCAGCACGGACTGCGACCGGATCAGATCATCCTCAGCGCGAAAGTCAGCGGCGTGCAGGATCTGATTGACGTGTATCGGATGCTCGCTTCGCGCTGCCAGTACCCGCTGCACCTGGGACTAACCGAAGCCGGCATGGGAGCCAAAGGCATCGTGGCGTCAAGCGCGGCCATGGCCGTGCTGTTGCAGGAAGGTATCGGCGACACGATTCGTGTATCCCTGACCCCCGCTCCCGGCGGCGATCGCACCGAAGAAGTTCGCGTGGCGCAGCAGATCTTGCAGTCGCTCGGCATTCGCAGCTTCACCCCGCAAGTCACCGCCTGCCCCGGCTGCGGCCGCACCACCAGCACCTTCTTTCAGGAAATGGCCGAACAGATCCAAACTTACCTGCGCGAGCAGATGCCGGTCTGGAAGGGACGCTACACGGGCGTCGAAGAGATGAAAGTCGCGGTGATGGGATGTGTCGTCAATGGCCCCGGCGAATCGAAGCACGCGAGCCTGGGAATTTCTCTGCCAGGGACATTCGAGGAACCGAAGGCTCCCGTTTATGTGGATGGACGCCTGTTCACTACGCTGAAAGGCGACAAGATCGTCGCCGAATTCATCAAGATTCTCGACGACTACGTCGAGTCCCACTACGCAGCCCGCGAAAAAGACGAAGTCGGCGCAAGGGGCTGAACCGGTTCCACGACGGACCAGACCTAACTTCCACCCACTAACTGCCCGACAGCTTGCGGCGCATCACGCCTGCAATGCCGAACAGGCCGGTACCGAGCATCAACATGGTACCGGGCTCGGGGGTGGTCAGCGTTCGATACCCGATATATTCCTGCGGTCCGTGCCCCGGACTCGCACCCACAGGCGTGTACAGCACGAGACCCTTAAAGTAGCTCGACGGAGTGTACTTCGCTGAGGCCAAGGCGCTCTTGTCAAGAGCGAGAACCGCGGCATTGGTCGTAATGCCCGAGCTGAACAGGTTCCACACTGCCCAATTGCCGGTCGTGGCGCTAATCTTTCCACTGATTACGCCATCGAAAATGATGCCCGCCGCTTTGTAGTCGAGGAGCTGGGCGCCATACAGGCCCTTCCCAGAAAGCAGCCCGGTCACGTGAGCACTCCAGCTTTCACCTATCGAAACGTGGTTGGTGAACGAATCACACATGAGCGGTGTGGCCTTCCCACCGTTGATCGAGAAATAGTAGGGATAGGTGTAGTAGCCGCCCGAGTTGTTAGTGCCGACGCCAAGTAACGTCATGGTGACGGGGATGGAGTCGGCCAAGGCCACCGCAGAGAGAAACATGGTTAGAACGAGCGATAAGAGAAAGCGGCTACGTTGCACGATGGAGCCTCCAACAGCAAATTGATTCGGCTATCCTCGTTCTCGCCAACTTTCCCGGCGAGCAGGACGCTACCTTAGAAATGCAATGACGATGCCAATAGGCGCGCAGGCTTGTCCCTGCGATTGCAAGCACTTAGCATTTGCGGATAACGGGGAAGTGAAACAATGTGCAGATATTCTCGCGCCGGCGTGGAAGTTAGTAGGCGCTAGTAACAATGCTGGTAACTAGCCGTAATCGGAAGCAAGTAACCAAGGGCGCATGCCCGAGCTATCGCGACCGCTAATTGAATGAAGAGACCGCCTCGTCCTGGTTCTGGAAAACCTCGAACAAGGGCAATAATCCGATCATTTTCAAGGTCTGCACAGTAAATTTGGACGGGTTCAGCAACTTGACTGCTCCACCCCGCTGTTTCGCGGCCGTCATATACCGGACCAGGAGGCCGATGCCGCTGGAGTCGATCATGGGAACTTCGGCGAGCTCCAGAACAAACCGGTTGATTCCGTTGTCCATGAGTTCGTCCAGGTTTTCGCGAAGGCGGTCGACGGTCGGCCCCAGCGAGATCTTGCCACTCAGCTTAATCAGCTTTACTTCTCCCACACTGCGAATTTCGATTTCCACGTTTTGCGCCCACCCGAAGTACTGCGATCCCGCTCCGCGAGATCGTATTGACTCTCACCCAAGCGTCTGCTAAAGTGCCTGCTCAAATTAGAGGAAGCCCGGCGTTTTTGCAAGCTAGAAGTTTCCCCCGCCCGGTGTTGTCTTGCGCCACGGTATGACGCCACAAGAATCCAAGCTAGACATCAATATCACTGGCTTTGCCTCGCGGCTGCTGGAATTGCGCGAGACTGCCGAGCGTGCCCGGCTCACGGCCCAGACCGTGGTGGACCGGTTTCCGGGAGCCACCGTTACCATCTATCTTCTTCGGGAAGATGAGGAGGGGGGTCAGTTCTGGTCTGCCCGCGCCACGGCCGGAGATGGCGCCGAACCAGATCCCGTCATCCCAGCCGAGGCTGGCACTTTAGGATCGTTGTTGCGCGACCAGCAAATGATTGTTTTCGAGGGCCGAGCGCTGGTCCGTGAAGATTACGCCCATCTCAGTGTCCGCCGCACGCTGAAATACCTTGCCTGTGTCCCGCTGTTCCACAAGGAAGCGCTCATCGGCTCGATCGAAATCCTCAGCTTCGATGCCATTTTGGATCGGGCATCGCTGGAGGTTCTGGAATCGCTGGCAGAGATCGCGGCCCCCGCGCTGGTTTCGTCACAGGTCTATGAAGAAGAGCGCGACAACTCCCTGACCTCGATCACGCGGCTCACCCAGTTCTACGACATCGAGAAAGCGTTCAGTTCCACTCTCGAGATGGATGAGTTGCTGCCGATTATCGCCAACAAGATCCGGGAAAGTATGGAGTGCAACGCGGTGAACCTCTGGCTGGTTCAAGGCGATGGCAGCCTTTTGCTGATGCATCAGGCCGGAGTTGACCCAACGACAAAGCAGGGCATGGTTCAGAAAGAAGGCGAAGGGGTTGCGGGCGACGTCTCGGAAAACGGCGAAGCGGTGCTGATCGCGGAACGGGAAGACGAGCGGCTGATTCGCCGGAACCAGGGTCGCGGAAACCAGGGGCTGGAAGAGGGGAAGATCGAATCCCTCATCGTTGTACCCTTAATCGACAAGGGCTCCCTGGTGGGAGTGGTCGAAGCAATTAATCGGCTCGACGATAAGCCTTTTGATGATGACGATCTCTTCGTGCTCACCAGCCTGAATGAGACGGCGACCCTCGCGCTTCACAATGCCAGCCTGCTGCTGGCTGAGCGCAAGGTGGAGATCCTGGAGACGCTGGTAAGAGTCAGCCACGAAATCACGTCGACGCTGAACCTGGAGCGCGTGCTGCAAACGATAGTCAATGCGCCGCAGGCCGTAATTCCTTACGAGCGTGCTGCCATTGCCCTGGAGCAGGGTGGGAGATACAAGCTCTGTGCTGTCACTGGGGTGACGCAGGTCGATGCCGATGCTCCTGACATTGCTCCGCTCAACGCCATCCTGCGCTGGTCTCTGCTGTCGGAGGGGATCGTGTACGTTCGGCAGCACGGCGCCGAAATTGACGCCGAGCGCGAAGAGACTCGTGCGAAGTTCCAAAGCTATTTCGAAACCTCGAGGATGCGCGCCTTCTACGCGATTCCGCTGACCGACGATACCGGAAGAGTTGGCATCCTGGGTCTGGAAAGCGCGGACCCGGATTTTCTTTCCCCAGCCCACTTGGAGATTCTGCAGGTGCTCGCCGGGCAGGCGACCGTCGCCTTGCGCAATGCACAGATGTACAAGGAAGTACCGTTCATTTCCGTGCTGGAACCGGTGCTCGCAAGGAAACGCAAGTTCATGGCCATGGGGAAACGGCGGCGCACTCTCATGATCGCTGCCGTCGTCGCCGTCGTCATCTTCCTGGCGGTATTTCCAATGCCACTACGGGTCGACGGAGATGCCGTCGTGGCGCCATTGCACTCCGCACAGATACAGCCCGAGATCGAGGGGGTCGTCAGCCGGGTGTACGTTCGTGAAGGGGACCGTGTGACGCATGGTCAAGTCATCGCGGATCTCGCGGATTGGGAGGCTCGTTCGGCGCTGGCCCAAGCGCAGGCCAAGTATCAGACTGCCTCGCTGCAGATGAACCGCTCGCTGGCAGCAAATGATGGCAGCGAAGCCGGTGTGCAGCGAATCCAGGCCGACTACTGGAAGTCGGAAGTCGCAAGGGACCAGGAACTGCTCGACAAGACGCAATTGCGCTCGCCGATTGACGGCCTGGTGGCGACGCCCCACGTGGAAAATATGGTGGGAAGACGCTTGCAGTATGGAGACAGCTTCGCCGAAGTGGTCGACACCTCGCGGGCGGTGGTAGACGTGGCCGTCGATGACACCGATTCCGCCTTGCTACGCGCCGGGGAGCGCGCTTCCGTCAAGCTCAACAGTTTCCCGACACGAATCTTCCGCGGCGACGTATTGGTCGTCAGCCCCAAGGGAGTCCTGCAGGGAGATTCCCGGGTATTTTTCGCTCGGGTCGCGGTTCCGAATGCCGACGGAGCCATTCGCGCGGGCATGGAAGGGCGAGGCAAAGTGCGTGTGGGATGGTCTCCCGCCGGTTATGTCCTGTTTCGCAAACCGCTTTTGTGGATCTATTCAAAAGCATGGTCGTGGTTTGGAGTGTAGGAAATGCAAAGTGGAAAATCGAACAGGCTTGCTTTGATCCTGCTGGGCGTGGCTCTGCTGCCTTGGCTGGCATGCTCCCAGAAGAGCGCAGAAGTCATAGCCGCTCCTTCTCCTTCTCCAGCTCCCGCGCCATCGGGAGGTTCGACTCCTGCTCCGGCGGCGAGCGTTCCGGCGAGCGACGGCGGGTTCACGGTTTCAGGTCCGTTAATTGTGGAGCACCAGCTTGACGTGCTGGCGCAGCGCGAAGGCGTGATCGCCGAATTGCGTTCGGAGGCAGGGGCCCACGTTCGCGCCGGGGACCTGCTGGCGCAACTGGATGACCGGCAACTGGTGGCCGATTTGGAGGCAGCGCGCGCCAAGACCCGCAGCATCGAGGCCGACTTGAAGAACTGGGAAGCCGAAGCTAAGGTCATGCAGTCGGACTACGAGCGCGCCCAGAAAATGTGGGACGCCCAGATTCTCACCAAGGAGCAACTCGAGCACGCGAAGTTCAAGGCGGAATCGGAAACCTGGGATGTCGGGCGCGTTCGCGAATTGCTCACCAATGCCCGCCAGTCGGAACGTTCCCTTGAACTGGAACTGGACAAGACCCAGATTCGCGCACCTTTTTCTGGCGTGGTTGCCCGCCGCTACGTGCGCCAGGGACAACAAGTCGCCAAGGGAGAACGACTGTTCTGGGTCACGGCCGAGGGTCCGTTGCAGATGCGGTTCACTTTGCCGGAGAAGTTCATCGGGCGAGTCCAAAAGGGGCAAGAACTGCCGATGATGACTCCGGATCTGCCCGACCAAAGGTACAAGGTCAGAGTGGTGGAAGTGAGTCCAGTCGTCGACCCCGCCAGCAGCACGATCGAAGTTACGGTGGAACTTGAAGGAAAAGCAGGCTCGCTCCGGCCTGGCATGGATGCCAATGTTCGCATCGAGAATGTGCGATGAACATTACGCGGGCTCTGAATGCGGCGCTGCCAGAGATTCCAGCCCGCACTTTAGCGCAGCGCACTCCCCGCGTGGACCCCGACATCGTCGCGCGAGAGCACATAGAAGACGGCGAGCCTACAATTCGCGTCTATGTTCCAAGCGTAGGGTACATGTACAAATTTCCTCCCCGGAATTGGGCTCTCATCCAGCTGTTTGATGGCAAACATAGCTTTGAGGAAATCGCGGAGCTCTATTCCCGGCAGTCCGGCCGCCATTACGGCACGCAGCAAATTCGCGAATTCGCCGAAGAGCTCGATGCGATCGACTTCTGGTATAAGACGGCTCAGGAAAAAAATGTCGCGCTGATACAAAAAAGCGCAGATGAACGACGTCAACTCCAGAAGACAAAGAGCCGGTATGGCGACCTGTCGCTGATTCTGTTTCCCGCCCTTAATCCCGACAAGTTCCTCACCTGGATTGACGGATACACGCGCTTTTTCTATACCGGCTGGTTCACGCTGCTGACGCTTTGTGTTTTTGGCTTCAGCGCGGGTATTACCATCACGCATTGGTCTGAAATCGGGCGCGACACTCTGGAGTTCTACAACTTCTACGACAAGACCTGGCTCGACGTCATTGAATTCTATCTGCTGGCGGTCGTTGTGCTGGGCCTGCATGAGATGGGCCACGGGCACGCTTGCAAGCACTATGGAGGACGAGTTCCAGCTATGGGCTTCGCCCTTATCTATCTGGCTCCCGCCTTCTACACCGACACGACAGAAGGAGAAGTCAAAGCCACCCGCTACCAACGGATAGTCATCGCCTTGGCTGGCGTCTGGATCGAATTGATCGCCTATTCCATCGTGACCCCGATCTGGTGGGGAACTGCCCCCGATACGCCCGTCCACGATGCGTGTTACATTCTTATGCTGTTCACGGGTATCTCGGCGGCCCTGGTGAACTGGAACCCCCTCATCAAGCTCGACGGATACTACATACTTACCGAGCTTCTCGGAATCGTCGATCTTAAGGAGGATTCCACGGCCTTCGTTTCCGGCTGGGTCAAGCACTACATCTGGCGGCTTCCGGTCGAAGTGCCGTATGTTCCTAAGCGCAGGCGGCTCGGTTATGCGGTGTATGCGCTTCTCTCCGGGCTTTACAGTTACACGGTTCTCTATGTGGTTGCGCGCTTCGTGGGGAACGTCTCCCGCAATTTCAATCCGGAGTGGTCTTTCATACCCGAGATCGGAACGGCACTTCTTGTCTTTCGTGGGCGCATCCGCACCCTTTGGAATTTTATGAAATTCGTTTACCTTGACAAAAAAGACCGGATCGCGGCCTGGTTCACGCCACAGCGGTCCATTGCGGTCGCGGTCATTGCCGTGATTGTTGCCCTAGTTCCTCTGCGCCGGGAATCCTCAACCGGTTATTTCGTTTTGGAGGCCGCCAACCGGGCCGTCATCCGCAGCACGGTTCCCGGCGTAGTGACGGACGTGTATGCCACCGAAGGCCAGTGGATCGCGGCTGGAGATCCAGTGGTACGCCTCAGGAATCGGATCCTCGATTCCAAGCTAGCTCGGGCCCAGGCAGACTATTCGGTCGTGGAGCACCGCAAGGTTCTGGCAAATCTCCGGAATGCGCCCGATTTCGGCGCTGTGAACGCAGAACGAAACCAACTCGGCCAGCAGGCCCAGCAACTCACGCTGGAAGCTGCTCAACTCGAGGTGCGCAGTCCCATTGCAGGATTGGTGCTCACACCCCGCTTAAGCGATCAGCTAGGTGCCTATCTTCCCGCAGGGGCCGAAGTAGGCGAAGTCGCAGACCTGCGTACGCTGCACGCCAGGGTTTATGTTTCCGAACACGATCTCTCCAGATTCCACGTCGGATCGGACGTTCGGTTGCTGGCGACGGGCTCCGTCCAGAAGGTGAAGGCGTCAGTGGCTGCCGTTGAGCCGGCGTCTTCGGAAATACCGCCAGGTATCATCGATCTCTCTCGTTATAAAGGGTTACGGCCGCCGAACTTTTACGTCGTGGATGTCAATCTGCCGAACCCAACCGGAGCACTGAAGCCTGGGATGGTGGGTACGGCTAGGGTATATGGCCAAAGAAGAAGCTTAGCGGGCTTCGGGTGGCGCGAAATCAAGGACTTTCTCGGTCGCCGCGCCTGGTGAAGAATATCAAAAAGGCTGCCCCTGCGCGGGCAGCCTTTTGTTGATGGCCAGCTTGAACGCTTGAACCCGCACTAATGAATCTGGGCAGCCCTGGCAGCCCTAGCAGCCCTGGCAGCCCTGGCAGCCTTGGCAGCCCGCGCCGCCTTCACTGGCTTCTCGCCCGCGGTCGGCATTTCCAGCGGGGAGCTGGCCACTATGGCCTTCTTGGTGGTGTTCAGGGTGCTGATCAAGGACTTCTTCTGGATGGTCATGGTGCGCTCCTTTGAATATTTGATTTTTTGGATTTCCTTCTATTGCACGCCTTGACTAGAGCAAAGCTCGTGCCAAACTCGAAGTGGTTCTCGATCGGGACTCGTAAATGCAACAATCCGAACTGTTTAGTGGCCGTTTCCCGAAGTTTTCGCAATCGGTCCAGAGTGGTGAAAAATTGCCGTCGGTTAATTCTTAACCGTATGCTGGTTAAGTTTTAACCATTTATCGTCGTCCAGCCATCACAGCTTCAGCTTCCGGCAGAGGTACTTCATGCGCTGCGGGTCGATATGCAGCAGAGCGGCGGCGGCGGATTTTCTTCCGTCAGTCCGCCGAAGGGCGGCATTGAGATAGGCAATCTCGATCCTCCCCATCTCAGCGTCGAAGTCCACCCCCTCCTCGGGGATCAGAATGGCTTCCTGGCTGGCTGCGCTCGAAGAGAGGAGATGCTGCGGTAGATGATGGGCCACGATCACCGGGCCATCGCTCATGATGACCATGCGCTGGATTACGTTCTCCAGTTCGCGCACGTTGCCCGGCCAGGAGTAGTCCTCAAGAATCTCCATGATTTCAGGTTGCAGCTGTTTGACCGGTTTCCGGTTGGCGGTGCAGTACAGCCGGAGGAAGTGCTCGGCCAGCCGGGGAATGTCCCCGCGGCGCTCGCGCAGGGGAGGAACCATAATGGGGACAACGTTGATGCGATAAAACAAGTCTTCGCGAAACCGGCCCTTTTTCACCTCTGCTTCCAGATCGTCGTTGGTAGCGGTAATGAGGCGAAAATCAATCTTCTTGGCAGCCCTTCCCCCTAACCGTTGCACCGACCGCTCCTGGAGAGCGCGCAGCAGTTTGCTCTGCAACCCGAGGTTGAGGGTCGTAATCTCGTCCAAGAAAAGCGTGCCGGTGTGCGCCAGTTCAATCAAGCCCGGCTTGGCGCTGTCGGCGCCGGTGAAGGCGCCCTTTTCATATCCGAACAGCTCCGATTCAATCAGGCTCTCCGGGAGCGCGGAGCAGTTCAGGCAGACGTAGGGTTTGTCGTGGCGTTCCCCACACTGCACGATCGCCTGAGCCACCAACTCTTTTCCAACCCCACTCTCACCCCGGATCACGACGCTGGCGTTGCTGCCCGCGACCGCCTCGATCGCCTGGTACACCTTGCGTATAGCCTCGCTGCCGCCGATCAGGCCGCAGAAAGCAGAGCGGTTTTCGACCTGGTCCAGCATCCATCGGCCTTCGGACTGCAAGGCGCGATTCTCCATGGTCTGCAGCAGCACGGTTCGCAGTTGTTCTCCTTCTACAGGTTTGAGGAAGAAATGGTCCGCGCCGGCCTGACTGGCCTGAAGAGGGAATTCGCTGCCGGTGGCAGCGGTGATCGCCACCATGATCAGGTCATCCCGCAGGCGGCGCATCTCCTGCAGCACTTCGATGCCGTCAGCTGCGCCCTCCCCAATGCTCTCCAGATCAAGGACAATGCCATGGAGGTCAGGGTCATCAATGAGCATCTTGATTTGTGATTCGGTGCTGGCCAGGGTGGTGCGGAAGTAGGGCGCCAGCGCCCGGCGCATGTCCCGAAACATCTCCTCGTCCAAGGTGACGACGGCGACCGAATAGCGCTCGGCGAGACTACGGTCGCTGGCACCTGGCAAACCCATAGGAGGTCGGAATCAGCGCCTGATTATACGATAGGAGGCCAACCGCAAGAGCGCGGAGTCATTTGCCTAACACGCCTGGAATCCAATGCACGGCGTTGTCGTGATACAGCTTGCGTAGAACAGAGTCCGGCAGAGCGAGACCTTGTACCCAGTGTCCTTCGTAATCAAATGTGGCGCTGGTCGCGAAGTACCGCCAGTCGAGTGCGTACTGATCTTCCCACTCTTTCACGACGTCTTTAGGGTTCGCGTTGGGCAGGTATTCCAGATCGGTTGCGTACAAGATGCGGTCCTGGTATTTCAGAACAAAAGCGCGCACTTTCTCGCTGGGTTGAATCATCAGATGGGGAACCCGAGCCGCAGTGTCAACCGCAAAGTTCGGATAACGATCGAAGCGCTGGGCAATGTCGTCAAGACTGTCTTCCATACTTCCCAGATGTGCTCCAACCACGCGGAGCTTGGGATTCTTCTGGAGAAGACGATCACGCGCTTCGAGAATCTGTTTCTTGGCGGGTACCTCAGGGTGGCGATACATGTACCATTCGGGATGCTCCTGGTAGTAGGAATTATCCAAATCAGCAGGATTCGGAGGCTTCCAACACATATCCGGCTCAGCGACGTGGGCAATCAAGGTCTTATTGTGGTCGGTGATATCGCGGTAGATTGGTTCGAGCGCTGGGTCGTCCGGCAGCACGTATTGGCCTTTGGAATTCTTGACTTCCATCCCCAGCGTTTTCCAGATCTTTACCGCGATTGCACCCTGCTGGAAGTTCTCGTTGAGCTGGCGAATCGTGTCCTCCGCGAAATGTGGCTCATTGAACTTGTACGGGCTGAATGACGTGCACAATTGCACGCGGCCCTCATTCGCGTGCACGATCGCCAGGACGTCCTCCAGTGCCGGATGCAGATCCTTGAGATAGCCATCGTGGTCATTCACATACAGGATATCCACAATATGAAGGTGAAGGCGGCTCAGCAAAGCCTGGAAGCTTGGGTCGTCGCGAAAGACGTGGGTGTGGGTGTCGACCGGCTCAAGAGAACTGAACGCTTTGAGTTCATCTTCAGTAAACCGCCTGGCCGGTTGCGAGGTGGTATTTGCGCTTGCCACTGGCTGGGAAACATTGGCGTTTTGCCGCGTACAACTAATTGTCGCCAGAGCTGCCAATAGCAAAATCGCCAGTTTTCGCATCGTACTTCCCCTTTTCCGCACCTGCTAACAAATTTATTGACAAACGCGAACCATATTAATACATTTGTGATCGTTCGTGCACATATTTGATCGTCCTTGTCCTTGTCCTTGTCCGCCGATGTGTGACTCAGATTCTTGTCGAGCCGCCCGGGGCATTTCGAGAGGAATTCATGATCGCACGTAATCTTCGGTGTTCCCGGTTTCCTAAAGAATTCGTGGGACAAGTCCGTCCGGCCCAGTTCGCCAGCCTGCTAATCGTGTTGGTACTGGTTGGAAGCTGCCCCGGCTCTTCCAACCCGGCTGGGACCTCTCCGATAGTTGCCAATGTCGAGGGCATATCCGTAGTCGTTCATCCGAGCGACGGCATCTACGAGATCCAAACCGGAAAAGGCGGACACAGCGTCATTCATGCCAGACTGGCGGCCGAGATCGATCACAAATGGGTCAAATCCACTGACTACCCCAAACATCAGATCTCGCAATCAACTTTTGAGGATGCCCTGGGACACGGACAGAAACTTACCGTCATTTCCTCCGGGCTCGCGAACCTCCCTGACCTCGCCTATACGTTACAAATTTATGAAGGAAGACATTTTGGGGTGATCGAGGAGAGCGTACAGAATCACACCGGGAATGCTGTGACGGTCCAAAGTATCCGCAGCGTGGAAGCGGTTGGAGACCAAATCATCGATCTCAGGGGCGCGCAGAATGCCGGCCGCGTTCTCTCGGATAGTTACAGCGAGGATTGGCCGCCATTGCAGATTTACGATCTGGGGAAAGCTCCGCAGGGAATGCATCGAGCCGTAGGCAGCCAACTCATCTATAACCGGGAAAGCAAGGAGAGCCTCTTTTTCGGAGCTCTCACCTCCGACCGGTTCCTCACCATCATCCACTTGCAAACGCAAGCTTCATCACCACGGGGCACCGGCATCGCGTCCTACACGGTAGATTCCACCGGAACGACTGAGATCCAGGCAACCGACCCCGAATCGGGCATGCGAGAAGGACCGGCGGAAAACCTGATCGAATTAAGTGTTCCGCTCGCGGCTGGAGAATCGATGGCTTCAGAACGCCTGATGTTTGCCGCCGGAAACAACTATCACTCGCAACTGGAGAACTACGGCGCCGCCATTCGAGAACTGCATCACGGTCGCATCAGCGCAGACAACCTGCTGGGATGGTGGAGTTGGACGGCCTTTTACTTCAAAATCACCGAGGGCGCTACGCTCACCAACGCGCAATGGCTGGCCGAGCATCTGAAGACGCTGGGCTTCGACTATTTTCATTTCGACATGGGTTATGGATACGCGCGCGGTGAATATGCGACTCCCAATGCCTCTCAATTCCCCGGGGGCATGCGGGATCTGACGCACCGCATTGGCCGGTTGGGATTGAAAATAGGAATTTGGACGGCTCCCTTTGAAGTGGCCGAGCGAGCATGGGTTTACGAGCACCACAAAGATTGGCTGGTGCACAACGCACATGGCGATCCGATTCCAATTGGCGACGCCGAAGAGGTGAAGGGCGAACGCCTGTTCGTCCTAGACGCCACCCACCCCGACGCCCAGGAATATCTTCGGCAAACCTATCGCACGCTGGTCCGGGAATGGGGAGTGCACTACATCAAGCTCGACTTCATGGACAATACGGCCATCGAGGGTTATTACCATCGCCCGAACACAACCGCACTGGAAGCGCAGCGCATTGGGCTCGAAATTATTCGCAAGACAGTCGGAGAAGATGTGCTCCTCGATAAAGATGGGAGCCCGATGTTGAACCCGGTTGGCCTGGTGGATGAAGGCCGCACATCGCAGGATACAGGCCATGCGTTTCTCCGCAGCAAGGAAGCCGAGCCCGGGATCGCGGCGCGTTATTACATGCATCGCAATTTTTTCATCGCTGATCCGGACGCATTCACGGTTTCCCGGCAACTGGTTGAAGAGCGAACCATTCAAGCTCCGCTTACCTTGAATGAGGCTCAGGTTTCCATCGTTTTGTCGGCCGTATCCGGTGGCATGTACGAAATTGGCGATGACCTTCCGACCCTGGGGAGCGATCCGGACCGGGTCGCGCTGGTCACGAATCCTGATTTGCTTGCCATGGCGAAAGTTGGGCGGGCTGCTTTACCTCTCGATCTCCTGACCTATGCAGATAAAGACGAACAGCCGAGCATTTTTCTGCTTCACCAGGATCAGCGCCAAGCCATGCTCGCCGTCTTTAATTGGACCGAGCAACCGAGTTCCCATGCGCTCACGTTTTCTGACCTGAACTTTTCGGCGGGACACTCGTATGAGTTATACGATTCGCTCGCGCACAACCGGCCCGTAGCGATGGACCACGAAACGATCCGACTGGAGAATCAGCCGGCGCACTCGGTCAGGCTAATTAAGATTATCGACAGCTCAATCCCGGCAGCAGCCCCTTCGCTTGCCTTCCAAGTACCGTCAGAGGCGAAGACTGGAGAAGCTATCAAGTTCTCCAGCGTCGCGGCACACGATGGCGTTCCGGCACTCGCCTATCGTTGGGATTTCGGCGATGGAGTAGTCGCGGATGGCGCCGCGCTCACTCACACCTATACCACTGCCGGAAATTATGTCGTGCGCTTCACCGCTGAGGGCCTCGATGGTAAATCGGCAGAGAAGACGTTTCCCATCGCGGTCGGTGGATCCGTCACTCTCCCACCTCCACAGCGCTACCATGAACCGAGCGAATAGAGCGGTTCTGGCGCAGATGACGAGAATTCAACGATAGTATGTTCGTTTGTAGATTATCGTGTTCGTGTCTGATCGATCTGAAGTCAGGATGCACACTATTGCGATAGAATCGGTGTTGCCCTGACCCAGTGGAATCGAAGACCGCCGAAAATATGGCAGTTGACAAAAGCTATAAAACGAAAGTATAAGTAATGGTTCGTAATCTTACATTGAAAAGCTCGTTGTCCCAGCACCCGGACTTTTGCCTGGCCCCATTAGGCCGCTTGCGAAAATTCGGGTTTAGCGTCCAGGAGCCTCGCCATGCTTATCCGTTTCCATCGCCTGCAAGTTCTCTCAGCTTTCTTTCTCCTCATGACTCTTATCGCCGTCACGCCGCTGTGGGCGCAAAAGGATGCCGGAGCCATTGTCGGCCTGGTGCGCGATTCCAGCGGCGCGGTCGTCACCGGCGCCAAGGTCACCGTGACCGACGTGGAACGTGGCATTCAGTTGACCTTTGTCACCAATGAGGCGGGGGAATATGTCGCGAGCCCGCTCCGCATCGGCCGTTACACCGTCAGCGTCGAGAAACAGGGATTCAAGAAGGAAGTTGCTGGCCCGGTGCAAGTGAACATCCAGGATCGCGTCGGTGTGGATCTGAAGCTTCAAGCGGGCGCGGCAACGGAAGTGATTACGGTCACCGGCGAACGGGCACAGCTCGAAACTGAAACCTCCGAGCTTGGCCAGGTGGTAGACAGCAAACGCATGAACGCGCTTCCCTTGAACGGGCGCAACTACGCGCAACTCGCTTTACTCGGCGTTGGCATCGCTGTCTCCGAGCCCGGATCGCGCGTCGAAACCACGTACGGCTTCAGCGCCAACGGCGCCCGCTCTCTGCAAAACAACTTCCTGCTGGACGGCATCGACAACAATGCGAACCTGGGCGACGTCCTCAACGGCGCCGCTTATGTGGTCCAGCCTGCGGTGGACGCCATTTCCGAGTTCAAGGTCGAAACCAATTCCTACAGCGCTGAATTCGGCCGCGGCAACGGCGCCATCATGAACGCCGTCATCAAATCCGGCACCAACCAGCTCCACGGCGATGTGTGGGAGTTTTTGCGAAACGAGAAATTTGACGCTACCAACGCCTTCGACCAATTCGGTCAGCAGCCCTACAAGCAGAACCAGTTCGGTTTTACGCTGGGCGGCCCTATCGTCAAGAACAAGATGTTTGTATTCGGCGACTACGAAGGCCTGCGCATTCGCCAGGGCCTGCCGCAGCTGTCGGCGGTTCCCACGCAAGCCGAAGTTGCCGGAGATTTCTCCGCGTTTCTCAACACCAGCATGCCGGCCTACGCCGTCGATATGAATGGCAATCCTACCAGTCAGGTCGCGCTCGACTGCAGCGGCAACCCAACCTATCAGGGCGAAATCTTCGATTCGCAGAAGGCAGGATACAACGCAAACAATCCCAACGGGTACTGCGGCGTCCCGATCGGCGGTTATTCCTCGGGTGTAAAGCCGGCCAACAAATTCAATGGCACCAACGGCACCATCGATCCGCTCGGCGCGGAATTGGCTGGGCTGTTTCCCGTCTCCAATACCACCGAGGGGGGCGGCAACAATTTTCTCAGCGATCCCAAGAAAACTGAAACGGAGAACAAGTTCGACGTTCGCTACGACTACACCATCAGCGCCAAAGATAATTTTTTTACCCGCTTCAGTTACGGCAACGACAGTACTTTCCTTCCCTCACCCTTCAGCAACGTGCTCGACGGTGGCAGCTTTCAGGATGGCTACAGCCAAAACCTTGCCGAGGGACTGGCGGCCAGCGAGGTCCACTCTTTCAGTAACAGCCTGATCAACGAAGTTCGCTTCGGTTTCAATCACCTCACTTCCCACCGTTACAATCTGAACTACAACGTGAACGTCGCGCAGGGACTCAACCCCCCATTTCCCGGAGTTCCGTTCGGACCGAACCTCGGCGGCCTGCCTTCGATCAGCTTCAGCGATGGCACGACGGGCATTGGCAGCTCGGAATACCAGCCTGCACTCGAACACCAGCACAGTTACGTTTTTAACGAGAATCTGAGCTGGGTTCGCGGACGCCACGCCATGAAGTTCGGCACCGAACTTCGCTTCGAACAGTTCACGATACTAGAGCCGGCTGCCGCTCGTGGCGATATGTCGTTCGGCAACGACTTCACCGACAATCCTGCCGCGCCCGGCTCCGGCGGCGAGGCCATTGCCACTTTCCTGCTCGGCATTCCTGACGGCGGGGGGATTAACGGCCTGAACAACATCATCTACAACCGGCAGATTTACGCGGCCTACGCTCTCGACGACTTCAAGGTAACTCCCCGACTCACCCTGAACCTGGGTCTCCGCTATGAATTCTTCAGCACCATCAAAGAGGCGGACAACCTGGCGTCCACGTTCGATTTCAACTCGCTCTCGCTGATCGTTCCCAGCGGGATCAACACGCAACTGACGCAAACCCTCGCCTCCGAGCTCACTGTTCAGCGGAACGGTACGCCCGGACTCATCAAGCCCGACACCAACAATTTCGCGCCTCGCATCGGCCTTTCCTACCAATTGTCCGACAAGCTGGTCCTCCGCAGCGGCTACGGCGTCTTCTATGGCGGGCAGGAAAACGGCCCATTCTCCAACCCCAGCCCCGGTTTCAATCCACCATTCTCCGCCTCGCAGGCGTGGACCCCGCCCTGCACCGCCGCAGTCGCAAATACGACAGCAACCGCAACCAGTGTAGGACCCATCGATTGCTCGCTCTCGCCCGCGAACTCCCCCGGCTTGCCATTGAACGTCCTATTGCAGGGATTTCCCGCTAACTCGTTGGCCAATCCAAACACGCCGAGCCTATACTCCATTGACCCACACCTGGTTACACCCTACACGCAACAGTGGCATCTGGGTCTGCAGTACCAATTGCCGGCCGACACCGTTCTTGAAGTTTCCTACGCCGGCTCTCGCGGATTGAAGCTCTACGCCTTCTACAACGGCAACCAGGCCGTTCCCAGCGCGGTGGCAAGCGATCCCACCGCTCCGCGGCGCCCGGCCCACGAAGTAACGCCTGGAGACACCACCGGTTTGTGCACGGTGGCGGCATACTACAACGATCCAGCGCTCTACGACTGCAATTCCGCGCTCGATACCATCATCTACACCTTCCGCTCGAATACGCAATCGAACTACAACTCGCTACAGGTCCGCCTGGAGAAACGCTACACTCACGGACTCCAGTACGAAGCCGCTTACACCTTCGCGCACGCCCTCGACAATGCTTCCAGCGCCAGCCTGGGATCGGTGAACAACGGAGACTTCCAGGACCAGCGCTATCCCAACGCGGACTACGGCAATGCCGACTTCGACGTGCGTCACCGCTTCGTTTTCAGCTATGTCTATGACTTGCCCTTCGGTCGCGGAAAAATGTTTGCTAAGGATGCTTCCGGCGTCGTAAACCAAATTCTTGGCAACTGGCAAATGTCCGGTGTTTTTTCCGCCGCCACCGGCAATTACTACACTGCCACTGACGTGGTTTCGGTCTCCAATAGCGATTGCGGTGGTGCTGTCGGCTACTATTGCTCACGCCCCGCTATAGTTGGCAATCCCAACGGCAGGCCGTGCGTCGCGGGAACGCTATTCAACACCTGTGCCTTTTCCGACAACCTTATCACTCCCGGAATTATCCCCCAGGGAACATTCGGCAGCCCCTCACGCAACATCATCACGGGCCCCGGATACACCGAGTGGGACACCTCGCTGGTCAAACAGTTTCCGATTACCGAGCAAAAACATTTGGAATTCCGCGCGGAATTTTTCAATGTGCTCAACCATGTGAACTATCTGTTTGGACAGTTTGGCGCGATCAGCGCTGAACCAACGCCCCTGGAACTTAATGTGGCTAACCCTTCGAGCGGCTTCGGTTTCCCCCTGGCGTCGCGGGCGCCACGACAGATCCAGTTCGCGCTGAAGTTCTACTTCTAGTGGGCGGCCGCGATTGGCCGGTTTTGAGTGATCGTCGAGGCTAAGATCAAGGCGTAGCCGGAAGAAGGTTCTTCGCTGCCCGGTAGAGTCACGCTGCTGCTTTGGCCGCCCGCAGCGCGAGCCTGCATCTGCCTGCACTCAGAAGCGACGTTTCCTGAGATGTCATCTTCTCTATCCGTGCTAACTCTTCCTGTCTAACTCCCTTCAATTCATGACCATGGCAGCCGGGCTGCGGCATTCAGGCTCGATTTACGAAATATTCAACAAATTGTCATCAATTATTAACAAACGGCAGTCTAGGCTGACAGTTCGCCAACCATGAACTACATGCTGAAAGTGTTCGCGTCAGAACTGTGTCTGCTATCTAAAACGTTTATTTCTCAGGAGATCAAAACAATGAAACGAATCATGGCTGTGGTGTTTTCGATGGTGCTAGCGGGGAGCGTGATCGCGGCGCAAGCCCAGCAGGGCACGGCCACCGCAACGACGACGACAACAAAGAGCGCGCAGAAAAAAAAGGTCGCCAAGCCAACTGGGCCGGCTATTTCCGAACAGCTCAGTGAGATGAAGCAGGCGATCGATGCCCAGCAGCAGGCGATCAAGCAGTTGACCGATCTGGTTCAAAGCCGCGATCAGAAGATTCAGCAACTGGAACAGCGGCTGGATCAGAGCCAGGCGGTGGCCAAGCAGGCGCAGACCAATGCGGATGCTGCGGCCGCTCAAACGGCGGCGCAAGCGCAAACGGTAACAGCGCTCAAGAGTGATGTGACAGATTTGAAGACGAGCGCCACCAACGCCGCGCTGACTCTGCAAGAAACACAGAAGAGCGTCAAGGATGCGATGGAGAGCCCGATGGCGATCCACTTTAAGGGAATCACCATCACTCCCGGCGGATTCCTGGCAGCAGAATCAGCGTATCGCAATCGCGCGATGGGGTCGGACGTCAATACTCCCTTCAACAGCGTTTCCATGCCCGGAAGCGGTACGAACGCGATTTCTGAATTCTTTGGCTCCGGTCGCCAGTCCCGAATCTCGATGCTGGCTGAGGGCAAGCTCAGCGACATCAAAATGAGCGGATATTACGAAGCCGACTTTCTTTCGGCCGGCGTAACTTCCAACAATAACCAGAGCAACAGCTACACCATGCGCCAACGCCAGGTTTGGGGGCAGGCCGCCTTCAACAATGGGTGGAGCTTCACGGGCGGGCAAATGTGGAGCCTGGTGACGGAGACCAAGAAGGGCGTCGACAACCGGTCCGAAGCTTTGCCGATGACGATAGACGCGGCCTACCATGTCGGTTTCAGTTGGGCGCGGCAGTATGGTGTCCGCTTGGCCAAGAACTTCAACAATCGGTTCTGGCTGGCTGCTTCGCTGGAAAATCCTCAGACGATCTTTGCGGCCAGCGGCAATGCCTCAAACTTCGCGTTTGGCAGCACCGGCGTTACCAGCGGACTGTATGACAATCAATCTAACTATTCCTTTAACGCGATGCCCGACATCATTGTCAAGGCGGCCTTTGAACCTGGTTTTGGCCACTATGAAGTCTTCGGCATCTTCAGCCGCTTCCGCGACCGCGTCTATCCCTGCGCAGAAGTGTCTTCCACCACAGTCGGGTGCGGTACCACACCCACAGTGTCCGCGCTAGGAGCCTATAACGCATCGAAGAATGGCGGAGGAGTGGGAGGCAACGCCCGCTTCACCCTTGCCAAGCACGTGGACTTCGGCTTGCACGCCCTCTACGGGAACGGCGTAGGCCGATATGGCGCGTCGGGCCTGCCCGATGCCACCGTCAACCCGGATGGCACGCTGGCGCCGCTGCGCAGCTACCAGGGTTTGCTTACCTTGGAATACCACGCACCCAAGATTGATGTGTACCTCAACGGCGGCGAGGAGTATGTGGCACGACGCTATCAACTTGATCCCGTCTCCGGCAAAGAGGTGGGCTACGGATCGCCGACCTTTCTTGATTCGACCTGCTACACCGAAACCGTGCCCTCCGCAGGCACCGGTTACGGCTTTGGATCGCTTGGTACCAACTGCAGCGGCAATACCCAAAGCACGATCGAGGGCACGTTTGGGTTCTGGATAAAACTGCACAGCGGTCCCAAGGGAAGACTGCAATTCGGTCCGCAGTATTCCTACCTGGTCCGAAATGCCTGGACGGGAACGTTCGCTCCGGCAACCGGGACAACGCCAGCAACTTATGTTGGGCCGCACGGAATCGACAACATGTTTATGACGTCGTTCCGCTACTACTTGCCGTAGCGAGCCGAAGGTCCTTGCCCCCAGAGTTTTCTGCTCCTGCTATTGGGGGCGAGGGATCGTTCTCAAAGCGAAACGACTTCCTATCGCTCCAGTGCGGAACTCCCGCATTGGAGCGATTTCATTTCAGGGCGCGAGCACGAAAGTGCCTTTCAATTCAATCTTGTCGGACGAACTCCCCACGAGAATGCCGAAACTGCCCGGATCAGCGCTCCAGTCTTTCTTGCGCAGGTCATAGTAGGAAAATGCCCGGCGATCGAGCGCCACGCTCACCTGCCTGGACTCGCCCGGTTTCAGCTCGATCCGTGCGAAGCCCTTCAATTCCTTTATAGGACGAGGGGCGAGGGAGTAACCGTTGCGAACGTACACTTCTGCGACCTCCGCGCTTGCGTAGTGTCCTGTGTTTTCGAGGTCGAACGACACGGTGACCGACTGGTTGAGATTTCCAGTTTCAGGCGACACCTTCAGGTTTTGGTAGGCGAAGGTCGTGTAAGAAAGACCGTAGCCGAAGGGAAAGAGAGGCTCCACTTTTTGTTTGTCGAAATATCTGTAGCCCACGTAAATACCTTCTGCGTACTCGACCTGCAGGTTCTCGCCGGGATAATGTCCGTAGGCAGGAGAATCTTTCCACTCCTTCACAAAAGAAACCGGGAGCTTTCCGGAGGGATTCGCGTCGCCGAACAGAACGTCCGCGATTGCATTTCCGCCTTCCTGTCCGCCATACCACAAGTCGAGAACCGCGGGAACTTGCGCGATCCA
>Ga0209517_10003728_pt1 | contig 20429 bp, 19 predicted proteins | sample PeaSoiMetSII2010_FD_187695 | JGI IMG/M metagenome (GOLD analysis project Ga0209517, IMG submission 187695) | Peat soil microbial communities from Weissenstadt, Germany - SII-2010 (SPAdes) (version 2) | ecosystem: Environmental > Terrestrial > Soil > Wetlands > Peat | place: Germany...
CGGCATGTCTGCGGGCGCGGCCCATGCAGGCGAGTCTCGTGTGGCAGCGGACAAACCCGAGAAACGCTGAAACAAATGTGGGACCGATCACAATCGCCGCAGCAAGCGCAATCCTGACTCTCGTCTTCTAGGAATCGCTTTTGGCAGAGCGATGCGCAGCAAATTCATCTCTCGCCGGCACGAATTGTCCGTTCCTGAGTTTGTAATCGGCGCCACGCCAGCGTACGGTCGTTCGTGTAAAACTCACCAGCCAGATGAAAAATGCCAGCGCGTCCCAAATCGGAATTAGAGGCATCTTCTTCCAGAGTCCTTCCTGTTTTAGTCCCCGGATTCCGATGAGCCAAGTCATGGCTACGCGAAAGGCTACGTACAGACCCCAATAGGCCGCAGCAACGCCAAGGGTCGGGCGTACCAGGACGGCAAGCGTTGTCCATGGCAATCCCCAAGTGAACAGCAGGCCAAAGTGTCCCCAGGGCCGCATGCTTCTCATCACGGTCATCCATCGCACGCGCTTTGACCACAGCCCTCCCATTCCCTGAAAATCAGGGACCGTTTCTACTGCATACCGTAACAGCCTGACTTCGACTCCTTGTTCGGCAATCAGCCGTCCAAACAGTAGATCATCGGCCGGCCGGTTTTCCAACACCTGAAAACCCCCGAAGTTATGGACACGCTGCTTCGTGGACACCATGGTTGGCCCCAGCGCGAACTGTATTCCGTCAAGCTGCCAGGCAACTAGTAGCCCCGCATAAAAGTCGGAAATCATCCCAATGGTCTGGAGTTTCTCGACAAATGGTCCTTCTCGCGGTGATACGTAGAAACAGGTCGCTCCTCCGACTTCGGGATCGCGCAACGGCTCAATCAGTCTCCGCAGATAATCGGCCTCTACTCGCACGTCGGAGTCATTGATCACCAGGTATTCATACCGCGCTTCACTCTCCATCAGTCGCAACTTGGCAACCTTGTCGTTGATGGCCTTGTGGCCAGCGCTGAAAAGCAGGCGGATTTGCCGCTCGGGGAAATCCCGCATCAATTTCTGGATTACAGGCACACTGGGATCGCCTTGGTCTGTCGCGCAGAAAATCAGTTCGTACTCGGGATAGTCCTGGCGGCAAAAACTGGCGAAGTTTTCATAGGCATCAGGGTCCAGCCCCCGAACCGGTTTGAGGTTGCTTATCGGGGGAGTGAAGTCGAGATTTTTCACGGAGCGATTTCTGGACTGCCAGAAATACCGGCTGGAGCTGTAGATCGCCAGAATGTAATAGATGAACGGAATTGCGGCTATGAAAAGGACAGCGTATTCCAGAACGTTTGACGGCACGATACCCTTTTCCTGAATTGAGTGGGGCCGGCGGAGCTTGCCTCTCCGATTGCCACAACTTTCCTGTCATCCATATCGCATGTTGGATGCCCGCACAAGTCTGAGTGATACCTTTGCCAAGTGCCCACAGATTTCGAGGTTTTTCCCTTTCGCTTATGCGAATGGCGCATGACTTTCCCGGAATTTCTTCGGCGATCGGGTCCTTTGCAGCTTGGAGTTTGCTATTCTTAACGATCGTACAGTGTAATCGCGTGACACATACTCGAAGACTCCAACTGAAAACGATCCCGATGATTCTGCTCAGCATCACTTTGGGACCGCTTGGAAACGTTTTCCTCGGCAAGGCCATGAAGACCGTCGGGCCGGTCGTCTCCGGAAGAATCCACGGCCTCATCCCGATCGTTTCGCGGGTGCTCGCCTCCGGCTATATCTGGTTGGGCATTTCCTGCTTGCTGGGATTTTTCATTGTCCACATGTTGTTACTGACGTGGGCCGACTATAGTTATGTGCAGCCTGCTACGTCCCTGTCTTACCTGTCCATCTCCATCCTGAGTTACCTCCTTCTCGGCGAGAGGATTTCGCCATTGCGCTGGCTTGGCGTCACCGTCATCTGTCTGGGAGTTTTACTTGTGGGCCGGACGCCACCGAGCACAACAGGAGCCCCTAATCGTGCGTGAACTGATCCTGTTTTTCTTCATTGTTGTTGCGGGGACAGGGGGAGAGCTCTGCGTGAGTCGTGCGATGAAGGGCATCGGAGAAGTCCACGACTTTCATCCCAAATCGATTCTGAGTTTCATTTTGCAATCACTGCGCCTGCCGTGGATGTGGCTGGGCATCGCCTTGATGAGCTTGGGATTCTTCTCACTTCTTGCAATTCTTTCATTTCAGGAAGTGAGTTTTGTGGTTCCGGTCAGTGCCCTAAGCTATGCGGCAGGAGCTTTTGGGGCAAAAGCCTTCTTAGGTGAACGCATCAGCCAGAACCGTTGGATTGGAATCGCCATCGTCTGCCTTGGTGTCACCATTGTCTGGTGGAGCAGAAGGTAGCTGTCAGCTTCGTCTATTCTTTCTCCAACTGAACGGTCCTTTCCATCGGGGCTCCAGTGAATCCACCTGGCTTGTATCAACTCCGCCGTTATCCATCAGCAGATGGGGCACACCTCTGCGGCGATGACCGCGCTTTATACCGGAGTGATTCCACTTGAGCAAATACAAGCCGAAATCTTCCCCAAAGCTGATTATCAAATTGTGGTTTTGGAAAGTGCGGCGGATAGTAACTGCTGGAAAGAATGGAGCGGCCTATGAGAATCGAACTCACGCCTGAACCTTGGCAAATCTGCAGGGAACGGAGTGTCAACAACTTACGAGGCACTTTCAGGAGCACTAAGTAGCATTTAGAGCGGTCAGAAACGCTTAATGGTCCTACAGTTGGTCCCACGCGGAAGGCGGGTTGGCACCCTTTATTGTTGAACCGCGAACGGGTTCAGGATTCCCATTCAGAATCCTGTTTCGTTGGTCCGCGAGTCCGCATTTGTTTCCGTTCAGGGGACTGCGGAACTTGGGTGGCCCGCCTCTCTTGGGCACAATAGTTTTGGAGGCGCGAGGCGGAATCGAACCGCCGATAAAGGTTTTGCAGACCTTTGCCTTACCACTTGGCTACCGCGCCTCACTGGATAGCAGGGGCTGCCTCGACGTAGCCGCGCCATCCCTTTCCGTGAACATCCACTACGCGCTTTGGCAGACCGCCACAGGCACAGGCGATGCCGCGTGAGGATTCTCAATGGGAGCACCGACCAGATTTCCCCATTCCGTCCACGAACCGTCGTAATTGCGAACATCTTTGTAGCCGAGGAGATATTTCAGTACAAACCAAGTGTGCGAACTGCGCTCGCCGATCCGGCAGTAGACGATGATCCCGTCGGTGCCGGTGATGCCCTTCGAACCGTAGAGATGCTTCAGTTCCTCAAATGACTTGAAGGTGCCATCTTCATTCGCCGCCTGGGCCCATGGAATATTCTCGGCACCCGGGATGTGCCCGGCGCGCTGGGCGGTTTCGGAGAGCCCTGGAGGGGCCAGGATTTTGCCAGTGAACTCATCGACGGAGCGTACGTCCACAAGTTGCCCGCGCCGTCGGTTCTGCAAAATGGCCGACGCATCTTCTTTCCGCGCACGAACCGATTCGTCGGGATTTGCGGCGCGATAGCTCGTCTTGGAGATGTGCGGGAGTTCCGTGGTGATCAGAAGCCCTTCAGCAAGCCACTTTTTCCGGCCTCCGTCAATCAGGCGCACATCCCGGTGGCCGTAATACTTGAGTTGCCAGAAGGCATAGGCTGCAAACCAATTGTTGTTGTCTCCGTATAGAAGGATGGTCGTCTGTGGGGAGATCCCGGATTCACCGAGGAGTCTTTCCAGGGCAGGTTTATCGATGAGATCGCGCCGCACGTTGTCCTGGAGCTGCGTCTGCCAGTTCCAGCCCACTGCTCCCGGGATGTGGCCCTTATCGTAGACCGTGGTGTCCACATCAACCTCCACCAAGCGCAGGCCGGGAGTGTTGAGGTTTTGAGCTACCCAATGCGTCGAAACGAGGACTTCCGGATGTTTGTAATCCGACATGTGCAATTCTCCTTTTTCCGCAAACCAAATTCGAACTCAAGAAATGAAAAACCCACCAACCAGTTTCTCTGGCGGTGGGCCGGTAAATCCGTTTCGGCTGGAGATTACGCCCTAGAGATCGAGCCTCCGCGCACCACCAGAAGACACACCGGCGCAACACATACAGCAACAACAGATTTGCAGCGTCTTCTGCGGCGACAAGAACATGGGTGGAGGATACGCCCAGGCCGCAGTCTTGGCGAACTCGTTTTTTGAATTCATCTCATCGATATTTCAATACTTGGGCACGGACGAATCCACTTCATCCGACCAGGCAAGAATACCTCCCTTTAAATTCAATATTTTGCGGAATCCTGCCTTGCGCAGAAAATCGACCGCTTCGGCTGAGCGTTTCCCGCTGCGGCAGTGAGCCACAATTTCCTGCGACGAATCCAGTTCATGTGCTCGCCGCGGCAACTCTCCAAGGGGGATCAAATGCCCCTTCAGGTTGCAAATCTGATACTCGTGGGGTTCGCGGACGTCGAGGATGAATAGATCGTCGCCGCGATCCAGGCGCGCCTTCAGCTCCCGCGGACTGATCTCCGGCACTTGCAGATCGGGTGCGGGTGCTTCCTCGCCGCGCACTCCGCAGAATTCGTAATAGTCGATGAGCTTGTGGATCGTGCGATGCTCCCCGCACATCGGGCAGCTGGGGTTCTTTCGCAGTTTGAATTCGCGGAAACCCATTTCCAAAGCATCAAACAGCAGCAACCGCCCTGTTAGATTTCTCCCTCGTCCGATGATCAGCTTGATCGTTTCCATCGCCTGAATGGAACCGACGATGCCGGGAAGAACACCCAGCACACCCCCTTCGGCACACGACGGAACAAGGCCGGGCGGAGGCGGCTCCGGGTACAAACAGCGGTAACACGGCCCGTCCGGCATTCCAAAGATGGTGATCTGCCCCTCAAACCGGAAAATCGAGCCATAGACGTTGGGCTTTCCCAAGAGCACGCACGCGTCATTCACCAGGTATCGTGTTGGGAAATTGTCCGTACCGTCCACGATGATGTCGAAATCTTTGAAGAGTTGGAGCGCGTTATCGCTGGTTAATTTTGTCTCGAAGGACTCGATCTCGATATCCGGATTGAGATTTGAGAGCCGGAGCCGCGCCGCTTCGCTCTTTGGCTTGCCCACGTCGCTTGTGCCGAAGGTGACCTGCCGTTGAAGATTGGTGAAATCCACTACATCAAAGTCCACTAGTCCAAGCTTTCCCACGCCGGCTGCGGCGAGATACAAACCGACTGGCGCGCCCAGGCCACCGGTGCCGATGAGGAGCACCTTGGCATTCTTCAGTTTGAGCTGTCCCTCCATACCCACCTCGGGCATGATCAGGTGGCGGCTGTAGCGGAGAATCTCTTCATTCGTGAGATTCTCGACTGGCTTTGTGCCTGCCGGATTTTGGGCTTTCGTCGCCATAATTTTGTCGTTCCCTCCGCGATGAATTAGTCTCTCTACGTGTGGTCAATAACGTACCTCTGTCGCCTGACTGAGGCCGCTGCCGCCCGCAATTGACGGAATAATGTTGATCGTGTCGCCATCCTTCGTGGGCGTGTTTTCCTGCGCGAGATACCGGATGTCCTCGCCATTTACATACACGTTTACGAAACTTCTGAGTTTTCCATCCTCCGTGAACAGATGTCTCTTGAGGTCTGCAAATTCCGCGGTGAGATGGCTGAGCGCCTCAGCCACAGATTTGGCTGGAAATTCAGCAGCGGCTTTCCCGCCAGCGTGCGGGCGAAGCGGCGTTGGGATGAGTACTTTGACGGCCATATTCTCTCCATTTCAGATTCAGGATCGTACAGGGGCTGACGACCGAATCTCAATCGTTTCCTGAGAATAACCTGCCCGATCTTCGTTCAAGCGCCAGGACGTCATTTGCTGCGGCGCTCCCCTCTCGACGCTCACAATCAAATAGCTGTACCAGGGCCATGCATGCTCACGGTCGTACTCGCTGGGCTTCGCCGGATGATCCGGGTGCGAATGATACCAGCCGATGACCTCCAATCCCAATACCTGGGCCGCCTTGTCCGCGCTGAGAACGTCCTGCGGCGTTACCGAAAACCGGTTGTGGGGAGAGTCTTCCCGCCGGTTGAGCAGCGGAAACAGTTCCAATATCTCACGCGGCTGCACCTGCGCTTCCTCAGAATTGCCATCGCGCCCGAGCAACGCTCCGCAGCATTCGTGCGGATAAGTCTCCGCTCCGTGCCCGCGAATCTTTTCCGCAAGGTCTTCGCTGATCCACAGTTTGGTTGTTTCGGCCATCAGTCTTCATCCCAAAAACGTTCACTTAGATACTTGGCCGCCGAATCCGGAAAAACCGTCACGATCACGGCGCGCTCGTCGGCAGGAGTTCGTTTTGCAACCGCGAAGCACCCGTACAGCGCCGCGGCTGAACTCGGGCTTACCAATAGGCCTTCTACTCGCGCCAGGCGTTTCACCAGCCGATAGGCATCCTCGGTCCCCACTTCCACATTCTCATCGGCAAGCGTCTCGTCGTAGATCGCTGGGCGCAGCGCACTGGGCATATGCTTCCAGCCTTCAAGTCCGTGGAACGACGCATCTGGCTGCAGACTGACGCAGCGAATCTTCGGGTTCCATTCCCGCAGCCGGCGCGTTGTGCCTACAAACGTCCCGCTCGTGCCTAACCCGGCCACGAAATGGGTTAGCCTTCCTGACGTTTGCTCCCAGATTTCTGCGGCGGTCGTGCGGAAATGGGCCTCCCAATTTGCGGGGTTGCTGTATTGGTCTGGGTAAAAATAGTCGTCAGGGTTTCTTGCCACGATCTCATGGACCCGGCGGATCGCCCCATCAGTCCCCTCGTCTCCCGGGGTAATAACCAGTTCCGCGCCATACGCCGTAAGGATGCGTTTCCGTTCGTGGGATGCGCTCCCGGGAAGGCACAACTTCACGGTGTATCCTAAAGCCGCGCCGATCATGGCATACGCAATTCCGGTATTGCCGCTGGTAGCGTCGATAATGGTCTTGCCCGGCTTCAACTGTCCGCTGGCGAGGCCGGCTTCAATCATGCTCAGCGCGGGGCGATCCTTCACGGATCCGCCGGGATTAAACCACTCCGCTTTCGCGTAGAACTCTACGTTGGGAAACTTGCGGCCAATGTTGGCGAGATGAAGGAGCGGAGTGTTACCGATCTGCTCAAGAAGTGAGTGGCGCGCACGGGTGGCTTCCGCCCCATCCAATGGGGCCACAGAACCGATCACCGTAGCTGTGCGCTTGCTGGTTGCCACTTCCACTTTCTCCAGGTCTTCTCAAATTCTGTGTTGCCCCAGCGAATCTGCAATTCCATGCTTCATTGGATGCACGAGTACATCGGCCCGATATTTGGGGTTGACGACAACCGGATCTGTCTGTCCCGCGCAAAAAAGCCTCCGCTATGGATCAGATCGAATTATGTCCGAGCGTCAGGTTCCAGAGGGCAGCAGCGAGGGCGTCGATCTCTTCGCAAGTGTTATACAACGCCAGCGAGGGACGCACCGTGCTCTCCACCCCAAAACGTCGGAGAATCGGCTGGGCGCAGTGGTGCCCTGCCCGTACGGCGATGCCCTGACGATTGAGGGCCGCGCCAACGTCCTCTGTACGGAATCCGTCGAGCACAAACGACAATACGCCTGTTTTCTCTTTTGCTGTTCCGATCAGGCGCAGCCCGGGAATTCTCTGCAATGATTCCGTGGCATACGCCAGCAGGTCGTGCTCATAACGTGAGATGTTCACCATCCCCACGCGTTCCAGGTAATCGATGGCTGCGCCCAAGCCCACCGCATCGGCAATGTTTCCGGTACCTGCCTCAAATCGTCCGGGCGGTGGCTGGTAGGCTGTCTTCTCGAAGGTAACGTCCTGAATCATGTTGCCTCCGCCCTGCCATGGCGGAGAATTTTCCAGCGCGTCCATCTTCCCGTACACCACGCCGATCCCCGTTGGCGCAAATATCTTGTGCCCGGAGAACACGTAAAAATCGCAGTCGAACGCCTGCACATCCGTCTGCATGTGCGAGACGGCTTGCGCACCGTCCAGCAGGACCTTGGCCCCGTACCGGTGGGCCATCTCAATCATCTCCCGCGCCGGAGTTACCGTGCCCAGCGCGTTCGAAACCTGTGCGAACGCCACCAGTCGCGTCTTCTGCCCCAGCAGTCTCTGATATTCGTCCAGCAGAACTTGCCCACTGTTGTCCACGGGCACGACGCGCAGCTTTGCCCCTTTTTCCGCACAGAGCATCTGCCACGGCACGATATTCGCGTGGTGTTCCAGCCAGGTGATAATGATTTCGTCGTCTTTCTGGATATGCTGGCGTCCCCAACTTTGGGCGACCAGGTTGATGCCTTCCGTAGCGCCGCGCACAAAGACAATTTCCCGCGCGGTCGGCGCATTAATAAACCGTCGCACTTTTTCCCGCGCTGCTTCGTACGCATCCGTGGCTCGTGCCGCGAGTTCGTGTGCTGCACGATGAATATTGGAATTCTCATGCGCGTAGAAGTGGCTCAGGCGGTCAATCACGCTTTGCGGCTTCTGTGTCGTCGCGGCGTTATCCAGCCAGATCAGAGGCTTCCCGTGGACACGCTCCTGCAGGATGGGGAAGTCGCGGCGAATCGCCTGCACATCAAATGGTCCGGAAGAAAGATTCAACCCCGGCGCGGCGGCGGAATGTATGCGCAGAGGATCGGCGGCCGCCAGCGTTCCTCCCGGCGCCAATTGCCGGATCTCGTTGAGGAACGAATAGCCAACGGAAAATTCCGCCGTTTCTAGTGGCACCGCTGTCCCCGGTAGCTGCGGCGTTCCCGGTGCCGCAAACGACTCCGTCACCTCGGGTGTCGCCGTAGTCGAAACACTGTTTGCAAGGACCTGCAGTTCCGTCTCGCTGGGGATATTCACGGTAGACGACGGCGGCGAAACGGGCAGAGGGGTTCCTTTGGGATAGGTGAAGATCGGCCGGATCTCATCCAAGAATGAGAGCGAGTAAATCCCTCCGTAGCGCGTCTCCGTCACACCGCCGGGAAGCTCGGGAATTGCCGTTCCGGGTATTGCGGGAATCTGCGCCTGTGCCATGGGCAACTCCGATGTCGCTGGCAGGGCCCGCAGTTCGGTCTCCGAAGGAAGTCCTTCTAAGGAAACGGAAGTTGAGTTCACAGGAACGCCTGCAGCCGGCCCAGTTTGTGCTGCGCTCTCGAAGTTCGCACTCCTTCGCACTTCCGCTAACGCGCTTTCTGCCACCGGAATAAGTTCCGGCAGGGCCGTGAAAAACTCATTCGCCATTCGCGCAAGCACGTCCGGTTCCGGCAAACCCGCCGGCACCTTCTGCTCCGTTATGGAGTTTCTGGCAGAGCCTTTTCCTGGCTCACTTGTACTCATGATAATGTCCGACCTCGACGTCATCGAGCGCCGCTATCGCGTCATCCACCAAGACGGCGGCTGAGCAATACAGCGAAATCAAGTACGACGCCAGCGCGCGATTGCTGATACCCATGAATCTCACGGACAAGCCCGGCGTCTGTTCACCCGGCAAGCCCGGTTGGAACAATCCAATCACGCCCTGCTTCTTTTCTCCCACACGCAGCAACAGGATGCTGGTTTTCCCGTCCGGCCCCTTTGGTTTCGATTGCCCATCGACATGCAGTTTGTCGGTCGGAATCAGCGGCACGCCACGCCACGTCAGGAATGGCGTCCCGAAGAGCGTGACCGTGGGTGGAGGCACTCCGCGCCGCGTGCACTCTCTACCAAACGCCGCAATCGCCGCCGGGTGTGCAAGGAAGAACGACGGCTCCTTCCAGACCTTCGTCAGCAGTTCATCCAGGTCGTCCGGAGTCGGCGCGCCCTTGCGCGTCTTGATGCGCTGGCTTGCTGGCACGTTCTTCAACAATCCGTAGTCCGCATTGTTGATCAGCTCGCCTTCCTGCCGTTCTTTCACGTTTTCAACCGACAGGCGCAACTGTTCGCGCACTTGGTCGTATGGATTGCTGTACAGATCGGACACTCGTGTGTGCACGTCCAGTACGACGGAAATCGCACACAGCGTGTACTCCCGCGGCTTCTCCTCGTAATCGAGATAGCTCTCCGGTAGCGGCTTCTCATCTTTCTGCCCGCAGACCACGTCAAGCAGCTTGTCTTCCACCACGCGGTTCACGCGGAGCGTGCCTGCTTCCAACGGCTTCCAGTCCAGCAAGCGCACCAGCCATCGGGGCGTAATCGCTCCATACTGCGGCGGTGTTTTTGTGACATTCGCTAATTGAAATGCGGCGCGATCGCCTAGCGCATGATGCTGTGTATTCTCCGGCACGAGAGACTCTCCTTTGTAGAACCCAGCTTAATCGTGGAGCGAAACGAGTTGTGTTATTGCAAATAAGCACGCCATTGTACAGCCTGATGCGTAAACCACATAGAACAAAACTGAGAGCAGGTACTGTGCATCGGCTCCTGCAGGTCAAGCTAACCTGATCAGTTCGGCAGTCTCGCCCGCAGCAATCCATAAACCCATGTTCCGAACAGCGCACTTAGAACCGCCGTAATCATCACGGAGACGCCGTTGCCGATCAGCGCGAAGAGCGGGCCGGGGCAAGCTCCGGTCAGGGCCCACCCCAGGCCGAAGATTGTCCCGCCGACAGCGTAGCGTACGCCATGCCCCAACTGCTTGGGTGGGATCGAAATACTTTCACCCGAGAAAGACCTAAGGTGAAGCCGCTTGATGAATGCGACGGAAAGTGCAGCCGATACAATGGCAGAGCCAATGATGCCGTACATGCGAAACGACTGAAAGCGAAACATCTCCTGAATCCGGAACCAAGAAAGAACTTCGGACTTGGTTAATACGATGCCAAAAGCGACGCCCAGCACCAGGTAAATGAGCAGGGCAGTACTTCCTCCGTTCTGGCCAATGGCCTGGGTCTCGATGGTATGGGTCTTCGCCATAGTTTTCAGAACAGAAGCGGAAGAATGAAATACGTAGCGGCCAAGCCTCCGGCAAAGAATCCCAATACAGCAATCAAGGACGGCAACTGAAAATCCGCCAGCCCGGATATAGCGTGACCGGATGTGCAGCCGCCAGCGTAGGCAGTGCCGAAACCTACAAGGAATCCGCCCAAGATGACTGACACAAATCCTCGCAGCGTCAAAAGAGCGTGCCAATTGAAGATCTCGTGAGGGGCCACGCCGGAAAAGTCGTGGATCCCCAACTTCGTCAAAGCGAGTTTGGTCTGGGCCGAGATGGCGATATCGTGTGATGTTCCCGAATGGGCAGCGAGAAAACCGCCGATCACAATTCCGCTCAGAAAGATGAGGTTCCAGAGACCAGTTTTCTTCCAGTCATACCGGAAGTACTCCAGCCCGCCTGGAGCGAAAGCCGAACACAGATGCCGCAAATTACTTGAGACCCCAAACACCCTATTGCCGACCAGCAAGAGGGCCGGGACAAAGAGTCCAATAATGGGCCCCGCGACATACCACGGCCACGGACCGGAGAACCAGCTTGTCACTTAGATTTGCCGCCTTTCTGCCGGGCCAATCGCCCACGCTACTTTTTGTTTCGATCCCATCCAAATCCGATGCTGATCGAGTTTTGATACATGCGGAGATTCGCGTTGCCTCCGCCGAAACTCGGAGCAATTGAGTTTACGCCGTTCACCTGGTTCTCAAAGGCATGAATATAGGCCAGGCTGATTTCTTTTCCGCTTTGCGAGGTCCAGGTGGCGCCGAGATGCAAGTGGTTTTGAACGACGGCGGGGGCGAGCAAGTTGAAAAAGGTCTGTGTGTTGTCAAACGGGACGCCGGAGTGATTGTAACCGCCCCGAAGCGTCAACGACGGATTCCACTTGTACACAATCCCGGTTTTGATGGCAGTGATGTCGTGCCAGCCGAAGCCGGGACCGTTGTCGGATCCGAGAAGGGCCTGGTTGGAGCCAAGGTTGGCAATGGATTTCACCTGTCCATAGAAAATGCGCTCCGCGTCGAAAAGAATCGTTGCTTTCGGATGGATCTTTACGGCAACGCCACCGGCCACGTTCGCCGGAATGTTGAATCCACCCTGTTCCGCAAACAAACCGGCGTAGCGGTCGAATTTGCTGGCGTAAGTCTTGGTCTGAAATGTTGCACCAACGTTGAGGTAATGCGTTAACTCGCCGAGCCAACCGAGGCGCACCCCTGCGCCATAAGAGTTCGCGTGCCCGGTATTGGTGACATGTGCCGGATCGCTGGAAACTTGATAAGGGGGACTCGGCGCAGCGAAATTCTGCAAGCCTTCGGCGGCAAATCGCTGATAGGCGAAGTTCACGGCAAGTCCAAAGGTGTTGTGCTTATCGACCTTATACGCGATGGTGGGAGAAATGAATAACTGCTGGAGGTCCACGCCGCCTCGGGAAGTGCCCAGCAACGGAATTGGCACCGTGTATGAGGTGTTCATTCCGCCATTCCCGTAAAGAGCCACTCCCAGTGCAAGGTTAGGACGCAACAGATGGCTGTAGCCCAATTCCGGGAGAAAGAAATTCTTTACGCGATTGGCATCATAAACGACATCCGCATCTGATCCTCCATTGTCGGCGATTATGCCGTAGCGGGTTGGGCGAAATAGGGTGAGCCCGAAATCGATTCGATCGCCGACGAAGAGAAGGCCGGCGGGGTTCGTGGCGCCGGCAAGGCTGTCTCCCGGAAAAGCGACGCCAGCCCCTCCCTGACCTTGTTGCTTGACGCCATAGCCGGTCAAAAAGTAGCCATCCGTCGCGAACGAAGAATTCACGACAAAGAGTAATACAACAACTAGCAGAAGGATTTTTCTTACGATGTCCACGTCGACTGTCTCCTTGGTTTAGCTTCCACTCTTCTTCAAGCTGCTGTAGTCTCAACATCTGTTACTCCGCGTTTATCCACTGACCCCAGGCGCGTCTTTGGCATCGGCGATTAATAGCGCTCCGATGGTCGCTGCAAGTGGCCAACTCTGGAGCTTGGTGCCACGCACTGGTTCAACGATTACTTAGCGCTTGCCTTCACCTCTGGCGGCCCAACATGCAAGCTGGAAATATCCTGAAGATAAAGTGTCAGCGTGTGGGGCCCGGCTGCGGCGTCACGGCTGGACGCGAAGAGCAGCCAGTGCCCGTCGGGCGAGATGACCGGGAAACCGTCGAAGGCGCTGTTGTAGGTCAGGCGAACCTGTTCTGGGCTGTTGAGGTCACCGAGGTAGACCTCGTAATTGTTGCCCGGCTGAAGCACCTTCACGAACACGTAGTGATGGCCGTCAGGCGCCGGATAGGGAGACCAGTTCGTGCCGTCGTCATTCGTGATTTTCTTCAAGTCCGTGCCATCGTCGTTGATAGTGAACAATGACATGGGCAGCGGATGTTTATGGGCTTCCTGGTCCGCCACTTTCCACGCCCGGAAGATGATCTTATTGCTGTGCGGAAAATAAAACGCCCCACCCGGCTCCCAATCCGCCAGATGGGTAACTTGAACGGGTTCACTACCATCCGGCCGCATGCGCCAAAGATCAATTTTCCGGTTCACCTGCTTGCCGAAAAGGATCCATTTGCCGTCCGGACGGACGGAGACCTCCGCTTCATAGTTTGTGTTGTTGGTCAGACGATGAACGTCGCTCCCATCCAGATTCGAGGTGTAGAGCTCCGCGCCTTGGGGATAGTCGCTCGGATCGGAGTAATTGCCCTTGGGCAGTTCCGGATGATCCTTGGTGGATGTCCAGACAATTCGCTGGCCATCGGGAAAGTAATACGAGCAGGCGTCGTCTCCATGATCGTTGATTCGACGGATATTTGTTCCGTCAGTATTCAGGGTGTAGACGTGGTAGCTGTCATCGTCCGCTCTCTTGGCATTCCCAATAATGCTTTTGCCATCGGGCGAAAAATAGAACTCCGCGGCCGGGCCGATGTTTGGGATGATGTGTGTTGGGAGTTCGTGCCCGGGATTTGCGGGGTCTTCGGAGGCGCTCGCGACAGATTGCGCACGAGCATCGCACAAGGAAAGGCCGGCTAGTATCGCAAGAGCGCTCACGACCATCGCAAGAATCAAGCCGAAATAGTGGGTGCGTCGCGGTTCCGACCTATTTTGCCGCGTGCCATTCTGCCTCCCTGCATCGCCATGACGCTGCTCACGACCGCTTTCCGAGTTTTCCGCCGATAAACGAATCCAAACGATGTTTTTCATTGCTTTAGCCTCCCGAGACTCTACGTGAACTGCGCGCACTGTCCTGCCACCTAGAAATTCACTTTGAGCCCCAACTGCACGTTTAAGGGCTCGCCGGGTCCGATGCCGGGGAGGCCGAATTGAGCTCCATTGGTTGAACTGATCGGGATCCCAAAATTACCGACGCCCGGTATCGGGATGATTCCGTTGGCTCCAGTGAATGTGGGGCTTCCCAGGTTTATGCGGTTGAAGACGTTGAAGATCTCGACGCGAAACTGGGTGGAAACGCGTTCACTGACGTGCGTGTCCTTCAAAATGGAAAAGTCCACATCAGCGAAGCCGGGCCCGAAGAGTTGATTTCGCCCCATCGTGCCAAACTGACCGAAGTTGACCGTGAAAGAGTCCGGATTGATCCACTGCACGGGTTGATGGCTCTTCACGCTGTGGGAAACGTCAGCGTACGGATTGCCCGTCAAGTCTGGCCTGTCGGTGTTTTCTCCTGTACCGCTCGGATCACCGTAGGCATTGACGGTGAACGGTAAGCCGGACCGCAAGCTGAGCAGGCTGCTGAACTTCCATCCGTTCGTCAGCCAGCGTGGGCCGTGCGAAAAAGATGGGAGGCCGTATAGCAGGTAAGCTGTGAAATTGTGCCGGGCGTCAAAGTCGCTGTTTCCATACTCTGCCTTTGGATCAAAGCTATTCTGCGGCAACGCAAGGAAGCTGCCGTAATCCAGAGTGTGTCCGAAGGTGTAGGCGAACTGCGAAGTCAAGCCATGCCACGAAGCAGTCTTCAGGCTAGCCTGCAGCGAGTTGTAGTTCGAAGTTCCCGAGCTTTCCAGTTCATCAATCACGCCGTATTGCGGAAACTGCGCGTAGTAAGGGCGCGTCGGGTTTGGCTGCCCGGGTGCCAGGGTAAAGTCGCTCCCCAGTGCCGCTTGATTGATATCGTTCAGAAGCAGCAAGTGCCGTCCCAGGCTGCCCACATATCCGATCTGGGCTATCGTTCCCTTCCCGAGGCTCTTCTGCACATTCAGGCTAAAATTGTAGAGATAGGGCGTCTTGAAATTCTGGCTGACGGAAAACAGATTGGAAACACTGCTGTTACTCTGCCAGGGAATCAGCGAGCCATCGGTCGGCAAGATGAAGTTGTTCAGCGTGAGGGTGCTGACCGGATTTGCACCGATTGGATTGCCTTGCACGCCGGTCGGACCTCCGTTGAAAATAAAGCTATTGCCCAAAAACGGCGAGATGTTCACGGTGTCATAGGCAATGCCGAATCCTCCGCGGAGGACCAAACTTCCATCGTTTGTTGGTTGGTAGGCGAACCCAACACGCGGGCCAAAATTCTTCCAATCGCTTGGGTAAAGCGAGTTGATCCCGTCCCCCACGGTGACCAGTCCTCCCTTATTGGGAATGAATGTGGAAAGATCGGACTTGCCGTCCTGGATCGGGCCGCTGTAGTCGTAGCGCAGCCCGAGATTAATGTTCAGTCTGCGGGTGACCTGAAAATTGTCTTGCGCGAACAACGAGAATCCATTCGTATGCACGTCGCGCGCGGGATTACCGGTCACAATGCTCGATTGATAGACGTACCCCGCCAGAAAGTCCGCCAAAAGCAGGACGAATGGATCCTGAATGTTCTGGCTCGCGGCCCACGGTCCTTCTCCGCCATCAAAATTGAAATACCCACGCTGCCCGCTGTGGTAGAACTCGTCCACCTCGGTTCGCCGGAACTCCCCGCCGAGACGCAATTGATGGCGGCCGATGTTATAGCTCACCGTGTCGTTCAGATGCCACGTAGTGTCATGTCGGCCGGAAAACGGAGTGACGCCGATAGGATCAAAGGACGGCCCGTTCGAGATTCCGATCTCGATATTCGGCGCACCCGCCAATTGGGGATTGGATACGCCCGTATTCAGACCCAATGCAATTGGGTTGAAATTGGTATCGGCATCGGAAAATGTTTGGCCAAAGTAGTTGAAGCCAAACAGAAATTGGTTGGTCAGCCGAGCGGATAGGGCTGAATCAAAAACCAGCGCCCAGTTTTGCACATGCATGGGCGCCGATTCGTAGTACGGGCTCAGGTACGAGCTTGTCGGCGCGTTCTGATAACCCTGCCCCACAAACGCCCGCAGCGACAACCGGTTAGCGTCGTTGAAAGCATGATCAATCTTCACGATTCCGTTGTTGCTGTAACCATGCTCCGTGCCGGGGTTGACGTAGTTGTCCGGCGTTGCAGGCCCGGTCAGCGCCGACGCCGGCCACAACGCGTTTAGCAGGTTCTGTGAAACAGGATTCACCGGAACTGGCGCATAGTTGCCATACTCTTGGCCTGGATTGTTCAGGACATTCAACGCCTCTGCCTTGTAAGCCGTGGATGGTTCCGTAACCACCGTGGGATTGCCGATATCGAAGCCCTGGTGCTCGTAGCTGGCAAAGAAAAACGTTTTGTTCTTAAGGATTGGGCCGCCAATGGAAAACCCTCCCAACTGATCCCGCAACTTATTTTTTGGCACGGTGTCCGCGCCGGTTTCGGAGATCACTGGTCTTTCCGCCAGAGCCTCATTGCGATTGAAATAGTAAGCGGTCCCGTGCAGGGAGTTTGTTCCTGATTTAAGGGCCAGATTCACCGTGCCACCGGGATTTCGTCCCGTCTCCGCGCCTCCCTGTGTCACCACGGAGAATTCGTCCACCGAGTCCAGCGGCAATAAAACACCGGGAATCCCGTACACACCGCCCTGGTTGGTGGCGGACGTGTTGAGCCAGGCGTCGTTGTTATCCGCTCCTTCAATCTGCCAGTTGAGCTGTGTGGCTTGCGCGCCATTAACCGCGCTCATGAATCCCACGCCATAGCCCGCGTATCCCGGTGTCACCGTCAACAACTGCGTGAAATCCTGTCCGTTCAGCGGAACGGACTGCACGGTTGTAGTCGAAAGCACATCCGTCTGAACTGCAGTCGTACTATCCAGGGGCACTGCCGACGCCACTACGTCCACGCGGTCCGAGCCAGAAGCCAGGGCTAGCTTCAGTGACAAATTGTGAATGCTGCCAGCCTGCACGCTGACGTCCGAAACCCGTAATGGCGCGAAGTCCTTCAGCTTGATGCTGACCGCATAACTCCCAATTGGAAGATCCTGAAACGTAAATTCGCCGGCGGATGTTGTCGTGGTTGAATAGAACAGGCCAGTCCCCTCGTTTTCTGCCTTCACTTCCGCGCTAGCCAACAATGCGCCGGATGGATCTTCGGCAGTGCCGTGGATTCCGCCTCGAAAGGTTTGTGCCTCCGCGGGAATGGATTGCTGCATGACAATGCAAGTGGACAAAACCAACAGCAATCGGGTCAAAAATCTTGACTTGGTTAGTGCCATCTTTCGATCCTCCTGCCTGGCTTTCGTGGCTTCGCTTGTGCGTTTCCGTGACGATTACGCACACAAATCCCGAGCACCCGGGGTGAGCGGTGGAAATGGCCGCCCCTCAGCCGGGCAAAAAAAAACGACCCACGAGGTGTAGTCGTGGGCCGCAGAAACTTTCGGATTTTGGCTATTTCTCTACGAAGCCATCCTCAGTCTCGAAACGAGCACGCACCTACACCCAGCCTTACGGCAGGGACAACACGCGCATGTTTGAGATGGAAGTACCATGTGCAGAGATTAAACGCGAAGCCGGAAAAACTGTCAAACTCATAAATCTTTTCAAAAGAATCAAAGAAACAAATCGCTGCCGCCAACTGGGCGTGTATCCCTGAGCGTTTTTGTTTCAAAAAGCTTGACCAGCCGACCACCAACAACTCTGTGGGCAACCCCATCCCGTGCATTGCCATACCTCTGTCGCTTTTCCCGGCATGTCGGCGAACAATTGAATGACACGAGTACTGCTTCTGTCATCCGCTAGGAAGATAGAGATAAGTTCGTCGACGGATCTCTGCACGGGAAGTTAAAAAGTGCGAATTTTGTTTTGGGGTCGGGATACCGATAGCGGTGTTCATCGGGCGTGAAATGGTTGTTTGTCATTTCAAATCCTTGGTCCGCTTTTCGAAAGGGTCAGGCACTTCCAATATCGGCGCTCAAATGATGGTGAACCTCAAGACATTGCATTTAATTGAAAGTAACATGCAGACAAAAAACAAGAGACTAGGCAAAGAGGGTTGTCAGACAGATACTATGGACTGCCTGTTGTACAAAACGCGGGTGGAGCGATTGGTACTCGCATGCCAGAGTTGGCACTAATCGAAGGCAATCAGAAAGTTACGACTAATCCCGACGAATTACTTTCTCCTTCCTTATTCACCTTTCTTTCGCATTTTGCCGCCGTCCACCACCATTAGTATTACGTTTTTGTGAAAGTGCGTGCCGCTACCAATTAAATTGATTTTCCAAGCTTGCATCTTCGATAATTCCTGAAAATCCTTCGGGGGAGTTGCATGTGCGCCCTATTTCTTCTCCTGATCAAATCGAAGTTTCGCCTCACAGAAAGTTCAAATGGATGAGCCGGGGCATGATACTCACTGGGAAGGCACAGAAAATCTGATCAAAGGAGCGACAGTGTGCAATGCTTCAAAACTATTAGACATGAGGATTGTGCGTTCGCGTAGCTATTCGGATGTTGGCATACGGCATTCCGCTTGAGGTTCCGTCGAAGGCTGGCCCATTGCGGATAAGCTTGAATATTTTGGAAGCAAGAGGTTCATGACCGCCGCCAACCCTAAGGCCGCAGCAAGGATGGTCAGCAAGGAGACGTACGAGCCAGTGGAATCAAATGCCCGACCTAGTATCACCGGACCGATGGCTCCGGCGGCGGCATAGAACGTCCAGGTGAGGCCATAAAGGGTTGAAAATGCGCGAAGGCCAAAATACCTCGTGAGCAAGTACGGAGTAATCGCGGCTTCGCCGCCGGCGCCGATGCCAATGAGCGCAGCGGCAAAAGCACCCGCGGCAAAGCTATTTGCCGTGGCGAGCAGAAAAATGCCAGCCGCAGTAATCAGGTTGATAAAGAAGGCGACGCGGCCGCCAAAAAACCGGTCCAGAAGCCACCCGACGCCGATCCTACCTAGGACGCTTGAACCACCCAGGATAGACGCGCATAACGCTGCATCGCCAGGGGTGATTCCTCGGTCCGTGAGCAACGCGGACAGATGGGTGATCGCGCCGTTCATGCTGATCGAACTCACGAAAAGAACGGTGACGATGATCCAGAAGGAGGGCGAGCGCATGCCTTGCTGCCAAGTCAGCCCAGAATGAACAACCGACGCGGACCGTTTTTTCGCTGGGCCACGGTCAGCGACGTAGCGCCAACTCAGCGGCAGCCCCAACAAAAGTGAAATCGCGCCGAGCGAAAGGTACGCTGCCCTCCAACCAAATCGAGTTACGACGGATTGCGCGATGACCGGCAGAATCATGGCGCCTAAACCAGCTCCTAGCATTACGAAAGCCAGAGCCATCCCCAATCGGCGCAGAAACCAGGTCGAAATCGAACGCCCATAAGCCAGGTGTGCGGCACCGTTGCCAACCACGCCGATCAAAAAGCATGTCAGATAAAACTGCCATAGCCTGGAGCTCAGCAGCGCAAGCGATGCGATGCCGCAAGCGAACACTATCATGCACGGAAGAATGATGCGGCGAGGCCCGAAGCGATCTAGCAGGCGGCCGATCAGCGGGGAGCAGAGCCCTAGCGTCATTGCAGCAATCGCGAAGCCAACCGAAACCGATTCGCGGTTCCAGCCGAATGCCGCGCCCAATGGTTTCACAAAAACCGTGAACGTATAAACGAACAGCGAGCCGAAACCCGCCATCACTCCAAGACAGGCCGCCAACACGACACGCCAGCCGTAATAGCTGAGATTCAATTCGCTCTGGTTGGAGGCCAGTTCGGCGCCTTCTTTTGTTTGCTCGTCGACGATCACGAGCCAGCTACTCTCATGGCCGACGATCCCTGTTTTGAGGCGATCGATTCGAGCGGTTTCTTGTAATCCCTGCCGACGTATCCCAGCCGGGCCGTGTGCCGACCAATTTCCCTGTAAACATCTGGATCATGTGGCTGCCACGTAGCCAACCCATCCACATAGCGATTGAACATGCAGAACGCTGCGGCAATCAGCACCGTATCGTGAATCTCTTTGTCGGTCGCACCTTCTTGCCGTGCTCGTTCAACATCGGCCGTGCTGACTTGTTTCCCACCCTTTTGTACTTTTCCCGCGATGTTCAGCAGTGCCTTCATTTTGGGCGATAGAGCAGTCGACTCGAAACCGCGCTTCATTTCGGCTATGAATTCGTAATCCTTTTCACCGCCCCCAAGATGCTGCGCAGCCGTGGAACCATGGCAATGCTGACAG
>Ga0209517_10003730_pt1 | contig 20421 bp, 13 predicted proteins | sample PeaSoiMetSII2010_FD_187695 | JGI IMG/M metagenome (GOLD analysis project Ga0209517, IMG submission 187695) | Peat soil microbial communities from Weissenstadt, Germany - SII-2010 (SPAdes) (version 2) | ecosystem: Environmental > Terrestrial > Soil > Wetlands > Peat | place: Germany...
CCTTCGCTTCGAAAATTTCCTCGTAGCGACTTCGTGCCGGCAGTGCCGAGACCCGCTCTGCATGGTGGGCTGCCCCGTCGGAGCGATCCGGCGGCGCAATTCGCTCGAAGTGATCATCGAAGACTGGTGCATCGGCTGCAGCCTATGCGCAAAAAATTGCCCGTACGGAAACATCAACATGCATTCCTTCACGGCGCAGGCGGAAGACCACGAGCATCCCGGACAGAAGAAGGCGGTCGTGCAGAAAAAAGCGACGACCTGCGATCTTTGCACCGAACATGCGGAACCCAGTTGCGTTTACGCGTGCCCGCACGACGCCGCGCATCGCGTGGAGCCGCGCGATTTCTTCGCGGGGACTCTGGGGCAGCGCGTCGGAAAATCGGGAAGGGCCCGAACTTGAATAATGAAGCCAGCCTGAATTTCTCGCGGCGAATCCAATCGGAATTCGGATTTCGTGCGAATGCAACTTGGCGGCGCGGGTTTGGTGGCGCAGGTTTCAGCCTGTGGGGGTTCGTCCTTGCAAGGCCCAAAACCCACAGGCTGAAGCCTGCGCCACCAGGCCCAACCGAATCACGTGGCCAACTTTCTGATCATTGGAAACGTCATGTGAGATCAGGACCAGGAGAATGATTCGTGCGCATTGATCGCACGCACAAGAGTTGGCTCGTCGCGTCGCTCGCAATCTTGGGCGTCTCGCTGCTGCTCTACGGCGTCTATCGAGTCCCATTCGCCACGGGATCGATGGGCGGCACCGCGATGGGGCTTGCGTTCGGCAGTGCGGGATTCGCATTCATGATTTTTGCGGCGCTGCTGGGCGCGCGAAAAAGAGTGCCCGTCTACCGCTTTGGCCGCGCGCAAACCTGGATGCGCGGGCATTTGTGGCTCGGCCTCCTCAGTCTGCCGCTTATTTTATTTCACTCCGGATTCCGGTACGGCCATGGCCTGACGGCGTGGCTGATGACGCTGCTGATCGTCGTGGTCGTTAGCGGCCTCTTCGGAGCCGCGCTGCAGCATTACATGCCGCCCGTGATGACGCGCGAAGTAACCATGGAGACCATCTACGAGGAAATCGGCCACGTGCGCGCGCAACTCCTCGAAGAGGCGGAAGAATTAATCAAGCAAGCCACCGGCGGCGACAAAAAAGCAACGGCCGAAGGTGGCGAACCCAATTCCGCGGCGCCCGCCGTCGCCGTGATGGATGAGGCCGCGCCTCTGCGCAACTTCTACGATCGGGAACTCAAGCCGTTTCTCGAAAAGCCCGGCGCGGGCGGGAGCGCTCTGGGCGACGCGGCGCAGGCGCGCAGCGCATTCGCGCAATTGCGAACGCTGGCGCCGGCTTCGCTTCACACGACGATCGAGGACCTGGAAGGCATTTGCGAAGAGGAGCGCCAACTCACCCTGCAGAGCCATTTGCACCTGTGGCTCCACGGCTGGCTGCTCCTGCACATTCCTCTTTCGCTCGCGTTGATTTTACTCGGCGCCATCCATGCCGTGATGGCGCTGCGATATTAATGTCTCGTTCTGAATTTTGTTTGTGTAGTTTATTGAGATCAAGAAGGTTTGTGGGTCACGGCTTTAGTTGTGACATAAAGCGCCAGCTTTAATGCGGCTTTAGCCGCTGGCCCGACGCAAAGTGAGCAATCGCTCAGGGGCTAAAGCCCACAATTTGAGAAGCTGTAGATGTCGGAGCTAAAGCTCCGACCCACAAAGCGTATGTTGTATTTGTAGCGGGTTTTCGAATTGAGGACCGAAGAGGACCCAAACTCTTGCCGCGAACACGCACAACCAAGAAACTCGCGCAACGCATCGATCTCGACTATTTCAAGAGGCCGAGCCCGCTGCGCCGCTGGCGATTTCTGCTTTCCGTTGCGGCGCCGGCGCTAGCCATCTTGTGGGTTGCGTGGTACGGCGTCCGCAGCGACCGCCGCGTATATTCCGCCGGAAGTTTGTCCACCGCGCACGCCGTCCTCACAAAGCAATGCTCGGCCTGCCATCTGTCCAACCTGGGTTTTTACGAAGCAAAGGTCAACGACCAGAAGTGCGTCGCGTGCCATGACGGCCCCTTGCATCACGTAACGCAGGCGTTCACGCCCTCGTGCGCCTCCTGCCACGCCGATCATCGCGGAGCGATTCGGCTGGCCGCCACGAGCGACGCGAATTGCACGCAGTGCCACGCGAACCTCGCGACGCGCGGGGGTTCCACCAGCTTTGTCCGCAATATCGGCAGTTTTGAAAGCAATCATCCCGAATTCGCCGTGCTGCGATCGGGGCGCCGCGACCCGGGAACTATTCAGCTCAACCATTACCTCCACTTGCAGCCCAATCTTCTCGGACCGAACGCCAGCCGCGTGCAAATGGTTTGCGCCGACTGTCACCGTTCGGCCGCCGACGCAAGTGGTCCGTGGCCCTTTGGGGATTCAAAAAGCCAGGCGGGGGCTCCAAAAGATTCATCAGCGGTTGGTCCAAAAAAAGAGTCGAGCATCTCAATCCCTTCGCGAGCCTACATGGCGCCGGCAACCTACGCGCAGACCTGCGCCGCTTGCCACGCACTGCAATTCGACAAACGGCTTCCGGACGCGGTCCCTCACGACAAGCCGGAAGTGATTCACCCATTCGTCGTTGCCAAATTGCAGGCCTACATTGCGATGCATCCGGCAGATTTGCGTGTGCCGCGCGATCCCAGCCGTGACCTTCCGGAAGAGCCGATCCCCGCGGACTATCGATTGCTTACGCCGCCGCAATGGGTCGCGGAACGCACCGCCGAGGACGAAGCGCTTCTGTGGCGCAAGACGTGCAAGCAATGCCACACGCTTCTTTTGGACGAAGGCGCGGCGCTGCCAAAAATCGCGCCGTCGAATATCACCGCGCGCTATATGCCGCATGCGACATTCGATCACTCGCAGCACGGCCTCGTGGACTGCACGAGTTGCCACGCCGCCGCGACATCGAGCCAGCAAAGTTCCGACGTTCTTCTCCCTGGCATTGCGGCGTGCCGCTCGTGCCACCATCCCGGCGCCGAAGCAGCGGAATCGCGCTGCTTCGAGTGCCACACCTACCACGATCCCGCGCAGCGCAAACCCGCGCACGGCAATTTCTCCGTAGCGGAATTGCAGGGTCGTGCGCGCTAAAACACATCTTTTGAAATTGGTGGCGTGGTGAGTAGCACGGGGTTTAGAAGACTGTGCTATCTATGGCCAACCCCCACTCAAGAAAATTAGAATCAGTTCGTCGGATTCGACGGGAATTTCAAGTAGGGCAAACGTACGCCTTGCAAGACGATCTGGTCGGCGCGAATCCCCGCCGGGGCTTCAAAGCCCGCCGATCCCCCTGCAGCCACGAAGTCATCCTGGTCGACGCCGTCGCCGCTGATGCCGAGCCCTCCCACAAGCGCTCCGTTGCGATAGAGCGGCACGGAACCTGGAAAAAACACAACCCCACTTTGATTCGGCCCGGCTACTTGAAATCCCTGCGTGCAGGGATTCGCCACATCTTGCAAGTAGAGATTGAAGAATGGGCCGGGGGAACTGCCATTAATTCCAGGAGGGAAAAATGGCTGGGTTCCGTAGCCAATCGTGCGGTTCGTGACGGCCGTGCCCATTGGGACGCCCGTCAAATCGGCGGCCGACCGGGCGGCGCTGTTGAAGTACACCATATTGCGGGCTTTGGTCGCGGCCACGTCGATGCTGAACACTGTGCCGTCCGCCATGCGGTACAGTCCGATGATCGTGCCGTCGAGATCTGCGACGGCGATCGCCATGCGCGCGGAAGAACCGATGGGCAAACGAATCACGGCGCGCGTCGTGTTCGCCGTAGCGATGGCGTTGTTGATGATCGCCGTCACGTCGGACGCGGCAAGACCTCCGAGCGGGCCCGCTGCGGGCGCAACCAGCATGCCTGTCGGCGGCGTGCCTGGACTCGCCGATGGGCCCACTATGAAGCTTCCGGAGAAACCGCCTGCGCTGGTGCCGGCCGGCGGAGTCGTCTGGTTAACGAATGGCAGAGCAACGCCGCCAATAAATACAACGCCGGGCGTGGCAGGCGTGGGGCCGAATCCATTTGAAGTTGCCGCCGCGTAGGCCGCATATTCCGCAACGCTGGGCGCGACTCCCGCGACTCCGATGCCGCCCACCAGGCTGCCATTGCGAAACAGCGGCACGCCGCCGGGATTGACCGCGGCCGAATCGCTGTCATTCACGTCCACTTTGCCCGTCGTGATGCCGAGGCCTGTCGTCGCGCCACTGATCGAGCGCGCGGGCGGCACCGACTGCCCGGCAATGAAATTCGTGGAAAGCGTGCATCCGCGATTCGTGTTTTCGATCCCGTAGAGCGGCGCGTTCGGCGTGTTCGCGATTCCAGGCGGAAAATGAATTCCGCTGATGAAGCGCACGGTGCGCGAGGAAAGCGGCGCCTGATCGTTGCTGAAAAACGCGCCGGTGCGCGCGAGTGAAACCGCAAGTTCGTTGACGTCCACTTGCGCGCTGAAATTTCCCGCGGCAAGCGTGGGCGCCGACGGCTTGCGATAGACGCCCAGGATGTTGCCTGCGCGATCCACCACGGCAATCACCATAGTGTTGGGATCGGCGGCCTGCGCGGCGGCTTGCACGAGCGCCGTGACGTCGGAGGCTGTAAGGCTTTGCACGATGGCCGGCGGAGTCACCGAGTTCAATGGGCCGACCACGCCTCCGCAACCGGCGATTGTTCCAGCCAGGACGGCCGCAAATCTGAAAAATATTTTTCGCAGCGATTGGGATTTCTTGATTGCGTCGGTGAGCAGGCCCATGAGAGGTCCCTGCTTTGTTATCACATCGCCCGGCGGCGCTCAAGAGAGCCTGATGAGTTGTGCGAGAAGTGCAAACGGGATGGTTCTAGTAGCACAGGCTTCAGCCTGTGGGGGTTAGTACTTGCAAGGACTAAACCCCACAGGCTGAAGCCTGCGCCACTAAATCAGCTTGCCCGACAATTCCGCAAGTCCGTGAACGATTAAGTCAGGCTCGAACTCCCACGGATCGAACACGCGTTTCGGATCGCGCTGCACCCAGGCGGTGCGCAAGCCGCAGGCCCTGGCGCCGATCACGTCAAACGGGTTGCTCGAAATGAGCCAGACCGTTTCTCTTTGAGCGTGCAACTCATCCACCAGGTACTCGTACACGGCAGGGTCCGGCTTGAATGTGCGAATCGGATCCACGCTCACAATCTTGCCGAAGCGCGAAAGGATTCCCACATGACCGAGCGATGCGCGAACCGCGCTCTCGGTTCCGTTCGAGCAAGCGGTAATTGTGAATCCTCGCGCCGCAAGTTCATCCAGGGCGCCGGTAACATCCGGATAGGCCGGCAATTCTTGATACTTCGACAGCAATTTTTCCTGCGCTTCCCCGGAAAGAGCAATTCCCAATTGCGCGCTGACGAAGCGGAGCGCCTGCGCCGTGCACGCGTCAAATGGCCGGTATTTTTTCATGAGCGCGCGGCGAAACGAATATTCGATTTGTTTGCTGCGCCAAAGCTCGGATGCTTCCTTTGCTTTATCTCCGAATGCGGCGCGGAGATGTTCCTCCATGCGAAATGGATCGATAAGCGTGCCGTACACGTCGAAAGCCAGGACCGGACGGGGATGCTCGTTAGGCATAGAAATTCCTCTCGCAGCCAGCATAAGGGCTAATGCGCTCCAGTGGGAACCGCGAAAATGGAGTTTCCCTTGTTCTTGGCCCCGGCGAGCGTGTTTCCATCTCCGCGCATGCCGTGCCAAAACTCCTTGCCGCGGCTTTGAGATTGTTGTTAGCTAGTTCGCGGCTGGCTTCGCACCTCTCGCGGCCAGGAGAATCAAAATATTCTGGATGCGGCGCGCATCCGAACCAATTCGAGGGCTTTGCCTGGGCTTCTTGCTGGCGCTCGCGCCGGCCGTGAGCGCGTTGCCGGCAAATGTACCCGCCAGGCACGCATCCGCGCGGCGGCGCCACGCGGCCGTTTCTGCGAAGCATGTTCCTTCGCGCCGCATCGCACACCGCTCCCGTTCACGCCGCTTGTCCAGACCTTCCTACGTGCTCGCATCGGCGCGCATCCCGATCCGGCATTTCGCCGCAGTCGCGACTGGCTCTCCGCTACCCGCGTTTCCGCCGCAGGACGAGCAGAGGATCCCAAGGCAAGCTCCGCGCAAGACTGCTGCCCTGCAAGGAATTGTAAGAGATCCTGCGACGCGCGGAATTGTCGGCGCCTTGATTGCCGTCACGAATCGCGCGACGGGGATGACACGCACTGTCACAACAAACGCGGACGGCGTGTTCCGCTGGACCAACCTCGCGCCCGGAACTTATCTGTTGCTGGTGCAGAGCGACGGCTTCGAGAATTTGACGCGTGATGATTTACGTCTCGGCGCGAGCGATGTCCTCACTGTCGAATTGACTCTTTCTCCCTCGGCGATCTCCGTTGCCCCTGTCTCTCGCTTGCCGCGCATGCCTGAACTCGGGCCTCCAGCGCCCGCCGCCACAGTCACCGTGTCCGTTGCGCCCTATCGCGAGATGCGTCGCCGTCCAGATTCGGAGCCGGGACAGGAGATCGTCACGCCGGAGATTCTACCGCCGTCGCAGGAAGTGTTTCTCGAGATGCCGGACCGCTGGAACGTTGCGATGCCGGAATGGAATCGCTACGGCCGGAGCGGGGAATATCCGTACGTGCGTACTAGCCACTGGTGGGACCCGTTCAACCGCAACCGGCTGAAAGGCGACGAGCCGATCTTTGGCCAGCAGACATTCTTGAACATCACGGCGACTTCGGACACATCTCTCGACGAACGCCGTGTGCCGTCGATGAGCAACATCAGCTCGGCGCAGCCTGGCAGCAGCGACTTTTTCGGTAGGGGCGAGCAGTTCGCGCTGAGCGAAACAATTCGTTTTTCGTTTGACCTGTTTCACGGGGACACGTCGTTCCGTCCCGTCGATTGGCGAATCCAAGTGACACCCGCCGTGAACGTAAACTATTTGGACGTGCGCGAGCTCGGCATCGTGAATGTGGATGTGCGCGACGGCACGACGCGCCTCGAAGCGCACGCCGGTCTTCAGGAAGCGTTCGCGGAATACAAGATTCACGATTTGAGCCCCAATTACGATTTCCTTTCCGTGCGCGCGGGTATTCAGGGTTTTTCCAGCGATTTTCGCGGATTTCTTTTTGTCGATGAACAGCCGGGCGTGCGCCTGTTTGGAAATCTCCATTCGGACCGTTGGGAATACAACGCCGCCTATTTCAACCTGCTCGAAAAGGATACCAACAGCGGCCTCAACACGTTCGAGCGGCGCCACCAGCAGGTGATCATTGTGAATTTTTACATGCAGGATTTCATCAAGCCCGGCTACACGACCGAGTTCAGCATTCATTACAACAAAGACGACCCGAGCGTCCATTACGACGACAACGGTTTCCTCGTGCGGCCCGCGCCTGTGGGAATTTTTCAGCCGCACGAAATTCGCGCCGCCTATCTGGGCTGGACCGGCAACGGTCACTTTGGCCGCATCAACCTGAATCACGCATTCTACGAAGCGCTCGGCACCGATAGTCTGAACCCCATCGCGGGGCGCTCCGTCACCATCAACGCGCAGATGGCCGCCGCGGAAGTTTCGGTTGACAAAGACTGGGTGCGCTACAAAGTCGCCGCCTTCTATGCGTCGGGCGATGGAAATCCGCGCGACGGCCGCGCGACCGGGTTCGACACCATCGTCGACGACCCTTCCTTTGCGGGAGGAATTTTCAGTTTCTGGGACCGCGAAGAACTCCGCCTGCCCGGCACCGGAATAGCGCTCACGCCCGGCGACAGCCTGCTGCCCAGCATGCGCACCAGCAAGACGGAAGGGCAAGCAAACTTCGTGAACCCAGGAATTGTTCTGGTGAACGCGGGCGCAAATTTCGATTTGACGCCGAAACTCAAGAGTTTCCTGAATGTGAATTATCTGCGATTCGAGCGCACCGCTCCCATCGCCCTGTTGCTTTTTGAATCGCCCATTCACAATACGATTGGCCTGGACACCAGCCTCGGATTTCAGTACCGGCCACCGCTGTCCGAAAATATTTCGGTCACGGGAGGCGCCGCTGCTTTGTTTCCGGGACAAGGGTTCCGCGATATTTTTCCCGGAACGACACAATTTTCGCTTTTTGCGAATGTGCGGTTTCAATTTTGAAAGAAAATGATTTTCCCGGATCGGTCGGTACGATCTCTGAAGGCTAAATGAATCGCTGGATGAAAAATCGCAATCTCTTTGCCTGGCTCGCGCCCGCTTCTCCCTGGGCCGCGCTGGCCGTGAGCTTGCTCCTCGCCTCGATCGGCGCACAAATTCCCGCGCCTTCGTTGCGCGCTGCCGATGAGACAGCTGGCCCGAACCTGATGGGCCAGACGCAAGAGGAAGCCGACCGAAAGAGCGCGGGATGCACTTCCTGCCACACGCAGACCGATCAAGCGACCATGCACGCGACCGGCACATTGCGCCTCGGCTGCACGGATTGCCACGGAGGAAACGCGGACGCGCGAGTAACTTCGGTTGTCACTGCCGCTTCGCCGGAATACGAACAAGTGAAACGAAAAGCCCACCCGCAGTCTCGCGATCCAAAACTGGCGGACCGATCGGCGAATCCCGAGCGCTCGTACACACAATGGCTCAAGGAAAGCCCTGAATACGTGCGTTTCGTAAATCCCGGCGATCTGCGTGTCGCGCCGGAAACCTGCGGCAGGACCGGGTGCCATCCCTCGGAAGTGCGCAACGTATCCACCAGCATGATGACGACAGGGGGGATCCTCTGGGGCGCCGCGCTTTACAACAACGGCGGCTATCCTCACAAGGACACGCGATTCGGCGAAAGCTACGCGCGCGACGGCGCGCCGCAAACCGTTCGAACGATCCCACAGCCTTCTATCGAAGATACACGAACAAAGGGCGTGCTGGCGGAGATCACGCCGCTGGAACGCTGGGAAATTTCGCAGCCCGGCAACGTCCTCCGAGTGTTCGAACGCGGCGGCGGCCCGAAAGGCGAAGTCGGCGAACCCTCGCGCGTCCCCACCGACGCAGGCAAACCCGACGACAAGCTCAGCACGCGTGGGTTCGGCACGCTCCTCCGCACCGATCCTGTATTTCTTGGACTGCAAAAGACTCGCCTGCTCGATCCGCTGCTTTCTTTGCCGGGCACTAACGATCAGCCGGGCGACTATCGCGCCAGCGGATGCACGGCGTGCCACGTCGTGTATGCAAACGACCGCTCCACCGAGCATTCGGCGCAATATGCTTCGTTTGGAAATCGCGGGTACAGCGCGACGGTGGATCCAACGATTCCGCGCGAAGAGTCCGGCCACCCCATCCGCCACGAATTTACGCGCTCGATCCCGTCGAGCCAGTGCATGGTCTGCCATGTCCATCCAGGCACGAACATGATGACCACCTATTTCGGCTACACCTGGTGGGACAACGAATCCGACGGCGGCGCGATGTATCCGAAAGAGCAGCGCAATCCCACCGAAGAAGAAAAATTCGAGGTGTCCCAACGCAATCCCGAAGGCGCAGCGGCGCGAGGGCTGTGGTCCGACGTGAAATTTCTCGCCGAGACGGGCAGCGCCGGGTTCAATGCAAAATTGAAGGACACGCAGTTCGCCGATTTTCACAGCCACGGCTGGCTCTTCCGCGCCGTCTACGCGCGCGATCGGGAAGGCCACCTGCTCGACGAAAAAGGGACCGCGGTCGCTCCTGCCGATCCGAACAAATTTGAGAAAGCCGCGCACCTCGCGGATATTCATTTGCAGAAAGGCATGCAGTGCGTCGACTGCCACCTGGAGCAGGACAGCCACGGCACAGGAAAACTTTACGGAGAGCCGCGCGCTGCGATTGAAATGGATTGCGTCGATTGCCATGGCACAATTTCGCAGCCCGCAACGCTTGTCACGTCCGGCCCCGCGTCATCCGGCGGCGGCACGCACCTCGACGCGCTGCGCACGCCGTGGCGCGAGCGGCAATTCGAGTGGCGCGAGGGAAAACTCATCCAGCGCTCCATGATGGTCCCGCACCTCGAATGGGAGGTTGTGCAGACGCTCGACTCGATCACGCCGGGAAACCCGCACTACAGTGAGAAATCGCGCCTGGCGAAAACGCTGCGCACCGACGGCGTGACGTGGGGCGACGTGCCGAAAGATGAATCGCAACTCGCGCACGCCAACAGCAGCATGACGTGCTATGCGTGCCACACCTCCTGGACGCCCAACTGTTTCGGCTGCCACCTGTCGATGACCGAGAACGAAAAGCGCCCGATGCTGCACAACGAAGGCCTCACCACGCGTAACTGGACCGCCTACAATTTTCAGGTGCTGCGCGACGACGGCTACATGCTCGCCGTGGACGGCACCGTCACCGGGCATCGCGTCGCGCCGGCGCGGTCTTCGTGCGCGATCCTGGTGAGTTCGCAAAACGCCAATCGCGAGTGGCTGTACAACACGCAGCAAACTGTTTCCGCCGAAGGCTTCAGCGGCCAGGCGTTTTCGACGTTCGTGCCGCACACGGTGCGCGCGCGAGAAACGAAGCAATGCACCGATTGCCACGTCTCCGCCGCGCGCGACAACAACGCCTGGATGTCCATGCTCCTGCTGCAGGGCACGAATTTTCTCAACTTCATGGGCCGCTACGTCTACGTGGCCACCGGCAACAAGGGTTTTGAAGCCGTCGTGACCGCGGAGCACGACGAGCCCGAGGCTGTGATTGGCAGCGATTTGCAGCGCATGGCCTATCCCGATGATTTCCACAAGCACGAGGACCGCAAGCGCGAACTCACGACAGCGTATCGCCACAGCGGAAATGTTCTGGACATCCAATTGCGCGGGGAATATGCCTACGCGGCGATGGGCGCGGAAGGCTTCCGTGTTTTCGACGTCGCGAACATTGACAACAAAGGATTCTCCGAACGCATGGTTACCGCGCCGGTTTCCCCGCTCGGCCAGCGCCTGTATGTGAAGACGAAGTACGCGACAGCCGTCGCCACTCCCACGACGCTTGCCGTCGATCCCCTGCGCACTCAGGATCCCGCCAACGAAGAGCAGAAAATCCATTTGATGTATGGATTTCTCTACGTCACGGACAAATACGAAGGATTGATCGTCGTCGGCAATCCCGATCTGAAGGGGAAAAATCCCGGCGTTGGCACGCTGCTCGACGGGAATCCGGAAAACAATTTTATCGGCCGCGCGGCCACGTTTAATCCCGGCGGGATCCTGAACGGAGCACGCCGCATCACGATTGCGGGAACGTTTGCGTACGTTCTATGCGACCGTGGACTCGTCGTGGTCGATCTCGATAATCCGCTCGCGCCGCGCGTGACAGCGGAAATTGGCGCACCCGATCTGGCCGATCCTCAGGGCGTCGCTGTCCAATTCCGCTATGCCTTCGTCGCCGACCGCGAGGGACTGAAGACGCTCGACGTAACCGATCTCGCTCATCCGCGCATCGTGCCCGGAGCATTTGTGAAGTTGGACGACGCGCGCAATGTCACCGTGTCGCGCACGACTGCGTATGTCTCCGCGGGCAAGAATGGAGTCGCCCTCGTCAACGTCGAGCAGCCCGAGCATCCTCGCCTCGACCAAATGTTCAACGCGGACGGCCAATTGAATGATGTGAATGACGTGAAGATCGGCGCCGTCGATGCCAGCGTCTTCGCCTACGTCGCCGACGGCCGCAACGGCCTGCGCATCCTGCAAGTGATTTCGCCTGAGGATTCGTCCGAGTCCTACGGATTCAGCCCGCGGCCCACTCCGAAATTAATCGCCACGTATCGCACAGGCGGACCGGCCCTCGCGATTTCCCGCGGGATCGAGCGCGACCGCGCAGTCGACGAGAGCGGCAACCAGCTCGCCGTTTTCGGACGCCGTGGCGCGCGTCCCTTCAACCGCGCCGAGGCCGAGAGGCTCTACCTCCGCGACGGCAAGCTCTACACCGTCACGGATGCGCCTCCGGGGCCGCCGCGGCAACTCGCAGTCACGGATTCAACACTTCAATCTTTAATTGATCGTGCCCGCTCGCTCATTCACTAGGCAGCCGGGCGTTTGTGTGGCGTAGGCTTCAGCCTGTGGGGGTTGGTTGCGAGAGAGTCGCGCCTTGGCACAACCAAAACCCACAGGCTGAAGCCTGCGCCACTGTATCGCTTACCCCTCGCGCAATTTGTGTCCGGCTAGATTGCCCAGGCCATCGTAGGCGGCGTACTTGTACAGCTCGGAAAGCGTTGGGAAATTGAAAACCAATTCGATGAACGTATCGATCGTCCCGCCGGATTCGAGGACGGCCATGCCGAGGTGGATCAGCTCGGTCGCGCCTTCTCCGAGAATTTGCACGCCAAGCAATTGCTTGTTCTCCGGACGGAAAATCAATTTCAGCAATCCCGTCGAGTCGCCGATGATTTGCCCGCGCGCATTGTTGGCGTACTTCGCGCGCCCGACCACGTGGTTGATTTTCCTGACCTCGCAGGATTCCTCCGTTTCACCCACCGCGGAAATTTCCGGAATCGTATAGATGCCCATCGGAAGCTGCGACGCAAGCCGCTGTTTATAGGGAAAGCCAAAAGCATGGCACATCGCGACGCGCCCCTGTTCCATGGAAGTCGACGCCAGAGCGGGAAATCCGATCACGTCCCCGGCTGCGTAGATGTGCCGCACGTGAGTTTGGTACTGATCGTTCACGTCGATGTTGCCGCGTTGATTGATTCCGAGTCCCGCCTTTTCGAGGCGCATTCCCTCCACCGCGCCGCGACGCCCGGCGGCGAACAGCGCCGTTTCCGCTTCCACGACCTGGCCCGACGCGAGCGTCATACGCACCCCGCTCGCAGTGCGTTCGGTCCCCTTTGGCCGTTCCTGAAAAAAGAATTTCAGCCCCAGGCTTGCCAGGCGCGCGCGCAACAGCTCGGAAATTTCAGCGTCCAGAAACGGAAGCAGGCGTTCGCGGCCATCGACAAGCGTCACTTCGACACCCATAGCAGTAAAAATCGAAGCGTATTCGCACCCGATCACGCCGCCGCCCACGACGATCATGCTTTTCGGGATGCGTTCCATCCGAAGGATCGAATCGGAATCGAAAATAGTTTTGTCATCAAAGGGAATTTCCGGCGGGCGGTGCGGCTTGGAGCCGGTCGCGAGCAGGATTACTTCCCCGCGAAGGAAGCGAGGCGCGCCGTGTTGATCCACGGCGTTGATGGTGTGCGCGTCTTCAAACTGGGCCGAGCCGGTGACCAGCTCGATTTTGTGCGCGGCCAGGTTCGTCGCAATCTTCAAGCGTTCCGCGGAAACGACCGCGTCCTTGCGGTGCATGAAGCCTTGCACCGTCAGCCCTTCGCGCAGGGAGTAATCGATGCCGTAGAGCCCACGCTGCCGCAGACCGGAAAAATAGAGCGCCGATTCGCGCAGCGTCTTGCTCGGCACAGTGCCGGTGTTGACGCCCGCGCCGCCCAGATCTGGTCCGCGTTCCACAAGCGCCACGCGCTTGCCAAAGTACGCCGCCTGCGCCGCGCCCTTCTCTCCGGCCGGGCCCGAGCCGATCACTACAAGATCAAATGATTCCACGTCGAACGCTCCTCCGGTTCGAGAGGTGCACGCGCTTGATTGTAGTGGAATCGTCATCGCCCGGGATCAGATTCTGCGCTTCCTGTGTTGAAAACCTTCTGGCCTTTTTGGGGCGGCAAATTCATTGTGTCAGGATGAGGAGTAGCTTACGATGCGCGAGCAATTGTTCTAAGTTTGAAATTCCGGCATCGGGGTGAGGATCGGAACGACATTCTCTTGCCGACTTTTCGATTGAGTCTTGTATAAGAGGAAATCCCGTTTGTGAAATCGTCGATGCGAACCCAAGTGGCAATCATCGGAGGCGGGCCGGCTGGGATGCTGCTGTCCCATATTCTCGATAGAAATGGCATTGATAGCATCGTGCTGGAACGGCAGAGCCGCCAGCACGTCCTGCGGCGGATTCGTGCCGGAGTGCTGGAGGCTGGAACGGTCGATCTGCTGCGCGCGGTCGGACTCGGAGAGCGCATGGATCGTGAAGGCCACCCCCACAATGGAACGGCAATCGCGTGGGAGGGACGGGAACGGTTTTTCATCGACACGAAGAAATACACTGGCAAGTCGATGATGGCCTATGGCCAAACCGCAATCACCGAAGACCTCTATGCGGCGCGGATTGCCGCGGGCGGACAGATCATCGATGAAGCGAGCAACGTCCAGCTGCACGACCTGAAGTCAACGCCACCGTTCGTGACCTACGAAAGCAATGGACAAATCCACCGGATCGATTGCGACTATGTCGCCGGCTGCGACGGTTATCACGGCGCAAGCCGTCAATCGATTCCGGCCTCCCTTCCGCGCACATTCGAGAAAGTCTACCCGTTCGGCTGGCTGAGCATCATGTCGGAGACTCCACCCTTTCCAGACATTTGCTATTGCTACCATAAGCGCGGATTTGCGCTGGCGTCCATGCGCAGTCCAATGCTCAGCCGTTATTACATCCAGTGTGAAATCGATACCAAATTGGAAGATTGGCCCGATGAGCGCTTCTGGCAAGAATTCAAAGCGCGATGTCCCAAGGAGATGGCCGATAGGATTATCACCGGCCCGTCGATCGAAAAATCAATTGCGCCGCTGCGCAGCTTTGTCGCGGAGCCGATGCGCTATGGGCGTCTGTTTCTGGCAGGGGATGCGGCCCACATTGTCCCGCCTACGGGCGCAAAGGGTCTGAACTTGGCTGTATCGGATGTTTTTTATCTCTCACGCGCTCTGGTTGAGACCTACAAGACAGCCAAAACTAATTATCTGGACTGCTATTCCGATATGGCTCTGCGCCGCGTTTGGGGCGCGGCGCGCCTGTCCTGGTGGCTGACCATGCTTTTGCATAGGTTTCCGGATGAGACCCCGTTCGACGAGCGCGCGCGCGAAAATCAATTCGATTATCTGGCCGCCTCGGAGCATGCTCAAGCGTCCCTCGCGGAGCAATATGTCGGAATGCCCTTTGAAGCCTGATGGAAAAAGTTGTTCTCCCGACATTCAAGCCTCCATTGACAACCCCTTCCACGTCCGACATTCTAGGCGCACAGGTCAGGGTGAGTAGCTTGGTTTGGACGCTGCCCTCGGCTTGATTTTCTACGCGGAGTTTTGTCGAAATGTCATTGCCCAGCGAAAAAAACGTGTCCGCACTCCTCGACGAACGCCGGACATTTCCTCCCTCGGAGGAATTCAAACAGCGCGCCAACTGGAACGATCCCGCGATTTACGATCGCGCGGCGAAAGATCCGGAAAGATTCTGGGCGGAACAAGCGAAGAATCTGGACTGGTTCACGCCGTGGCAGCGGGTGCTCGAGTGGAATGTGCCGTGGGCCAAGTGGTTCGTGGGCGGGAAACTCAACGTCACCTACAACTGCGTGGACCGGCACGCACATTCGGCGCGGCGCAACAAAGCAGCCATCATCTGGGAGGGCGAACCGGGTGACGCGCGCGTGTTGACGTTCGGGATGCTCGAGCGCGAAGTGAATCGCTTTGCCAACGCTCTGAAATCGCTGGGCGTCGCGAAGGGCGACCGCGTCGCGCTTTACATGGGCATGGTGCCGGAGCTGGCCATCGCCATGCTCGCCTGCGCGAAAATCGGCGCGGCGCATTCGGTCGTGTTCGGCGGATTTTCGGCGGAGGCGTTGCGCGAGCGGATCAACGACGCCAAGGCCAAAGTATTGATCACGGCGGACGGCGCGTGGCGGCGCGGAACCGTGGTGCCGCTCAAGGCCAGCGTGGACGACGCGTTGACCGGAACGCCGACCATTGAAAAAGTGGTCGTCGTGCAACGCGTTGGCCATCGTGTAGAAACGACCGGGTCGATTTCCATGAAGCCTGGACGCGACCTCTGGTGGCACGACATCGTCGCACACGCATCGGACGAATGCGCCGCCGAGCCCATGGACGCCGAGGACATGCTGTTCATCCTGTACACAAGCGGCACGACGGGAAAACCGAAGGGCGTCGTGCACACGACGGCCGGGTATCTCGTCGGCGTGAGCACGACGCATCGCTACGTCTTCGACATCAAGGAAGACGACGTCTACTGGTGCACCGCCGACATCGGCTGGGTTACGGGCCATTCCTACATCGTATACGGGCCTCTCGCCAACGGGACGACGACCGTCATGTATGAAGGCACGCCCGACTTCCCCGACCGCGGCCGCTTCTGGGAACTCGTCGACAAATATGGCGTCAACATTTTCTACACCGCGCCGACGGCGATTCGCACGTTCATGCGCTGGGGCAAGGAGTTTCCGGAGAAGTACAAACTTTCGTCGCTGCGGCTGATCGGAACCGTGGGCGAGCCGATCAATCCCGAGGCGTGGATCTGGTACAACGAAACCATCGGCCGCGGGCGCTGCCCCATCGTCGACACCTGGTGGCAGACCGAAACCGGCTGCATCATAATTTCTCCCCTGCCCGGCATCACGGCCACGAAGCCAGGCTCGGCTACGCGCCCGCTGCCAGGCATTGTCGCGGAGGTGGTGGATATCGACGGCAAGCCGGTTGGTCCGGGCGGCGGCGGTTACCTGGTGCTCAGCAAGCCGTGGCCTTCGATGCTGCGCACCATCTACGGCGACCCGGACCGTTACGTGCAAAATTACTGGTCGCGCTATCCCGGAAAATATTTTACCGGCGACGGCTGCAAGCTGGACGAAGACGGCTATTTCTGGCTGCTCGGCCGCGTGGATGACGTGATGAACGTCTCCGGCCATCGCATCTCGACGTATGAAGTGGAAAGCGCGCTGGTGGATCACTCCTCGGTGGCCGAGGCCGCCGTGATCGGCAAGACGCACGAAATCAAAGGCCAGGGAATTTCCGCGTTCGTGACGCTGAAGGAAGGAATCCAGCCAAGCGACAAGCTGAAAGAAGAATTGAAAAATCACGTGTCCACGAAGATCGGCTCCATTGCCAAACCGGACGATATTTTCTTCACCGCCGAGTTGCCTAAAACTCGCAGCGCCAAAATCATGCGTCGCCTGCTGCGCGATATCGCCGAAGGCCGCGTCCTCGGCGACACCACAACGCTCGCCGATCCCACGGTCATCGCCAACCTCAAGGAACAGGCAAAGGACGAGGGATAGAAACTGCGATCTTCGGCCCCAAGCACTCCACACCTTGACATTGAACGGAGGAACTTGATTATGGGCGATGTAAAGGTTGCCAACCCCGGTCCGCTGGGTCTTGCCTGCTTCGGAGTGACTACCGTTGTCCTCAGTTGCATCAACGCTGGACTAATTCCTGGCGAAGCTATTTCTGCCGTGGTTCCTCTCGCTTTTTCGTTTGGAGGATTTGCGCAGATCATCGCAGGGATTATGGAATTCAAGAATGGAAATACTTTTGGCACCGTCGCTTTCACTTCGTACGGCGCGTTTTGGTGGTGGTATGCCTTTTTGCTCTGGACCGTAGGCGCGGGGTGGATCAAACCGCCCGATCCCCGCGGTGTAGGAGTTGCACTTCTGATGTGGGGCGTTTTCACTCTCTGCCTTTGGGTGTCGACATTCCGGAAGAACCTCGCTCTCTGGGGCATTTTCTTGCTGCTCTGGATCACTTTCTTCCTGCTGGCAGGGGGCGATCTAGGAATGGGTCCGGGATGGCACACATTAGGCGGCTGGTTTGGATTGGCGACCGGAGTTCTCGCGCTCTACCTTTCATTTGCAGAACTCACGAATGAAACATTTGGGCGGAACGTAGTCGGCGTGGGATCGCCCATCCTACATTGAGAGCCCCCCGAAGGCGGCAACTTCCTCTTGGCCACACCCTTGACGCCCCGGCACGCACAACCTAACATCTAGGTATGCTTCCCGATGCTCAGACCCCCGCAGATGTGTCTCCGGGTGGCGCGCTCGCCGATCGGCTCGGCCGGCCTCTGCGCAGCCTGCGTGTTTCGGTGACCGACCGGTGCAATCTGCGCTGCAACTACTGCATGCCGCAGGAGGAGTATGTCTGGCTACCGCGGCCGGAACTCCTGACTTTTGAGGAAATTGCGCGGCTGGTCGAGGTGTTTACGTCGCTGGGCGTCGAAGACGTGCGCCTCACGGGGGGCGAACCGCTGCTGCGCCGGGATCTTCCGCAACTGGTTCGAATGCTTGCGGCCAATCCCCGGATTCGCGACTTGGCGCTCACGACCAACGGCGTCTTGTTCGCCGAGCAAGGCGAAGCCCTGCGCGCGGCGGGATTGCATCGCGTGACGCTCAGTTTGGACACGCTGCGGCCAGCGAGATTCGCCGCGCTCGCGGGGCGCGACACACATGCGGAAGTGCTTGCCGGCATTGCAGCCGCTAGGCGTCTCGGCTTCCCAAAACTCAAGCTGGATACGGTCGTGCTGCGCGGCGTGAACGACGACGAACTCGCCGACTTGATCGAATATGGCCGCGGCCTCGAAGCGGAAGTGCGCTTCATCGAGTACATGGACGTCGGCGGCGCGACGGAATGGTCGCTCGAAAAAGTTTTTACGCGCGCCGAAATGCTCGACCAACTTACCAAGCGCTACGGCACGATCATGCCGCTCAACGAGAATTCCTCCGCGCCCGCCGAACGGTTCCGCCTTCCCGACGGCGCCGTGTTCGGCATCATCGCCTCGACCACGACGCCGTTCTGCAGGAGCTGCGACCGCAGCCGCTTGACCGCCGATGGGTTCTGGTATCTGTGCCTGTACGCGCAAGCCGGGATCGATCTCCGCCAAATGCTGCGCGCGGGGGCTTCGCCCGAGGAGCTTGCGACTCGCATTTCCTCCGTCTGGCGCGCGCGCGCGGATCGCGGCGCGGAGTTGCGCGCCGCCACAGGCCAACGCGGCGTGCTGGTCGGGATCGAGCAGCTCCGCCAGGATCCCCACCTCGAAATGCACACCCGCGGCGGCTAATCCGAAGTCGTTCCAGTGGCGCAGGCTTCAGCCTGTGGGGGTTCGTACTTGCAAGAACCAAACCCCACAGGCTGAAGCCTGCGCCACTTGGCCTGCCTTTACTCTCAAAGAGTAAAACTTGTATAGACCGACGTGCGCAGAGCGGGCGTGAAGAGCTGATCCGACCAGTAGCGGCCGAAGCGCCATCCGATTTCCCAGCGGTTGCTGATTCGTTTGACCTTGTACGCCAGGGCGGAATCCAACTCTTTGCCATAATGGATGTGCAGATTGTCCGAGTGGTAGTCGTAGAAGATCAGCGTCGCAACGGCCCCATCCAGGAAACGGATCGGCCCGTTGGCTGATAAATAGCGGGCTTCCAGCCCGTTGCCGCCGCCCTCGCTGGGATTGTTGAAAAACAGATCCGTCCAACCATTGAAGGGCGGAGCGAGCGGGGTTGTCAATTTGTCGGTGACGCTGCGGCCGCCGAGCAAAGCAATGCCCGCTTTAAAGGTGAATCCGCGCCAGCCCGGGCCCAGCTCTCCCAAATAATAATTCGCATCCACCCTATTGGGATTGGTGCCGTAATTTTTCTGTTTGGCGTATTCCGCCGTGTACACCAGGCTCCAATCGTCGTTGAACTGGTAGGGGCCGGTCACCCGAATACCATACGTCTGGGTCGACGTCGCAAATTGCGCGGGCGCACGAAAATCAAGCAATAGGCCGTAGAGTGCGGCGTTGATCCGGCCAGGCTTGCTCCACTTTAAGTTCACCATGTCCGTATGCATGGGCTGTTCGCCATCGGTCGCGTCATAACCATCTTCTCGGTAGAAACGGTTGATGAAGGCGTAGGTAAAAGAGAAATTCAGGGGCAGGGCCGCGTCCAATCGAATTGCGTCGAAGGTCCCGTGGACCTGGCGCCAGTTCGAAATGCTCAGAAAGCGACCATCATTAAGCGTAAGCTCCTGGCGGCCAATCGTCAGCGTCAGTTTCTTGTCTGTTATGCCGTGCGTCCATTTCAAGTAGCCCTGGCTCATTTCCAGACTCTTGGGGTCCAGAATCGCCGGAAGATTCGGACGATTCTGCGAGGGGAGGGCGGGAACGCTGTAGTCCGCGGGTCCGGTGACGATCACCGCTTCGCCCTGGGCGAAAACGGAGAATCCGTGATAGGCCGGCGTTTCGTAGCCGAGAGCCAGCCGGAGGGTCGGAGCATATGCGGTTACGGTAAATGGCGCCCCGTCGCGTTCGAAGCCTTCGAAGCGAAACCGGGCGTTAAAGGATATTTTTCCTTCCTTGAGCCATGACCACAGCCAGCGGGAAGCCGGTCCTTTCGGCGCCTGAGTTGGCGGAGCTTGATCTTGAGGACCCTGATCCTGTGCCGCCGCTTGAAGTGGAATTACGGTGCAAAAAATTGCGCCAAGGGAAAGAGCAACAATTCGCGGGGCCCATTTCAATTTCATGATCGCTTGGCCTTGCAGGGCGCATGCGAATATTTCACCTCATAGGCGTCCGTAAAATCCTCGATTGAACACACAAGCCGATACTTGTG
>Ga0209517_10003731_pt1 | contig 20413 bp, 13 predicted proteins | sample PeaSoiMetSII2010_FD_187695 | JGI IMG/M metagenome (GOLD analysis project Ga0209517, IMG submission 187695) | Peat soil microbial communities from Weissenstadt, Germany - SII-2010 (SPAdes) (version 2) | ecosystem: Environmental > Terrestrial > Soil > Wetlands > Peat | place: Germany...
TGGCGGCAGGACCATAACGGATTCACGCATCAGGACCCCGGCTTTCTGGACGTGGTGGTCAACAAGAGCGCGAGTGTGACGCGGATTTATCTGCCGCCGGACGTCAATTCCCTGCTATCGGTGGCGGACCATTGCCTGCGTAGCGAAAACTACGTCAATGTGATTGTGTGCGACAAACAGATGCACCTGCAATTCATGGATATGGATGCGGCGATCAAGCACTGCACCAAAGGAATCGGCATCTGGGAATGGGCTTGCAACGACCAAGGGAGCGAGCCGGACGTGGTGATGGCTTCAGCGGGAGACATTCCGACACAAGAGGCGTTGGCAGCTATTGTGCTGTTACGGGAGGAATTTCCGGATATCAAGATTCGCTACGTGAATGTGGTGGATCTTTTTAAGCTGCAACCGAACACGGAGCATCCGCACGGATTGTCGGACCGGGATTTCGATTCCCTTTTCACGGTGGACAAGCCGGTCATCTTCAATTTCCACGGCTATCCCTGGCTGGTTCACCGGCTGGCGTATCGCCGGAAGAACCACGACAACATGCACGTGCGCGGGTACAAGGAGAAAGGCAATATCAATACGCCGATGGAGCTGGCGATTGAAAACGAGATTGACCGTTATAGCCTGGCGCGGGATGTGATTGACCGCGTGCCGAGACTGCAACGGATTGGGGCGCACGCCAAGGAAAAGTTCCGGAACATGCAGATCGAGTGCTTGAATTACGCGCATCAGAACGGAATTGACGAGGCGAAGGTTTCGGCGTGGGTGTGGCCGTACTAACGTCACTTCGTTTTTGGGACGCGCGTCAGGACTCAAGAAAGCAGCCCTCCGCGGGATCCGGCGAGAAGCAGATCCCTCGCTTCGCTCGGGATGACAATTTTGAGGCGCGATTACGGGATGACAGTTTTGTGGTTGAGGTTGAGGTGTCAAAAGCGGTGGCGAGCCACCGCACTCCAAATCGGCTTGAGGTGTGAACAGGTTTGGCAGTGACAGTGAATAGGTGGGATCGAAGATGAACGTTCTGGTGCTGAACTCGGGAAGTTCGAGCTTGAAGTTTCAGATGATCGCTACGGATCGGGAGCGCATCCAGCAGAATGCGGATGCGCGTTTGTGCCGCGGAGAGGTGGAACGGATCGGCGGCGAGGCGATTGTGACGGTGGAGACGCAGAAAGCTCCCAGGCAGAAATTCACCGCGCCGCTTGCCGACCTTTCGGCCGCACTGGACTACCTGATTCGGTGGATAGCGTCGGAAGAATCGGGCATTCCGGAGGTCCAGAGCGCGGCGGATATTCAAGCCGTGGGACATCGCGTGGTGCACGGCGGCGAAATGTTTTCGGAGTCGGCGATTATCACCGACGAAGTGTTGAGGGGGATCGAGGAGTGCATTGACCTTGCGCCGCTGCACAATCCGAACAACATCAAGTGCATTCTGGCGGCGCGGAAAATCCTGGGGCCAAATATTCCGCAGGTGGCGGTGTTTGACACGGCGTTCCATCATTCCCTGCCGGAGCAGGCGTATTTGTACGCCCTGCCCTATCACTTGTACCGGAGGCACCACATACGGCGGTATGGGTTTCACGGCACTTCACACCGTTACGTTTCGTACCGTTACCGGGTTTTGTGCAAATTGACAAGAGAACAGACGCACGTCATCACGCTGCACCTTGGCAATGGTTGTTCCGCAGCGGCGATTCGCGCCGGATATCCGGTGGACACTTCGATGGGGATGACGCCGCTGGAGGGTTTGGTGATGGGGACGCGATCGGGGGATATTGATCCGGCGATCGTGAACCTGATAGCGACGAAGGAAGGGATGTCCACCCACGAGGTGGAAACGCTGCTGAACACGCAGTCGGGACTGCTGGGGATCTCCGGGCTGACGAACGATATGCGCGCGCTGCAGGAAGAATTGAAAGAGCATGACGACCGGCGGGTGCGACTGGCGATCGAAGTGTTCAGCTATCGCGCTAAGAAATATATCGGAGCGTACCTTGCATGCATGGGCGGGACCGATGCGGTCGTCTTCACCGGAGGAATCGGAGAGAATTCCGTGGATATCCGTGCACGCATCTGCGCAGGGCTGGAATGGGCAGGGCTGAAGCTGGACAAAGTAAGAAACGAGCAGGCTGTGGGCAAGGAAGCACAGATCAGCACGGACGATTCCACGTTGAAGGCATTTGTGATTCCGACGGACGAGGAACTGCTGATCGCACGGGACACGGTGCGTTGCATTGCGGGTGAGCCGCATCCCTCGTAAACGAGAAACGTGGAAAAGAGAATTGAACGCGGCGTTTCTTTCTCTCTTACGTTTCCGACGGTTCCGGGGCGGTGGCGGCGCCAAACGATTGCAGCGCAAGATAGCTGGGGCCGAAGCGGCGGATGTTTTCCAATTGGCGGTCAAATTCGTTCTGGTGTCCCTCTTCGTCGCCAACCAAACGCTCGAACAGTTGCTTAGAAACGGCGTCGGCGTTGGAACCGCAGTTCTGAGCGGCAGCGTTGTAATCGCGTGAGCTGCCTTGTTCCATCTCGCTGGCCTTGGCGAGCATCTTAGCGGGATCAGTGATCGGCTCAACCGGCCCGGCAGTTGCCATCTGAACATCGCCTTTCAGGAAGAGAATGCGTTCGGCGAGGGCTTCCACGTGGCCCATTTCCACGATTGCGGTGCGTTTGAAAAGGGTCGCCAAAGGCGCGAAGCCCAGATCGTCCAGGTGGAAGTGGAAATACATGTACTGGTGGACGGCTGCCAGTTCGTCCGCCACCGATTTGTTCAGTAATTCGATGCTTTGCTTGCTATTCACGAGAATCACCTCCGTTAAGTGAGCTGCAATCTCAGGGACACCCCAAAAATCAAAAAAGCCGCAAGTGTCTCGAGTGGACTACGTTTTGCTTCATGGGCGGTTGTTGTGGCCAGTGTAGTTATCATCCATGAATGCGAGGAAGGATAGTGCGTGCGTCACAAGGGTTTGGTGGACATTATCCCCGGTCCTTTCAGGGTGAAGCGAGAAAATGGGGTACGAAAGAGTTTGTGGATTCGTTGACGCGCTTCGCGGCTGCCAGAATGGGTTGGTATGGCTTAGAATCGAGGCGTGACCTCCACGCGAATGCCGCTTGCCATTTTGCCGATCGCTTTATTTCTGATTTCCCAACTTGTGGTGTCCGTGCCTTGTGGCGCGCAATTGCAGCGTGCAGTGGATGGGGCAATGCAAGGGCATGTAGGTGCGCTCGTCGTTATTGACGTCAGCTCCGAGAAAATACTGGCGGCCAAGAATTTGGAGGTTGCGGGGAGAGACTTGGTGCGGCCGGGGTCCGCGCTCAAGCCGTTTGTGCTTCTGGAGCTTCTGGAAACGGGAAAACTGGACGCAAAGCAGCGATTGCTCTGCAGGCGCCCGCTGAGCATCGGGGGCGTGCGGATGGATTGCAGTCACACGAGAGATGTGGCCGAATTGGATGCGGACGATGCGATTGCGTATTCGTGCAATTCGTTTGTTGCGGAGGTGACGCTGCGTCTGGACGAGGGAGAACTGTTGGAAGCTCTGCGGAAGGCAGGGCTGGATTCGCCGGCGGGGTTGACGAAGAGCGAGTCGGCAGGACAGATTGAGCGTCCGGCAAATCAAGCGCAACTGCAGTTGATGGCGCTGGGCGAGCGAGGAATCGAAGTGACGCCGCTGGCGTTGCTGGAGGCGTACCGGAAACTGGCGTTAAGAAAACGTGCGGGAACAATTTCAGCCGCTGGGGCGGTATTTGACGGTATGGAACATGCAGTGGCTTATGGCACGGCGCATGCAGCGTTTGTTGAAGGCATGGGAGTGGCCGGGAAGACGGGAACGGCGGCGGCCGCGAATAACCCGCGAACACATGGATTGTTCGTTGGGTACGCACCGGCGGAGCGGCCGGAGATTGCGGTGGTGGTCTACCTGAAGCAGGGGCGCGGGCCAGACGCGGCGATGGTGGCGCACGCCGTGTTCTCGGAATATGCGCAGATGATGAAAAAACCGTGAGGATTCTTTTAACGTTATCGGCGGGCTTGCTGCTTTTTTCGCTTCGCCTGGTTGCGGAGGATGTAGAGGTGCGGATTTACTCCGCGCATCCCCCTGCCAGCATGATCGTGATTGCCACCGAGGGAGAATTGCGCTGGAAGACGTGCGCGACTTGCGAAGAAAAGACGGGGCGGAAGATGTCGCTGAAATCGCCGCAAAGTGATGCGGCGACTGGCGAGGCAGGTGGCCATGAAGAATACTTCATCACCGGGAGTTACGAATTGCGGCCGGAAAACGGGCCGAGCTTTGCGGCGCACTTCCCTCTCCGGATTGAAACGCGGGCAGGCGGATTGGTGGTGGTGGCGACGATGCCGCTGGAAGAGTATGTGCAACGCGTCTTGATGGCGGAGAGCGGAGACTTTCGGAATGCGGAAGCGCTGAAAGCGATGGCGGTGGCGGCAAGAAGCTATGCGAAACGGTTCCGTGGGCAACACGCAAAAGAAGGTTTCGATTTTTGCGATACGACGCATTGCCAGGTGTTCGATTGGAAGAAAGTGAACGAGCGCGTGCGGTTGACGGTGGAAGCGACCGCAGGGGAGTTTCTCACGTACCAAGGCAAGGAGGTGGCAGCTTACTATCACCAGAATTGTGGGGGGACAGTTGCAGCGGCCAAAGAAGAGTGGGCCGGGGTATCGGAACCTTACCTGTTGACGCATGCCGATCCCTACTGCCTGGCCACTGGGGGACTGAAGTGGGAGTCGGTTCTGGCTCACGAACAAATTGACCGGGCGTTGCGGACTTCGGGATTGCAGCCGCCCGAGGCGTGGAAGGCGATCGAAATCAGCTCACAAAGCGCGAGCGGGCGAGCGCATACGGTGAATCTTGTCGGTGGCAACCCGCAAAGTTTCTCACTCTCAGCATCCTCGCTGCGATTCGCCGTGGACCGGGCACTTGGATGGAAAAACATCCGCAGTGATTTATATGAAATTCGAAATGCCGGACCTGAGGTGATTTTCTCCGGGCGCGGATCGGGGCATGGCGTGGGGTTGTGCCAGGCAGGCGCGGAAGAGATGGCGCGGGAGGGGAAGAGCTATCGCGAGATACTCAGCTTTTATTATCCGGGGACGGAAATCACGTACGGGCAACACGAGGCGTGGCAAAAGCGGTCGGCGGATCGATTTGAATTGATCAGCAGCAATCCGGAGGGTGATGCTGAAATACTTCGCACAGCGGAGCGCATTTTACGGGAAGCGGAGAACGCCATCGGGTGGAAGCTTCCTTTTCGAGTGAAGCTGGAGGTATTTCAAAGCATGGAGAGCTATCGCGACACGACGGGGGCGGCGGGGTGGGTGGCGGCGTCAACGCGGGGGCAGACGATCCGATTGCAGCCGCTTGCGGAATTACGGCGGCGTTCGATTGAGGAATCGACGCTGAGGCATGAGTTGTATCACCTACTGGTTGAAGCGCGGGCTTCCAAGGACGCGCCGTTGTGGTTCCGGGAGGGGCTGGTGCTTTATTTTTCGAATCCGAGCGTTGCAGAAGCTGCCGCTCCGCCGATGTCCGTTGAACGGATCGAGGAGATATTGAAGCGCGGTGGCAGCCGGGAAGATACGGAAAGGGCGTACGTATCGGCGCAAAGAATTGTGACGGATTTGATGCAACGATATGGAAAATCGACAGTGCTGGGGTGGCTAAGCGCCGGGCTGCCCGCTGAGGTTATCGGCAGCGTCCACGAGCCTCCCCCCGTGGCGGCCCACCAGTGAGCAGGTGAGCATCCAGGCGAAGAGACCGAAAAGATAAGAGGCGGACGCGCGGAGGATTAAACTGGTTGTTTCCTGCGCGTACGTGGAAGTGCGGAAATCCGGAGTCATCCCCATGATTTCTTGCGTTGCGAGGATTCCCACGAGAGCCGCGAGAATCAGAAGACACCAGTAGGAGAGGCTAAGTATCGTATGCTTCCAGGCCGCGAATCCACGACGGCCGAATCCACGAAAACCGAAGTGAGAAGCGCTGGCGAGGAACGGCAGGGCGAGACCCGGCACGAGAATCCAGCGCAGGGCAAACAAGAGGGCATCGAACAATCCCTGGATCGTGGACAATCCCACTTGCCTTCTCAAAAATGCGGGCATGATGGAGCGCAAATAGGGAGGAAATGCTTCTGTGTAGGCGCCGAAACCGCTGGCAAGAAGGAACAACAGATAAAGGACCGCAGCGCCAAGAGCAACGGCGAGTAGATTGCGAAGCGCGCCTGCAAATGCGTTACGCAACGGGGCAGCTTCGTTCGCGTTTTGCGAATAGAAATAGTTGAGCGTGCCCGCGTGAAGAAGCAGGAAGGCGGCAACGAGGAGAACGACGACAAGAATATTCAGAGCGACGTGAAACGCGTTGGCCAGCGGAATCAGCAGCCAGAGCGTGAAAAGACCGAACAGCAGGGGGTTGAGGAGGAATTGCAACAGCCAAAGCCGCCAATTCCGAAAGCAGCCCTTGAAGGCATCCACTGCCACTGCGAAAGTCGCCATCACTTCACCTCCATCACGGCTGCGTCACTCGTTGCAAAGATAGACGGCTGGTACATGGGCTGGACCATGGCGGGACTCACCTGGAATTTGCCGGGATTCACAATTTTCAGCAAATAGACATATTGATGCTGGCCCTGGAAGAATTCCTGGAAGATGGCAGCGCGGTCGTCGTGGAATTCGCGCCGGGTGAACCAATACTCCCACCAACTTGGTCTTGTCTTGAGCTCATACAAATCGTCACGCGTGATAAATTCCGCGCCGGCGGGAATGGGATCTTCCATCAAGAGGTACCGCCATTCGCTCCCGGCAACGGTCATACGGACGGCAAGAATATCGCCGACGTGGAGATCGCCAGTAAGCGGATCGAGGCGATACACGATCTTGCTGCCGGATTGTTCCGAAGTGAGGCGGAAGTAATCGCGCGTGATGTTGAGGGAGAGCTTGTTGTTCTGAACGAGATGCTTATCGTTGGAATAAAACGCAGCGGTCGCTGACCAATAGAGCCGCCCGGTGCCGGTTTTGTGAATGCGGATTTCGTTGGGGCCGGGGTGGAGTTGGGAAGCATCGAGATGGAAACTGGGCTGGACGGGATTGAGTCCATCGGTGGCGGAGAATTGTTTGGAGGCCACTTGCTTGCCGTTGACGAAAAGCTCGGCGTGGAAATTCGCATCGAGTTCGTGGCTGGCCTTGACGTACTCGGTTAAGCCAAAGACGACCATGGCGGTTTGCTTGGTGCTTTCCCAGAAGTAGCCGCCATCGCGATGATTGACGAGCCAGAAAGCGGCTTTGGGAAGCAGGGGGCTTTGGGGATCGACCAGGCTGAGGAAACGCACGGCGTAGGCGGTGGTTTCCGCGCCATCTTCGAATTCGAATTCTAGGAAGGAGTCGTATTGAGAAGCCCAAGAGGCTTCGCGCTCGGTTACGACCGCGGTAGATTCCAGAGTTTTGGCGATTTCCTTGGCGCGGTCCGGTTCGCCATTCGCGAGGAGCGTGAGGCCCAGCATGGAAAGGCCCTGGGTCGTCATCGAATTGCGCTTATCCCATGCTGCCTGGAGTTCCGTTGGTTTCGCGGCGCCGTTTGCCGCGAGTGCATAGACGACGTAAGAGCGGAGGTCATCACGCATGTTGGGATGTTCGGCGAGCGAGTTGTGCAGCCAGTTTACGGCCCGATTGATGGAGTCTCCACCAACATCGTAGCCTGCGCTGCGCGCCTGGGCGAAGCCGCTCACGACGTAGGCGGTCATGAACACCTGGCTTTCATCGTCCTTCCACCAACCCCAACCGCCATCCTCGTGCTGAAAATCCTTCAGGCGGTCCATGCCGGCTTTGATTTTCTTTTCGAGTTCGGGCGTATCCACAGATTGCGCGACGTGTAGTTCCTTCATGGCTTTGGCCACGATGATGTTCGGGAGGAAGCTGGACATGGTCTGTTCCGTGCAGCCATAGGGATAGCTGGTCAAATAATCGAGGGCGGAGAAAATGCTGCCCGCGATGGACGAACTGAGGGTAATGTCCAGGGTGGGCGAAGTTTGGTCAGGATTGCCCGGCAGCGTGAGCTGAACTTTTTCTTCCTGGTCAGCGGCGAGGAGAGAGCCGGCCTTGGGGTCGGTTTGTTTGACGCCAACGGGAATCACCGGGAGGGTGAGCTCCATGGCATCGGATTCTTCGTTGGTGAGCGCTTTTGTGAGAAGGACGGACTCTCGCACAGACTTGGCGCGAACACGCCAATCGAATTTCACTTCGCCCTTGCTGGGGACGTCAATCTGGGCGGTTGCAGGAGTCAAGAGGTCCAGACCTTTGGCTTCGAGAGAGACCTGGACGTTCTTTCCGTTGGCCAGGTAGTTGTGGACGATTGTGGAAACGGTGACTTCGTCGCCCTGACGGAAGAAGCGCGGAACGACCATGCGGACCATCAGGTTTTTGCGAACGATGACGTTGTTGGTGACGTTGCCGACTTTGGTGTCGAGAGTGGCGCCGCGCACCGTGGCTCGCCAACTGGTGAGCGAGTCCGGGAACTGGAGTTGCGCTTCGGCGCGGCCGCCGGAGTCTGTGTGAACATCGGCGAGCCATAGAGCGGTATCTGGGAAAAGCTTGCGGACCTTTGGCTGAACGGGAATTTCAGGCTTCAACTGCGCCAAGGCACGCGGAGAGGCCTGGTTCCGGTAGGCGAGGAACATTTCTCGTTTGCCGGCTTCGCCACTGAAATAGAAAGCGAGGGAGGACTCGGTGGTGACGCGGTCGTAGACAGAGCCATAGAAGAAATCGTGAATATCGCCGCTGCTATCGGGATAGATGGAGTAAATGGCTTCGTCCACCACGCCGATGCTGAATTCGCCCGAGACGGGTTTGCCTTCGGAATCACGAACAAAGAGGGAGTAGCTTCCCTTTTGGCCGGGCTGGAACTGTTTTTGCGAGGGTTGCAGATCGATCTGGAGTTTTTGCTGAAGCGCGGGGACTTTCAGATTTTTGCTGGACTGGTAGAAACGGTTGTCCTTCCAGAAAGCTACAGCGACAAAGACGTTGGGCTGATTGTCAGACTGGATAGGAATATCCAAGGAGGCGGATGCGCCTGTTGCGTGAACCACTTGCTTCGATTGAATGGTTCGTGCTTCGGTGGTGACCAGGAGATAGGTTTCCGGTACGCCGGTCATGACCAGGAGATGCGCCGTATCGCCGACTTTGTAGGATTTCTTGTCGGCAAGGATGCGGATCTCGCGGCTTTCGGCCGTCCACCAACCCTGGTCAGAACTGGGAATCCACAGCCAGGCGGTGCCGGAGGCTTCGCGGCCTTCGGGGGTTTGCGCGGTGACCCGGAGATTAAAACTTCCGGCTTCCTGGGCGGTCACTGCAATGCGTGCCATTCCGTTGGCATCCGTGGCCGCGTTCTGAGTGGAAATGAGCGCATCCCCCTGAGGCTGGCCCCAGCCCCAGTAGCGGCTTCTGACGAGGCTCACTGTTACCGGCGTTTGAACTGGTTTCCCGTCGTAATCTCTGGCGACAACGGTGGCGCGAATGGTTTCGTCCTTTTGAAAGAAATAGCTTTCTGTGGAGATGCCGACCTGGAAGCTGGCATAGGTGGCGATGACGGAACTGTGTCCGGCAATTTCACGATTGCCTTCGTCGGTGACACGGGCTTCAATGCGATAGCGAACGTCGAAATGGCGGTTGTCGAGGGAAGTGGGAATGTGGACTTTGAGTTTTCCGTCGGCATCCAACTTGCCGCTTTGTTCTGAGATTTGTTCGCCGGCGTAATCGTAGCCTTCGCCTTCGTTGTCTCCCGAGCCTTCCGCGTCGGAATCTTCGTTGTTCATCCCCTCTTCTTCGTCACGATCGATGAATGGAGACCAGTAGATCGCCGTGTGCACCACGTATTGGACATTGGCGTTGGCAACGGGTTCGCCGAAGAAGTAACGGGCTTCGATGGTGGCATCAATGGCGTTGCCCTGAAGGACGCGCGGGGTGGCGGGGATGACCTTCACTTCGTATTCGGGCTTTTTGTATTCCTCGACATGGAAACCGCCGGTGGCTTGATAGCGTTGGCCGCCTTTACTGCTGACGCTGATGGAGTAATAGCCGAGGGCAGCGTCAAGCGGGAGAACAACATCGCCGTGAATGGTGCCGAAGGTAGAGACGGGGAAAATGGTTTGCAGGATCGGCTTGCTGGAAGGATCCTCGACCAGAACTTGAACCTGTTCGCCCGCGGGGACTTTATAGTGCTCGCCGCTGCGAGTTCGCAAGATTACCTTGAAGTGCGCGGTGTGGCCCGGGCGATAGACGGGGCGGTCCGTGTAGATATAGCCGGTCCAATCATCTTGCGGATTGCTGCTGAGGTTGTAGGAGTACGGGGTGACGACCGCGACGTCTTCGCCCTTGACTGCCAAGACGCGAACATCCTGATATTGGCCTTCGGGCAAAGCGGTCTGCGCCAAGCCGGAGATATCACTTTTCAACTGCGCGTTCTGTTTCTTGTCTGACCAGACGCGAACGTCGGCATCGGAAATGGGAGCGCCCGTCCGTCGATCGGCCGTGAAAGTGAGAATCTGGCCGGGAGCGGATTTGGTGACGACGCCAAGTTCCGTGACCATGGCGATGGTGTAGGCGCGGAGTGTGCCGTTTGTTGCTTCGACAAGATAAACGCCTTTTCCCAACGAAGGGACGGGCACCTGCGCTGTCTCCGAGAAGAAACGTGGGGGCATTTCCTGACGCCAACGGGCAACCAATTGAGAGCTGTTGAGCAGAGGAACCTGGGCGAAGACATCGGCTGCGCCGACTTTACTCTTGCGGGTTTCGGCCTGGGATTCGCGGATCTGCGCGCGAGTGCGCCAGGAGAACTGCATGCGGAAGAAGTCGCGAATCTCAATCCAAAGGGCGCGTTTCCAATCGTGGAAGCGTTCCAGAAGGCTAAGATTTTCGATTCGTTCCTTTGGAGAAACGCGGCCGAATCCATGAACATTATCGAGGCGCTCGAAAAAAGTGACGGGGTCTTTCACGCGGTAAACGCGGAACTCCAGCGCCTCGACGTTTGTGGAGTAGACGTGGATGCCGACCTTTTCTCCCGGGAGAAATGTTTTGTTCGTCGAGAGAGAGAAATAGGCATTCGGCTCCTGCGCGCCGATCGGAAGGGCCAATGAAGCAATCAGCAGGAAGATGGCGATACATTGTTTAAGGCGCACTAGTTTGCCTCCCTTACGATGTTCCAACGATACACGCCGAGAAAATTGCTATTGCCAGGCACGGGGCGCCACCGGGGTGAAGGATGACGAAGGAGTTCGCTTAAACGAAGGCGCCGCATTTCCCCGGGATGGCCGTCGATGGGGCCGGTGTGATAGACGACAATGTCATCGGCATTTTCACTGCCAGAACTGCTTAGCCACTGGCTGCGACCGACGAAGATCATGGAGTGAAAGGGGGAGTTCTGCTCCAACTGGCGAAAGAAGAGAATGTCGCCCGGTTGCGCCACGCGAACGTCCCGCGCGAGGGAATGGGTATTGAACTCCTTGAGTGTCTGCGCGTCAGCAAATTCGGAAAATGTTCCATCACCCAGGTCGGAGAGGCGAAAGGAGCCTGGCCGGACACGAAACAGGTTGGCGCGCAAAGGAGTGAACGGGTAGCGATACTTTTCGATGGAAGGCAAGGCGGTTGGGGGCTCAATGCGATTCTCGCGGACCCAGACGGCGTCATGTTCACGGAGAGCGTTGCGATAGGCGTAACGCAATAAGGCAGCGCAATCACTGATTTCAGCGGGCAGTTCGTTCGGTGGGCGCAGCGCCTGATATTCGGCGATGAGCGTGAACCAGTTTCGGAAGGCTTCCTGGTCCGGAGGGAAATTCAAACGCAGAAAATCCGGCGTTCCATCAGCGAAGGTGTCCTGCGCGTCCACAGGGGCGAAACTTGCGGCGCGCCGTTCAGATTTAGCGAAAAATCTCTTGGGCGAGGGCGTTCCTAGTGCGTCCCAGTTCGCGGAGACAACAACAGCACAAACGGCAAGGCAGGCGATCGCAGCGATAACCGTTGTCGCCGAGGGGCGCAATGAATTCAATCTATTGAATCGGTTTTGAGTTCGAGTGGACATCGAAGAAGTACATTCCAGGGAGCGAGGAGCAATCTGGGAGCCAGTGCTACAAGCATGAACAGATTGAATTAACTGAGAGCATATCAGTTTTGAGTGTGTTTGGCAGATGACACTAGTGGGCGGAGTGACACACCTAGACTTTTCATCTCAGGAAACTTGCGTGGGGGAATTTGGGGTTTGTTCGGGCGGCTGAGTGGGCTGCGGCACATCCGCTTGCCCTCGGCGACACAACGTTTCGTTCCGCGATGATGGTATGCTTGCGCCGACGGCGCCAAACGCGACAGAAGAGGCGAACCAAACGACGACGCCTGGACTATCCGCCCCCCATGTTCGATGAGCCGAGGGTCCAAACCGGAAGTTCGGATTAAGGAAATGACAATGATGAGATCGAGGATCGGCGTACTTCGCTTGATTTTTCCCGTCGTGCTGGTCTTAGCGTTCGCACCACACAAGAACATCCAGGCAGAAGAGACAAATACACGTGTAGTTTGGCAAATCGGGGAGTTCGACCAGTCTTCGCGAGAGCTTGGACACAATCTCGCCATGGAGAGCCTAGCGTTTAACCCGGTGTTTACCGTCGGCCAGAGCAAGAGCACAGATTGGCCCGCATACCAACAATGCACGGTGAACGCCGCTGGTGGAAAACAGAGCAGGCCTTACACGATTTTGTTTGAACTGGCGAGCCGGCCGGAAGGCACGTACTCGCTGGTAATTTCCGTGCTGTTGAACCGGCCGAGCGTGCCGAACCTGCTGGTGGAGATCAACGGACACAAGGGACTCTATTACTTCGACAGAAAAATCAGCTACTACGCGGGAGACGATGGAGTGGACTCGCCCATCTATGGTGGCGACGAGCTGAAGATCCGAATGCCGACGCGATTTTTTGCAAAGGGACAAAACAAGCTGGTGCTGACGGCGCTTGAGGATTCCGAAAATCCAGACGCTGGAGCGATGCTGCTGTACGACGCGCTGCGACTGACGCAGGGTCCAGCCGCGCAAGTGAAGCCCAGCGCTGATGTGAAACCAACCGTCTTTTATAAGCAAGTGCAGAACCAGATGAATGAGGTCACGACGGTTACGGTAACTCTGGCCGAAAAGGTACACAGCGGAGACGTGGACCTGCTCATAGGCGGGAAGCACTTCCGCAGCGCGCTGGCAACGACGAACGAATTCGGGCAGCAACGTTTTGAATATGAGGTACCCGAATTCGAGGGCAAGACAAACGCTGACGTCGCGATCCGGGTGGACGGGAAGAGCTATCACTGGAAAATGACGATCGCCCCCGAGCGCAAGTGGACGATCTATTTCGTTCCGCACGCGCACCTGGACATCGGCTTCACCGATTTTCAGGCGAAGGTCAGCGAAGTTCAGAACCGCAACATTGACAAACTGCTGCAGTACTTGCCGGCAAATCCCAGCATGCGATTCAGCCTGGACGGTTCGTGGGTTGCGCAGAATTATCTGGCGACGCGAAATGAGCAGGCGCGGAAGTGGTTCCTGCAGCTTACGCGCGACGGGAAGATAGGTATCCCGGCGCAGTATGCGAACCTGCTTACGGGCTACGCCAGCCTGGAAGAACTGATCCGGTCGTTGTCGTATGCCCATGCCTTGCACCGTTCGGAAGGCGTACCGTTTGAATACGCGAACATCACGGACGTTCCCAGCGTTACCTGGTCCTACCCATCCGTGTTGAGCGCGGCGGGGCTGCACTATTTTGCGGAGGCGACGAACAGCGACCGCGGACCGATTGTGCTATTCGGAAAATGGAACGAGCAATCGCCATTCTGGCGGGAGGGGCCGGATGGAGCGAAGGTGCTGATGGCGAATACACGCCAGTATTCGCAACTCTGGTTTGTGTGCGATTTGCCGCCGGGAATCGGGAATTGCCGCCAAGGGATGCCGGCTTATTTGCAACAATTCGAGTCAGCAGATTACAAGCCTGACGCGGTGCTGATGTTCGGAAGCCAACTGGAAAACACCGATGTGCGGCTGAAGGAAGCGGACTTCATAGCGAACTGGAGCGCCCTGTACGCCTATCCGAAAATTAACTTGAGCACGTTTCCGGATTATTTTCGCTACATCGAGCAGAAATTCGGGTCACAACTCGCCACAGTCACCGGAGATGGCGGGCCGTACTGGGAAGACGGCGTGGGTTCGGATGCCGCAAACACGGCGAAGGATCGCAACAACCAGTCACGCGCCGTTTCGGCGGAAGAGCTTTCGACAATATCCACATTTTTGAACCCAACACTCGCTGCTCCGCGCCAATTGATTGACCGCATGTGGACGAATCTGCTGCTGTATGCCGAGCATACCTGGGATTCGTGGGATTCCATCTCGCAGCCCGACAGCCAGGAAGCTGTGCGGCAACTGGCGACAAAAGATCACTATGTGTCTGAAAGCCAGCAAGCGGTGAGTACTTTGGTGGAGGAATCGCTCAGCCAAATTGCGGACGAGATCCATATGCCAGCGAGATCGCTGGTCATTTTCAATACATTGAACTGGACGCGCAGCGAGATGGTGGAGCTGGATGTGGATCGAGGCGCGGTTCTCAGCGAATACGGGATGAAGACGCCGATCGAGCTTGAGACTCTTCGCGAGGGGGCAGGTTACCGGCACGTACGGTTTCTGGCGAAAGAGGTTCCCGCGATGGGGTTCAAGTGTTATTCGTTGCAGGAAGGGCATGAAGGCGAAGCGGGCAAGGAAAACTCCGCGAAGGAAGCGCCGCAGCAACTGCCCGACATGATGGAGAATTCGTTTTATCGCATTCAAGTAGATGCGGCGACGGGCGCGGTGAAGAGCATCCTGGACAAGCAGCTCAATCGTGAACTGGTGGATGCCGGGAGCCCCTACCGATTCAACCAATATCTTTATGTCGAGGGAGGGGGGAAGGAGGAAACGCAGATCGTGCACATGCGGCAATCGCTGCCGATTGCCCAACTGACGATTACGCCATCCTCAGGCGGACGTATTGCCGAATGGCGAAGAACACCGTACGGGCAGATTCTGACGCTGGAGGCGAAGGACGTGAACACGCCTTCGGTGCGAACTGAAATTATTCTGTTCAATAATGAAAAGAAAATCGAATTCGTGAACCATGTCAATAAAACTGCCGTGAGAGAAAAAGAGGCGGTGTACTTTGCATTTCCGGTGGCGGCGGCGAAACCAGCGTTCACCTACGAGATTCAAAACGGATGGGTGAATCCGAGCCGCGACATGCTGAAGGGCGCCGGATTGGAGTGGTTTTCCGTGGGCCGCTGGGTAAAGGCCTCAGCGGGCGATTGGGAACTGGCGATCGTTCCCGTGGATGCTCCTCTTGTGACTCTTGGAGATATCAACCGCGGTGTCTGGCCACAGAAGTTTGATCCCAAGAGCTCCACTATCTTTTCTTACGTGTACAACAACTACTGGCACACGAATTACCGCGCGGAGCAAGGTGGTGAAGCGACATTTCGGTATGTGATGGAGAGCGGAGCGTCGCTTAGCCCGGAGGAACTGGCGCGCTTTGGCCGTGCCGCGATGACACCGCTCGAAGTGGGCCAGATTATCGACAACGATAAAGTGGGCAATCCCGAGCGGCCCCTTGAGCCGGGCTCGTTGAGTTTTCTGCAACTGGACGCTACTGATGTTGTGGTCGAGAATTGGAAGGCTGCAGAGGATACCAATGGCACGATCCTTCGGCTGCTTGAGACCGGGGGCCATGAAAGTAAGGCGCGGCTGAGTTTCCCGCTGTTTTCCGTCAAGAAGGCATGGATATCGAGCGCGGTGGAGGAAGATCAAGAGGAAATTCCGGTGACGGAATCTTCCCTTGAGGTAGCACTCAAGCCACATCAGATTGTGACGCTGCGAATTGCCGCGCAGTTGAGGCGGCAGCAGTAAGGAAGAACCTGCGAGGGATGAAGCAGGAACATGATGACGAACCAGCTTTCCTATCTGCCACTATGAACATTCTGGTTCCGAACCTCGGATCGACTTCGCTGAAATATCAACTGCTGGAGATGCCCTCGGGAAAGGTTCTCACGCGCGGGCGTCTGGAGCGAGTGACCGACTATGCCAGCGCCATCCGCCAGATGGCAATCAATGACGCCGAAATTGACGCCGTGGCTTTCAAGACGGTTCACGGCGGACCGAAATATCGCGGAACTTTTGTGATTGATGATGCGGTGATCGCGGCCATGGAGGAGTATCTGCCCGCGGTACCCGTGCACAACGGCATTTACCTGCTGGGAATCAACGCATTTCGCGCAGCGATGCCCACGGTGCCGCTGGTGGCGGCATTCGAGACGGAATTCCACGCGACGATGCCGGAATACGCGGCACGCTATGGAATCCCGAAAGACTGGTGCGAACGATTCGGCGTGAGGCGGTACGGATTTCACGGGGCATCGCACCAATACGTGAGCGAGCGAGTTCCCGAGATTCTTGGAGTGAAGCGCGACTCGTTTCGTCTGGTGAGCTGCCATCTAGGCGGAAGTTCATCGATCTGCGCGGTGCGCAACGGCAAGTCTATCGATACGACGATGGGATTCTCGTCACAGTCCGGACTGGAAAGTGCAACACGTCATGGTGATCTGGACGCATTTGCGCTGCTGTTCCTGATGAAGAAAAATGATTGGACAGTGGCGACCGCAGCGGAACAACTGACGCGAACCGCGGGGCTGGCTGGGATTTCAGGCATTTCCGGTGGCGACGTTCGCGATCTGGAGAAGGCGATTCTTGAGGGCAATGCGGATGCCGCGCTGGCTCTTTCGGTGTTCACCTACGAAGTGAGAAAGACCATCGGAGCTTATGCCGCTGCACTGGAGGGAATTGACGCTATCGCGTTCACTGGCGGCATCGGTGAAAACTCGGCCCGGTTGCGGCGCGATTGCTGTGAGGGCCTGGAATTTCTGGGAGTGCGGTTGGATCCCGTTCGGAATGAGACGGGGAAAGGCGACCGGGTGGTATCGGAGGAGAATTCCAAGGTCGTCGTGGTTGCGCTTGCGACGAATGAGGAATTGATCGTGGCACGGCGGGCTTATGGTGTGTTGACGCAGGTTGCGGGTTGACGAAAAGGCGACCGCTTCGGAGAACGGCCGGCACAGAGACAAGAGAAACCTAAGACAGAAGAATAGTCGTAGCATGGGATAGTAAGGCCCACCCTTCGCAAACTACGCGAAGGATGGGGCACCCTCAAGGTCATATGGGTTGTGGCCTAACTGGGAAAACCCAAGAACACAGTCTGGAGCGACTGTGCCACAGAAAAGAGGGGCGCAAGACCCAGGCACAAACTCCTTGCAGGGGTAGACGACGAGGATCGGAAAGGAATCTCACTATTCAGAGTTATGCGCGATGTATCAGTTGAGATCCTTCGTGGCGCAAACTACACGCCGCTCAGGATGACCACGTGTTGTTTTTTTTGTGGGTGTAGGTGAGTGGCGGTTTGGATGGGTGGGCAGTGTGACGAAAGGCGCCCGCCTCAGAAGGCGGCCGCTACAAAATCGCTGATACTTGCGCTGGAAATTTTGGTTAACGGTAGTGGCGGTCTTCGGCGGGGTCAGGCCAGGAGAACTTCGACACCGGCGGACTTTAGCAATTCCTGGAACTGGGGATCCAGCGCGATATCCGACACCACTATGTCTGCGACATCCAGAGGGGCGAGATGGATGACGGAGTTGTGCCCGAATTTGGTGTGATCGGCCAGAACGATCACTTTGCGCGCGGCTTCGATCATTTTTCTTTCTGGTGCGACGACGAGGGTGTTGCTATTGCTGAAGCCCGAGGCGGTTACTCCGCCAATGCCCATGACCAGGACGTCGGCCGTCACGTTGGCGAGCATATGTTCGCAAGCCGGGCCGAGCATGCAACGAAGGCGCGGATAGAGATAGCCACCGGTCAGGGTGACTTCCACCTGGCGGGCATTGCTGAACACTTCGGCGATGGGGAGAGAGTTCGTGATGACTTGCAAGGATCGGCCGGCGAGAGCGCGGGCCGCTTCGGCCACTGTCGAGCCGCCATCGAGGATCACGGTTTCGTTTTCTTGTATCAAGCTGGCGGCGAGAGCGGCGATACGATGTTTTTCTTCGGCCATGTGCTCACTTTGCCAGACGAAATCGAGGTGATGTTCGCGTGGCTGCATGGCCATGGCGCCGCCGTAAACGCGGCGGAGGACACCCTGACTTTCGAGAGTTGCGAGATCACGGCGGACGGTGGATTCGGAGACTTCGAGACGGCTGCAGAGAGTGTCGAGGTCGAGAAATTCTTCCGACTCGAGCAATTCACGGATTCTGCGTTGGCGGACGGCGCTATTCATGCAATGTTCGGCTGAGAACAGGCGGTCCGGAGGTCCGGGCGCGCAAAGATCCTAGCCGGTTGATTTCCCCTCGAGAGCGGACATTACCGCATCGGTCACCGATTTTACGATAGCTTCGATATCGCCGGGAGAAGCGGAGGCCCCGCCGGAACCGGGAGGAGGCTGAAGGGCGATGGGATTTTCCGGCTCAGGCAGATCGCACAGCTGGCATTCCTGCATACCAAAGCGAGGATCGGGCAAACCTAGACGCTGTTTTACCTTCATCAGGTCGGCGGCCTTTTCCGGCGGGATAAAGGAAAGCGGGGCACCCAATTGGCTGGCGATCAGAAGGGTCCAGCAATAGGTTTCCAGAACTTCGGCGTACCATTCGGCGTGCGTGACGGTGTCTGCCCAACAGACGATGCCGTGATTTGTGAGCAGGACCGTATTGTGTTTTTTGACGTAGGGAAGAATCGTTTCCGCGAACGCCTTGGTGCCCGGAGTTTCATAGGGAGAGATGGCAACGCGGCCAACGAACACTTCGAATTCGGGCACGATGCAAGTGGGTGGAACGCGACCCGTGATGGCGTAAGCCGTAGCGTGCGGCGGATGACAATGGACAACGGCCTTGGCTTCGGGGACTGCTTTGTAGATTTCAAGGTGCAGGTAGATTTCACTGGTGCGGGGAGGGCCGCCGGTGAGCTGGTTGCCATCGAGGTCCACCAGGGACATGTCCTCTCGCTTCAGGTCGCCTTTACTGACCAGAGTTGGGGTGCAGAGAACAACGCCGTCCGCGAGACGGTAGGAGATGTTGCCACCGTTGCCATCCACGTATTGCCGCTGCCACAATTTTTTGCCGACGGCGATGATTTCGTCTTTTATTTTGTTGGCTTCGGGGGAGTTCAATAACGCATCCCAGTGAGACTTGCTGCGCCGGGCGGCAGGGTGCGAGTTGCCTTCGACTGAGGCGCCGTCCACGGTGAGGGTGATGCCGCGGCTGGTAGCTAAATCGCGGGCCGATGGAGTAATGACCGCGCCCTGACGAATGACGACCGTCTTCATTCCCTGCTTCGCCGCCAATTCAATATCCTGCGACGCAACCACCTTGAACGTCCTGAGATCGATACTATTGCTGTCCATAACCTTCACTCTTTTCCGGCTTGCGCCGCCGGAACAACGGGCGGACGATAATCGGGCGTGTCCACGATGAGAGAACAATAGGCATCCACGGGAACTTTCTCTGGCCAATACGGATTGGCCGCTTCGCGCCCTTCAACGAAAGCGATCATTTGCCCTTCTCCCGGGGAGAGGTGATCGGCGACCACCAACGCTTTGCCACCACCACCGGAACGCCTGGCAAGATTTTCCGAGGTAACCGGTTCGACGATCAGCAAACGGCTTCCACGAAGTTCCGGGACGGAAACGCTCAAGACGATGCGGCCACGAACAATGCCGAGTCTCATTGGGCCACCCCGCTGATGCGATCGACGATACCGACGACGGTCAAACGCGCCGGAGTGGTGTTGCCTCGCGCCTTGCGCAGAATGTCACCGTCGGTGGAGACGAGAACAATACCACCACGGCAAGCGCCCATTTCATCGATGAGCACAAGCGGTTCACCGCTGGGCGTGCCATCCTGCTCGAGCCGCTGGCCGATGAGAAGGCGAGCGCCCTCGAGAGTGGAATGCTTCACCGTTGAGGTGACCGTGCCGTCGATGCGTGCAAGAAACATGGCTAAATGATGCGCAGTCCTCCGCTGCCGAGGGTAATCTGCCGTTCGCGTGTGAAGGTAAGAGGAGTGGTAACCCCCTCACCTGTGGGAGTGGCGATGCTAAAGCTCAGATAGCCCGCGCCGCCGGAACCAAGCGAAGCCGTGCAGGGCGCATTATGAACCAAGAGAGTTGTGTTCATAAGGCGCGCCATTTTGGTGACATTCTCGAGCTTGCCGGAATGAATGATGGCGGTGTGGCGGCAACCGTGTTCGGCTTTGAGCGCAGCGGCGATGGCGGCGTCCACATCGGGGACGCGCACCACCGGAACGAAAGGCATCATCTGCTCTTCCTGA